>Ga0335085_10000224_pt1 | contig 177405 bp, 168 predicted proteins | sample Lox_Sample_45_FD_206712 | JGI IMG/M metagenome (GOLD analysis project Ga0335085, IMG submission 206712) | Soil microbial communities from Loxahatchee National Wildlife Refuge, Florida, United States - Lox_Sample_4.5 | ecosystem: Environmental > Terrestrial > Soil > Wetlands | place: USA... | reverse complement strand
AAGCCGACCAGCAACAGCGCCGCCATCACATACATCGTGACGTTATAGGCCTGCGCCTTTGGCACGCCGTGATCGATCTGGTATTGGCGGATGTAATTGACCAGCACCGGACCGAAAACACCGGCTGCCGACCAAGCGGTGATCAACATGCCGTGGATCGCACCGACATAGCGCGTGCCGAACATGTCCTTGAGGTAGGCCGGCACCGTCGCGAAGCCGCCGCCATACATGCTGATGATGACGAGAAAGCACAGCACGAACAACGTCACGCTGCCGATGCTGCCGGTGTGCGGCACGGCGGCGTAGAGCAGCATGCCGAGCACGAAAAAGCAGAAATAGGTATTTTTGCGGCCGATAATGTCTGAGGTCGAGGCCCAGAAGAACCGCCCGGCCATGTTGAACAGGCTCATCAGCCCGACAAATCCGGCCGCCGCGAGTGGCGTTACCCGACCCGGAAACATCTCCTGGCTCATCGCCGAGGCCTGACCCAACACGCCGATACCGGCGGTGACATTGAGGCAGAGGATCCACCAGATCAGCCAGAATTGCGGCGTTTTGACTGCTTGGTAGACATAGACATCGCGGTTGGTAACCAGCTTTTTCGGCTGCGCGGGCGGCACGTATCCAACGGGTCTCCAATCGTCGGCCGGTACTTTGACGATCCAGGCGCCGACCATCATGAAGATCAGGTAGATAATACCGAGGCAGATAAAGGTTTCGGCGACGCCGACATGATTCGGACCGGAAAATCTCGCCATCAACCAGACCGAGAGCGGCGAGGCGATAAAGGCGCCGCCGCCAAATCCCATGATCGCCATCCCGGTCGCCATGCCCGGTCGATCTGGGAACCATTTGATCAGCGTCGAAACCGGCGAGATGTAACCGAGGCCCAATCCGACCCCGCCGATCACGCCGTAGCCCAGATAGGTGATCCAGATATTGTGCAGATAGACGCCGATCGCTGAGACGACAAAGCCGCTGCCAAAGCAGAGCGCAGCGGTAAACATCGCCCGCCGCGGCCCCCCTTCCTCGACCCAACGACCAAGGATCGCGGCGGAGGCCCCGAGCACGAAGATCGCGATGCTGAAAATCCAACCGAGATCGGTCAGTTTCCAATCGCCTGGGGTCTGTTGGGTGACGCCGAGCAGTTTGGTCATCGGCAAATTGAACACGCTGAATGCGTAGACTTGGCCGATGCACAAATGGATGCATAGGGCCGCCGGCGGGATCAGCCAGCGGCTGTAACCCGGTGGTGCGATCGTGCGCTCCCGCGCAAGAAAGGATGAATTAGGCACGTCCCCTCCCCTCCCCATCATTTGGTTGCTGGCGGCGCCGTTTTTGTCGATTACCTCGGCGCTCGGCCATCTTTCGTAACGCGAACAACAAGCCCTCTATTTTAAGCTGAATTTGCTGTCAACTCGTCCTGATTATTGTTTGTCGCCGCCTGCTGTTTGCGGCCCCGCGATTGTCGGCAAATTTGCATCGACGGTAGCTGACGTGCCACCATGGGGCATGGCCGCGACGATCGACATGCGGATCATGGAGTTGCTGGCGGCACGCCTGTGCCATGACCTCGCCGGCCCCATTGCCGCAATTGGCAATGGCGCCGAACTGCTTGATGACGACGATCCGGATTTTGTGCGCCAAGCAGCATCGCTGATCGGCGATAGCGCCGGCACCGCAGCCAAGCGGCTGCAGTTATTTCGCTTTGTGTACGGCTTTAGCGCGGGCGCCGTCGCTGGACCACCGCCACATCTGCTGGCGACGCAATATTTCACCGGCGGCCAAATTGCGTGCGAATATGCCGACGCCGCTCGTCAGCTCGACCCGGCATCGCAGCGGCTCGGCTGCGCGCTGCTGATGATCGCGGCGGAGGCGTTGCCGCGCGGCGGGCAACTGAGGTTCGCGCCCGAGAATGGCGCCGCGGCCGTGACCGCGATCGGCGAGGGGCCGGGGCCCTCCCGGGAAATGATCGATGCCCTGAGCTTGGTCGCGCCGGTCGCGACACTGACGTCGCGCGCGGTCGGCGCTTATGTCGCAGGCCAGATCGCGCTCTCGCTCGGACGCAGACTGCATGTCGTGACCGAGCCGGGCGGCTTTAGAATTTTCTGTGAGGGGACGCGCGAGGCTTGAGCGCCGCGCGCCGGAATCACGCCGATTTCAGCTGAGGGACGGCTGCGTCGTTCGGATCGCGTAGTACATAGCCGCGGCCCCACACCGTCTCGATGTAGTGCTCACCACCGGTCGCCTGCGCGAGCTTTTTGCGCAGCTTGCAGACAAACACGTCGATGATTTTCAGCTCCGGCTCGTCCATCCCGCCGTAGAGGTGATTGAGGAACATCTCCTTGGTGAGCGTCGTCCCTTTGCGCAGGCTCAGCAATTCGAGGATGCCGTATTCCTTGGCGGTCAAATGCAGCGGGTTGTTGTCGACGCTGACTACCCGGCTGTCGAGGTTAACCAGCAGCTTGCCGGTGCGGATCGTCGACTCGGGATGACCTTTGGAGCGGCGCACAATTGCCTGGATGCGTGCAATCAGCTCGCGGCGGTCAAACGGCTTGGTTAGGAAATCGTCCGCGCCAAATCCGAGACCCTTGATCTTGTGATCGAGCTCGACCAGTCCCGATAGAATCAGAATCGGGGTCTTCACGCGGGCGGCGCGCAGCCGGCGCAGCACCTCATACCCGTCGATATCGGGCAGCAGCAGATCGAGAATGATGATGTCGTAATCGTAGAGTTTACCAATCTCCAGGCCGTCTTCACCGAGATCGGTCGTGTCGCAGATGAAACTTTCCTTGCGCAGCATCAACTCGATGCTGGCTGCCGTCGTGGCATCATCTTCAACCAGCAATACACGCATGAGACGCCTCCGGAAGCGCGGATGGGCGCCCGCGGGGGCGCCATCGCTGTTAACCAGTATTAGCGAGAGCGGTTAACAAAACCTTATCCCGCCTTGGTTTCTCGCACGCAGGCTCCAAGCCGTTTAACGGGATTTTAGCACCGACAGTAAACGATTGACAGACCGCGCGGTTGCAACGCGACCGCCCATGGCGGCACCGAATGGCTTTATCGAGGGCATGTTTGCATGAATTCGCGCAGCAGCTTGCGCCGCACGCAGCAGTGGCAGCTTGCCGAACAGCAACGTTATCTGAGCGAATTGGAAGCGTTGGGAGAGAAGCTGCGTGCCGACATCGCACGCCTGAACGAGCAAATCGGCGAAGCCGGCGGTGACAATGCCGCCGTGCCCGATCGAGAACTCGTCCTGTTGTTCATCAGACCGTTGATCGCGCGGCGGGAGAAACTGCAGCGCTCCATTGGCGAGATCGATGCGCAAATTGTTGACGCGCGAGCGGCCCTGGCGAAAACACAACAGGAGGCGAGGCTGGTTGGGGGACCGCTCGCCGATCGCGGCTTCAGGTTTGAAGAACGGATGACCCGCCGAACCCGGCGGTCGATGTAGTTGCCGGCGTCAATAAATCGCAAACATCTCGTCGTAGACCCGGGCGACCCCGGGCACGCCTTCCGCGAGGGTAATCAACGCCCGCCGCTCCGCGTCGGACGTGATGAGCCCCCACAAATGAACGACGCCGTGGCTGACGGTGACGTTGCGGCTGCCGAAATCGGTCCAGTTCTGCTGCTGTTCGAGCCGCCGCAAGAGTTCGTCGCGGATGCGCCGGTCGCTGTCCTCCGGGGCTTCGGCCGCGCCGGCGGCGGAGGCAAGCGCCTGAATGAGGTTGGATCGGCTGACCACGCCAACCACCCGGCCGTCGCGGGTGACCGGCGCACGCTTGATGCGGTGGCGCTCGAACAGCCCGGCGATCTCGGCAAGCGTATCTTCTTCCGACGCCGTGATAACGTCCGTGGTCATGATTTCGCCTACCTTCTTGCCATGCGATTTGGCGAAATCCTCCGCGAGCGTCGTCGCCGCGGTTAACGATTCCATCAACCAGGACCGGTGCTTTTCGGTGCCGATCTCGCTGCGATGAAGCAGGTCCGCCTCGCTCATGATGCCGACGAGCGCACCTTGCGCGTCGACCACCGGCAAGGCGCTGATATCCCGTGCGACGAGAAGCTTGACCGCATCGGCCACGCTGGTTTCGGGATGCACCGTCACAACGTCGCGAACCATCACATCGGCTGCTCGCATGTGCGCCTCCTTGCTTGGCGAAACGCTCTCGCTGCCTAGAAGAGGTAGATGAACATTGCGAACAGGCTCGCCGAAAGCGTAATCGCGGCCGGCAGGGTCAGGACCCAGGCCAGGGCCAGGTTCTTGACGGTCGCCCACTGCAAGCCCGAGCCGTTGGCCGCCATCGTGCCGGCGACGCCCGAAGTCAGGATATGCGTGGTGCTGACCGGAAGCCCGTAGGCATCTGCCGCGGCGATGGTGCCCATTGCGACAAGTTCGGCCGAGGCGCCCTGGGCATAGGTCAGGTGCTCCTTGCCGATCTTCTCGCCGACGGTGACGACGATCCGCTTCCAGCCGATCATCGTACCGAGACCGAGCGCGATCGCCACCGCGACCTTGACCCAGTTCGGGATGAACTTGGTCGAGTTGTCGAGCGACTTCTTGTACGCATTGAGCTTCGTGATGTCGTCAGCCGACAGATCAGCCGCCTTGTCCTTCGCCAAAAGGCGCAGCGCTTCTGACACGAGATACATGTCGTTGCGCGTATTGCCGACCATGTTGTTCGGGATCTTCGCCAGCGACCCGTATTGTTTGACTTGCTTCGTGATGTCCTCGATCAGCGCCGCGAGCGAGGGATAGGTGCCCCCGTTGATCTGGTGCTGCGCGACATAGAGCGTTACGGCGGGGCGCGGGTTGCCCGTTACCTGATAGCCTTCGGCCTTGCGTTTGACGATCGCCGAGGCCGCCGACGCGGTCTGCTCGAACGTCGCGATCTGGCTGTCCGGCAGCGCCTTGTTGAGCGCATAGGTCGTCGGCACCGTGCCGATCAGGATCAGCATGATCAGACCCATGCCCTTTTGCCCGTCATTCGACCCATGGGCAAAGCTGACGCCGGTGCAGGTGAGGATCAGCAGGCCGCGAATCCACCACGGCGGCGGGGCGTTGCCCTCCGGCGCCTTGTAGAGCGACGGAATTTTGATCAGCAATTTCGCCAGCAGCAGCAGAGCGGCGGCCAGGATGAAGCCGCAAAGCGGCGAGAACAGCAGCGACTTGATGACGCCGACAGCCTGCATCCAGTCGACGCCGCTGGTCCCTTGGCCAGACCGCGCCAGGACCTGGTTCATGATGCCGACGCCGATGATCGAGCCGATCAGCGCATGCGAGCTCGAATTGGGGATGCCGAACCACCAGGTGCCCATGTTCCAGATAATCGCCGCGATCAGTAGTGCGAAGACCATCGCGAAGCCGGCGTCGCTGCCGACCTGCAGGATCAGCTCGACCGGCAGCAGCGAGATGATCCCGAACGCGACCGCGCCGGTCGAGGTCAACACGCCGAGAAAGTTGAAGGCGCCGGACCATACCACCGCGATCGTCGGCGGCAGCGAGTGCGTGTAGATGACCGTCGCGACGGCATTCGACGTGTCATGGAAGCCGTTGCACATCTCGAAGCCGAGCGCGATCAGCAGCGCGATGCCGAGCAGAAAGTAAACGAATGCGGAGCTGATCGGCGCCGTGGATAGATCGCCCCAGAGCTGGCTGCCGGCGTAGATGACGCCAATCGCCAACAGGATGGTGATGATGAGGCCAAAGGCGGCACCGCTGCCTCGCGATGAGATGTGAGAATCGTAGAGGGAAGCGGTCGACATCGGGGGCTCCGTCGGAGGATCGCGCCGACGCGAAACTAAATTCGCGCAATGATGGATTTATGACAAAAAATTTAGGAAGCGAGGCAATCGAGAGATGGCTCGAATGCGGAACACACGGTTGACGCATTTTGCTTCGTTTTGCGGCAGGCGATAGGTTTACGCACCTCAGATTGGACGGATAGGGCAGTCGATGAGCGTGCCGCGAAAGTCTTTTGAACCCGATGCCGCATGCCCGCTCGATGGGGTGCGGGTGGTCGACATGTCGCGGCTTGTGGCCGGCAACGCGGTGTCGTCGCAGTTCGCCGATTTTGGCGCGGAGGTCATCAAAATCGAGGACCCCGGCAAGGGTGATCCGCTGCGGGCCTGGCAGACCAACGGCGTCAGCGTCCATTGGAAGCTCTATGCGCGCAACAAGAAGAGTGTGGCATTGAATCTGCGCCCGGCGCGCGGCCGCGAGTTGCTGCTCGACCTGATCTCGACCGCCGAGGTGCTGATCGAGAACTTCCGGCCCGGAACGCTGGAGAAGATGGGCCTCGCCCCGGCGGAGCTGCACAAACGCAACCCACGGCTGGTCATTGTGCGCGTCTCGGGCTGGGGCCAGGACGGTCCGTACAAGGATCGTCCTGGCTTTGGGACGCTGGTCGAGAGCATGTCGGGATACGCCTCGCGCACCGGCTTCGTCGATCGCGAGCCGGTGCTGCCGCCGACCGCGCTCGCCGATATGGTGGCCGGGCTTTACGGCGCGTTCGCGGTGATGGTGGCGCTGCGCCGGGTCGAGGTCGAAGGCGGCGCCGGCCAGGTGATCGACCTACCCCTGATCGACCCGCTGTTCTCGTTTATCGCCACCGAGGCGCCGATCTACAAGCTCACGAAGCAGGTTCGTCCACGCACCGGGAGCCGCTCGGAAACCACCAGCCCGCGCAATGTCTTCCGCACCAAAGATGGGCGCTATATCGGCATCTCGGCCTCGATCCAGGCGATGTCGGAGCGGCTGTTTCGCGCGATCGGCCGCGAAGACATGATCACCGACCCGCGTTTTGCGAACAACACCGCGCGGGTGAAAAACGCCGACGAGACCGAGGCACCGATTGTCGAATTCATTGCTGCGCGGACATTGGAGGAGAACATGGCGATCTTTGAGGCGGCGGAGGTCACCGCTTCGCCGGTCTATGACATCGACCAGTTTCTCGCTGACCCGCATGTCGAGGCGCGCGGCATCGTCGTCGACGTGCCGGACGCCCAACTCGGCAGCGTGACGATGCACAACATCATTCCGCGCCTTGGTGACACGCCGGGCCGGCTGCGCACCCCGGCGCCCGAGATCGGCCAGCACACGGCGGAGATTTTGGGGCAGCTCGGCGTCGCTCCGGCCGAACTTGAGGCGCTCGCGCGCGAAAGTATCGTTGGATTGGGTTAGCGGAAAATGAGCCGTAGTGTGGAGAGTCTACGTCGCATAGTGCAGTATTTGCCCTCTGCAAATTTGCTCACGCAAAAACCGACAGTCGATGATCCGTTTGTCGAGATTCTGAAGGGTCATCTCATTGTAGAGGCCGCTCTTACAGACATCTGTAATCATTTGCTCAAAACCCCATCTGCTCTGGCACGAGGTCAAATTTCTTTCGCGGTCAGATTGGATATCGTTCTCGCGCTGTTGGACGAGGATGAGTTGCCGTCTAGGCTTGTCGCTGCAATTAGATGTCTTAATAGAATACGAAATTCGTTGGCTCACCGACTAGAGGTGGATTACGAGACAGAGCTTCAACAGTTCTTCGAACATTGTTCTTCCTTCGACGACGTGGTGAATGCTGGGGATAGTCTGGCCAGGCGAGTGACAGGTTGCATCGCATTTATCTGCGGTGCGTTGGAAAGTCGCTTAGAGGGCACTTCCCTTAGAATTACACAAGAGGTCCCATGAAACCCAATCTGCCGGTCTGGCGCTCGATGCTGTTTGTGCCGGTCACGCAGCGGCGTTTTGTCGAGGGAGCCGCGAGACGCGGCGCCGATGCGATCATCCTCGATCTTGAGGATGCGGTCGCCGCGTCGCAAAAAGAGCATGCCCGCACGCTGGTGCAGGAGGCCGCGGCGCTGGTGTCGCGCGGCGGTGCCGATGTCGTCGTCCGCATCAATCGGCCGATGCGGATGACGGTGCGCGACCTCGAAGCGGTGATCAGCCCGGCGGTGACCGCGATCGCGCTGCCCAAGGCGGAAAGCCCCGAGCATGTCCAGCTCGTCGCCGAGATCATCGACGAGATCGAAGGCGAGCGCGGCATGGCCATCGGCACCACCAGGATGCTGGCGATGGTCGAGACCTGCTCGGCGTTCTTTCGCATCCACGAGATCGCCAAGGCATCGGACCGGCTGGTCGCACTCAACCTCGGCGCCGAGGACTTCGCGCTGTCGGCGGGGATGCTGCCGACCGCCGAGGGACTGTTCATGCCCAAGCAGACCGCGATCTTCGCGGCGCGCGGGGCCGGCATCATGCCGATGGGCTTTATCGGCACCGTCGCCGAATTCAGCGATCTCGACGGCTTTCGCGAAACAGTGCGTCGCTCGCGGCGGCTCGGGTTTTTTGGTGCCTCGGTGATCCACCCGAGCCAGGTCGCGATCCTCAACGAGGAGTTCCGCCCCAGCCGCGAGGAAGTTGAGCACGGCCGCCGCGTCGTCGCCGCTTATGACAAGGCGCTGGCCGAGGGCGTCGGGGCGGTCACCGTCGATGGCAAGATGATCGATGTGCCGGTCGTCGAGCGCGCCCGGCTGCTGGTCGAGCGCGAGGAGGCGATCGCCGCGCGCGAAGCGCGGATGAAGGCATTGGCTGCGCAATTGTGATCATCTGGCCGGACGGAGATCAGGGTTGTGGTTTTGCGGCTATCGAGCCGCGGTGAACCGGCGGATGATACGGAAACGGCAAAGCGGCAGCGGGAGATCGGGACATGAATGAAGTCGCGCCAATCAGCCTCATGGAGGAAACGCTGTCGATCGGGCCGCGCCTCTCTTCAGCGGGCGGCGTCGCGATCGCCGGGGCGGACTTGTCACGGCCCCTTTCGCCGGCTCTCAAAGAGACGATCCTAACGGCCTTTCGCGACCACCATATCCTCGTCTTCCGCGACCAGGATTTGAGCAAGGACGCGCAGCTCGAGTTCACGCTGCAATTCGGCGAGATCGAAGAGCACGTTGCGCGCCATTCAGCGGCGGGACGCTACGGTCTTGTTCATATGGTCACGAATGTGGACGAGGATGGAAACCCGACGGCAAAACTTAGCCAGGTTGGCAATTACCACTGGCACACCGACAAATCGTATCATGCGGTGCCGTCACTGATGACGCTGCTGCATGCCAAGGAACTGCCGCCCGAAGGCGGCAACACCCAATTCGCCAATATGGCGATGGCCTACGACGCGCTCTCCGATGAGATGAAGCGCCGCGTCGCCGATCTGCGCGTGGTCCATAGCTGGGCGGCGAGCCGCCGCCGCGCCGGGGCGCCGCCGCCATCCGAGGTCGAGATGACCGAGCGCCCGCCGGTGGTCCATCCGCTGGTACGGACACATCCCGAGACGGGCGCCAAGACGCTGTACATCGGCAACCATGCCTCGCACGTCGAAGGCCTGGCCGAAGCGGAGGGCGACGCACTGTTGCAGGACCTGCTCGAACACGCGACGCAGCCGCAATTTGTCTACACGCACCATTGGCGAGACGGCGATTTGGTGATGTGGGACAATCGCTGCCTGCTGCACCGGGCGCTCGCCAATTATGAGATGGCGAAGCACCGGCGTGTGCTGCACCGAACCGTGGTGACGGGGACGGTGCCGTTCTGACGCGCGCGAAACTCGCGTATCAAACCAGTGAGTTGTAGAGGGCGGCGACCCGTTCTCGATAGCGGAACAGCGAAAACTTCTCGGCTTGGACAAGACCGCGCTGGCTGAGTTCTCCGCACAAATCGATGTCGAGAGCGACCTTCCTGATGGCTTGGGTGATCGCGTCGACATCATAGGGATCGATCAGGAGCGCCGCATCTCCCGCGATCTCCGCCAACGCGCCCGTGTTGGAGGTGACGACCGGCGCCCCGAGTGTCATGGCTTCGAGAACCGGAAGCCCAAAACCTTCGAGCAATGAGGGAAAGACGACCGCACGCGCGCCGCGGATGAGATTCACGAGGTTGGAGGCACTGAGATAATCCAACCGATGGATCCGTGGCCCGTTGTCGCTTTCTGCGACAGCGCGGGCACTGTGTTCGTCCATCCGGCGGAGCTCGCTTTCGTTCTGCCAGCCGCCACCCGTCACCAAAACCAGCGGCTGTTTTGCCCCGGACGATAAATAAGCATCGATGAGACGACCGACATTCTTCTTGGGTTCAATCGCCCCAAAAAACAAAAGATAGCCATGCATCTCCAGCCCGAATGAACCGGAAAGGTAGTGTTCTATTTCTTCATCAGGCCGCGTTAAATACTCATCTGGAAAAGCTACGGCTTGGTACGTATTCGTTACGCGATTTTCTTCTACATCTAACAGCGCAGCGATATCACGCTTTGAAGTTTCGGAGACGGTAACGATATGATCCGCTTTCTGTGCGATCGCTTTGAGTAGCCGATATATCCTTCTTTTGTTGTCGAGGGTTCCGTATGGTAATCGAAGCGGAACCAAATCGTGAATAGTGTAGATGTTGCAAGAATTTTTCGAATGCAGCGGCATCGGATAGGTGCAATGGAAGATATCGGGCGGTGACGCGAATTCCGCGTCGACAAATCTTCCCGTTTTGTGGAAATAGCGGTTGGCGGTTTGGAAAATGTTTTGCGCCGCGAAAGCGCCGTCACTTGCGACCAGATCCGGAAATTGCCTGGCATCGACGGTGTCGCCGAGCCGCATGGCCGCCGGTTTGACGCTTAACCGCCTAGCCAATCGCTCCCGCACTGTTTCCGCGAGGCGCGCTCCACGGGACTTCCGCGGCAATGGCTTTTTCTTGCCGAGAGCGTCGAAGAACAGAACATCTTGCAACAGCCCGTTGGCTGGCGGAGCAAACGGGGTCTCATAAACCACGCGGACATCATTCCCCAAATCCCGCAACACACGCATCAACATGCGCGTGTACGTCGCGATCCCTGTGCCGCGCGGCAGTGCCAAATTGAGCCCATCGAAGACGACGCGCAGCTTTTTTGTTTTGTGCTCGGTGGTCTCACTAGGAACTCGTACCGCGGCTGCGGCGGATTTTTTCTCCTGGAATAATGGGTTTTCAAGCTGCCATGGCGGTGGCGCTACTTTCTGAACCACGACCTCTATTTCGCAGCAGCCTCCCGGGTGGCTGTCCGGCGGAATGCTGTAGACGTAGCCGAAGTCGTTGTCGACGAGATGACGGATTCGGTAGCTGTTTGGCGGCAGGGCCTCCTCGATGCGCAGCAACAATGTCGCCGGCGTAAAGAACCGACGGTGGTCGGCATTCCATCGCGAGGGCGGTGTGAGCCGCCGTTCGTACAGGTATTTGTGTGGAACCGCGATGATCAGAAAGCCGTCCGTTTTCAGAACGCGGAACCATTCCGCGATGGCCGCTCGGCAATCATCAGCATGTTCAAGACAATGGCTGGAAAACACGGCATCCTGTGAGCCATCTGCAAACGGCAGGGTCCGGCCATCGTAGCCCGGGTAGTCGAGATCGACGCCAATGGCCTGCGGCACAATCGGCACCACATCATCTTCGTAGCCGCGGTAGCCGATGTCGAGAATGGCGCCCCCAGACAGGTATTTTTGAATAAACCCATCCTGCAATTTTAGCGCGTAACTCTTCCGCGCTTCGACCCCTACGCGCCGGTCGGGATCGAGATGGCCGAAATCTTTGTCTGCCGCCACCAGGCCCCCTAGGCTTTCTCTACTGATGTGTCGGCGCAAACGGGGCGGTCAGAGGATCGGGCGAGGATCTCCCGTGCGTGGGCGAAAACCGTTTCGGGTTCAATCGAGGTCATGCAGAGATGATCGTTGGGGCAGTCCTCTAATTTGTCATGACCGCAGGGCGAGCACGGCACCGCCGCCATCAGCGCGCGCACAAATCGCCCGCGTGGTCCCCATTCTTGCGGTTGATGGCTGCCGGAATAGATTGCCAGGGTGGGCGTGCCGCAGGCGGCCGCCAAATGCGCAACGCCCGAGTTATTCGCGATAACCAGATCCGCCTCGCCGATGACGTTGGCTAGTCCCGCCCAATCGACTTGTCCCGCCAAATTGACGACCCGTCCGGCCTGATCCAGGCGCTGCTGCAATTCGGTCAATTGCGCTGCTTGCTCCGCCGACCCCGCAAGCAGTATCTCGCAGTCGAGTTCGCTGATAAGCATCGTCACAAGACGCGCATATCGGTCGAGCGGCCAATTACGCAACAACGAATTGCTGAACGGAGCGACGACGATACGTTTGGCAACAGCAGAAGCCCCTTTTCGGCCAACCCCAATGATCCCACGCGCGGCGGCCGGCCGATCGGTGAGATTGGGCGCGTAAAGCGGCCGAACCCGTTCTGCGATCAGCCGCACGAGCAGGGAGAGACTCTCGCCAATATGCAATTCCGCGGGGCGGAACCGCGCCGCAGGTATCTCGAGCACGTCCAGGCGCATTCCGAAAAAACGTAATCGTGCCCACCAAGGGCGCCCGGCGACAAAGGTGCGGATTTCATACCGTGCATCGGGGGCGTCATTCACGAACGTCACGTCGAAGCGGCACAATTGAGATTTGGGCAACCGCGGTACTTCCCGGACTGCGACGGGTTCGGGCCTATCGTGGCGGACAACGTCGATGGTCATCCGCACCTGGGGGGACCAAAAGGCGGGCGCCATCATCTGATAAGCCAGCTCCGCTCGCAGCCGACCCAAAGGAAGCTGACAATAAGGACCATAAAGCAAATGGGTGTTGGTCACCGAGAAATCGGCTTCGTGGAAAAACGGCGTCTGGGTAACCATCCGCGAATGAAAACCGTCGGGTCGTATGACGAGCCCGCTACCGCCAGGCTGGGCGGTCTCTCGCCTTTCAAATTCACGAGGAAGAGTGATGTCCAAGTAGGGATGCGTTTGACGCGAACCGATGCCGCAGCGAAGCTGCGCCTCCACATCCCGCAGCAAGGGTCGTGTGTCTTCGTCGACCCGCAAGTCGATCGCGAGATCAAAGGGTCCCGCGCAGACCGCCCGAAAGCGGTTCAGCGCCTCTTTCGCTATCTGCCCATCCCAGTCTTGCGCGTTCTCGGGAAAATAAGCGAATGGCCTTATCTCGTCGGCTACGGCCGCGGCTTCTGCCGTGGCGACGTTCCAAGGGCCGCAAACCAGTGTGATTTTGGCGCGCAGGAACAGATCGCGCAACTGCTTGAGGGCCGGCAAACCGATCAGGAAATCGCCAAGATGATCGAGCTTGAGCACAAGGATGCGGGAAACTGATTGGCGGCTCTCGTCGGTTTCAAACGAAGCCAGTTGGGTTTCCGCGCCTGCATGCAACGTGATGCAGTGACGGCCCGTGCGTCGCGGCGGCACTGAAAGAGGCGGCGCAGCATTCTTCAAATCTGTCTCCGCAAGTCCTGACCCTCGACGTGGCGAGCGAACCGCTTGGTGGATAAGGTCATCGCCAGCCGGCTAGTCAACGCGGTTCCGGATAAGGTGCCCATCAGCGCTGGGCAAGTTTCACTTTGGGCGGCGGCTATGTCGCCAATCCCAGTTCTTCGCGCAGCGGTCCGACGAGATGCGGGGCATCATGCTGAAGCGTCAGGGTTATCCGGCCCAGCGCAACGCGGCCGTCGAAAGCAGGCTTCTCATTGACAACGCGAAATTCGAGCGGATGGGCGTTCCCTTCATCAATCACGAAGCTCAGGTTGATGGAATAGATACCTTCCCGCGACGGTTGAATACTGGTCGCGCAAAGCTGTTTGCCGGCGACGAGTATATCGATAATGAAATTGACTTCCGTGGCTTCATGGGAAAATCCCAATACGACCTCCGCCGTCCAATTACCTGGCGGAACGCTGATATAGGGACCATAAAGCAGCGCGCGAACGCGCCCGGTTACGTCAACAGCATGGATCGCGGGAACATGGCCGTCCGCCATTACCAATTCACGCGACCAGGTGATCGGCCCGAAAGGCGCGCCGAGAAAATGATCGACATAGGGGCTGACGGCACCGTCGATAATCTGGATAACGCTCTCCGCACTCGGGTCGGAAAGCCATTCCGGCGGTACGGCCTCCGGCCCAAGGCCGGCCGCCGTAACTTCTCCGACGATGCGCTCTATACTTTCGTTATCGAGAGGCACACCGAAGTGCCGGGCGACCATTTCCGTCGTGCGTACGGGCTGATGCCAATCCCTTGACGCGTTAAGCACAAGCACGCCGGGCAAGGCGACGCAGGACATCATCGACGCGCAACTGCCACCTACGCGCCGGACCGCGTCTGCCATGTCGAGGCCATGGCGGAAGATGAGATCAAACGCCGCTTCACGCGGATCGTTGAGTGCGATTGTGAAAGGTTTTCCGGTCGTTCTGAGGAGTTGACTCAGCCATGGCCCCGGTTGCGGGCCACGTACCAAAAAGTTGGCGCCTTCTGACCTGATAAGATCGGTAGCCATTTCTTCGGGGCTGTTCGCCCCAACCACCGTTACCGAGCCGAGAGCGGCTTCAGCCATGCGGGACATTATGGCATCGCACCATTCGCCGAAACGTCCGGGCACAGCAAATGAGAACAAAATCATGACATCATTCTCGGCTATACCACGAACATGCTGGTTTTGACGCCGCGCGCGAGCATGGATTAGAACGCGTTGTAGATGTCCAACGCCAAGTCGAGATTATCGAACAGTTTGCCTCTGCCGCGATAGAGGACGAGTGCGCGCGTACAATAGGACCTGACGATCTCCGGCATGTGCGACGCGAGGATCATCGAGCGATCAGCCCTTTTCACAAACAGCTCGTCATGCGAGCGCTGTTGAAAGCGTGAATCGCCGACCGCCAACACCTCATCGATCAGGTAGCAGTCAAATTCGACGGCAAGCGATAGCCCGAAATTGAGACGGGCCTGCATGCCGGACGAGTATGTCCGCACCGGCTCCGACAGAAACCGTCCCAATTGCGCGAAATCCTCGACAAAATCGCGGACTTCGGCAACCGATTTGCCGTAGATGCGTGCGACGAAGCGGATGTTGTCATTCCCGGTCAGCATCGAGTGCACGCCGCCGGCAAAGCCGATCGGCCACGACATCGACATCATTCGCTCGACGCGGCCGCCCGTCGGCAGTTCTAACCCACCGAGCAGGCGAATGAGGGTCGATTTACCGGCACCATTCTGACCAAGGACGGCGATTTTCTGACCCGGCGCCACGTCAAAGCTGACGCCTTTCAACACCTGATGCTGCCCACCACCCTCAACGGGATAATCCTTACTGAGCTCGATGACGCGGATCATCTCGGCTAGGCCGAAGCGTGCTCACGCACCCCCGCCACCAGCAGCCAAGCAATGCCATAGAAAAGCATGCATGTGGCGGTTACGACGAGGAACGAAACGATCCGTCGCGGATAGATCGGATAATCCGGCAAATTGGGCTGAACGATGGTTTCCAGATAAAGCTGCTGTCTTTGCGCCTCAAGGCGCGCCGCTTCGAGCGACGTGAACGCCGACACCAATGCCTTTTCATCCAGCTGAAGTTCAACGGTCAGGCGCTCGTATTCCGATTGGGCTGAGGCGACGGAATTATTGGCCCCGGTGATTCTTTCCCGCGTCTCGTCGATCGATTGATCGAGCGAGGCAATTCGCGTTTTGAGCAGTGGAATTTGCGGGCTGTGCGGCGAATTTCGCATCAAATCCGCCAAATGGGTCTGTGCCGCTGTCTGCTGTGCGATCAGCTTCGCAACCAGCTCAAGCGGCCCGGTAGCGGCTGATTTCGGATCAAGCATATTCTGTTTGATGCGATAGGCCGTCAGCTTGTCCTGCACCGCCTCGATGTGATCTTTGGCAACGCGTACTTCTTGCTCGAACGTTTTTAGCGCGTCCGTGCGGGCGCGCTCATTCATCGCATTTACGAGTTGTTCGCTGTAGGTCAGCAGATCGCGGGCAATCAGCTGCGCGTCCTGCGCCCGGTATGCCTTGACCTCCACCGTGGCAATCCCGCTCTGGCTGTCGATATCGACCGACACAAATCGGGGATAGGCTTTGAACAGCGCTTCAAAATCGCTTCGCCCGAAGGATAACATTCCGGGGAAGCGCGACAGAAAATCGGCCCCCGGCGGGTCCAGCAACGCGCGCAGATTTGCCTCGGTCTCCAAGCGATGCACGGCGTCTCGCGACATGATGAAGTCGGAAACGGCAAACGTATCTTCCATGCCGGATGCCGACGCCATCCCGCTCAGCAGCGCACCCAGACCGTTAACCGATGCCGATTTCGTCGGGGCGCGGACGACGAACTCTACTTTCGACAGATAGAGGCTTGAGGCGATGCCGAAAAAATAAACCGCCGCCAGCAAGGTCGGCAGCCCGACAATCGCCCAGAACCAAATATTGATCTGGCCAAACCACCGGCTGAAGGCAGCGCTGTATGGCCGCGCTCTTGCTCCTGTTCCGGCAGTAACTGTCCCGGCAACGTCGCGGCTCCGTCGGAAACGCGGGAATTCAGCCATACTTTAACGGCCTTAGGTTACTATCGACGAGCGGCGAAACTCTACGCGGCCCTGCCGCACAGAACGTTGCTTTCTCTCATTTTTCATATTGCAGGCTTGCTGTCCAGGGCGAGCGGCCGGAAAATTTTTCAGCACCAACTTCTGCGTCTCGGTTCATCGACCGCGCACAACCGGGCGGTGCTGTCCTGATGCGTATGCTTCTACTTGGCCAACGAGCGGCAGGCCGGCGTGTCGAGCGGCAAGTCAGGGATCTGCGCGCGGATAAAGGCGGCTCGGTTGGCGACGTAACGACTCGGTCGGCTCGCGGACCATTTGAGCGGGTCCGGCAGGATGGCCGCGAGCCGCGCCGCCTCCTCGACGTTGAGCGCGGCGGCCGGCCGGTGAAAATAAGATTGCGCCGCCGCTTCGGCGCCGTAGATGCCGGGACCCCATTCGACGACGTTGAGATAGATTTCGATGATCCGCGGCTTGCCCCAGGCCAGTTCGATTAACACCGTGAAATAGGCTTCGAAGCCTTTGCGCAGCCAGTCGCGGCCGGGCCAGAGGAAGACGTTCTTCGCGGTCTGCATCGAAATCGTGCTGGCGCCGCGCAGTCGGCCTCGCCCGCTGCGATAGCGCTGCCAGGCGTCGCGGATCGCGTCCCAATCAAAACCGTGGTGCTCGCAGAATTTGGCATCTTCGCCGGCCATGACCGCGCGCACCAGGTTTGCCGATATGCCGCGCAGAGGCCGCCAGGATTTGCCGATTCCGTGTCCCTCGACGGCGCGGATCAGCATCAACGGCGTCACTGGTGGCGGCACCGCCCCGTAGATCACGACGAGCAGGACCGACCCGATCAGAAATCCCGTGACCGCGAACAGCAAAATGCGGCCGAGCCGGCGCAGCATTCTATTGAACAAATCTAATCGAAATCTGTCGGCAGGCCGGGCTGACGGTGATGCGCGAACATGCGTTTGATCTGATGCGGCTGTATCCGGCTCAGCGACAGCGGCGGCAGTTCATCCTCGGCGAAGAACCCGATCTCGCTCGTCTCGATGCTGGGTTTTGGGGAGCCGCCGGTCAGCTCGCAAATAAAGTACATGATGTAGATGGTGAAAGGCAGCGGCGGGTGGCCGTGTCGGGCGCGGTCCCACACGGCGGCGAGCTTGACGGCACGTGCCGTATACCCCGATTCCTCGCGGATCTCGCGCTTGATGCACTCGGCAGCGCTTTGGTTGATGTCGCACCAGCCGCCGGGCACCGACCACAACCCGTCAGTCGTCTCGCGCACCATCAGGATGCGCCCGTCGCGAAAGCACGCGGCGCGCACCGCGATCTTTGGCGTGGTGTAGCCCGGCTCGGCGAACAGCGTGGTGATCCGTTCGGGCGCGCCGCCCGAACCGGCGGCCAGCATCCGCGTACCGAGCAGGCGCAGCCGCTCGTAGCGCTCGGCGTCGTATTGATCCTTTGTGTAGTGCAGCCCCGTCTGAGCCATCGCCTGCAATTCACGCGCAACGCTCAGCCAACTGGGCTCCGCCGCCGCGGCGCCGATCGAGCGGCGATACCCCTCCGGCAGCGGCAGACCACCCAACTCGCCGAGTGCGAACCAGCCGAGACGGCGGTGTTCGTCGCTGACTCGCAATGAGCCGCGCCCGACACGGGCCACCGCATAGGTGACGATCGTAACGTGCCGACCCGGCAGCACCTCGAAGTTCCAGCAATCGAGGATCGGCCCGACGGCGATCTCGGTGCTCAGCTCCTCGGCGAATTCGCGGATGAGCGCTGCGGTTGGGGCCTCGCCCGGCTCAGGACGCCCGCCCGGCAACTCCCACTCGCCACGCTCGTTTTCAAGCAGCACGACCTGGCCGTCCTCGATCAACACGCCCTTTACCGAAATCGTCTGTGACATCCGCACCCCTTCGCCTCGGCGCGCGAGCTTATCCGAAAGATCGCGCATGCGCTCGGCGTCCGGCTGTGGCTAGATAGCGTGTCCCTCGGCACGAGTGTCCCAATGCCGCATCCCGAACCCCATCGTCTGACAGCCGTCGAGATGGCCAGCCGTATCGAAGCCGGTACTTTGACCGCCGAAGCCGTGGTGCAAAGCTGTCTCGAACGCATCCGCGAGCGCGAGCCCGTTGTCCGCGCCTGGACCCATGTCGCTGGCGATGCGGCGCTCGCCGCCGCGCGGGCGGCGCCACCGGGATCGCTGATGAAGGGCGTTCCGTTCGGCATCAAGGACATTTTCGACACCGCCGACATGCCGACCGGCTACGGGTCGCCGATCTATACCGGCTGCCGGCCGAGCTTTACCGCGAGCGCCGCGACGCTGCCGCGCGCAGCCGGCGGTGTGCTGCTCGGCAAGACGGTGACGACCGAGTTTGCCAACCGCCATCCCGGCCCGACCGCGAACCCGCACAACCCCGGTTTTTCGCCCGGCGGCTCGTCGAGCGGGTCGGCGGCGGCGGTCGCCGATTTTATGGTGCCGCTGGCGATCGGCACGCAGACCGGCGGCTCGGTGATCCGGCCGGCGGCGTACTGCGGTGTCGTCGCGCTCAAGCCGAGTTTCAACATGTTTGCGCCCGCCGGCATGCATGCCAACTCCGAGACGCTCGACACGATCGGTATCATGGCGCGCTCGGTTGGTGATATCGCGCTGTTCCGCGCGGCGATGATGGCGATCCCCTACACGCCGCCGACAATGCCCGAACGCCCGCCCCGCGTCGCGCTGTGCCGCACGCCCTATTGGGATAAGGCGCAGCCGGAAGGGCAGGCGGCGCTGGAGGACGCGGCCAAGCGGCTGCGCGCTGCCGGTGCCGAGGTGGTCGAGGCAGAATTACCGAATGCCTGCGGCAATGTTGCTGAGGTCCAGAGCCGGCACAGTTATTTCGAGGCGCCGCGCAACCACGCGCCCGAGCGCCATCGCCACGAGGCGCAGCTCAGCCCGGCCTTGCGGCATGGCCGCATCGAGGGCGGTCAGAAGCTGACGCTGGACGAATTTCGCGCCGCCTGGCGGGACGCCGACCGAATGCGTGCCGCGGCGCAGGATTGGGCCGGCGGTTTCGATGCGATCCTCACCTTGCCGGCGCCCGGCCAGGCGCCGAAGACTTTGGCCTCGACCGGTGACGCGATCTTCAATGGGCTATGGACCTTGCTCCACATGCCGTGCCTGACAATGCCGGCGGGAAAGGGGCCGGATGGGTTGCCTATCGGTATCCAGCTTGTCGGCAAGCGGTACGCCGACGCCCGGTTGCTCGATATTGGCTTTTGGGTCGAACGCCGTTTGGAGGCACGATAATGGGCGACAGCAATCGTCTCTCGGCTGCCGAAGCTGTCGCCCGGCTGCGCACCGGCTCGCTGACCGCCGAGCAATTGACCCGTAATTGCCTTGACCGCATCGGGGAGCGCGCCGCGGTCAAGGCGTGGATTCATCTCGATCCCGAGCACGCTTTGGCGCAGGCGCGCGAGGCCGACCGCGCCGGGCGGCCAGGGCTGCTCGCCGGTCTGCCGATCGGCGTCAAGGATGTGATCGACACTTACGATATGCCGACCCAGCACGGCTCGCCGATTTACAAGGGCAATCGGCCGTTCGCCGACGCGGCCTGCGTCGCGCTGACCCGCATGGCGGGCGGCACGATCCTCGGCAAGACCGTGACCACCGAATTCGCCAACCGCTTCCCCGGGGCGACGGTGCATCCGTACAACCCGGCGCATACGCCGGGCGGGTCGTCGAGTGGCTCTGCGGCGGGCGTCGCCGATTTTCAGGTGCCGCTCGGCTTTGGCACGCAGACCGGCGGCTCGACAATCCGCCCGGCGGCGTTTTGCGGCGTCATCGGCTACAAGCCGAGCTTTGGCGAGTTCAGCCGTGTCGGCATCAAGCTGCAATGCCAGAACCTCGACACGCTTGGTCTCATCTGCCGCAGCTTCGACGATATCGCCTTGATGCGCGCGGTGTTGATCGAGATGCCGCATCGCCTGGTTGACCGCGGCGCGAATGCGCCGCGCATCGGCCTCTGCCGCACGCCGCTCTGGGATGCTGCTGACGATGCCACGCAGACGCTGATCGAGGCGACCGCGGCGAAGTTATCCGCGGGAGCACCCGTCAGCGAGGTCGAGTTCGCCGCGCCGTTCCGCGACATCCACAAGCACCACCGCGCCATCTTCAACTATGAGGCGGCGCATAATTATGCTTTCGAGCATCGGGAGCACCGTGATCAGGTGAGCCAGGTGCTGCTCGAGACGGTGCTCGACCCCGGCCGCAGTCTCCCGCTGGAGGATTACATCGCCGCATTGGAGGCGGCCGAGGCGTTCCGCGCGCATCTCGACGATCTGTTCCGTGAGGTCGATGTGCTGCTGACCCCGAGCGCCGCTGGCGAAGCACCGGAGGGGTATGATTCAACCGGAAACCCGGCTTTCAACTCGACCTGGACGCTCGGCTGGGTGCCATGCGTGACGCTTCCGGCGGGCACGGGACCAAAGGGCTTACCGCTCGGCGTACAGCTTGTCGGCCAACGCTTCGCCGATGAAAAGTTGCTCGATGCCGCCGCTTGGGTCGAAGCCAGACTGAATTAACGGAGGAGGGATCAATGATCTACGAACTGCGCGTGTACCATTGCGTGCCGGGGCGGTTGCCCGATCTCATCAAGCGCTTCGACACGATCACTTTGAAGCTGTGGGAGAAGCATGCGATCCACCAGGCCGGGTTCTGGACGACACTGGTCGGTCCCAACAACAACGCGCTCACCTATTTCCTCAAATGGGAGTCGCTGGCTGAGCGTGAGGCGAAGATGGCCAAGTTCGGCGCCGATCCCGAATGGCTCTCGGCGCGCGCCGAAACCGAGAAGAACGGCCCGATCGTTGCCTCGATCACCAACCAGTTTCTAACGCCGACCTCGTTCTCATCGGTGAAGTAACAGCTTCTTTTCTTCGTCATGCCCGGACTTGTTCCGGGCATCCACGATGGGTCTCGGATATCGAGGCTGAAGGCGTGGATGGCCGGGTCAAGCCCGGCCACGACGACAGGAGAGGGAGCGCAGACCAAAGGAAGAGAAGCCATGATCTACGAATTGCGCGTCTACCACACGATGCCCGGCAAGCTGCCGGCGCTGCTCAACCGGTTCGACACGATCACCCTCAAGATCTGGGAACGGCACGGCATTAGACAGGCCGGGTTCTGGACGACGCTGGTTGGCGAATCGAATGCCGACCTTACCTATATGTTGAAATGGGAGTCGCTGGCTGAGCGCGAAAAGAAATGGGATGCGTTCCAGGCCGATCCCGAGTGGATCGCCAAGCGCGCCGAGACCGAAAAGGATGGGCCGATCAACGCGCGGGTGGAAAATTCCTTCCTCGTGCCGACCAGTTTCTCGTCGGTGAAGTGACGGGCCCATAGGCCCGTCATCCCCGGGCTTGACCCGGGGATCCCTTAACCGGGTCCGCATGGATGGCCGGGTCACCCCCGGACTTGATCCGAGGGCCGGCCATGACGGTACGGTGTGCACGATGCAAATCAATAGCTTCCGATAACGAACTTTTCCTCGGTGACAAAGCTTTTGATGCGGCCGATAAAGAGCGCGCCGTCGTCGTGCAGCCGTTTTGCCTCGGGTGAGGCGTTGGCGCGGGCCATCGCCTCGCGATCGTCGAACCAGGTTTCGGCGATGCCGTCGACATCCACCTCGGTCTCGGGAATGTCGGCCCGGGTGCGCGTTCCTTCGATATGGTTCTGCACGTAGCGGCGCATGCCGGGCACCGCATGGGCGAGGGGCGCGTGAACCTCGATCCAATGACGCATGAACTGCTCGTGGGTCAGTTCGGACCGTCGGGTCAGCAGCGATATACTTTTGATCATCTGAACTCCTGCTATCGCACTATCGGGCGCGGGCGCCGTCGAGAAAAAGGCTGACGGCGTTTGTGGCGTGAGCGGCTATTTCGCTTGCGCTCAGTGGGGCGCCTAGACCCAAGGCGCGGCGCTGCGGCCCGGTAACCACCGACAGAATGAACTGCTCCGCTGCAAAACGCGGATCGCTCGCGCGCAATTCGCCGCTTTTGATACGCGGTTCGAGATGGTTGGCGATCCGTTCGATGCCGCTTGCCGCGCCGAGTTCGTACATGATCCGGGCGAGGCCGGGAAAACGCTGCGCCTCATGGATGACGAGCCGGTGCAGTGCCAGCGCCTCCGGAGTGAGCGCGATCCGCAACATGTACTGGGCGGCGTCGCGCAACGCGTCGGCAAGGTCGGGTGGCGACAGCAGGCCGGTGTCGAAAGGCGGCATCCAGCGCTCGATAAGCCGGCGCACGACGGCCTCGAACAACCGCTCCTTGCCGGGAAAGCGATGGTAGAAAGTGCGTTTCGAGATGCCCGCCTGCTTCGCCACGGCCTCGATGCTGGTGGCGCCGAAGCCGTGGCTGAGAAACAGTTTCTCGGCTACGTCGATAATGCGGTCGGCGAGTTGCGCCGATTGCTGGCGCGACGGCCGGCCGCCGCGGCCGCGCGGTTCCGCCCGGCCATGCTGCATCGAAGGCCCTGCCACATCCCACCCCCCAATATCGAATCCCATTGTCGTAATACGCCGAATCTTAGCCGATGCCTCCCCAAACGCAACCGGAGCGTTCTTTTTCTTAAGATATGGCGCACGGACGGGACTGACATGGCTGGTCAGGCAGAAAGAAGCCCGGCAACATCGCGCGACTGATTCGTCCGGTTATTGGTAATGGAGCACTGGGATGAACATCGATTTGACGGGCCAACGCGCCATCGTTACCGGCGGGAGCCGGGGCATCGGCCGCGCGACCGCGCTCGCTTTCGCCGCGGCCGGGGCGCATGTGTCGATCTGCGCGCGCGGCGCGGAGACGCTGGAAGCGGCGCGGGCGGAGATCGCGGCGAAAGGCGTGACGGGGCATGCGGCAACCTGCGATCTCGCCGATAGCGAGGCCGTTCTCGGCTATATCGGCGCCGCGGCGGAGGCGCTGGGCGGAATCGATATTCTCGTCAATAACGCGTCAGGTTTTGGCAGCACCGACGACGAAGCGGGATGGGGCAAGAGCCTGTCGGTCGATCTGATGGCGACGGTACGGGCGACGCAAGCCGCCACGCCGTTTCTCGAAAAATCCGCCGCCGGCGCGATCCTCAACATCTCGTCGACCGCGGCGTTTCACCCTTCGGTGCGAACGACGCCTTACGGTGTCGCCAAGGCCGCGGTCATCCAATACACGCGGAACCGCGCTGCCGCGCTCGCGCCACAGCGCATCCGGGTCAATTGCATCGCGCCCGGCTCGATCGAGTTTCCCGGCGGCAATTGGGAAAAACGCAAGACCGACAACCCGCAGCTCTACAATTCGATCCTGCGCGGCGTTCCGTTTGGCCGGCTGGGCTATCCCGAGGAGGTGGCGCAGGTCGCGCTGTTTCTCGTATCGCCCCTCGCCGGCTGGGTGACCGGGCAGACGATCATGGTCGATGGCGGGCAGACACTCGGCCGGTGAGCGGCGGCGTTAGAGATCGAGAAACGCCGTCTCGTTCTCGCCTTGCAGGATGAAGTCGAAGCGATAGATTCCTGGGCCGTCCTTCCGGGCGACAAGTGTGCCGCGCACGGCGTCGTCGTCGATCCCCGCGAGCAGCGGGTCGCTGGCATTGGCGGGCTCGTCCGCGAAGTAGATGCGGGTGAACAGCTGCTTGAGGAGCCCGCGTGCGAAGAACGCTACGCTGATGTGCGGCGCCTGTAAGGCGTTGCCGCGCCCTGGCACCGGACCAGGTTTGATGGTCGTGATCTTGAACCGGCCCTGTGCGTCGGTCGCAGCGCGGCCGAAGCCATGGAAGTTGGGGTCGACCGGTTTGTCGGCCTGTGTGTCGTCGGCGTGGTCGTAACGGCCGGCAGCGTTCGCCTGCCACAATTCGATCATCGCGTCGGGCACAGGTGCACCGTCGCCGTCGAGCACGCGGCCTTCGATAATGATGCGCTCGCCTGCCGGGTTGCCGCGCGTCAGGTCTGCCCATTCCGGCCGGTCGAGGCCCAGCGCGAAAAACGGTCCGACGGTCTGGCCCGGCGTGGGGATCAGCTTAGTGGCCATGGGCTTTGGCCTCAAACGGGGTCGCCTCGCGGCCGCGCAGCACCATGTCGAAGGAATAGCCGAGCGCCCATTCGGGCTCGCTCAAATCCGGGTCGTAGGCGGCGATCAGCCGCGTGCGAGCCTGTTCGTCGGCGGTGCTCTGGTAGATCGGGTCGTATTGCAGGAGCGGATCGCCGGGGAAATACATCTGCGTGATCAGCCGCGTCACGAAGCCGCCGCCGTAGACTCCGAAATGCAGATGCGCGGGACGCCAGGCATTGGGGCTATTGCGCCACGGATAGGCGCCCGGCTTGATCGTCACAAAGCGGTAACGGCCATCGGCATCGGTCACCGTTTGGCCGGCGCCGGTGAAATTGGGGTCGAGCGGCGCGTCGTGCTGGTCGACCGGGTGGTGGTAGCGGCCGGCGGCGTTGCATTGCCACAATTCGACCAAGGTGTGTGGGACAGGCCGCCCGTCTTCGTCAAGAATGCGGCCGGTAACGATCATCCGTTCGCCCAGCGGTTCGCCCTTATGCTGTTTGGTGAGATCGGTCGCTTCGGGACCGGCCCAGCCGGTCTTGAAACTCGGCCCGGTGATCTCCGACAGCGTGTGCTCGAAACGGATGAGCGGCCGGGTCGGCGAGCGTTTCACCGTGCTCGCGTAATCGGGATAGAGATAGGGCGGCTGGGTGCCGTCGCGGTGGCGGTTATAGGCGGGCGGGTCGGCCATGCGCTCCTCGTCTGCGCTGTCGGCGTAACCTGATCCGGTTGGTTGCCGCCGGTCAAGAGGCAGCACGACGATGCCTCACCGCGGGCCGGAGTCAAAAAAATAAGCTTGGCTTACTATTGAAAAACGGTACGGTATCGTTTACTTAATGACGGACCGCATTTGGTCGGATATCAAAAGGATGGGAGGGTAAGATGTCCCTCACGCAAAATCACTGGTTCCGTCGGGTTGGGTTCGCCACGATTGCCGCATTGGGTCTCGGAGCGTCGGCCATGATGGCCAGCCCCGCGCAGGCCCACGAATACGGACACCGTGTCCCGGTGGTCACCTCGGTCCACCATGCCTCGTTCTTCCCGCGGTTCTTTTTCGGATTTGGCCATCACTGGCACCACGGCGGGCATGGGGATTATCACCGCCGCTAAGCGATAGCACGTCAAAGCAGGAAGCCCTCGGCGATTTGCCGAGGGCTTTCATTTGCCCCTGTTGAAACGCCGCAGCGACGAGATCAAAGCTGAAAATAATTGTCGCGATAGAAGGCCGAATCTACCAAAACGCGATAAAGAAAATGCCTCATCAGTGGGACTTAATCGTGGGCGGCGGCGTTTATTGCTGCGGCTGTTTATGGCCGAAGCAAACGACCGAGTGGAGATGATCATGTCTGCGCGCATACGCAGCGGCTGGCTCAAGCAAACCGCTTTGTCCGCGATCGTCCTTTTTGGTTGCGCGGCCGCGGCGCCGATGGCCTCGGCCCAGACGCGCACGCTAGCGACGCTGTCCGATGTGCCGGTCTATGTGCCGGCGCCGTATCACCCGCATATTTATGCGAGCCACTCCGCCGTCATGGCGCAGGATAGCCACCCCTATTACGGCGGCGTCTACTGGGGCATCGCCGCGCATCACTGGCATTAGTATTAAGCTACCAGGCGCACGGGACTCCGGCGGCGCATATCCGTTCGAGCGTAGCGTCGAGCGACAAGAACCAAATCCGTACCGACATCGATAGCGGCAGCAGGCGGCCGTCGTCGCTGAGCGTCAGTGAGACCGGCCGCGGCGCGTCGTCGGGGTCCCCTTCGTCGCTGCTTTCGCCTTTAAAGCCGGCGATCGCGCGCAGCAGCAGCGCGAGACGGATGCCGGGATCGTGCGGGTCGCGCGGCAGTACGCGTCCCTCGGTGTTGAAGCGCCGCGCGCCGTCATAGACCGGTATCGTGAAGGCGGTTTCGCCCCGCCGCACCGCGTCGCGGATCGCGGTAATGGCGCTGAGCGGGTCGATGACGTTGCGGCGGAATTGCTCCTTCAGCGGCGGTTTTCGGCTGGTGTCTTCGGGGCCGCGTTCGGCGATCACCGCCCCATCGCGCGGAACAAAATTCATCCGCAGCTTGCGGTCCTTGCGCTTGCGGAGATCGTAGTTTGCATCAAAGCGGGTCGGCGAGGGCAAGCCGCCGGCGGTGAGCTTCCCGTTTGAGACAGCGGTGCCGCGGAAATGCGTAACAAGGCTCGGCAGGCCTTCGCTCCCGATGGCGATCTCGTCGCGATAACCGTCGGTTCCGTCGTGCAGCGTCAGGCGAACATGCCCGGCCGGCAACCCCGCCCACGTCAGTGCGTACAGCGCGGCGCTATCGGCGGCGTGCGCGCAATGACAGGCAAGAAACGCCGCGACGGCCGCCGCCGTCAAAATACTCGTCCGCATGACCCATCATTCCGGCGGCGGCCGGCATTCATCCCCGCCCGTTGATGGCGTTCGCCGCCGGCGCGGCGATTTCTACTGCAGCCGGGCGATGCCGAATGCCGCGCCAAAGCGGTTGGCGCAATCGAGCGGGTTGCCGTATTTGCGGTGCACCGCCGTGTGATGCGCGCTGGCGAGCAGCAGCCGGTCGCGGTGATGACCCTGGTTTTTCGCCCAGTCTTCGAGCGTGACCTGACCGATCTCCTGGTTGTGCGGGTCGTTGCCCATCCGCGCCGCCATCAGCGCGAGGCGCTGTATCAGCGCGCCGCGATCCTTGTTGTTTTCGAGATAGGCTTGCGTCCACTCGACACTCGCCTTGCCGTCGAGCGCCAGCATTGCTTGGTCGAGCCGGTCGAGAATTTCGTTCCCCGAAAGCTTCGAGGCGCCGGCCGGGGCTTTGGGCGTGTTTGGCTCGGCGTCGTTGATGCCCTTCTGGTGCCAGGCCGCGCGGTTGAGATAGGCGGTCGCGGTATAAAGCAGCTTCAATTGCTGCTTGTGTTGGAAATTGTCGAAATACCAAGCCATCGTGTTCAGGTATTCGAAGCAATGCTGCGGCAGAGAGAAGTTGTTGACGCCGCGTGTTTCGAGGATGACCTGAGCCGAAGCCACCTGCAGCGCGTCGAGAATGCGCCGCGGGCTCTTGCCGGCTTTCAGCAGGTCGGACAATGCGTGCACATAGGCCGGTTCGGCGTCGCGGATCACCGCGCGTTCGAACGCATCCTGCTCCTCGACGGTCAGCGGCTCCTTGTTATTGGCGAGGATACCGGCTTCAGCCTCGGTCACGCCGCCATACGGAATCGCCGAGATCGTCGCGCCTTCGAGGAAAATCTGTACCGCGTTGCAGGCCATCTCATAGGTCGAGTACCAGCGCGGGCCGACCGCGATATCGAGCGCGCCGGCATAGACAACGCTATGCGCGTCATCCCAACCGAGGAAATTGCCGAGATCGACGGTGGCGCGGGCGCGGAACGCCTTGTGGCCGGTCGTATAGGAGCGGTTGTACAGCGCCCGGTCCTGAACATCCATGAGGCCGGCATGGACCAACTGCGCCAGCACGGCCTTGCGCTCGGACGGGTTCTCCATGAGACCCAGGAAGACGCGATAGGCTTCAAGCACGTTGCCGCGCTGCACCAGCGTCATCCAATGATCGAGCCGCTCCTGCAACGGGCCGTCGAGGCGTTCGGGTTCCTGGTCGGCCCAGGCGATCTCCGGCATCGGCGGCGGGCCCGGCGGCATCGTCCAGCCGGGCGCACGGGCATAATGCCCCGGCGCCTTCAAGATCTTCTGGTTCCAGATGTCGAGCCCGGTCGGGATATACCAGACGGTCTGGGCGTAGGGCAGTGCCGCGCAGTCTTCCGGTACCAGCTTTGACAATTGCAGCGACGCGCGTGCCGACAACAGGCAGTGATCGTTGTTGACGAAGTTCACATAGCCGTCATCGATCCGTTCGTGATACGGCACATGGGTGTAAGGGGCGTGGATGCGCACGCCCTCGGCGATGATCTCGTTCATCGGCCGGCCAGCGCGGACGAGATCGTAATACACGTCGCTCGCGCCCTTTTGGTCGCGCTGCAAAATCCGCTCTTCCAGCTTGTCGTAAAGCGCCTGCGGCTTCCCGCTGTTGCTGAGCGTCGATTGCGGCTGAGCGGCCATGCGCTGATTCCCTCTTTCGTCCAGAAGGAACAATGCGCCCAAAAACCCGCACCGGCAACGATGCCAGGACCATATCAAGCCGCAATGCGCTCAGCGCATGGCCCGAGGATGAGTCAGGCGGCGCGTGCTTTGCGGCGCTGTGCCGACGCAGGCCGTCCGCGCTCGGCGGCTTCGCCGACGCTCATCAAACGGCGCAACTCTGCGCGGGCGCGTGACAGACGCGAGCGCAGGGTCGCCGGGGTCGTGCGCAGAACGGCGGCGGCGTCGGTATACGAGAGGCTCTCAAGGCCGACCAGCAGAATGATCGCCCGCTGTTCCTCGCCAAGCTCGCCCAATGCGCGGTCGAGATCGGACAGGGTGAGCCGCGCCGCGGGATCAGTCACCACCAGGTTGGCAAGGGTCATCGCGCGAAACGGGTTGCCGCGCAGATCGTGGAGAAGCGTCAGCAGCCAGACGTTGAGCTTTCCTTTTTGCTCCCGCTGGTGGGCGAGCGCATCACGCACGGTGTCCTCGACCAAGTCGACGGCCTGGTCGGCATCGCGGGTCAGCGCCGAGGCATAACGCATCAATTGCGGGATTTGTTCTTCGAGCAGCAGATGAAAGTCAGACAACCTACCCTCCGTCTTTCACGGCTTCGCGCCGCGGGTTGGAAGGGAGATTACTTGCCGCGTGTAATCGGCAAATGACCGGAGAACCCCAATTTGGTGAAGAATTGTAAGCGGACGTGCAAAGCTGTCGGTAGTTTCGACACATTTCGTCACATGCGGCGTCGGTGGTCTACCAGCCGTACAGGTCGTCCCGCGCCTTTCCGTCGAGCCAATGCACCGGGCCGTCCGCCCAGGCGAGCACGCGGGCGCCGTAGCGGCTGGACATCGTCAGCTCCGTCTCGGCGTCGATCGTCACGTAACATCCCGAGCCGGCCGCGTCATCGCCAACCCGAAGCTCGCCCGCCAGCACAAACAGGTCGGTCATCGCGGTGACGGCGTGCGCCGGAACCACCGTTCCGGGAGCGAACACAAGCTGGCAATAGCGCGCTTGCCAGCGCTCTCCGGCATAATCGAACAGCATGCGCCGCGTCAGGCCGGGCACGGGTCCCGGAATTGGCGGCAACGCATCGGCATCGATGCAGATGTCCGCCGGCTGGCCGATCGTGGCGTCGACCGACTCGCCCGCCTGGTCGGCTTCCAGGCCAAGTTCGTTGAGCACGCCGGTGCGGTTCCGCGGGTAGAGGATCGGCCCGTCAACGCGGGCGATGAATATCGACGCGTCGTAACAGATCACGTCATGCACCGCGCCGGTGAGGTTGATCACCGCCTGGCCGCCCGTCATCCGGGTCACATGATCGACCAGCGAGCCGGACAATATGTAGCTGCCGACCGGGCCAAGATGCCGATGCACGCCGGAGCGCGCCAGCGGTTCGAACCGCACCCCGCCAAACCAGCGCCCGGCGGCGGAATCGCTGCGAATGTTCTGCTGCCACACGCCGACGGGACCCGACGGCACCCATTCCGTCGCTGTCATGCTGTGCACCGCGATCCGCGGCAGCCGGTTGGTCATCGGCATGGCCCGCTCGTCTCCTATTCCGCTGCGTCCTTGGAGATGTCGCCGAGCACGTTATAGGTCCGTGCCTGATAGCGGATCATGTAGTCGGTGTAGTAGGTTGTTTCGTATTTCGGCGGGTTGTCGGGACCGATGCAGGTCGGTACGGCGGCCACCGGCCAATCGATATTGGCGTCGCAGAAAAACGCCAGCGCGTAACGCTCGCCGCCGGTGCGGTTGACCGCGCGGTGCGGTGTTGCAAGGAAACGGTCGTTCGTCCAGCGCAGCAGCAACTGGCCGCCATTGACGATAAACGCATCGGGCACGGTCGGTACGTCGATCCATTCTCCAGAGCAGGTGCGGAATGCCAGGCCCGGCACTTCATTGGGCGCGAGAAGCGTCAGGAAACTCGTGTCAGTATGCGGCGCGATGCCGAATTCGTCATCCGGCGCGGCCGGCTGCGACGGGTAATGGGTCGCCCGCAGTTTGTATTGGAAATCCGTGAACGGCGTGTCGAAATAGCCCGCCGGCAGGTCGAGCGCGCGTGCATAAATGCGCACCAGGTTTTGCACCAGCCGCTCCAGTGCGTCACAATATTCGACCAGTGTTTCGCGAAAGCCCGGCAAATCGGCGGGCCATTGGTTGGCGCTGCGGAAACGCCGTCCTGAAACGACATCGGGGTGGTCGGCCGGCAGGTCGCGCGCCATGAAGAAGGCTTCGCTCATATTGGGCTTGGTCACGCTGGCGACCACCGAAGTGCGCAGCGTGTCCCCCATCATCGGCAGATAGCCGACATTGTGGATGTCGAGCTTCAACTTGAGCTTCTCGTCGAGCGGTTGTGCGTGAAAGCGCGCGACCTGGCGATAGACCTCACGCACCAACGCCGACGGCACGCCGTGATTGACGATCGAGTAAAAGCCGATCTCGGTCAGTGCATGGTGCAGTTCGCCGGCGGTGCGGTCGAGCGCGCCTGGCTCTCCCGCCAGATACGGACCGAGGTCGATGACCGGAATGCTGTCGCTGACGGCCATGTGAGGTGCTCCCGCTGGCTGGGCGGACGGTATGCCGCCCGACCCGCCGGTGCAACGGCCGTGCCTCGCGGCTACGGCGCCGACGCGAACAGCTTGAGATCGGCGACGAGGCCCTCGTCGCGCTCAATGCCGTAATCGAACTGGCCCTTGAGGTTCTTTTCCTTGACCAGCAGTGCAGTCGGGTCGGCGGTCGCGAATATCCTCAGGTGGCGGTCGGGACCTTTGATCTCCGCCAGCTTGTCGGTCAGCGCCGCGGGTCTTACCCGGTCGCTGGCATCGACGAGTTCGAGAAGACCCTCTTCGGTAACACCGGCCTTTTGCAGCTTTGCCTGATAGGCGGCGATCGCGGCGGCCTTTTCGCGGGCCGCGGCGCCTTGCGCCTGTTGTTGCGCGGCCTGCTGGCGGCGATAGTCATCGTATTGTCCTTGGGTCCGCTGCAGCAGCGTGACGATCGGCACATCGCGCGTGTCGACCCAAAGCTTGGCGCGGGTCCAGGTCTTGGCCATCCAGGTCCGGCGGGCCGCGTCGGTCACCTCGCGCAGCCGCTCGACGCGAACCTGCTCTCCCCAGTGAACCAGTTCCTGCGTGTCGCCGCGCAGCTCGGGCAGCTGCAACGCGGGGCCGCTGGTGCGGGCGACGGTCGGGGTGGTGACGCCATAGCGCTGTTTGGCGAGCGCGAACTGGCGGCGGTACTCGGCTTCCCACTCGTCGCTGTCCTCGTCGGGTACGACGCCGAGTCTATCTTCCAGCGCCCGCGCCGTCGCTTCGATCGCGGCATCCTTCAGCTGGGCCAAGTCCATGCGGCAAGTTTATGACAGCGCTTCGAGCGCGTCGATATCGTCGATTTCGATCAGCCGCTTGCCAAGCCGCAGCACGCCCTCTTTCTGCCAGACCTGAAGCTGTTTATTGACGCTCTCGCGCGCCGCGCCGACCATGCCCGCCAGTTCTCGCTGGGTGATGCGAAGCGTGACGCCGCCGCCGTTTTTCCTTGGCGTACCGCGCGCCAGACGGATCAGTGTCTTTGCCATACGGCCGTCCAGACGGCCAAACATCGCCTCCTCGAATTGCTGGTCCGTCTGTCGCAGGCGCTGGCACAACACCCTGAGCATAAGGATGCAGAGGTCGGCGCGGCGTTCGAGAAACGGAATGAAGTCGCGATGGTCGAGCACCAAAAGCTCGCAGTCGCTCACCGCCGTCGCGTCAGCGGTGCGGTCGGCGCCGTCGAGCAGCGCGATTTCGCCAAAGACCTCGCCGGCGGGAAGGATCGCCAGCACGATATCGGGGCCGGCGGGGGAGGGGGTGCTGATCCGGATGCTGCCCGAGAGGATCGCCATCATGCTGCGGCCGGGCGACCCCTTGGTGAAGATGACTTGGCCCGCCGTATAGCGCTCTACCCGTGCATGCAGGAGCAAGGCATCGAGGTCCGCCGGCGGGAGCTTGCCGAACAGCGCATGCCCATTAAACAGTTCGCGCCTATTGCCGGGACTGGGTTGCGGCATTGGCACATCCCGCTGAAGTCAACGAGAATGTTAACCATAGCCCGATCGCTTTCCAGTCGAAAGTCTGCTGCTCATGCTGGCTCGCGGCGCTTTGGCGTAAGATTTTTTCGCTACGCTGCCAGCTTTTCGCGCGCCGCGTCCTTGATCAGCGCCGCAGCTTTTTCGGCGATCATGATGGTCGGCGCGTTGGTGTTGGTGGAGCTGACCGCCGGCATCACCGAGGCGTCGACGACGCGCAGCCCCTCCAGCCCGTGCACGCGGAGTTGGTCGTCGACGACGCTCATCGCGTGATTGCCCATCATGCACGAGCAACTCGCGTGGTAGACGGTCGAGCCGTTCTCGCGCGCGTAGGCCAACAGCTCGTCATCGCTCTGCACCGAAGCGCCCGGCACGTTTTCCTCGATGATGTGTTTGGCGAGCGCCGGCGCGGCGAAGAGGCGGCGGAGGAACTTCAGCCCGCCGACGATCGCGCGCTGGTCGGTGGTTTCCGCGAGGTAGCGCGGATTGATCGCCGGCTGCTCGCGCGGGTCCGGAGACTTCGCCAGTACGTATCCGCGCGACAGCGGCCGCATCTGCCACGGTCCACTGGTAATCCCGGGCCGGTCGTCGAGCTTGCGGATTAGACCCGGCTTGTAACTTGCCGGCGCGAAGACGCATTGCACGTCCGGGGTCGCCGATTCCGGCAGCACTTTGACCGAGGCGGCGCAAAGCGAGGCGCCAAAGGTCAGCATGCCGCGGCCTTGCAGGACGAATTTCCGCAGCTCGTTCGCGAAGCCGATGCCGCGGGCGCGCTCGTTCAGCGTTTCGAGGTCGCGCACGTAACACGACATCCGCGCGATGTAATGGTCCTGGAAATTCTTGCCGACGCCAGGGAGCGCGTGGTGCACCGCGATCCCCGCCTTTTGCAGCACTTCGGGATCGCCGACGCCGGACAACTGCAGGACATGCGGCGAGCCGATCGCACCACCCGACAGGATCACTTCGCGCGCCACATCGACGCTTTCGACCCGGCCGGCGCGCGAATAGACGATGCCGACCGCCTTCGTGCCCTTGAACACCACATGATGCACCAGCGCGCTGGTGATGACCTGTAGGTTCGGCCGCTTTTTCGCCGGGTTGAGATAGGTCACGGCGGCACTGGCGCGACGACGCCCGCCGCGGGTCTGCTGGCACCAGCCGATACTGTCGCCGGCGCCGCGCGGCAGGTTGTTGACATCGGGCCGGAATTCGAGGCCGAGCTCTTGCGCTGCCCGGATGATCGCGTGGCAGGCCTCCGGCTGTTCGGTCATGGGCGATGTCGTGAGGTTGCCGCCGCGTCCATGGATTTCGGCCTCGTCGCCGGTCCACTTCTCGGCGCGCTTGAAGAACGGCAGCACATCGTCCCAACCCCAGCCGCGATTGCCGAGTTGCGCCCAGTGATCGTAATCCTCCGGCTGGCTGCGGATGTAGATAAGCCCGTTGATCGACGACGAACCGCCCAGCACGCGGCCGCGCGGATAGGCGATGGCGCGCCCAGCGGTGCCGGGGTCGGCCTCGGCCTTGAAGCCCCAAGTGAGCTGCTTGTGATCGAGCAGCTTCATATAACCGACAGGGATGTGGATGAGCGGGTTCCAATCCTTGCCGCCGGCTTCGATAAGGACAACGCGCGTATTGGGGTCCTCGGTCAGCCGATTGGCCAATACACACCCGGCCGAACCGCCGCCGACGATCACGTAGTCTGCTTGCATTCGCATTTCCTCCGCGCGTCCACTTTCAAATTTGCGTCGCCCATGGATCGATCAGGCTGAGGCCGCATCCGGAAAATCCGCCGATATCGCGCGTCGCAATTTCCGCGCGAGCGACGGCGGCGACGGCGGCGATCTGCGCGTCGAGAGCGTCGATTGGCCTGCCCTGCTGTCGGCGCGATACGACGATGTCGGCATAGCTGGCGGCCGCCTCATCGTCGAACGGCAGAATACGTCCGGCAAAATCTTCGGCGAACATTGCTCCGGCCAAATCGGCGAGCGTCGAGCGGCGACGGCCCTGCGGCAGTGCGGCGATGCCATAGAGGATTTCGGCGACGTTGATGCTTGTTGTGTACAGCGAGGAACGGGGATGGCCTGCGGTCCAAGCAAAAACGGCGGGGTGCGGATGAGATCGCATCAATTCCGACAGCACGTTCGTGTCAAGGACGATCACGGCTCGATGTCTGGCGGCGACGGGACCGGCACCGCCGGATGTCGCTCAAGATCGTCGACACCGCCAACCGGCAGAAATCGCCTTCGTATCGCTTCCGCGAGATTGGGTTCAGGTCGGGTCGCGCGATCAATCAGTGCGTCGTGCAAGAGTGCACGCAATTCGGCTTCCATCGAGCGCCCGTTGAGCGCCGCGCGCACTCTGAGTTTATCTCTTAGCTCAGGCTCTACATTGCGGATCGTCAAGGTAGTCATTTGCCGGCCATGCAGTCATTGACTGCAATGTAGGCGACGCTGTCCGCCTGCGCAATCACGCCGCCAGCCGTTGTTTGGCGGTCGCCAGAATTGCCGCTGCGCCTTTTTCGGCGATCATGATCGTCGGCGCGTTGGTGTTGGTCGAGGTCACCGTCGGCATCACCGACGCGTCGATGACACGCAACCCTTCCAGCCCATGCACGCGAAGCTGGTCGTCGACCACGGCCATCGTATCCTGTCCCATCTTGCAGGTGCAGGTCGCGTGGAACACGGTCGAACCGGTATTGCGCAAATAGTCGAGCAGTTCGGCGTCGCTTTGCACGTCCTTGCCGGGCAGCATCTCGGCTACGAAATAGGGCTGTAACGCAGGCGCGGCGAACAAGCGGCGCGCCGCGCGCAATCCCCCAACGGCGCAGCGCCGATCGGTTTCGTCCGAGAGGTAGCGGGGGTTGATCGCCGGCGCGTCCATCGGGTTGTTGGTCTTGGCCTCGACATAACCACGCGACAGCGGCCGCATCTGCCACATCCCGCCGGTCATCCCCGGTTTGCTGTCGAGCTTGCGCACAGGCCCTGGCGCGAAGCTGGCATTGGCGAACAATATTTGCACATCGGGCGTCGCCGACTCCTCAAGCACCTTCACCGAGGCGCAGACCAGCGAGGCGGCGTAGGTCAGCAGCCCCTGTCCCGCCAAGACATAGCGCGCCAACTCGCCGATAAACGGCAGGCCGCGCGACTTCTCGTTTGCGGTCGGCGCCCCTTTGATCTCGGCGGTGACGCGGGCGAGAAAATGGTCCTGCAAGTTTTTGCCGACGCCGGGCAGCGCGTGGACCACCGGCACACCGATCCGCCCGAGATGATCGGGGTCGCCGACCCCGCTGAGTTGCAGCACATGCGGTGAGCCGATCGCCCCGCCTGAGAGGATCACCTCGCGCGCCGCTTCGGCCTTCTCGATGGTGCCGTTGCGCGAGAATTCGACACCGGTGGCGCGTTTGCCGGCAAAGGTGACCCGACGGACCATCGCGTCCGTCACGACCTGCAAATTCGGCCGCTTCATCGCCGCGCGCAGATAGGTGCGCGCCGCGCTCTGCCGACGTCGGCCGCGCCGCGTCTGCTGCACCCAGCCGATATTGTCGCCGGCACCGGGCGACAAATGGTTCACGTCCTCGGCATATTTGAGGCCGATCTCTTTGCCCGCCTCGATGATCTTGTGGCAGAGAAACGGCTTGTCGGCGGTGCTGGAGGTGAGCAGCGGCCCGTCCTTGCCGTGGAACTCGTCGGCGCCGCCCTCCCAGCTCTCGGCCCGCTTGAAGTACGGCAATACGCTGTCCCAGTCCCAGCCGCGATTGCCGAGCTGCGCCCAATGATCGAAATCCTCGGGCTGGCCCCGCACATAAATCATGCCGTTGATCGACGACGAGCCGCCCAGCACCTTGCCGCGCGGATAGAGGATGGAGCGGTTGTTCACGCCTTCATCGGCCTCGGCGTAATACATCCACGTCCACTTCTTGTGGTCGAGCAGCTTGATATAGCCAGCGGGGACGTGGATCAGCGGGCTGGTGTCCTTGCCGCCCGCTTCGAGCAGGATCACCTTGACCGAGGGATCGGCCGAAAGACGATTGGCGAGCACGCATCCCGCCGACCCAGCGCCGACGATCACGTAATCTGCTTGCATTCCACATCCCTCCCGCTCGCATCCCGGCGCGGGCCTAAGCCGGGAAGATGGCGGCCGTGCGCTACAGCTTCCACCCGAGGAAGTCGCAGAGCCCGCGGCCCATCACCATCTCGAGCTCGCGGCCTTTGAGCCACGGCATTTCCTCGGTGAACATCGTCACGCATTCCTTCCACGAGCACGGCATGCGGGTGATGTCGGTGCCCCAGAAGCTGCGTTCAGGGCCGAACGCCTCGACGATCTGCTGGGTGTATTTGTGGATGTTGCGATAGGGATAGGGCTGCGACGAGTTGCCCGGCGCTCCGGTGCATTTCACCGCGACGTTCTTGTGCTTGGCGAGCGCCAGCAATTGCGGCTGGTTGGCGTGGGCCGCGTCGTCGCTGCCGCCGCGCACCCGCGCGTAATGGTCGAGGATCAGCTTGAGGCCGGGGTGTTTTTCGGCGATCTGGCCGACCAGCGGCAGGTAATTCGACGCCATCAGCGCAATCGGGATGCCTGCCTTTTCCGCCGCGGGCCACAGCCAGTCCATCGTGCCGTCGGTCATCCAGTTCGCTTGGTGCGGCGCGGTGAACGCATAGCGCAGGCCGAGCATGCCCGGCCGCTTCAGCCAGCCGTCGATCAGCGCGCGGCTCTCGGGCTTTTCGAGCGGGAAATTGCCGAGAATGCCAAAACGCGTCGGGTATTTTGTGGCAGCTTCTTCGGAGATCTTGCCCGAGTTCGGATCCCAGCCCGGCGGGTGCAGCAGGCAGGCATTGACCCCGGCGGCATCCATGTCGCGGATGCATTCTTCGGCCGTGTAGGAATTGACTTGGCGATGCGCTGGGTTGCCGGGAGGGCCGGCCGACCAGATATGTACCTGTGCGTCGACGATCAACATGGCGTTTCTCCTCGCGTCGGTTGCTTGCGCGCGATGCTACGCCAAGTGCCCTCGCGTGGGGTAGCCCCCGCGATTTTCAGTCGGATTGAACCGGCCGGGCTTCGAGTCGATCGTAGCCCTTCGCCCGGTAATAAAGCAGGGAAACGACCCAACTCACCACGAAAATGCCGATGATGCCAAAGCCCAACACCCCAAAACTGTCGTTGAGGTCCCCCATCGTGCCCCAGAAGCTTCCAGTGAGAGACAGTTGGTTGGCGACCAGCCCGAGGGTCTCGATGCCGCCGATGACGACCGCGACGATCACCGACACAAAGGTGATGGTCATGTTGTAGTAGAGCTTGCGCACCGGCTTCCTGAACGCCCAGCCATAGGCGCCCAACATCAGCACCCCATCGGTCGTGTCGATCAGCGACATCCCCGCCGTGAACAGTGCCGGAAAGACGAGGATCGACCAGAGTTCCAGCCCTTTTGACGCGGCAGCGGCCGAAATCCCGAGCAGGCCGACTTCGGTTGCGGTATCGAAGCCGAGGCCGAACAGGAATCCGACCGGATACATCTGCCGGCCGCGCGTGATCAGGCGAAACAGCGGGCGGAATAGTCGCGACAGAAACCCACGGTTCGCCAGCAGAATATCGAGGTCGTCCGCCTCGTACGGCTCGCCTTTCTTGACCCGCTGGAAAATCCTGTAAACGTCGATCAGGATCACGATGTTGATCGCCGCGATTGCCAGCAGAAAGGCGGCTGAGACCAGCGTCCCGATTGTGCCGCCGATGCTGCGGATACTCTCGATTTGGCTTTGAAACGCGGTTGCCGTCGCCGCGATGGCGATCGACGCCAGCACGACGATGGTCGAATGCCCCAGCGAGAAGAAAAACCCGACGGTGACGGGGCGCTTTCCTTCCTGCATGAGCTTGCGGGTGACGTTGTCGATCGCGGCGATATGATCGGCATCGACCGCGTGCCGCAGGCCGAAACTGTAGGCGAGCAGCGCCGTACCGAGGAGCAGTGAGTACTGGCGAAACGCGATCAGCGCCCAAACCCAGGCGCCGATATTGGCCGCGATGAGCAACGTGTAGATGCCGATGATCTTGAGGCGAATATCTTGTGAACGATCGTCAAAAGCGCTGCGCATCATCTGCCACATGGCTTGTTCCGGTCCATCCCGCAGCAACACGACCGGGCGCCGCCTGCCAACCACAATCTGGGTAACGTCGATTAATTCATACCATTTCTTGGAAACATAATAGCGTCAATCGACTCATGCCGAACGGCGAGGATCGCAGCGCCGCGGTTCACGAACTGGCCGAGGCGTTGACCGCCCAGCGCGGCGTGCGGCACGTAAACTTGCACGTCATCCCGCTCGATACCTCCGAGACGCAGCATGAGCACCGCCCCGGACTGGCCCAGCATTCTCACATCCATGCGTGACGCCGACGGGAGCGGTCCAAGTTTGTGGTAGCCTGCGCGGATGACCGACACCGACCCGTTTCTTTGGCTTGAAGATGTCGAAGGCGACAAGGCGCTCGATTGGGTTCGTGCCCAGAACAAGCGCACGACCGATCTGCTCGAAACCGACCCGCGCTACCAGCGCTTTTACGACGCGACGCTGGCGATCATCACCGCCGAAGATCGCATCGCCTACCCGTATTTTCGCGGTGAAGGGCTCGCCAATTTTTGGCAGGACCAAGCTCATGTTCGCGGCGTGTGGCGCAAAACGAGCCTCGCCTCGTACCGCAGCGCCGCTCCGCACTGGGAGACCGTGCTGGACATCGACGCGCTCGCTGCTGCCGAGGGCAAGAATTGGGTTTATCAGGGCGGCAACACGCTCCCGCCCGAGGACCGGCTCGCTCTCATCAACCTCTCTGATGGCGGCAAGGATGCCTCGGTCGTTCGGGAATTCGACATCGAAGCCGGCAGGTTCATCGATGGCGGATTTTCGCTGACCGAGGGGAAGCAAAGCGCAACATGGCTTGACGCTGGCACGCTCTTTGTCGCGCGCGACTGGGGTCCGGGCACGATGACCGCTTCGGGCTATCCGTACATCATCAAGCGCTGGCGGCGGGGTCTGCCGCTCGACGCGGCGGAGGAAGTGTTTCGCGGCACGCCCGACGATGTCAGCGTCCGCGCCGGTGTGCTGCGCGATGCGGATGGCACGGTGCGCAGCGTCGTGATGACGCGCGCAGTCGATTTTTATGTGAGCGAGCGGTTTTTGCTGACCGACGCGGGGCCGATCAAGCTGCCGCTGCCGGGGAAGGCAAGTGCGCAGGCGTTTGTCTCCGGCCAGTTCGTGTTCAGCCTGGAAGAAGACTGGGAACGGCACGGGGTGGTGTATCCGTCCGGCGCCCTGGTTTCGCTCGATCTCGCCCAATGCTTCGCGGATATCGATGCCGTGCGGCCGGGGCTGATCTATGCGCCGGGACCGCGAGAGACGATCGAGGGCGTCGCCTCCACCCGCGACCGGCTGCTCGTTGTCGTCTACCGCAATGTTCGGGGCAGCGCGGTCGCGTTTCGCTTTGCGGACGGTGCCTGGCAGTCGCGGCCTTTGCCGTTGCCGGAAAATGCGTCGGTCAGTGTCATCTCGACGAATGACCGCGACGACAGCGCCTTTCTCGATGTCTCAGGTTATCTGCTGCCGAACACGCTCTACCTCGCCGATCTCGCGGCCGGCACGGCGGAGCCGGTGAAATCGATGCCGGCGCGGTTCGATGCATCAAAAGCCGTGGTCGAGCAGTTCGACGCGACGTCAAGCGACGGCGCGCAAATTCCGTATTTTGTCGTCCGGCCCCGCGATCTCGCCTTTGACGGCAACGCACCGACCCTGCTTTACGGTTATGGCGGGTTCCAGGTGTCGATGAACCCGGCCTATTCAGGCGCGCTCGGCAAACTCTGGGTCGAGGCCGGAAATGTCCATGTCGTCGCGAATATCCGCGGCGGCGGCGAGTTCGGGCCACATTGGCATCAAGCCGCGCTCAAGGAACACCGGCAGCTGGCTTATGACGATTTCATCGCGGTCGCCGAGGATTTGATCCACCGCAAGATCACCTCGACGCGCCGGCTCGGCATCATGGGCGGGTCGAATGGCGGCTTGCTGATGGGCGTCATGCTGACCCAGCGGCCCGATCTGTTCCACGCCGTCGTCTGCCAAGTCCCGTTGCTCGACATGCTGCGTTTTCACAAGCTGCTCGCCGGCGCTTCGTGGATGGCGGAATACGGCGATCCCGATAACCCGGCGGAACGGCCGTTTCTCGAACGCATCTCGCCCTATCACCATCTGCGCGACGGGACCACCTATCCCGAGCCGTTTTTCCTCACCTCGACCAAGGACGACCGGGTGCATCCCGGCCATGCGCGCAAAATGGCGGCAAAGATGGCCTCAATGGGGCTGCCGTTTCTTTATTACGAGAACATTGACGGCGGCCACGCGGCGGCGGCCAACCTCAAGGAGCGCGCCCGCCGCAACGCCCTCGAATTTACCTATCTGTTCCAAAAGCTGGCTGCTTGAGGCGGCGGCTCAGGCACCGTCAGACGATCGGCGGAACGCCGCAGCGTCGCGGCGCAGGGCGGCGGGATCGAAAGTGTCCCGGGCAACATCGAGGACGGCCTGCTGAAGCAGGCCGCGATCCGCCAAGAAGAACGCGGCAGAATGGCCGCTGTCCGGCACTGGCACCGGCACCACGTGCCCCCGCTTCGCGAACAACGCCACGTGGCGGCGGTCGAGGTTGCGCGGGTCGTAGAGCACATACGCCGTCTTCACAAAGGGCGGTGTCCAGCTCCGCTCCAGCGCGAAGTCGATTGTGCGGGCGTGCGTTTCCCAGCGCCGCTCAAACCGCACGACCTGGGGATCTAAGGAAAACTGCGGTGAGATGGCCAGCGCCGCTTCGGCACCCGCCGCCCCGCCAAAGCGGATCGCCGCATAACCGCCCATGCTGGACCCGTAAGTGATCACCCGCCGATAGCTTTGCGCGGCTTTGGCGACTGCCGCCATCGCGTCGGGCATCTCGAGATACTGATACCAGATGTTATCGCGACCGATCACATGGGCGGCATCGACGGCGTGCTCGCGCAGAAAATGTTCGCCAAAACCCGGACGGTCGAGATCACCGAAATTCGTATGGGGATCTCGACGGTCGGTAAGCGAATCGAAGGTGACGACAAGCACGTCGCGCGAAAAGCCGCCCACCTTTCGCACAACAAGATCGGCCGAACGAAACAGCTCCACCTGATGCACGTACCTGTCGGCGGACGCTTCGTCTGACACCGCCATTATTGTGCCCACCCAAGCGATCGGCCCGCCAAAGCGCCGATCATATCCGCGTTCGTCAAGGTGTCATTAGCCCCGGGCAGCGGCGATCGGCTGCTCATGCCGAGCAGTTTGGCTCCAGAAGCCGGCGGATTGAAGCCCTGGCGGTGATGCGGATCGCGTAAGCTCGCGCCCGCTTCGCATCCTTTCGTGCGTGGCGTGCTGCTTGCAACTTAGGTCCCGCCGGTGGGCGGATGATCCTGGACGACCTCGGGGACGGCGTGATGAAACGGCAATTGCATCTCAATCTGTTTATCAACAGCCGCGGCCACCATGAGGCTTCGTGGCGGCATCCGGCAGCCTCCCCGTTTGCGCTCACCGATATCCGTTATTATCAGGACCTCGCACAGCGCGCCGAAGCGGCCAAGTTCGACTCGATCTTCCTCGCCGATGTCCTCGCGCTCGGCGAGGACGTGGCGCAGGCCGCCCGGACCTGGCTTGAGCCGATCACGGTGCTTGCCGCGGTTGCAGTGGCGACAAGCCGGATCGGTCTCGTCGCCACCGTGTCGAGCACTTACACCGAACCATTCAACCTGGCCCGTCAGTTTGCCTCGATCGACCATATCAGCAATGGACGGGCGGCGTGGAACATCGTCACCTCGTCATTGGCGTCGTCGGCGCGCAATTTCGGCGGCGAACCGCAGTTGAGCCATGCCGACCGCTATGCGCGCGGTGAGGAGTTCATGCGGGTCGTCAATGCGCTGTGGGACAGCTGGGCCGACGACGCGGTGGTCGACGATCGCCAAAGCGGCGTCTACGCCAAGGCCGACCGCATCCGGCCGATCAACCATCGCGGCGATTTCTATCAGGTGGCTGGCCCGCTCAACATCCCGCGCTGCCCTCAAGGACGGCCGGTGCTGGTGCAGGCCGGTTCCTCCGACACGGGTCGCCAATTTGCCGCACGGCACGCCGACGCGGTGTTCACGGCGAGTCTCAGCAAGGCGAAGGCGCAGGAATTCTATGCCGATCTGAAGGCGCTCGCGAAGGCGGAGGGGCGCGATGCCGAGGCCGTGCTGATCCTTCCCGGCCTTAGCGCGATGATTGCGCCGACCGAGGCCGAGGCGCGGCGGCTGGCGCGCGAGGTCGATGACCTTGCCGATGTCGAGGTCGGCCGCAAGCGTCTGTCGGGTTGGTTCGGCGGCTACGATTTCTCGCATCTGCCGTTGGACCGGCCGCTGCGTGTGGAGGAACTACCACACCCGGACGCGGTACAGGCCGCGCGTAGCCGCACCGAGATCGTTCACAACCTGGTGCGAGAACGCCATGCGACGCTGCGCGACGTGATTGGCTATTTTGCGTCGGCTCGCGGCCATTACACCACCGCCGGCACGCCGGAGCAGATCGCCGATCTGATCGAAGACTGGTTTACCGACGGAGCGGCGGACGGCTTCAACCTGATGCCGCCTTTGCTGCCGAGCATGCTCGATGTCTTTATCGACGAGGTGCTTCCGCTCTTGCGGCGACGCGGCTTGTTCCGCACCGATTACGAGGGGACGACGTTGCGCGCGCATTATGGCCTCGCCTGGCCGAAAAGCGTGTTTGCCTGACGCCCTTTGCCGCGACCGCGTTCCGGCACCGCCCGCCGGTGCATGACGGTTCCTTCCCGCCGGGTTATCCTCTAGCCTCCTGTGACGCGCAGTAGGGCACAGCGGCGAAAGGACCTCCCATGGCGATCAGCAAATTCACCACCGTCTATGCCGGCCATATCGATTTTCCCGATCACGGCCAGGATGCGACCCCGGCGAACGAGCGGCGCTTCAACAACGACCAGCTCGCGAGCGTCTTCGAAAAGTCGGAGGCGATCGCGAAGACGATGGATCGGCTCGGCTACGACATGATGTGGATGGCCGAGCACCATTTCCAGCACGAAGGCTATGAGTGCATCCCCAACATATTGATGCTGGCGGTGCATCTCTGCCACGTGACGCAGAACATCAAGATCGGCTGCGGCTTCAACATCACGCCGATGTGGCACCCGCTGCGCCTGGCCGAGGATTTCGCGACCGCCGACATTCTCACAAAGGGCCGCACGGTGTTCGGCGTTGGGCGCGGCTACCACACCCGCGAGGTCGAAACCTTCGGCGCGCCGATGATGGACGGCGAGGCCAATCGCGAGCTGTTCGAGGAACAGGTCGAGATCATCATGAAGGCGTTCAACAACGAGACCTTCTCACACAAGGGCAAGCACTACACGCTGCCGCCCGCCGTGCCGTATCGCGGCTACGACCTCAAGGAGCTGAGCCTGGTGCCGCGCCCGGTGAACATGCCGGTGGAATGCTGGCAGCCGATCGTCAGCGCCAATCCCCGCGGCCTCGATTTCATGGTGCGGCACAACATCAAGGGCGCGGTCGGCGGCGGCGCGGCGACAATGTCGTCGGGGCCGATCCAGGGCTACATGGATGCCGCGCACCGCGCCGGCAAGAATTGGAAGCTCGGCGAGAACCTCACGATCGGCATCCATTTCATGGTCGGCAAGACCAAGGAAGCCGCGCTCAAAGCTCTCAAACCGCTTTATGAAGAGCATGCCAAGATGTTTGCGCCGCTGGGTTTTGTACCGGGCTTGACTACGGCGCAGGTGGCGGCGGTGGCCAAACGCGGCGGCTGGGACGCAGCCGGCGTGCCGAGCGTCGAGCATTATGTGAACCTCGGCTCGTGGTTTGCCGGCTCGCCGCAAGACCTCGTCGAGCGACTGAAGAAGATCGAGGAAGACTATCCCGGTATGGAATTGATGAGCCTGTCGCCGCCCTTGACGACGCCAAAGGACATCATGCTCGAGCAATTCCAGATCGTCGCCGAGGAGGTCATGCCGCATTTCCGCGCCAAGCCGGCAATGAGAGACGCCGCGAAATAGTCGAAACGCGATGCGAGCAGAGAAGGCGTTTTTCGTCTATCTGCTCCAGAGCGGCCTTCGCGGCACGCTTATATTGGGGTGACGTCCGACCTGCCGAAGCGAACTTGGGAGCATAGGATCAAAGCAGTTTCCGGCTTTACCGCCAAATATGGCGTCGATCGGCTCGTTTGGTACGAAGCGCATTCAACAGCCGAAAGTGCAATTCGTCGAGAAAAGCAAATGAAAGAGTGGAAGCGTGAGTGGAAGTTCAATTTGATAGAGCGCGACAATCCACACCGGGTCGATTTATACAACTTGCTCAACCGCTAAGCGTCGTCCCGGCGAAGGCCGGGACCCACGCTTCGCCAGTCCCAATCTCGGCAAAGTGGATACCGGCCTTCGCCGGTCTGACGAACGAATTTATTTCGTATGACGGCTAATATCGGCACGGCCTTTTATTTCCTCTGCGCCGCGGTCGCGGTGGGGGGCGGACTGGCGATCCATTTCATGCGCGGACCGGCGGTCGGGCGGCCGCCGCAGCTGGTTCTGCTGGGCCACGGTGTGCTGGGGATCGCCGGGTTGGCGTTGCTCCTCCTGGCGCTGCGTCGGGGCATCCCACCCAGCGCCGCGGGAACCACCGGTTTCGCGCCAGCTTCGGCGCTCTTGCTCGGTGTTGCCTTGCTGCTGGGGCTGGCGATCGGTTTGCGGCGCCGACGGCCCGCCGGTCTGCTGGTGGCCATGCACGCCAGCCTCGCGGTCGCCGGATTTGTCGTGCTGTGGACGGTGGTCAGCCTGGGGTGAGATCGAGCGCGGCGCGCCGTTCGTTGCGCGCGGCCTGGTACACTTCGCGCGCGGCGTCGAGGTTGAGCGCGAAGATGCCGAGCCCGACCGCAAGGTCTGGCCAGATCGATGCGGTCGCCGCCGTCACAAATCCCGCCGCGACGATCGCGATATTGGCGAGGACATCGTTGCGTGCCGAGAGGAACGCGGCGCGTGTGAGGCTGCCGCCCTGACTGCGGAACCGCGCGAGGCGCATCGCGCAAAAGAGGTTGACGGCAAACGCGCCCAACCCGGTCAGCGACAGTGGCAACGGGGCCGGCGGGATGGGCGTGAGGAATTTCTGCCACGCCGTCCACATAGTCGCGATCGCGGGAAGCAAGAGGATGCCCGCGAGCGCCGTGCCGACGGTCGCCCGGTGCCGCCCGCTCCATCCCAGGGCCATGAGAATCAGGCCGTTGACCGCAGCGTCTTCGAGAAAATCGATCGAGTCGGCGAACAACGACACCGATCCAATCATCAACGCCACGCTGAATTCGATGCCGAAATACGCAAGGTTCAACGACGCGACGACAATCACCGTCCGCCGCAACGCGGCGGAACCATCCATTGGTGGGCCGTCAGCTTGTGTTTTTCGCCGACATCGCCATCGCGATCAGCGCGGAACCGCCGAACAGCAGGTCGATGCCGACCAGCAGACCGAGCGCCCAGGCCAGCGTTCCCGGCAGCCCGGCGATGATGATCGCCGCGAGGATCAGGTCCATCACGCCGCCGAGCATCATCCATTGCCAGCGGCCGCTCAGCTCGCGCCGGTGCTCCAGCGCCATGACGATGATGAGAATGCCGTCGATCACAAAAAAAGCGATCAGCACATAGGTCAGCGTCGCGACGCCTTTGACCGGGTTCGACAGCAGGATGCCGCCCGCCAGCACCGCGATCGCCGCTGAAATCAGCGACCACCAGAACCCCGGCGCGTTCTTCTGGTTGAAGGTGGCGATCAGCCCCACCACGCCCCCGATGAGAAACAGCCAGCCCAAAACCAGCGCTGTCGCCAGCCCGGCGATCGGCGGCAGCGCGATCGCGGCCAGCCCGAGGACCAAGAGGATGATCCCCTCGATCAAAAACGCCCTCCAATGGTCGCGGACCGATTTACGGAACGCGGCGCCGAAATCGGGCTGATTGAGCGACATGGCTTTCTCCTCCGAGCCATTCTCAGGCGTCATCCCGCCTTCGTCGGGATGACCAATACATGTGTCGGCATGCGCGCAACAAAAACCCTCCCGTCTTTCGGCGGGAGGGGTTTGATGTCGAAATCGCGTGTTACGCGTGGTTCGCCAAATAGCGCGAGTTGCGCAGCACGCGGCCGGGCAGGTTGCCGGTATGGTTGCCTTCCTTCATCAGCATGCGGCCGTTGACAAAGGTGGCGTAGATACCCGCCGCCGGCTCCTTGTAACGCCAGCCTCCAGCCGGGAAGTCATGCACGACAAATTCGGGCAGCGGCTTCACGGTGTCGGGGTCGAAGACGGTGATGTCGGCGGTCATGCCCGGCCGCAGCAGCCCGCGGTCATAAAGCCCGAAGGTCGAGGCTGAATCGAAGGTGAGCCGCCGCACCGCGTTCTCCAGGGTCATTACCTGCTTTTCACGCACCCACTCGCCGAGCAGCCGGGTCGAGAAGCCATAGCCGCCGTGGTACTGCACATGCGCGCCGCCGTCGCTGAGGCCGATCAGCGCGTTCGGGTAGTTCAAGATCTCCCGCATCGCGTCGATGTCGATATTGTTTTCAGCCTGCATAAAGACGGTTTCGAGCTTTTCCTCGACGACGAGGTCGAGGAACGCATCGATGATGCCCTTGCCTTGCTTCTTCGCGAGTTGTTCGAGGGTGAGGCCCTTCAGCGCCGCGTTCTTTTCGAGCTTCGGCTCTTCGACCCAGATGTATTTGTACCATTCGCGCGAGATCGTGTTGCCGGGGATCTCGACCTTCCACTCGACCATCTCTTCGTGGAGCTTGGCGCGCACCGCCAGGTCGGCATAGGCGCGCAACTTCTCCTCGTCAGTCTTCAACAGGATCGGGTGCCAGGTCGGCGAGCCGCGGAACACCTGGGTGTTCGACATATTGAAGGTCTGCGTCGTCGTGTTGGGCGAGGCCAGCGGATAGGCGCGGATGCCTTTCGCCGAGGTCTCGTCCACGCGGTCCATGTGCTTTTTCCACTCGCCCGGCCGCCGCACCGACTGGCCGAGATTGTTGTAGACGACCGGTCGCCCGGTCGCTTCGGAAAGCCGCGCCATCAGCCCGTCCGCCATCTCGGCATCGCGGCCGCCGCCCGACTGGATAATGCCGGTGCCCATCTCGCGCAGCACATCGGCGAGCGCGAAGATCTCCTTCTCGTCGGCCCATAGCGCCGGGATGTGCAGCCCTTGCGGGTCGTAATGACCGCGGTTGCGCGAGACCGAAAGGCCGAGCGCACCGCCTTCCATGCCGTCGCGCACGACTGCCTGCATCTGCTGGAGCTCGGCATCGGTGGCCGCGCGCGTCTGGCAGGCATCGCCCATCACGTAATAGCGCACGGCGGTGTGGCCGATCAGCGTGCCGACATTGACACCGAGGTTCCTGTCGAGCTTGTCCATGTATTGCGGGAAGGTTTCCCAATCGACCTCGATGGTGTTGAGCACCTCCATCGGGATCGCCTCGACATAGCTGAGGAACTCGGCCATGCGCTGTTCCTTGCCCTTTTTCACCGGGGCGAGGGAGAGCGAGCAGTTGCCGATGACGACGCTGGTCGCGCCGTGGTCGCAGGAGAACGAGCACATCGGGTCCCAGGTGACCTGGGCGTCGTAATGGCAGTGGTTGTCGATAAAGCCCGGCGCGATGACCTGGCCGCCGACATCGACCACCTGGTCGGCCGCGGCCGACAGCTTGCCGATTTCGGCGATCTTGCCGTCCTTCACTGCGACATCGCCGTGAAACGCCGGCATGCCCGACCCGTCGATCACCTTGCCGTTTTTAATGAGGACATCATACGCCATCGGGTTCCTCCTCGCGTTCGGATGCGGTTCAACCGGCTGTTGTGCGGAAAACTATAGCATGCTGATCATAGACCATGCCGGGTTTCTCGACATGGCGCGGCGGCCAGCCATGCGCCGAGCGGGAGGTCGGAGGTGAACAGCACATCTGTAACGTGTCGGCTGCGGCTCTCATCCGCTTTGACTGATATATTTGCCTTCCAGCCTGTCGGTTGGCACCCGTACGCCGTCTCTCGCTGCGAGAGGGGCAAGACGAGGAGCACCTTGCGATGCAGCCGGAAATCCTTACGGCCATTATCACAATCGCGGTTCTGATCGGTGTTGTCGGGATTCGCAGCGCGACCAAAGGTAGGGTCGAAATTACCCTAAATGATGCGGTGATTGCCGCAATCAGCGCGGCGCTGGTGCTTCTGGTGACGGGCAAGCTCAGCAAGGTCGTCGTTGGCCAGGAGGGCGTGACGATCGAGACCGCCAAGGCGGCGATTCTGGCCTCCGCCGATCGCCCCATCGATCAGCAGGTCAAGCCGTTGCCGGTCGCTCCCCTGGAGCAGGCGACAAAGGAAGGGCTCCAGAAACTTGCGGTTATTATCCGCGAGAAGGTCCAGGGGCTGGACTTCATACTGTCCGCGGGCGGTTACGATCCGATCATTTTGCGATCGTATCTGGATGAATTGGTCCGGTACGACTTCTTTCGTTTTGTCGTCATTCTCAATCCGGACGGTACGCTTTTCGGCATGCTCGATGCGCGCAGTCTGCTCGCATCATTGGAAACCCCGGATTCAGGATTGACGTTTCAGAGCTTTGTGGCGGTGCTTAACCGCGGGAGCGAGGCCGACAAGCAGTTCCTGCAATCCATGTCCGGCTTCACGCCCGCCAAGGCCGCCGTGACCAAGGACGCGGACAAGCGGCAGGTTCTCGATCAAATGGAGCAGTCCGGGCGCAGTTGGCTGCCTGTCGTGGCGCAGGGCCGGCTGGTGGGCATCGTCGAGCAGTCGCGGCTTACCGCCAGTATGATCATCGACGTCACCGACCAACTGCGGTCGCAGAAATGATCGCGGGCCGTCGGCGCGCGGCCCCTTCTCGATGCTACGACGCGGTGATGTTCGACTTGCTGACCGCGCTGCTCTCGACAGCTGGCCGCTGCGGAAATGCCGTCGCCGGTTTGGCGATCGGCTGGGCCACGCGGCAGTCAGAGGCAGCATGCCACCCACGCGCCCGTTCGGTTGACTTGCACGTTTTTGCTGTAGCTCCTATGTGCTACATTGGCTGGGCCGGATTTGTGCGATGTCAAAGACTGAAACCGTGCGCGCGCGGGTTGAACCTGGGCTGAAGCGAGACGCCGAGGCGGTATTGAAGAAGATCGGTCTCACGCCGAGCGAAGCGATCACGCTGTTCCTGACACAGGTCAAGCTGGCGAACGGTCTGCCCTTTCCGCTACGCATACCAAATCGCCGGACGCGCCAAGCCATTCGTGAGGCGCGCACCGGCGACCACATCGAGACCTTCGACTCGGTCGAGGATTGGGCCAAGAAAGCGCGATCGTTATAGCGCCGCATGCGGCGGATCAGAGAGCACGCGCAGTTCCGCCGGGATCTCAGGCGACAGCGCAGGCGCGGCAAAAATATCGAGGAATTGATTGTTGCCGTTCAGCTTCTGGCAGAGACGGGCGGGTTGCCAGAAGAGTACAATCCGCATGCGCTGTCGGGCGAATGGCAAGGTGTCTTGGAATGCCACATCGAGCCGGATCGGCTTCTGATCTATGAGGTAGGGCCTCACGAAATCCTTCTCATCCGCACCGGAACGCACCAGGACCTATTCGAGTAGCGCACTGGGTTTTGTGACCCGGCCTATGATTGGCGAGCGCTCTACCCAACTCGAGGCAGATTGAAGAGGCGCGGAAATGCCACACCGCTACGATGCCGTGATGTTCGACCTGCTGACCGCGCTGCTCGACAGTTGGTCGCTGTGGAACGATGTCGCCGGCAATGCGGAAGCGGGTACGCGCTGGCGGCGGGAATACCTGCGCATTACTTATGGCACGTCGGCCTATCGCCCGTATGAAACGCTGGTCGCGGATGCGGCCGAGGGGGTCGGCCTGTCACCCCGGCTGGCGGACGATCTCGCGGCCCGCTATGGCGAATTGCGGCCCTGGCCCGGCGTCGTCGATGAACTTGTCCGATTGCAGGCGACGGGTGTGAAACTCGGTGTCGCAACGAATTGCTCCGAGGCGCTGGGCGCAATCGCCGCTTCCTGTGTCGGCGTTCCCTTCAACATCGTCGTCACCGCCGAGCGCGCCGGGTTCTACAAGCCCGACCCGGCACCGTACCAGCTCGCGTTAGCCGAGCTGAATGTCGTGCCGGAACGCTGCCTGTTTGTCGCCGGCTCGGCCTATGACCTCGTCGGCGCCTCGCGCGTCGGTCTCGACATCTGGTGGCACGACCGTATCGGCATGGCGAAACCACCTGAGGCGCCCGCGCCGCTCCGTCACACGCGTGACCTCGCCGGCCTGGCGGCGTTTATCCTCGATCGTTGATGCCCCTCCGGTCGTAAAAATCCGGCCTTACCCTTGATATGTTCTCTATTTGTTCGTACATTCGGGGCAAGGGCTTCGGCATGACGATCAGCGACTCGAACGCAATGTCTATAACAGCGAAGATACCTGCAGTTCCGTTGCTGTTCCGCCGCTGTTATCTCGCTGTTTTCGCCGCTGCAAATTCGCTGTTTTGGCCGCCCCGGTTTTCCAATATAAGTTTATTTATTACATAAGGTTGTGCGCTGTCGGCAGCGCATTTTTTTGACCAAAACAGCAAGCGCCAAGCAGTCATCATCATCGCGAACCGAAGCTGCCATCGCGGAGGCGGGGTCACTATGGCCGGGCGACAAAGGCCGTGCCACTATCCCTGCACAAGAACAGGGAGGAGGCGAACATGGCCGAAACGGTGCTGCCGTATACCGGCAAGGAATTCCTCGACAGCCTCGACGACGGGCGCGAGGTCTATATCTATGGCGAGCGCGTCAAGAACATCGCCGTGCATCCGGCGTTCCGCAACACCGCGCGGATGATCGCCCGGCTCTACGACGCGCTGCACAAGGACCACGCCGAGGGCAAAAACATCCTCACCTGCCCGACCGAATGGGGCGGGTTCACCCATCGCTATTTCGTCGCCCCCCGCTCGGCCGACGACCTGATTGCGGCGCGCGAGGCGATCGCCGATTGGGCGCGCATCACTTATGGCTGGCTCGGCCGCTCGCCCGATTACAAGGCGGCGTTTCTCGCGACCTTAGGCGCCAACGCCGATTTCTACGACCCGTATCAGGAGAACGCGCGGCACTGGTATCGCTACAGTCAGGAGCGCATGCCGTTTGTCAACCACGCGATCGTTCACCCGCCGGTCGACCGCAACATGGCGCCGGGCGCGCCGGGCGGCCCGACCGACATCTATGCCCATGTGACCAAGGAGACCGATGCCGGGATTCATGTCACCGGCGCCAAGGTGGTGGCGACCGGCTCGGCGTTGACGCATTACACCTTTGTCGCGCATGTCGGGCTGCTGCCGATCCAGGACCCGAAATTCGCCCTGGTGTTCCTGGTGCCGACCAACGCCAAGGGCGTCAAGTTCATCTGCCGCGTGTCAAACGAACAGCGCGCCGCGGTGCTTGGCTCGCCGTTCGACTACCCGCTGTCGAGCCGGCTCGACGAGAACGACGCGATCTTCATCATGGACGACGTGTTCGTTCCTTGGGAGAACGTCTTCGTCTATGGCGACATGGAGAAGGCCAACACCTTCTTTCCGCGCAGCGGGTTTGTGCCGCGCTTTCAGTTCCAGGGCGCGACGCGGCTGGCGGTAAAGCTCGACTTCATCACCGGGCTGCTGCTCAAGGCGACCGAAACCGCCGGCACCAGCGGTTTCCGTGGTGTCGAGGCCAATATCGGCGAGGTGATCACCTGGCGGCACTGCTTTTGGGCGCTGACTGACGCGATGGCGCGCAACCCGGTGCCGTGGGCCGGCGGCTATGTGCTGCCCAACCCCAATGCCGGTGCCGCCTATCACGTGCTGGCACCCGATGCTTATGTGCAGATCAAGCACCAGATCGAAAAGACCGTGGCGTCGAGCCTTATCTATCTGAACTCGCATGCCAGCGATTTCGCCAACCCGGACATTCGCCAATATCTCGATCTTTACGTGCGCGGCTCCGGCGGCGTCACCGCTGTCGAGCGGGTCAAGCTGATGAAGCTGCTATGGGATTCGATCGGCAGCGAATTCGGAGCGCGGCACGAGCTTTACGAGGTGAACTATTCCGGCAGCCACGAGGAAATCCGCCGCTTTGCGATATTGGGGGCGAATGCTTCGGGTCAGGCCGCACAATGGAAGGCGTTCGCCGAAAGCTGCATGGCGGAATATGACATCGACGGCTGGACCGCACCGGACCTGGTGAACAATGACGATGTCAGTGTGTTGAAGCGATAGGCTGGATGGGCGCCTAGCGTCCTTCGAGGCTTCGCTTCGCGAAGCACCTCAGGATGAGGATTTTCTTTCTGCCGTCATCAAACTGGCCTCATCCTGAGGAGCGCTCGTAGAGCGCGTCTCGAAGGACGCAGCGCCGTTAATGCAGCGCTATAACGGCCGCTGGGCCAGGCGCTGGGCGTAGCGGACGATGCGTTCACCGGCTTCCCGGATGCGGTCATCAGGGGCGCCGAGCGAGATGCGCAGATAGCCTTCGGCGCTGGCGCCAAATCCGTCGCAAGGCAGCACCGCGACCCGCTCGCTGTCGAGCAGACCGTGCGCGAACGCATCGGCGCTGAGCCCGCTCGGGCGGATGTCGAGCATGATAAACATGCCGCCTTCGGGCGGCACCACGCGGCAATGCAGCGCCTCGGCCAGAAGGCGGCACATCAGCACGGCGCGACGGCGGTAATCCTCGTGCAGCGCCGCAACCTCGGGCAAATCGCCGGATAGCGCTGCCAACGCACCATCCTGCAGAAACGCCGGACCGCCGTACGTCACGCTGAGCAGCAGATTGCTGATATGGCGGATCAAGTCCGGCGGGCCGATCACCCAGCCGAGCCGATAAGCCGGCACGGCATGCGCCTTCGACAGGCTGGAAACGACGGCGGTCCGCTCCGCCATGTCGGGCAGCGACCAGGCGCCGACATGGGGCCGGGCAAAGGCCAGGTCTTCGTAGACTTCGTCCGACAGCAGCCACAAATCATGCGCGCGGCACAGCGCGGCGATCGCCTCCATCTCGGCGGCAGTAAACACCGCGCCGGTCGGGTTGTGCGGCGTGTTGATCCAGATGACGCGCGTTCGCGGCGTGATCGCGGCCTCCAACGCCGCCAGGTCGGGGGGAAAGCCGCGCGCGGGGTCGAGCGGCACGGTCACCATCGTCGTACCGGTCGCGCCGACCACGCCCTCATAGGTCGCGTATATCGGCTCGGGGACGATCACCTCATCTCCCGCGCCGGCGATACAGCTGAGCGCACTGAACAGCCCGCCCTGCGCGCCCGGCACCACGGCGACATTCTCGGCGGCGCAGGCGCGGCCGCTGCGCCGCTCGCTGCGCGAAGCGATTGCCGCGCGCAGCTTGGGGTAGCCGATCGTCGGCGCGTGAAGGGTACGCCCCGCGCGCAACGCCGCGACCGTCGTATCGATCATCGTCGCGGCCGGCTTTTGGTCGGGGTTGCCGACAGTCAACAGAATGACATCGACCCCGCTTTCGATCAGCAGGCGCGCTTGGGTATGCGTAACCCAGGTGCCGACCCCCTTGCCGGCGACCCGCTCGACAAGAGGGGCAAACCGCATCGGCGAAAGGCTACTCGGCGGCCTTTCCGAAACTCGGCGAATGCTCCAGGTCATCGACCAGCGCCTCGGCGCCTTCGGTGGGCAGCCGCTGGAAATAGTTGATGCCGGCGTCGATATCGCCTTCCCACATCTCGCGCGGCAACTCGTAAAGCAGCTCGACGCCGTAGCCGTTGGGGTCGTTGATGTAGACGCTGTGGGTCACGCCGTGATTGACCCGCATGTTGAACTTGACGCCCTTTTGCTGCAGTTCGGCGAGCTTCTCGACAAACGCCTCGCGGCTCGGCATCGCGATCGCGACATGGTTGATCGCGACCGGCTTGTCGAACAGCCCCCATTCTGCCGGCGGCGGCAGGTTCGGGTTTTCCACCAGCGCAACATCGTGGTGGGTGAATTGGCCGTCATGATCGCCGCTGTAGAACTGCATCTTCGGCGTCGGCCCCATATCGGTGCGCGGGTGCAATGCGCCGACCTGCTTCAGCCCCACGATCTCGGTCCAGAATTTGTGCGACGCCTCCATGTCGCGGACATTGAGGACGACGTGATTGATGCCGACTGGTGATGCCATTTTCGCCTCCCTTACAAACGTGCTGCTTCCGTCTCGATGCTTATTCCGCCGCCTTGCCAAAACTCGGGGCTTTGTCGATCTCGTCGACGAGCGCAGCCTCGCCCTCGGTCGGCAGGTTCTCGGCCCAATTGAGCGCGGTGTCGATGTCGCCTTCCCACATCTCGCGCGGCAGCTCGTAAAGCAGCTCGACGCCATAGCCGTTGGGGTCGCTGATATAGACACTGCGGGTCATGCCGTGATTGACCCTGCGCTCGAACTTGACGCCACGGCTTTGCAGAAACGCCAGCTGCTTCAGCCAGGCGTTACGGCCGGGGAGGGTGATCGCGATGTGGTTGACCGCGACCGGCATTCCGAACATCGACCAGTCCTTGGGCCGCGGCGGCAGGTCCTTGTTCTCGACCAGCGCGATATCGTGATGGTTGAGCTTGCCGTCATGGTCGGCGCTGTAAAATCGCATGGTCGGCCGTGGGCGCTCGGGTGTGCCGGGCTTCAGCCGGCCGACCTCCTGCATGCCGACGATCTCGGTCCAGAATTTATGCGACTCCTCGATGTCGCGGACATTGAGGACCAGATGGTTGACCCCGGCCGGGGTGACCGCGCGTTCGGGTGCTGTGATCTTCGCGTCGGACATTGAATAGCCTCATCGAGCCGTACGAGTTCTCATAATACTGTCGGGAGGCGGGGGAAGAAAGCCGCCTGCCTATTTGTGATAGCCGTAAAGCCAGGCCGCCGTATACATCCCAAGCATCCCAAGGAGGAACCCGGCGGAGAACACAGGTAGGCTATGCAGCCGAGGGGGGTTCCCGGCGAGAAATCTCACCCCGTTCAGGACGGCGAAGACGAGAATGACGGCGATCCCGTAAGCGGTAAGCGTGCGCATTCGCGATGTTCCCTTTGCCGCTGCTTTTCGCCAACCTCGCGGCACGACCTACACTGCGGGGGCGGCGGATTGAAGTTGAAACCGCCCACCGCGTCACCATAAGGCCGAGCCAAGCATCAGCCCGGCAATCAGCAGCACGATAAAGATCGCGATAAAGAGGAAGAACAAAATTTTCGCGATGCCCGCTGCGGCGGCCGATATGCCGGTAAAGCCGAAGACCGCCGCGACCAGCGACACGACGAGAAAGAATAGAGCTAGTTTGAGCATTGTGATCTCCGAATGCTGAGACCTTCTAACGCCATCCCGCCGAAATGATTGCGCGGCTTGATCAGGGGATTTCGTAGACCGCATATTCGTCGGTGATGCCGCGTAGCTCGCGCTGCTCGGCGACCGGAACGAGCCCGCGTGCGGCGAGCAGCGATGAGGTCTGCGCATTCTCGACAATGGCGCCGGTCGCCAGAATGGCCTGCGATGTCGCCAATCCCTGGACGCGTGCCGCGATGTTGACGGTCTGGCCGAAGAAATCCTGCCGCTCGTTGAGCACCACCGCAAGGCACGGCCCTTCATGAATGCCGATCTTGAGCAGCAGATCCTCGCTGCCGCGTTCGGTGTTGAGCTTGTCCATTGCCTCGCGCATGCGCAGCGCGGCGGAGACGGCGCGGTCGGGCGAGGGGAAGGTTGCCATCACGGCGTCGCCAATCGTCTTGACAATCGCCCCGGTCTCGGCGGCGACGATCTGGTGCAGCACATGGAAATGCGCACGCACGAGGTCGAACGCCGCGAGGTCGCCGACCCGCTCGTAAAGCTCGGTCGAGCCTTTGAGGTCGGTGAAAAGAAAGGTGAGGCTGGTAATCTTAAGGCGCTGCTCGGCATCGAGAGTGTCGGTGCCGTAGAGATCACGGAAGACTTGATTGGTCAGCAGTCGCTTTGCCGACAGGAATGGACGGCGCAGGTCGAGCAGCTGATGCAGCCCGTCCCCGGCGACCCAGATGCCGGGCAGCGTACGCTCGCCGGTACGGTTCTCCAGCGACAGGCGCAGCGGCCCCGGCCGCATCTCGATGGTCGTGGTCGGCGCCTTCAGCCCGGTGAACACCAGCGACAGGTTCTGCCGCTCGCGCGTTGGCTCGCCCTTGACCTCGATGAATTGCGCGGCGTGCGTCACCGGCTCGAAGACAATCAAGAACTGTTCCGGCAGCAGCAGCGATAGCTGCGCCTTTTCATGGGCGGGGAGTTCGAGCGTGTCGAGGGTTATCTCGTCGAGGACCTGGCCGAGGTCCTCCGGGATTTCCATCGCGGAGGCCCAGAAAATCTGGCGGAAATATTCGGCGAAAGGCAGTTCGTTCGGATCATGCGCGGCGATGCGGCGAACCCGCCGGCTGACCGTAAAGGTGACCTCGACCATCTGGTCGAGCGAGGGCTCGTAAGAGCTGGCGCACAGCGCGCAGACATAGTCGTCATGGCCGACCGTGCTCATCGTGTCGCCTTCCTTGAGCACACCGCCGCAGCCGGGGCAGACAATGTTCCACGACAACTCGAAAATGCCGAGCCGTGCCGCCCGCAGGAAAGCCGCGATCGTCTCCTCCTCGTCGAGCCCGCGCCGCGTGGCAAAGGTGATGGCGTTGATCCGGCACAGCGCACGGTCCGGCGCCTCGCGGACCAGTGTCTCGATCGCGGGCACCACCGCCTCGCTCGCCGATTGCCGCAGCACGGCGAACAACGCTTCGGCTTCTTCGGTCATCCGGGCTGTCCGTATATCGCGGTCACGCAAAGGGGGTTCGCGGATGTCGTCCATTGGTTCCCGTCCGCTGAAGGCATGTCATAAATGGACATGCCGCCCAGCGGGAACAAGCCCGGAACGGCAATTCGCCCGACGCTTCGGCCGCGAGCGAAACGAGCGTCGAAAAACGCTCAGGGAACGATAATGCGGTCGCCGGGAGCAACATCGCCGGAGCCAACGACTTCGGCGTAAATGCCCATGATGTTGTGGCCGTAATGGCCCATCAGCTCTGCGACCACGTGAATGTCGCGCTGTGCGGTGTCGGGGTTTACTTCGGTAGCGGCGCAGCGGGTGATCGGCGCGATCACATGGAGCCGCGCTTCGCCGGCACTGATCTCCTGTCCCATCCATGTCAGTTCGGTCCAGGCAGGCGGCCCGTCAAAATAGACATTGGCACGAAAGCGGATCGGGTCGACCGGGCGGCTAAGCCTGTCTTCGAGATCACGGATGCTCGCGAGATTGATCAGCGACACGTATTTGTCGGTTGTGGCGTTGGGCTTTGGCCGCGCGTCGCCAAAGGCATGACCCGGCGCCTCGACCACGCGCAACGGCCCCTTGACCGACCCGTCGAGGAAATCGTCAAAGAACGCGGCGATCTCGCGCTGTCCCTCGGTTTTCGTCAGCAGCGCCTGGAGCAACACCCGTTCTGCCTCGGTGATCGTCAGCACGCCGGATAGCGGGTCAAAACCCGTCTTGAGCCGCGCCAGCGACTCGTCCCGCATCAGCATGATGAAATGCGTCTTCGCCAACCATTGCGGCCTCGCCGGATCGAATTCCGTGGTGCCGAGCGCGATCGCGAAGCGCCTGTCATGCGGCAAGCCTTCGCCGGCCGCGAGTGTCGCGCGATCAAGCGCTTCGGCGGAAAGTCCCTTCACCGGATAGCGGTAGAGGCTGGTGATCGTGGCGCTCATCGGCGGCTCCCTTCGATCGCATGAGAGTAGGCTGCAAGAAGCGGATTTTCATCCCGTATCACTGCGCTAAAGTATCGTCGTCCCGGCGAAGGCCGGGACCCACGATGCTGCCAATCTGGAATTCGAGGGGCTGTGCCGCTCCTGGTGCCATGTTGGGGAACGTGCGACGGAAAAGTGAATCCCGGCCTTCGCCGGGACGACGAGTGAGGCGAGGGGCGAATGCAAGCGGATTATGTGATTGTCGGTGCGGGATCGGCCGGATGCGTGCTGGCCAACCGACTGACGGAGGATCCCTCGGTGCGGGTGATCCTGATCGAGGCGGGCGGCAAGGATTGGAACCCGCTGATCCACATCCCGGCCGGCTTTATGAAGATGCTCGACCACAAGACCCTCACCTGGGGCTTTTATGCCGAGGCCGATGCCGGCACCAACGGCCGCGCCATCCTCTATCCGCGCGGTCGGGTTATCGGTGGCTCGTCGTCGATCAACGGGCTGATTTACATCCGCGGCCAACCGGAGGATTACGACCATTGGCAACAGCTTGGCAATCGCGGCTGGGGCTGGGAGGATGTGCTGCCCTATTTCAAGAAGGCCGAGCGCTGGGAAGGCGAGGGGAGTGAGGTACGCGGCAAGGAAGGACCGCTCTTCACCTCGAAAATGAACCGCCCGGCGATTGTTGAGGCGGCGATCGAGGCCGGTGTCCAAATGGGGCTCGAATACCGTGAGGACGTCAACGACCTGACCCGCCTGCACAACGACTGCATCGGCTGGTGTCAGCAGACGCGCGGTGGCCGGTTCCGCGCCAGCACCGCGCGGACCTACCTCCGGCCGGCATTGAAACGCGGCAACCTCCAGCTCGTCACGCATGCAATGGTGCAGCGCATCATTTTCCAGGGAAAACGCGCCGTCGGCATCGAGTTCGCACGCGGCGGACAGATCGAGCGGGCAGACGCAGCGCGGGAGGTCATCCTGTCGGCTGGCGCGGTCAACTCGCCGCATATCTTGCAGCTCTCGGGCGTCGGCGATCCCGAGCACCTCAACAAGATCGGCGTGCAGGTTGTGCATGATCTGCTCGGCGTCGGCAAGAACATGCAGGACCATTACGTCGTCCGCGTCACGCGCCGGGTCGAGGGGGTGCCGACCGCCAACGAGAAGGCGCACGGCATCGGGCTTGCCGGCGAGGTGCTGCGCTATGTCTTTACCGGCAAGGGGATGCTGACTTACAGCGCCTCTCTGGCGGCGGCTTCGGTCAAGGTGCTGCCGGAATCGGCGACACCGGACATCCAGTGCTCGTTCGCGCCTGGCAGTTTCGTTAACGGCACGGTAGGCCAGCTCGAGCGCGAGCCCGGCCTCACCGCTGGCATGTGGCAAATGCGGCCTTTATCGCGCGGCTATGTGATGGCGAAAAGCAACCGCCCGGGCGACTCTCCGGCGATCAATCCGCGTTACCTGTCGGAGGACACCGACCGGCGCGCGGTGCTCGGCGGCATTCGCTACATCCGCAGACTGTTCGAGCAGCCAGCGCTGCAGAAATATGTGCGTGATGAGAGCCTGCCCGGCCCGCAAGTGCAGAGCGACGATGAAATCCTAGATTACGCCCGGCAATACGGCAACACGGTCTATCATGCCACCTGTACCTGCATGATGGGCCGCCACGCAATGTGCGTCGTCGATGACGAACTGCGGGTCTATGGCATCGAGGGGCTGCGCGTCATCGACGCCTCGATCATGCCCGCCGTCAGCTCGACCAACACCAACGCGCCGACGATCATGATCGCCGAGAAAGGTGCCGCGATGATCAAGGCGGCACAGCGGCAGAAACTGGCGGCGTGATGAGGGACCTCATCTTGAGATAGCCGAGGTCCGGCTCTTTGCTTCGCTCCGGCCGTGTAGACGAATAGGATGACTGACCGGCCCGCGGGAGGTGGTCCGCTTGGTTAGTTTAGGGTTTGTCTTGGCACCAGCGGGAGATGGCCGGGGGAGCTGGGTCGGGGTTGCGCAGCCGGCCTGCGGGAAGTGCCGGCACAAACACCCCCGGGGCCGGTGGCCGATCGAGGCGTGCGACGGAAGTGTGTTGTCGTCAACTTTCGATGACTCGTAGCAAATATAGCCACACACGCGGTCGCCATGCGACCGTTCGTACGCCCGTCGGTATCACCTTTGCCCGTTGGGGTCTGATCTCCGGCTTTACGGCGTAGCAGGCTTGGCGACGCGGCCGCGGACGGTGTCTGGGCCATAATCCGGCTGGCAGCGGATGATCGTCCGGGGGGCCCGCTATCGGTGGCTAGGCCGCAGGAAGGCCGCGTTCGAGCAGCAAGGCGAGGCGGCGCGCGAAGGCGGGCGGGTCGGGAAGCTGTTCACCCTCGATGATGCGCGCTTGATCCAACAGCAGCCAGGCGAATTCGCCAAGCTGGTCGGACGCGCCGGTCTCGCCCACGGTAGCGGCGAGGCGTTCGATCAGCCGGTGGTTCGGGTTGACCTCCAGGATGCGCTTGGCGGCGGTATCGAGCTGGCGGTGCTGTTTCAAGAGCCGTTCGAGGCGCATGTCCATGTCGCCTTCGTCGGCAACAAGGCAGACCGCGCTGTCGGTCAGCCGCGCCGAGCTGCGCACATCCTTGACCGCGTCGCCGAGCGCCAGCTTGAAGATCGCGATGAGGCTGCCCAGCTTGGCGGGCGGGCCGGGCTTTTTCTCTTGGGGTTTGCCCTCGGCCGCGGCGATCTTGTCGAGGTCGACGCCGCCGCGTGTCGCCGATTTGAACGGCTTTTCCTTATAGGTGCCGATCGCCGAAACCCAGAATTCGTCGATTGGGTCGGTCATCAGCAGCACCTCGACGCCGCGCGCGCGAAAGCCTTCGAGCTGCGGGCTCTTGGCGACGAGGTCGAGGTTCTCGCCGGTGATCGTGTAGATCGCATCCTGGCCGGGCTTCATCGCCGCGATGTAGTCCTCAAGCGACGCCACCCCCTCGCGCGTCGTCGAGCGGAAGCGGGCGAGCGACAGCAGCGTCTGGCGCTGGTCGTGATCCTCGTAAAGGCCTTCTTTCAACACCGCGCCGAAATTGTCCCAGAACTTCGCGTATTCCTCGGGAGCGTCCGTCGCCTTTTTCTGCAGTTCGCTGAGCACCCGGCCGGTCAGTTGGCGGCGCATGCGCGCGACGATCGGGTTGGATTGCAGCATTTCGCGGCTGATGTTGAGCGGCAGGTCCTCGCTGTCGACCACGCCGCGTAGGAAGCGCAGATAGGACGGCACCATTTCGCCTTCATCGGTGATAAAAACGCGGCGCACATAGAGCTTCACCTGCGTCTTGCGCTCGGGCTCGAACAGGTCGAACGGCTTCGACGACGGGATGAACAGCAAATAGGTGTATTCGACGACCCCCTCGGCGCGGGTGTGCAGCGTCAGCCACGGCTCGTCAAAGCCATGCCCGACATGGTGGTAGAATTCCTTGTACTGGTCCTCGGTGATTTCCGAACGCGGCCGTGTCCACAGCGCCGAGGCGGTATTGACCGTGTCTTCCTTGTTGCCGTCGGCGAGCACGATCGGCAGCGCGATATGGTCGGAATAGCGTTTGACGATCTGCTGCAGGCGGTAGGTTTCGAGATATTCCTCATCCCCTTCGCGAATGTGCAGCGTGATGCGCGTGCCGCGCTTGAGGTTGGGTTCCGGCGCGATCGTGAATTCGCCCTTGCCGTCGCTTTCCCAGCGCCAGCCCTCTTCGTCGCCGGCCTTGCGGCTCAGCACCTCGACCTTGTCGGCCACCATAAAGGCCGAATAGAAGCCGACCCCGAATTGGCCGATCAGGCTTACATCCTTTTTCGCGTCGCCCGTGAGGTCTTTCATAAATGCGGCGGTGCCGGAACGCGCGATCGTGCCGAGATTCTCGACCAGCTCGTCATGGTTCATGCCGATGCCGTTATCGGCGATCGTCAGCGTCTTTGACGATTTGACCGGGGTGAGGACGACGCGGTAATTGGCATCGCCCTCGGTCAGATTGGGTTCGGTGATCGCCGCGTAGCGCAGCCTGTCGCACGCATCCGAGGCGTTGGAAATCAGCTCGCGCAGAAAGATTTCCTTCTCGCTGTAGAGCGAGTGCGCGACGATGTCGAGTAGGCGGCTGACTTCCGCCTGGAAGGTCCGGGTTTCCTGGGTCATTGCGGGCAAATCGGGATTTTGTTAGCGGGAGTTAGGTTCGAATATGTGGCGCGAAAACGAGCATCGCAAGGGCGGGATGCGAGGAGAGGAATGATCAACGGGCGCACCAGCCTCATCGCCCATCTCGGCTATCCGACGGAAACCTTCACCGCGCCGATGATCTACAACCCATGGTTCGCGCAACGCGGAATCAACGCCGTCGTCGTCCCGATGGGCGTCATGGCCGAAGACTACCCGACGTTTCTCAAATCGTTGTTTCAGCTCAGCAATATTCATGGTGCGCTGGTCACGATGCCGCACAAGGCAACAACCCCTTCACTGCTCGACGAGGTCAGCGTCGCGGTCAAGGTTGCCGGCTCGTGCAATGCGATCCTGCGCCGCGCCGACGGTTCGCTGTACGGCGAGATGTTTGACGGCGAGGGATTTGTGCGCGGCGCCAAACGCAGCGGATTCGACTTTCGCGGCACCGATTGTCTTGTTGTTGGCGCCGGCGGTGTGGGTTCGGCGATCTCGGCGGCAATCGCGCAAGAAAGGCCGCGCTCCCTGGCGCTCTTCGATATCCGCAGCGCGGCGGCGGCAAACCTGGCGGACCGGCTGGCGCGGCAGTATCCCGGCCTGCGCATCGCGCTGCGCGGCAATGATCCCGCCGATTACCATCTCGTCGTCAATGCGACCCCGCTCGGCATGAACCCCGGGGACCCGTTGCCGTTTGACCCGGGGCGCGTCGATCCGACGACCTTCGTTGCCGATGTGGTCCTGAAGCCGGAAACCAAGCTGCTTGCCATGGTGGCGGCGCGGGGATGCCGCTACATCGTCGGCACCGACATGCTGTTTGAACAGATTCCGGCCTATCTCGAATTCTTTGGCTACGGCTCGGTGACGCCCGACGAGTTGCGGGCCGTGGCGCGGATCGCCTATTAGGCGGCGTGGCGCACGCCGCGGCGCCAGCGATCGATCGTCTGCTCGACCTCGGAGCGGTCATCTACATCGTGGGACCAAGCCGTGGTGAACGAGGCGGTCGAGCTGCGCGGCCGGTGATGGTCAGGTAGCGGCGTGAAGCAGATGCGCATCGGCATCGACACCCCTTCGCCGACGACGATCGCCTCGCCATTGCGTAGCGCCGGCAGGAACTTCATCAGCCCGTGCGAGGCTTCGGGTAGCGCGCCACCCACGATCTCCTGGTCCTCGTGGCTGGTCATGCGCAGGGCGAAAAGCGTGTTGCATTCGGACAATAGGCTCGGCGCCAAATCGGACGGGCGCTGGCTGACGACGCACAGCGAGACGCCGTATTTACGGCCTTCCTTGGCGATCCGCGACAGCGCACGCTTGACCGGCTCAAACCCAGCCTCCTTGTCGCGCGGCGCGTAGCGGTGGGCTTCCTCGCAGACGATCGTGATCGGCATCTGCGTTTCGCTCCACACCGAAAAGTCAAAGGTCAGCCGGCAGATCACCGACACGACGACGTTGAGCACTTCGGAGGGCACGCCCTGCAGATCCAGGATCGTGATCGGCTTGCCGCTGACGGGGATGCGAAAGAGCTGCGCGAGGATATCCGACATCTCGTCGCGCAACGTGAGACTGTTGCCGAACATAAAGCCGAAACGGATATCGTTCTGCAGCGCCAACATGCGGGTTTTGACAAGCTGATAGGCGGCGACGCTTTCGGGCCGGTTCAGCGACCCCATCACGCTGTCGAGATAGCGCACGAGATCGGAGATCCGGTAAGGCATTGGCGTGTCGATGCTGCAATGCCGGTCGGTGGCCGCTTTGCCGATATAGGCAAGCTTGGCGCTCAGCACTGCCTCACCGAGGATCTTCCACTGTTCCGCGCGATGGTTGGAGGCGCCAAAGACCACCTCGGCAAGTTCATCGAAATTGAACAGCCAATACGGCAGGTGCAGTCCGTCGCCGGGACTCAGCACAATCGCCTCGTCGGGAAAGGCATGGGCGTATTCGCAATGCGGATCCAGCAGGATCACATGCGCGTGCGGGTTCTGTTCGATGACCGAACGCAGGATCGTCGCCACCGCGCATGACTTCCCCGATCCAGTGGTGCCGACGATGCTGAAATGTTTGCCGAGGAGGTCGTTGACGAGAAGAAAAGCCGGGATGTCGGCGTCTTGGTGGATTGATCCGACCGGGATCGCGGCCTCGCGAGGCGGCGCGTAAACTTGCGCCAGATCATCGGGGGTGGCGAGATAGACCAAGTCTTCCAGCACCGGAAAGATCGACACGCCACGGCGGAACCCATCGCTTGTCCCACCATGGCCGAAGGAAGTTTCGCCGATAAGCTCGATCTCGACGATTTTCAGATCGTCATCCGGGGCTGTGACTGAAGGAAGCGGGACACGGAGCCCGCTGATCATGCCGAAGACGATCGAGCTGCGGGTTTGGATCTTGACGAGCGCGGCCAGGCCGAGCGGCGCGCGCGTCGCCGCCGGGGCGCTCGGCGGCTGCAAGAGCACGATCAGTTGTGCCGCGGAGACCGCGATCACCCGGCCGATCGGTTCGGCGTCGTCTTCCGTGGAAATCATGATCTGACTCATTTTCTTATCCGGCGGGGGTTGCGCGCAGGCGGCTGGCGGGAAGAGTGACTTCGACGATGGTGCCGACACCCATCACGCTGCTGAGCGCGAGATGACCGCCATGCATGCCGGTCATCGCGCGGGCGAGCGGTAGGCCAAGCCCCACCCCCTCGTTTTCGCGAGTCAGGTGGTCTTCGAGCTGGCCAAAAGGCTCCAGAACCTGCTCCAGGCAGTCCGCCGGAATACCGCATCCGGTATCACGGATCGACACGGCAAGACCGCCGCTTGGGCTTGTCGTCGCCGCGACGGAGACGTTGCCGCCTTCGCGATTGAACTTGATCGCGTTCGACAGCAGGTGAGTGAAGACCTGCTTCATCTTGCTCGGGTCCAGCACGACGAGATGGTCGGGACCGGGCTCGCGCGCGATGGTGATGCCCTTCGCCGCCGCTTCGGTGGTCAGCGTCTTGACCGAGGCGCCGACAACCTCGTCCAGCGAGGCAACTTGCTCGTCGAGTTCCAACTTGCCCGCCTCAATGCGGGCAAGTGTGAGCACATCGTTGACCACGCCAAGCAGCCGGGAGCCCGCCTCGTGAATGTATTTGCCATATGCGGTCTGATCGCCGTGGGCGGCCCCTGATTCGATAATCTCGGAGAAGCCAATGATCGCGTTGAGCGGCGTGCGCAGTTCATGGGTGACGTTGGCAAGGAAGTTGGTTTTGGCACGATCGGCGGTTCGCGCCTGCTCCAACGCTTCCTCGGCGAGGCGCGCCGCGCGCTCGGCATTTTGGCGGGCGCCTGTCAACGCCCGCTCGGTGTGACGGCGATCGAGCAGCGAGCCCAGCTGCAGGCAATAGTCGTCGAGCAGGGAAGGATTATCGCGCTGCATCGTGCCGTGGTTCTCGCCGGACCGTTCGCCTCCTATGCTCTACTCGCGGTTTCCTAAAGAAACGCTTACAGCAGGCTTTCGATTCGTCCGGTACCGGACATAGCGAGCCAATTTCGTCGCAGCGCTAAGGCTGGTCGGCAACCGGTTACGTTTCCCCTTGCCCTGGCGACGCGACCACCGCACTTTTGCCCTCATGGCAACGCTGCGCGCCGCTTCGCGTTTGGTCGCGATCCTGGGGCCGACGAATACGGGCAAGACGCATCTGGCGATCGAGCGCATGCTTGACCACCAGAGCGGGATGATCGGTTTCCCACTGCGGCTGCTGGCGCGCGAAAATTATGACCGGATCGTCAAGCTGCGCGGCGCGCGCGCGGTGGCGCTGATCACCGGCGAAGAAAAAATACTGCCGCCGAACCCTTCGTATTTCGTCTGCACCGTCGAAGCGATGCCGCTCGACCGAATGGTCGAGTTCCTTGCCGTCGATGAGATTCAGCTCTGCGCCGACCGCGAGCGCGGCCATGTCTTTACCGCGCGTCTGCTGCATGCGCGAGGGCTGCGAGAGACGATGTTTCTCGGCGCGGACACGATCCGCCCGCTGATGCGCCGGTTGCTGCCCGATGCTGAATACATCAGCCGGCCGCGCTTTTCGACGCTCAGCTACACCGGGCACAAGAAGGTGACGCGGTTACCTCCGCGCAGTGTCGTCGTCGCCTTTTCCATCGCGGATGTATTTTCGCTCGCCGAGTTGGTCCGGCGCCAGCGGGGCGGCACGGCGATCGTGCTCGGCGCGCTGAGCCCGCGCGCCCGCAACGCCCAGGTCGGCATGTTCCAGGCCGGCGAGGTCGATTATCTGGTCGCCACCGACGCGATCGGGATGGGCCTCAACATGGAGTTGAACCATGTCGCCTTTGCCCGATTGGCCAAGTTCGATGGGCGCGGGCTGAGGCGGTTGAGCGCGGCGGAGATCGGACAGATCGCCGGCCGCGCCGGGCGCCACATGAATGACGGGACGTTTGGCACCACGGCCGATGAACGCCCGCTCGATCCGGAAATCGTGAACGCGGTCGAGGCGCATAAATTCGAGGCGTTGACGCGCATCCAGTGGCGCAATGTGGCGCTCAAATTCAGCTCGGTCGGTGCGTTGCTCAACAGCCTCGACGAGTCGCCGCCGGCGCCGGGCCTGATCCAGACTCGCGACGCCGATGATCATCAGGTTCTGCGCGCGCTGTCGCGCAGCGCCGAGGTCACGGGGCTGGCAGGTCATCCCGGCGCGGTGCGTCTGCTGTGGGAGGTCTGTCAGATCCCCGACTTCCGCAAGATGATGAGCGACAGCCACGCGCGTTTTCTCGCGCAGTGCTTCCTTTATCTGGCGGGGCCCGGCGAGCGGCTGCCGACGCCGTGGATCGCCAGCCAAATCGCCCAGCTCGATCGCGTCGATGGCGATATCGATACGCTGATGACGCGGATCGCGCATATCCGCACCTGGACCTATATCACCCATCGACCCGATTGGGTCGCAGGCGCGGCGGAATGGCAGGAGCGCGCGCGCGGCATCGAGGACCGACTGTCCGACGCGCTGCACGAAAGCATCACCCAGCGTTTTGTGGATCGCCGCTCGGCTTTTCTGGCGCGCCATCTTTCCGGCGACGGTGAGCTTCTTGCATCAGTCGACAAAGTGGGTGAGGTGAGGGTCGAGGGCAGTTACGTCGGGCGGCTCGACGGGTTTCGCTTTATCCCTGATGCCAGCGACAGCGCCGAGAGCCGCATGCTGGCAACTGCGGCGAACCGCGTGCTGCGGGGCGAGATCGCCGCGCGTGCCGGGCAACTTTCGGTCGCTGAGGACCGAGAGTTCGCACTCGATCCGATCGGCAATATTTCCTGGCGGGGTGGATTGGTTGGTCGCATCGTCGCAGGCGACGGTCCGCTCGCGCCGCGCGCGGAAGTGACGGCGGGAAATTTTCTCGAAGGCACGGCGCGCGACCGTGTTCGCCAGCGTCTGCAGGTCTTTGTCCGTGGCGAGGTCGAACGGCGCCTGAAGCCGCTTTTCGTGCTGCGTGATCTGCCGCTCACCGGTGTCGCGCGCGGGCTGGCGTTTCAGCTGGTCGACGCGCTCGGCTGCCTTCCGGTAGCCGAGGCTGGTGAGCAGTTACGCGCTCTCGATCGCGCTAGCCGCCGCGCACTGGCGCGCGTCGGCGTGCGATTTGGCGCTGAGAGCCTCTATATCGAGCCGCTGCTCGGAGTTGAATCGGTGCGGTTTCGTGCCTTGCTCTGGGCCGCCGCGCAGGGCAGGGCGATACCGACTCTGCCCGGCGCACGGGCCATGGGCAAGGCGCTCCCGGCCGACCCGGCTCTGCCCGCTTCGTTTTACGCGGCGCTCGGAAGGCGGGTTGTCTGCGGGCTAACGCTGCGACCTGATCGGCTCGAACGCCTTGCGGCGGCGGCGCGCGAACGGGGCCGCGCCGGTCCGTTTGCGGCCGACGCCGAACTCGCCGCGCTCGGCGGCGTTACACCCGCCGATCTCCGCCGGCTGCTGCTGGGGCTCGGGTATCGCGCGACCACGCGCGACGACGGCGTCGAATTGTTCGTCGCACGGCCCCGACGTTTGAGGGGCGGGACGAGACGGGCGGCACGCCAACCGGCCGCGCATGAGGGCCACCCCTTCGCAAAGCTCAAGCAACTGAAATTTGCGTGAGCGAGCGGCGGGAAGACAGCCTCAGCAAAACGAGCCGCCGGCTCGATCAGTGGTTGTGGTTCGCGCGCTTTGCCAAAAGCCGCTCGCTCGCCGCGCGGCTTTGCGCTGAAGGCGCGATCGTCGTCAACGGCAATGCCGTGGCCAAGCCCAATCACGGCGTGCGGCTGGGCGATGTCGTTACGTTGCCGCAGGGCCCCTGGCAGCGCACGATCGAGGTCCTGGCGCTTGGCAATCGTCGCGGGCCGGCGATCGAAGCACGGACCTTGTTCCGCGAGACGGCTTGTGTGCGCCGTGCCGATCTCTCCTCCGCCTGGGAGCCGATGCTCTTCGCCGACGACGATGATTAGACGGAGCAGAGCCGGTACGGGCCGAGATCGAAATGGAAATGGTTGAAGTGGTCGGCATTGCTGTCCGGCGTCAGCACCACCGAGAAATACCCGCATGCGGCGCGTGCGACATGATGCAGAAACGTCCGCTTTGGTCCTGGTCGAGACCAATCGCGCTCGACGCTGACAGTCTCGCCGTCCGCCAAGCGAAAGCCGGAGATATCGATAGCAAGCCCGTAGGCGTGTTCGCTCAGCCGGTCATGCCGGCTTGTGTCGGCGCGACAGGAATAGGCGCCGAGGTGCTCGATCCGGACCACCCGGTGTCCGAGGTCATCGACCGCGATCCGCTGCATCGCGCCGTGCTCAAAGGCATCGAGCTTCTCCGCCAGAAAACAGCTCATCGCTGCAGGGCGGCCCAGACGAACGCCGATGGCGGTGACTCTCACGGGTGTCGGGATCACGCAGCGCGGATCCTTGGGTTCCGCCATCGTGATCGGCCGGTAAGCGACCGCGCGTGCGTCGAGTTCGGCGAAACAGGCACGACCGCTTTCGTTTGGGCTCGTCGGACCGCCGCAGGCCGACAACGCGACGGCAACAAGCGCGAAAAATACGGCGCGACGGATCAAACGCGGCACCCTGGAATAGCGGAGAGCGATGGTCGTTCTCTGGTCTACCGGTTGTTCGGGGCCCGTCAACGCGACGTAAGGCGGGCGCCCGCCGGCTTGATGAAAGTTGCGTTTGACCAATTGGGTAAGCCAATCCGCGGAGGACGCCGTGGCGACCACCCGAACCGGTAGGAAGCGGTGACGACGGGTTCAGATTCGCGCTTTTCGGTCTTTCGCGATGCGCGTGTCGCGGTGACCGGCGGTATCGGCCTCATTGGCTCCGCGCTCGCGCGGCGGCTGGTTGATCTCGGCGCCGAGGTGCTGCTGATCGACAGCATGATCCCCGAGGGCGGCGGCAACATCGCCAACATCGCCACCATCCGCGATCGGGTTCGCGTCAACATCGCCGATATCCGCGACGCGGCGGCGATGCGTCATCTCCTCGCCGGTCAGGAGTTTCTGTTCGACCTCGCCGCGCAGACCAGTCACCTCGACTCGATGAACCAGCCATTCGAGGACCACGCGATCAACGCGACCGCGCAGCTTCGGTTGCTGGAGACGTGCCGTGCGGTTGCGCCGGATATCAATATCGTTCATGCCGGAACCCGTCAGATCTACGGACGGCCGAGATACCTGCCGGTTGACGAGGCGCATCCGATCAATCCGACTGACGTCAATGGCGTCAACAAAATGGCGGGCGAGTCCTTCCATCTGATGTTCCACGGCGCCTATGGCATCAACACGCGATCGCTGCGACTGACCAACGTTTACGGGCCGGGGATGCGGATCAAGGACGCGCGGCAGAATTTTCTCGGCATCTGGCTGCGCTGCGCCGTGCAAGGCGACCCGTTCGAGGTGTGGGGCGGCGAGCAGCGGCGCGACATGGTGTTTGTCGACGATGCGGTCGAAGCGCTGCTGGCCGCCGTCGTTACTCAGGGCACCGCGGGCAAGGCGCTCAATGTCGGCGGTGACGCGCCCTACAGCCTCAGCGAGATCGCCGCGGCGATGATCGCGGCGAATGGCGGCGGTCGCTATGAGGCGAAGGAATTTCCGCCGGAACGCAAGCGGATCGATATCGGCGACTTCGTCACCGACGACCGGCAATTCCGGGCGCTGGCGAATTGGACACCACGGACGAATTTGGCCGAAGGCCTGAAGTGCTCGCTCGACTATTACCGGCGGCATCTCGCTGCCTACCTCTAGAGAGACAGATGACCGAAGCACCGATACCGCAGACCGATCCCCGCGCCGGCTATCACGAACGCAAGCCGCAGATCGATGCCGCCATCGCGCGGGTGCTGGAAAGCGGCTGGTATATTCTCGGCCGCGAGGCCGAGGCCTTCGAGGCGCGGTTCGCGGGGTTCGTCGGCGTTGCGCACGGCATCGGCTGTGGCAACGGCACCGACGCGATCGAACTGGCGCTGCGGGCTTGCGGGATCGGTGCCGGCGATCTTGTCTTTACCGTGTCACACACGGCGGTGGCGACCGTCGCGGCGATCGAGCGCGCCGGCGCGACACCAGTCCTTATTGATATCGAAGAGGGCGGGTTCGGCATGGATCCGGCGGCGCTGGAGCGCGCGCTGAAAATGCCGCCGAAAGGGAGGCCCGCGGCGGTGATCCCGGTGCATCTTTACGGCCTGCCGGCGGCGCTTGACGAAATCGGCGCGATCGCCCAAGCGCACGGGCTGCGGCTGATCGAGGACGCGGCGCAGAGCCATGGGGCGCTCTATCGTGAGCGAATGACCGGGTCGATTGGCGATTTCGGCTGTTTCAGCTTCTACCCGACAAAGAATCTCGGGGCCCTGGGCGATGCGGGCGGCCTGGTGACGGACAACGCCGAACTTGCCGCCGCGGCGCGCGAAATTCGCGAGTACGGCTGGCGTGACCGCTATGTGAGCGCAGTGCCGGGGATCAATACGCGGCTCGACCCGCTGCAGGCCGCCATCCTCGATGCCAAGCTCGATGGTCTCGCAGAAGACAATGCGCGTCGTCAGGCGATCGCCGCACGCTACGATGCCGGCCTGGCCGGCTTGCCGCTGGTCCTGCCGTCGTGCGGGGCCGACAGCAGCCACGTCTTCCACCAATACGTCATCCGTACCGCCAAACGCGACAGGCTGCGCGACCATTTGCGCCAAGCGAATATCGGCACGGGCATTCATTACCCGCTGCCGGTGCATCTCCATCCCGCTTATCGCGGGAGGGTGCCGGTTGGCCCGGACGGGTTGTGCCGCAGCGAAAAGGCGGCGCGGGAAATCCTCAGCCTGCCGATGTTCCCGCAGCTGGGCGCGGCCGCGGTCGAGCGAGTGATCGCCGAGATCAGGCGGTTCTTTTTGTAGCCGCTATCTACCCGAGATGGATCAGCAGGATCCCGCCGCCGATCAGCGCGATGCCGCCAAGCTGCGGCCAGCCCAGCGGCTCGCTCCATAGCAGGTGCGCGAGAACCGCGACCACCACATAGCTTGCCGCGACCGAAGGAAAGGCGATCGACACGGGGATGCGGTTGAGCGCCGCAATGTAGGCGATCGATGCGAACCCATAAATGACCAGCCCGAACAACGTCATCGGGTTGAGAAGCTGGGCCATCAAACTTGGCGCGCCAACCGCGCCGGCCTTCAAGACGAGCTGTCCGGCGATACCCAGCAGGATCGCGCCGGTAAGGCCAAGATAAGCGAGCATGGTCGACACGCCGGCTAGCCCTCGCGGCGCAGCCGAACGGGCGTTACGTCCGCCGTGGAGATGACTGGATCGGCCCGCGTGACGCCGCGTACGACCGCTTGCGGCTTACGGTTCACCGTCAGGTAAAGCCGCCCAAGGTATTCGCCGACAATGCCCAGGATCATCAGCTGCACACCGGACAGCAGCATCAACGCCGCCATCAACGAAGCCCAGCCCGGCGGCTCGGCGATGAACAGCGCGTCGATGACGGTCACGGCCGCGCCGAGACCGCCGACGACGCTCAGCCCAAACCCCGTCAGCGTGCTGATCCGCAGCGGCATGACCGAGAAGTTGACGAACATGCTCATCCATAACCGCAACAGCCGCCGCAGCGTATAATTGCTGCGGCCGACCGCGCGCGGCAAATGGCGCACCAGCAGCCGGTCGAGCTTTTGCGTCACCTGCAGGATCAGGCCGTCGACATAGGGGAAGGGACCTTCGTAGTTGGTGATCTCACGCGCGACAAAGGCGCTCATGCAGCGGAAGCTCGATAAATAGAGCCCCTTGGGCTTGTCGAGAACGAACCCCGCGACCCAATTGGTAAACTGGCTGCCGAGATTGCGCCAGCCGGCATGCTGTTTCTCGTCGTAGTAGGTGTAGATCACATCGGCGCCGGTTTCCTGGGCGTAGGCAAGCAGCCGGACGACCTCCTCCGGCGGGTTCTGCAAATCGTCATCCATGTTGATGATGTGGGCGCCGCACGCATGACGCAGCCCGGTCATCACGGCGTTATGCTCGCCGTAATTGCGTGCGTGGTCGACAAGCGTGATCGGGATTTTGGCGCGCGCGACCAGTTCGCGGCAGACCGCGAGGCTGTTGTCCGGACTGCCGTCGTTGACCAGCACGATCTCGTGTCCGCCGGGGATGTCGAGTTCCTCCAACGCGGCCACCAGTTCGCTAATACTGGCGGCTCCGTTGTAGACCGGGATGACGATGGAAAGAGCCAAGGCCGGCGTTTCAGACATGCGCGGTCTCCGGTTTCGCGGCAACCGCCAGCACCGAGCTGCCGAAAGGAAGGCGCAGTCCGACGCGCATCAGGCCGCGCTCGCATGTTGTCGCGGCGCGGCAAAAAGCGTCGACGAAGCCAGGCTGCAATCTGACATCGCTGCGAGGGCTGCCAACGATCAGCTTGCGGGTCGCCACCACCAACGGAAACAGGATCATGTTCCAATAGCTTACGAAGAGAGGGCGAAACCCGGCCGCGCGGAGCAAGCTGATAATTTCCGTGCGGGTATACCGGACGACATTATCGACGGCCCTGTCGTGGCGCGACATCAACCAGCGATAGGCCGGCAGGTTGAGGATCAAGAGGCCCTCCGCCGCTAGGCAGCGATAAAATTGCTCGAGCGCCCGCCTCTGGTCGACACCGCGATGGCACAGCACGTCGACGCTGACGATCGTCGCAAACGCCGCGTCGCGGAAGGGCAGGGCATTGACCGACCCGGCGCAAACCGGCCGGCCGCTTTTTTCCGCGGCCCAGCGGCAGGCGGTCTCGTCGGCATCGAGCCCGAGCGTCACCGCCTCCGGAACCTCGCGCGCCAGCCGTCCCAGCAAGCCGCCTGTGCCGCAGCCGGCGTCAAGCAGGCGGCGCGCGCCCGGTGGCTGCCGCATGGCACGCCGATACAGCATCACGATGTTACCGTGCACCGCAGCGAACCACCACATTCGGTCCTCGACGAGGCGCAACGCTTCGTATTCTTCGCGTTCCAGTATCGCGCTCCCGGCCGGCTCATCGCGGTGCCGCTGGCCGTGAAAACGCCGGCGAGCCGGCTGTTATTCCTGCGTGTCAGTAGGTGGAGGCCGGCGGGCGCCGCAACGCGGCGCGGGCGAGCGGACGCCTGGCAAGCCGCTGTTCGGCCAAGGCCTCGCGGTGATCCACGACCACCGAGAGCAGCGCGCCCATCCGCATCACGCGGAAAATCGGCCGATCGGCGCTGGCGTGGTCGGCCTCTTGCTCGGTAAAGCCGATGACGAACTCGGCGTCTTTCGGATAGGTCACGGAACGGAAATTCGGCGGGAAATAGTATCGAGCCGACACGATCGGCCCCTCAACCGCGATGGTGAACTCGCGGTCCTCGAAATCGGCGCCGTATTGCTTGCGCAGCTGGTTTTCCAGCCCGCGGACCGCTTCGGCGAATGAATTCGCCCAGTAATCAAGCTTGAAGCGGCCCTCAGCGCCCGCCACGCCGCCGACGAAGCCATTGTAATAAACGTATTGATCAGGATGCAGCATAACCATGACCGCGACATGCGCCACGCCGTAAACGCCGAGCGCCGCGTAGACCGGGCGGCGATAATCGAACCTCTCGATCCAAGCGAGCGCGCGGCCGGCCACCAATCCGGCCGCGACGGCGATCGGCGGCAAGACAAAGATGAAATGCCGCATCCCGTTGAACAGCACGGCCTTGACCGCGATCGCATAGGCCACCGGAAAGACGATCGTAAACCCGAGCAGGAAAAGTGGTAGGACCAGTTCCGCCCGCCAGGCGTCACGCCGCAGCAACGCGACACCGCCGACGACCGGCGCCGCCAGTAGCAGCGCCAAGGTCAGCTCAGGCAACGCGAGGCCGATAGACACCGGGAGGTAATCCCACGGCAGATGGTCAGCCGAGATGAGCTGGCCGTCGAACAGGATCTTCGACCAGACGATCTCCTTTGAAAACACCGCCAAGGCTTGCAACGGATGATGGATCGGATCGCTTTGCGCCCACGGCCAGAACATCAGCATCAGCGTGTAGGCGATCACGGCAACGGGCAGGAAGACGCGCCACAGCGTCGTCCAGCCGGCGCCGAACAACACCGAAAAGCGACGGGCAGCAACCGCATGCCACAAGCCCCAAAGGCTCAACAGGAGGCCGAGATAGCAGATCAACAACAACCCGCCGACGCGTACCGCCATCGTCAGCCCGCTGGCGATGCCCAGCTTGATTACGAGCCGCAACGGCGGGCGCGGTAATACTGGAAGCAGCCGGATCAGGTAATAGGTTGTCCAGATGAACCCGACGGCAAACGGGATGTCCTTGGGATTATTGAACATCTGCCCGTAATAATTCGGGATCAGCAGCAGCAAGAGCGCGGCGGCGAAACCGGCGCGCGGCCCGCCGAGACGGCGTGCCAGCTTCCAAGCTCCGACAAGCCCGAGGATACCGACAAAACCGTTCAGCAGGTGGCGAGTCTCGAAAACCCCGAGCGGCGAGAACCGGTTGACGATCGCGGCAGCGAGATCAAACAGCCCGCCGTAATTGTACATATCGGCGTAACGGAAGAGCAGCTCCCAGTGCGGCGCGTGAGAGAAACCCGCCAACCAAAGGTAGTAGGTCAGCACAAGATTGCCGTACCAGTTTTGGCAATCCTCATCCCAGGTGACGCCGTAGGCCCGGAAAGTGAGCACGACCAGCAGCGCCGCAATCGCGAACAAGGCGAGCGCCAGTTTGTCCCATAGGTTTTTGCGGTTCAGGCGATCGGCGGCCGATCCAAAAACCGCTGCGATCGCGCTGGGCGTAACGCGAGCCCGGGTGCTAAGCGCTTGCATCAACGGTCTCTAAGACGATCGCCCTGGTAGCCTTTTGCGTCGGTCCATGATCGCGAACCGACATTACCGCACCGTTTCGCTGAGCCGCGACCATCTGTCAAGCAACAACACCGCATTTTCGTAAGTTTGTCGTAAGTGGCCGCTTCATAGCCCAATTTCGCCGAGCAGTCCGCCGACAACGGCGTTGCCGTCAAAATATTCGCGCGCCAAGTCGCGCGCGGCGCGACTATGGCGGCGATAATCGCCAGCGATGGCGTCGATCGCGCCGAGCGCTTCGGCCTCTGTCGCAAATTCGAACAGGCCTTCGCCAAGCTGGCAGAGTTTGCCGAAACCGGTCGCCATCGTGACGACGGGACGGCCGCTCGCGAGATAGCAGACCGCGCGGTCGCTGAACCAGCCACTGTTAGTCCGCACGTAGATATCCTTCGCGACCGTGAATTCACCGCGCGAGCCGGCGATAAAGCGACGATAGGCGTCGACCTCGGCGGACACCGGCCGCGGGTCGGTGAGTTGCCAACCGCCGCTTTCAACCTCACGCCGGACCGCGCCGTTTGGCGGACGGATCGCCATGCGAAAGCAGGTATCGGGTCGACACCGCGGCAGATCGAGGAATTTCAGGAAGTTGATGTGTTTTGACCAGAGATAGGTTGAACCGCCGTACTCGATGTCCTTGCCGTGATTGTCCCAGCTCGCGACCGTGGTGAAGCATGGCGGCTGGTCTTCCGGCGCCGGCCACTGGTCGACATCGACCGGAGGCCGCGTCGGCCGCCAGGCGATCCCGGATGTCGGGATGGGGCAATCCGGCTCGCCGATCCGAGCGCCATAGGTGAAAAAATGGGTGTGCGCGTCGATATAGGCCCGCTCCGCGGGGTTGCCCTTGGCGTAATTGATCTGCTGGTAGCCGGGATCGGTGTCGATGAGGATACGCACCGGACATTCGAGGTGGCGCTCTTCGAGATGGTGCGCACCACAGAGATTGATCAGCGCGTCAGCCTCGCGGTAAAGCCTGCGCAATTGCGGCGCGGTTAGCCCGTGATAGGAATTGTCGGCGCTGCACCAAAAGGCGAACCGCTCGCCAAAGCCAAGCCGCTCCATCGAGTGCCGCAGAAAGCCGATATTATAGGTGCAATCGGTGGCGACACTCTCGATCCGCGGGTCATATGGGGGCGCGCCGCTGTCTTCGACATACCACACGTCGTAGCCGAGCTTCCTCAAAGGCAGCAGGTAATGCGCCGCCTGCCAGGCAATACCCGCCATCGGCATCTGCCCGGCGAAGTGAAGGAGGATGATCTTGCCGCGATGGCTCAAGAGGGTCGGCTCGGTTTGACCACGTACGGGGCGATAACGCGCCGCAACCAATAAAATTTCAGTAAGGCTTTATCGAGCCTCGCATTGTCGCAGCAACGCGAACACGTTGCCGGTGCGGCGAAATCCGGCTTCGGTCGCGTTTCATGCTTGGGTGCATTGGCTGAAATCCCAATTTATGTAAGATCGCGCTGCTGGCGGGTCGCCCCAGCGACGAACGGGCGCCGCTTCGATGCAACCGTAACGGAAGAAGCCGACACATGACCTACGTCGTCACCGAAGCCTGCATTCGCTGCAAATACATGGATTGCGTCGAGGTTTGTCCCGTCGACTGCTTCTACGAAGGCGAGAACATGCTGGTCATCCACCCGGATGAGTGCATCGATTGCGGCGTATGCGAGCCGGAATGCCCGGCCGAAGCCATCATTCCGGACAGCGAGACGGCGGCCGAGCAATGGCTCGAGCTGAACCGCCAATTTGCCGGCGAATGGCCCAACATCACCCGCAAGAAGCCGGCGCCCGACGATGCCGACGATTGGAAGGGGGTTGAAGGCAAGTACGATAAGTTCTTCAGCTCCAAGGGCGGTGGCTGATCTCGGCGGAACGCGCTGCCCACCTCGCCCGGGTGAGCCGAGATATCGGCGCATAGCTGATCTGCTGGCTTCGAGGGCCGCATTTATGATACACATATTACTAGCGCCGTAGACGCCTTCCCCCCGTTCCGCGCTCATCAGAGATGTGGATAAGTCGCCGCAGCGTTTGGCGACTCAGGAAGCGTCGTGAGGGCGTGGCTGGGGGTCGGGGGCTGCGAGAGATGATGATGCTGGCGACTGACAACAAGATGCCATTTTCCGAAGGCGAACTCGTCGTCTACCCGACCCATGGCGTCGGCAAGATTACCGCAATCGAAGAGCAGGAGATCGCGGGACATACGCTCAACGTGTTTGTGGTCACCTTTGACAAGGATCGCATGACGCTGCGCGTGCCGCTCGCCAAGGCCAAGAATTCGGGGCTGCGTCGGCTTTCCAGCCGCAACGAGATGGATGCCGCGCTGGCCAAACTGCGCGGCCGCTCGCGCGCGAAGCGCACGATGTGGAGCCGGCGGGCGCAGGAATACCAGGCGAAGATCGCTTCCGGTGATCCGGCGTCGATCGCCGAAGTGGTACGCGACCTGTTCCGCAATGTCGGGCAACCCGAGCAGTCGTATAGCGAACGGCAAATCTATCAGGCGGCTCTCGACCGTTTGGTGCGCGAGTTTGCCGCGGTCGATGGGATCGACGAAATCACCGCGACGCAGCGCGTCGAGCAGCTGTTGTCGGCCTAGCCGAGCGCACCTATCGGCCCGCTTGGCCGTGGATACCGAAAGGGTAGCCGGGCCTATCGTGCGTCAGGGGCTGGTACGAGCCGGAAATTGGCGCGCCGATCACCCTGCTCGGTGCAGTCAATGAATGCGGCGACGCCGGGACAGGGGCTGTGAATAGAGGCGCCTCACGCGAGAAATTCGCGCAATTGCGGGATGCCCGCCGAATTTGGGCGGTGAGCTCTATCCATGGCGAGGTGCGTCGCCTCGCGCGCGTTCATGACTTGATCGGCGAGCGTTTTTTTCGCGGTGATCGGCTTGTCTATCTCGGCAACTATCTCGGTCACGGCGAAGATGTGGCCGCGACGCTCGACGAGCTTTTGGATTTTCGCCGCCGTGTTCTGGGTCGGCCGCACGGTTTCGCCTGCGACGTCGTCTATCTTCGTGGCGCGCAAGAGGAAATGTGGCAGAAGCTGTTGCAATTGCAGTTTGCGCCAAATCCCGGTGAGATTTTGTCATGGATGGTGAGGGCGGGGGTCGAGGCCACCGTCCGCGCCTATGGCGGTGATCTGCGGCAAGGTTTCGCGGCGACGCGCGACGGTCCGCGCACGATTACCCGCTGGACCAGCGCGTTGCGCTCGGCGATGAACGCGCGTGAGGGACATTCGACGCTTTTCGCGGCGCTGCGTCATGCGGCAGTCACTGATGGCGGATTGGTGTTTGTCCACGCCGGGATAGATCCGGGCCGAACGCTCGCGGTGCAGGGCGATGCGTTCTGGTGGAGCACCGCGGATATCCTTGAACTCACCGAGCCCTATGGCAATTTCAGCCGCATCGTGCGCGGTTTCGACCGCGACAAGCGAGGGGTCGTTGAAACTTCCTACGCGGTCTCGGTCGATGCCGGCGCCGGTCGCGGCGGGCGGCTTCAGGCGATTTGTATCGCCGCCGACGGTCAGATCGTCGATGTCTGCGAGGCCTGACCGAAATCAGATGGCCGTGTAGCCGCCATCAACCAGCAAATCGCTGCCGGTGACAAAACTCGCGGCGTCGCTCGCCAGGAATACCGCGGCTTGCGCCAGTTCCTCGGGCTTGCCGAGCCGGCCGGTTAGATGTTTGACGCCCAGTTTCTCTTTCGCGACCTCAAATGAATTGTAGCGGCGCAGCGTCCGTTGCGTCTCGACCGCGCCGGGCGACAGCGCGTTGCACCGGACATTCTGATCGGCGTGGTCGATCGCGATGACCTTGGCGAGTTGGATCAGCGCGCCTTTGGTCGCGCAATACGCGGCACGGCCGGCGCTGCCGACCCGGCCAAGCTGAGAGGCGATAAAGATGATCGAGCCGCCGCCCCCCGCGATCATGTAGGGGAGCACCGCCTTCGACAGCAGAAAGGCGCCGGTGAGGTTGATATCGACAACCATCTGCCATTCGGACAGAGGCGTCCCGGTGATGGGGCCGCCCGGATCATGCGGTGCGGCGCCGCTTACCAGAATGTCGAGCCGCCCAAACGCATCATGCGCGGCCTCGGTTACCGCGTTGACCGCGACTTCGTCGGCGACATTGCACTGCTGAGCAATCGCCTTTCTGCCGGCTGCCTGCACCAGGCGAGCGGTCTCGGAGGCGGCTGCAAGGTCGATGTCGGCGCAGGCGACGTCTGCGCCAGCCTCGGCAAACGCCACGGCGATCGCCCGGCAAATGCCGCCTCCTGCGCCGCTGATCAGCGCCGCCTTACCCGTGAGGTTCATTCCCGCGCTCATAGCATTACCGTGCCGCCGTCGACCGCGATGGTTTGCCCAGTCACAAAAGCGCTGTCGTCCGACAACAGCCAGGCGACGGTCCCGGTGAGGTCGCCTGGTACAAGGTTCCGCTGGATGGTTTGCCCTGCCTTGACCGCGGCGAGCGCCCGGTCGAGCTTATCGCCAAAAAACTCGCTGGTGCCTTCGGTCATGGCCGCGCTTGGCGCCAGCGCGTTGACGCGAATGCGATCACGCCCCAGTTCGCGCGCGAGACCACGTGTCAGCCCGATCACCGCGGCCTTTGAGGTGGTGTAGTGGAGCCCGTAGGGCATGCCATAGGTCGCCGCCAGCGAGGCAATGTTGACGATGCTACCGCCCTTGTTGTCGTCCCCCGCGCGCATCGCCGGCACCGCCGCCTTGCAGCAATTCCAGATGCCCTTGACGTTAACCGCCATGCAGGCGTCCCACTCGCTCTCGGCGATCCCGTCGAACCGCCCGCCTTTGAGCGCGCCGTAAAGCGCGACGTTGTTGACGAGACCATCAAGCTGCCCGAAAGCCGCCAAACCGGCCTCGACCATCGCCTGCGCGGAGGAGGGATCAGTAACATCGAGAGACACTGCAACCGCCTTGCCGCCGGCCGTTTCAACCAGTTCGACCGTGGTGCCGCAGTCATTGACATCGCCGACGATGACGTTGGCGCCGTTCGCCGCGAGGTATCGCGCAAACTCCTGGCCCAGTCCGCGCGCGGCCCCGGTAATCGCGATCGTCTTGCCGGCGAGTGTCATCCCGCGGATGACGGTGCTAAATCACCTGGTCAGTGGCCGGGTCGATCAGGTGCATGTGGTTCATATCGGCGACAATCCGCATCGACTCGCCGGCTTCCCCTGCGGCGGTCGGGTTGACGCGGCCGCAGACCTCGACGCCGTCGATGATGAAGTAAACCATCGTCTCCATGCCCAGCGGCTCGACGACATCAAGCTGGATGTCAAAGGGAACCGAGCCAGGCGTCATATCGCTGCGCGGCTCGATGAGGTCCTCGGGCCGCAGGCCGAATACCACCTCTTTGTCGACATACGGCTTGTAGCGGGCTGTGCGGTCTTCCGGCACCGGCAGGGTCAGGGTGTCGCTCAAACGCACTTGCAGATTGTTGCCGCCGTTGACAACCCGGGCTGGCAGGAAGTTCATCGCCGGCGAGCCGATAAAACCAGCGACAAATCGCGTTTTTGGGCTGTGGTACAGCTCGTTTGGCGCGCCGATCTGTTCAATGCGCCCCTGGTTCATCACCACGACCCGATCGGCCAGCGTCATCGCCTCGACCTGATCATGGGTGACATAGATGGTGGTGGTGGTGACCTTCTGGTGGACCTTTTTGATCTCGGTGCGCATCTGCACGCGCAATTTCGCGTCGAGGTTCGACAGCGGTTCGTCGAAGAGGAATACCTTCGGATCGCGCACGATCGCACGGCCCATCGCGACACGTTGCCGCTGGCCGCCGGAGAGCTGCTTTGGCCGCCGCTCGAGCAGCGCAGTAATGTCCAGAATTCGCGCCGCCGCCTGGACCCGCTCCCGGATTTGGTCTTTCGGGAATTTCTTCAACCGCAGGCCGAACGACATGTTCTCGAATACGGTCATGTGCGGATAAAGCGCATAGTTCTGAAAGACCATCGCGATGTCGCGATCTTTCGGTGGCACGTCGTTGACAAGTTGATCGCCAATATAGATTTCGCCTGCCGTGGCCTCTTCGAGCCCGGCGATCATCCGCAGGGTCGTACTTTTGCCGCAGCCGGACGGACCGACCAGCACGATGAACTCGCGATCGGTGATATCGAGATCGATGCCCTGCACGGCAGGGGTCTTCTCGAACATTTTGACCACGTTACGAAGCGCGACTTGCGCCATGTGCTTACCTCTTGCTCGCGCCGCCGTCTCGGTCGGCGTTCGGTGGTTCCCAGTGTGACGATTGATCGTTTCTTAGCGATGCGCTGATCTTAGCGCAGCCATGCGCGAATAGCTCAGGTATTTTGTCGCGATCAACCTACGGGCATGGTCAACGCTCTGTGAGCTTCAACTCGATCCGCCGGTTCTTGCGGTAGGCGTCTTCGCTGGTGCCGTTATCGATCGGCTGATTATCGGCAAAACCGGCGGCAGCGAGGTGGTCGGCAGGGATGCCGCTGTCGATCGCGTAGCGCACAACCGCGATTGCCCGGGCGGTCGACAGCTCCCAATTCGACGCGAAATCGGCATTATGGATCGGCCGATGGTCGGTATGGCCGTTGACCTGCAGCACCCAATTGATGTTCGGCGGAATTTTCGCGGCTATGTTCTTGAGCGCATCAAAAACCGGGTCGAGCTGCTTCTTGGCATCGTCTCCGAGATCAGCCTTGCCGGGCGCGAACAACACCTCAGCCTGAAATACAAAGCGATCACCGACAATCCTGATATCGGGCCGATTGCCAAGAATTTCCTTTAGCTTACCAAAAAACTCAGAGCGATACCGCGCCAACTCCTCAACCTTGTTCGCCAAGGCCAGATTGAGTTTTTTGCCCAGGTCGACAATCTGATCCTGCTGATTTTTGACCGTTGCGTTCGATACGTCGAGGGCCGCCGCGACTTTCGCCAACTGGTCGCGCAGCGCAGCTATTTGGGCGGTCAACAACTCCACCTGGGCCTTGGCCGCTTGGCTCGTTTGCTGCTCGGCCGTGAGCTTGGCCTGCAAGTCCTTGGCCTGATCGGACAGCTGTCCTGCTGCGGCAAGTTTCGCGCTGAGCGCGTCGCGCTCGTCTTGGGCCGCCTTGAGCTGTGCGGTGAGGGCCATGGCGTTGCCGCGCAATGTCTCGGCTGTCTGCCGTTCGAGCGCCAGTTGATCGGCTAGTGCGCTGATCTTCTGCTGCAGCTGTTTGAGCGCCTCGTCTCGTCCCGAGAGGGCGTCTGACAGATAGAACTGGCCAACGGTAAAAACCAACAAAATAAATATGATAACCATCAACAGCTGAGCTAACGCATCGACAAAACCCGGCCAGATGTCGATGCTCGAACGCCGATGGCCGCGACTGCGCGTGAGGGCCATTACCGGCCCGCGTCGTCGGATAGCGCGGCGATTGTCCGCGCCAAAAGGCGGATCTCGCCGCGCAGATCGGCAACCGTTTGGGCGCGACCGTCGACAATGTCCTCGCTCAGCCGCGCCATATAGGCCTCGATATTGCGCAGATGGTTGCGCAGCACATCATCCTGGCCAAGCGAGTTCTCGGCGACGCTCGCGAGCCTGGTCAGCGACGGCTTGAGTTCCATCTGGTTTTCGGCGAGCCGCACCATCAGCATCTGGCCGGCTTTCATATGTTCGCTCAGCGTGCCGAGCCGATCGATCAAGGCCATCAGCGTGTTGTTGGCGCCGATGCGGCTTTCCTCGCTGCGCGCGAGCAGCCGCTGCAGGTTTTCCATGCTGTCGGCGGTCTGTTCCAGCAAGGCCTGGATGTAGGCGGGGACGGTGCCGTCACCGCTATCGCCAAACGCGCCCGACGATAGCCGGGTATAGGTCGATAGCCATTCTTCGAGATCGTTGTAGAAGCGGTTTTGAGCCTGCCCCGCCTGCAAGTCGAGAAAGCCGAGCACCAAGCTCCCCGCCAGCCCGAACAGCGACGCGCTGAACGCGGTCGACATCCCGTGCAGCGGCGATCCGAGCGCGGTTTTCAGATCCGCAAAGGCGCGGCTGAGATCGTTGCTCGAGACATTGAGACCGCCGATCACCTCGCCGACCGAGCGCACCGTCTCAAGCAGCCCGTAAAACGTGCCGAGCAGGCCGAGGAATACCAACACGCCGATCATGTAGCGCGAGGTCTCGCGGGTCTCGTCGAGGCGCGAGGAGATGCCGTCGAGCAGCGTGCGCAGCGATGTCGCCGACAGGCTGACGCGCCCGCCTTGCCGCATGCTCAGCATCCGCGCCATCGGCGCCAGCAGACGCGGCGCCGGACCGCTCGGCGCGGTCAAGTCGCGATTGGCGAGCCGCTCGCGGAAATCCTCGATCCAGGCGATCTCCGGGTTGAGCATCAGCACCTGGCGGAAAATGTAGACAATGCCGATCAGCAGAATACCGGCGATGACGCCGTTGACGCCGGGATTGCCCATAAAGGCGGTGCTGAGCGGCACGAACAGGGCCGCCGCCAACGCCGCGACCAGCACCACGAACACCGCCATGCGGATGAGGAAACGTCCCGAGCGGTTCATCAGCCGGACGGTGATTTCGCGGCAGGTGCCACTGTGCCGGCTGGCGGCAGCGACGGCGGCGCAGGAGCGGTCAGCGGCTGGAGGTCGGTTTCCAGCGACAGGGCAGGTCGTGGTTCCGGCGGTGGCCCAAGCGGCGGCCCTGCGGTTGACGGCGGGATGACCGACTGCGCATCGAGCGGGATCCGCTCGACCGGAGCGACCGAATGTTTCGCGCGCGCCGACGCGACGGGATGGCGGTGCGGCCGCGCCAAATGTGCTGACGTGTCGGGCGAGAACAGCACGATCGGTTTGCCGGGCGCGGGCGGCGTGCCACCAGGATCGGCCGCACTCGCCGCCGTCGTGAACGCGATCGCGCCAATGCCAATTGCTGCGGTCAATAAATTCCGAGAGTTCAGAATGCGAGAAACCCCGTCGCCGCTGTTGGACCGCCCGTTGAGGCTAGTCAAGCTAACCTAAGCACCCGCATTTGTCGCCGTCCGCGTCGCTTCGCGGATCAGTGCCGCGAGCGGCAGGTGGAGATGATCGTTGGCGGCAAGAATATCCCCAGTTTCCATCATCTCGCGGCCTCCGGAAAGGTCGCTGACATAACCGCCGGCCTCCTTTACCAGCAGCATGCCGGCCGCGAAATCCCACGGCTGCAGCCCAAATTCCCAAAACCCGTCGAGCCGCCCGGAAGCGACGTAAGCGAGGTCGAGCGCGGCGGCGCCAAATCGCCGCAACCCGGCGGCTTGCGCCGTGACAACCTCACGCAGCGCGGCGTGACTCCTGTTACCGCGGTCGCGCGGGCTCAGCCCCGTGGCGAAGACGGCTTCGGACATCTGGCGGCGCGCCGAAACCCGCAGTCGCCGATCGTTGAGATAGGCACCGGCGCCTTTTTCGGCCCAATACAACTCGTCGCGCGTCGGCTCATAGACCACGCCGGCGATCACTTCGCCATCGCGTTCGAGGCCGATCGAGATCGCGAAATGCGGGATGCCGTGCAGGAAATTGAGCGTGCCGTCGAGCGGGTCGACGATCCAGCGGTGCCGTCCGTCGCCCTCGACCGCGCCGCTTTCTTCGAACAGCAAGCCATAGCCAGGCCGTGCCCGAGACAGCTCGTTGCGCAGCGTGCGGTCGGCCTTGAGATCGGCCGCAGAGACGAAATCGGCGGGGCCCTTGACCGAGACTTGGAGTTGCTCGATCTCGCCGAAGTCACGGATCAGGCCGCGCGCCGCCTTGAGCGCGGCCGAGGCCATGACATTGATCACCGGTGAGCGGACAGCCACGCGACCACCTTTCTCATGCCAGAAAGCGGGCGAGCAAAGTACCGCCCCCCGAACAGCGATTAGCAGGGCAGGTCGCGGAACGCCGCGTTTTTCATGGCCCTGCCCAATGCGGCTAATCCTTGGCGCGTTCCATATAGCTGCCATCGGCGGTGGCGACGACGATGCGCGTGCCGGCGCCGATGTGCGGCGGGATCAGTACGCGGCGACCGTTTTCCAGCTTGCCCGGCTTGTACGAGGACGAGGCGGTCTGCCCTTTGACGACGGGATCGGCCTCAACGACTTCGAGCGTCACACTTTGCGGCAAATCGACAGACAGCGCGGTGCCTTCGTACATCGTCACGTTGCACATCATGCCGTCAGCGAGAAAATCCGCCGGGTCGCCGATGACCTCGCGCGGCACACTCACCTGCTCGTAATTCTCGTTGTCCATGAAGGTCGCCATGTCGCCCTCCATGTAGAGAAACTGCATTTCCTTTTCGTCCAGGCGCACGCGCTCGACCGTTTCCTGGGTGCGGAAGCGTTCGCTGAGCTTGTTGCCGCCGCGCAGGTCGCGCATTTCGACCTGAGCGAAGGCGCCGCCTTTGCCGGGCTGCACCAGATCGCGCTTGAGCACGACCCATAATTTATTCTGATGTTCGAGCACATTGCCCGGCTTGATGTCGATGGCATTGATCTTCATGACTGTATTTCTCGGCCGAATTGAGGTGGACGGCGTCCCGTCGTTGGCGGGTTTCCTACCAGTTTGACGGTGAAGGGGGAAGGGTAATGGCGGCCGAAGGCGCCGTGAGCGAGAAGTGGTGGCGGCCGGATCGCCTCGCGGCGCGACGCGAAAATCTGATGGCGCGCGGCCGTATTCTCGCGGCCGTGCGGCAGTTTTTCGCCGATGAAGGCTTCATCGAAGTGGAAACGCCGGCTTTGCAGGTCAGTCCCGGACTCGAACCGCATTTGCGTGCTTTTGGCACGGTGTTGAACGATCCCCGCGACGGCGGCGCGAAGCCGCGCTACCTGCACACCTCGCCCGAATTCGCGATGAAAAAGCTGCTGGCGGGCGGGATGGAACGAATTTGGCAGCATTGTCATGTGTTCCGCGATGGCGAGCGTGGCGCGACGCATCATCCCGAATTTTCGATGATCGAGTGGTATCGCGCCGGCGCGACCTATCGCGAACTGATGGATGATTGCGAGAGCTTGCTGCGTGCCGTCGCAGGGTCACTCCCTCCCCCGCGAGCAGCGGAGGGTCGGGGTGGGAGCTTGAGCTGGCACGGCAATGTCGCCGACGCGCGCCTCCCGTTTGAGCGGCTCTCAGTCGCAGAGGCTTTTACCCATCATGCCAATATCGATATTCTCGCGACCGCGACCGCGACCGCGACCGCGACCGCGACCGCGCCCGACCCGGCGCGGCCCGACCGTGCTCTGCTTGCGGCGGCGGCGGAAAAAATCGGCATCGCGCCGCATCCGACGGACGATTGGGAAGACCTCTATTTCCGTATTTTCCTCGATCGCATCGAGCCGCATCTCGGTATCGGTGCGCCGACAATTCTTTACGACTACCCGATTTCGATGGCCGCGCTGTCCCGTCCTAAACCGGGCGATTCGCGGCTCGCGGAGCGGTTCGAGCTTTACGTCTGCGGCCTGGAACTCGCCAACGCGTTCTCCGAACTGACCGATGCCGAGGAGCAGCGCGCCCGTTTCATGGCCGACCAGACGCGCAAAAAATCGCTCTATGGCGAAACCTATCCGATCGACGAGGATTTCCTGGCGGCACTGGCGCACGGCCTGCCGGAATGTGCCGGGATCGCGCTCGGTGTTGATCGGCTGGTCATGCTTTGCACTGGTGCGGCCGATATCGAAGAGGTGCTGTGGGCACCGGTTTCGTGAGGGGGCATGCGGAGCTTCAAGACAGCATTTCCGCCCGACATGCTGCAAACGCTGCAGGCGGGCACCCTGGCCTACACCTATAAGGGGGTGCGTTGTCTGCGGAACCCCTTTGACCAGGCGATCCTGCTGAAGCTGATTTGGGATCTGAAGCCCAAATGCCTGATCGAAATCGGCAGCAACCAGGGCGGCGGCGCGTTGTGGTTTGCGGATATGCTATCGATAGCCGGGCTGGGATGCCCGGTGATATCGATCGACCGCAATCCGGTGACGCGGCTTTCCGACCCACGTATCGCCTTTCTCGCCGGTGATGCCGCACAGCTCGGCGACACGCTGACGGCGGACATGCGCGCGGCGCTGCCGCATCCCTGGCTCGTGGTGGAGGACAGCGCGCATACCTACGAGGTGACCCTCGCCGCGCTGCGCTTTCTTGCCGATGCGACCATCGCCGGTGATGTCGTGGTCATCGAAGACGGTGTGCTCTCCGATCTCGGGATGGACGCCACGTATGACGGCGGTCCCAACCGCGCCCTCGCGGAATTTTTCGAGACGTCGCCTAGCGTTTTTCAGATGCTCAGCCAGTATTGCGACATGTTCGGGATCAACGCGACCTATAACCCCAACGGCTATCTGTTGCGAACTTAGCCGAATGCCCGGCCGTGCTTGGCAAAGACGGCGTTGAAATCGGCGACGGCGGCCTTGGGGCCTTTGGGGTAGTTCCAGATCGCGCCGATCACCGCGAGAAAATCGGCCCCTGCCTCGACCAGAGGACCGCAATTCTCCTGGGTGATGCCGCCGATCGCGCAGCAAGGCACAACAGTCGTCTCCGACCAGTCCTTGAGCACCTCCGGGGTGGGGTGGTTTTTGGCGATTTTGGTTGTGCTCGGGAAGAACGCGCCGAACGCGACGTAATCGGCGCCGGCCTCACTCGCCACCAGCGCGCGATGCCGGCTTGACCCGCAGGTCACACCGATGATGCGGTCGGGACCGACCGCATCGCGCGCGCGGGCGTAGGGCCAATCCTCGTCACCGACATGAACGCCGTCGCAATCGAGCTCGGCGGCGAGATCGGGCCGGTCGTTCATGATAAAGGCGATGCCGCGCTCCTGGACGATCGGCTGCAGGCGCGCGGCCGCAGCGCGGATCGCCTCGTCGTCGACATCCTTGAGGCGCAGCTGCACCGCCGCCACATCGCCGCCGTCGAGCGCGGCTTCAAGGCGCGGCGCGAATTCGTGCGGGTCGAGCGCGGGGGGCGTGATCAGATAGAGCCGCGTCGTCGCCCGGTCTTCACTCAGCAAAGATCGGTCTCTTCTCTATTGTCAGGCCTTTACGGTGGAGGCGCGGTGGATCTCGTCGATCGCTTGGGCAAGCGCCGCCTCGAATTCGGAGTCGCTCATCGACGCGCGAAGGTCCTGGACAAGCGCGCGCGAGAAGCTCGCGATCATGCCGTGATTGGCGGCGAGTCGCTGACAGGCGCCGGCGCGGTCATAGCCGCCGGAGAGGGCGACGACCCGGACGACGCGGGGGTGATCGATCAGCGGCTTGTAGAGATCGGCGACGTCGGGCAGGGTCACCTTGAACATGACTTGCCGGCCGGCCGGCAGCGCGTCGGTTCCCTTTTTCAGCTCGTCTAGCAGGATCGCTTCGGCGCCCTTCTTGTCCGGGCTTTTGATCGAGACCTCGGGTTCGAGGATCGGCATCAAGCCATGTTTGGCGATCTGCTCTCCGATCTCGAATTGCTGCGCGACGATCGCGGCGATCCCTTCTTTTGACGCGAGATTAATCACCGAGCGCATCTTGGTGCCGTAGACGCCGAGCTTGGCCGCGCGGTCGCATAGCTGATCGAGCTGCGGCATCGGCCGCATCAGCTGGACCCCGTCTTTTTCGGGCTCGAGCCCGCGATCGACTTTGACAAAGGGCACGACCTTCTTCTCGTCCCACAGATAGGCCGCGGTGTGCTTGCCGTGCACCTCGTCGTCCATCGTGCCTTCAAACAGGATCGCGCCGATGACCTTGTCGCCGGTAAAGGCCGGAGCGGTCATGATGCGCACCCGCATCTGGTGGATCAGCCGAAACATCTCGGCCTCGCCGCTGTAGGCGGTGTCCGGAACGCCGTAGAGGCGCAACGCTCCGGGCGACGATCCGCCGCTCTGGTCGAGCGCGGCGATAAAGCCGCCCTTCTTGTGCATTTGGGCCGTCATCTGGTCGTTGGCCATGATCGTCGCTCCAGTGTGAAATCCGTCGTTTCGGCGGCCGACATTGTCCGCCCTTTTTAGCAAAACGCCGGCCCCGAGGCGAGGGTGAACACCGGCATGGGGCGGCGTTAATCAAACCAAGGCAAGGGCATCGGCGCAGCGCTTTCGCAGCGTGTCGGAAGAGGCGGAGAACAGCTCCCCGAGATCAAGGAGCGACTGAGGTCGAATGGTTAGAAGATTCCCGCCGGGCCGTTGCGCGATTTCGGCAGGACGTTCAGCGATATTGACGTGGCCGTTAATGACGATTGCGTCGATACCGGCGCGCAGCGCCCCTTGCGCCGCGCCGGCATCGTCACCGCAATCGAGGATGAACTTGCCGCGTGCCACCGAGCTTGCGGGCGCGAGGCTATCCGCCGATCTCAGCTGCCGGTTATTTCGCTGATAGCGCCATCCATCGTTGTCGGCGGCACAATGATGAACCCTTGGAACGGCGCGTTCATCTCCACGATCATAAACAGCGCCAGCGCGACCGCCGCGGCACCGACCGCGAGCGAAGCGGCGCTCACCAAATTGAACGGCGCGAACAGCGCGAAAGCGAAAAAAGTGATCGCCAGCCAGATATCGACGATGACGATCAGCTGGATCGGCACCGAGACCGGTTCCTGGAGCAACAATTCATTGGCGGCGAGGACGACCGTGTCGCTCAGCGACATGTAGCGCCCCTTGAGCGATTTGTTCTGAAGCGTTTGCGGGTCGAGGTTCCTGAACCTATTCCGGATGTGATCGAGCTCGTGCAGGATCTGGTTGGTCCCCAGGGTGGATTGCGGGTTCCACAGCTTGTCTCGGATGTCAGCGGCAAATTTGGCCAATTCCTTGCGCTCATCGGTCAGCGGCGGCTCGTATAGCCGCATTGAGCGGTCGAGCAACGTGACATTGATGACAAAGGTGCGGGCCTCCGCGGCGTGGGTGTCAAAGCCGCCCTTGGCCGAAGCGACAAGCAGGCCGAGCACTAGCGCGGTCATACTGGCGACCACGCCGGTCGCTACCTTCACCGCATCTTGCGTGCGCGGCTCGAGATGGTGCTCGCGCAGGAAACGCCGGACCAGGAAGCCCAGCGCCGCGCCGCCGCAAATCACCGCGAACGCGCCGATCGTGACCTCGCCGGAATCCATGACATTCCCCGTTGTACTGACCGTCCTTCTGCAATTTATCGGTTTGTTGTTTGGGACAGCGAGCCAAATTGGGATGTGAGACGTGCGCGCAAGGTGGCGACATCGGCGAAAAACCAGCGGTCGAGGTCGAGCGCGACGTCAGGGCGCGCTGTCAGAAGCCGGCTGCCGCGGGCGGCGGCGATCGCGGCGAGGCGCTCGGCGACATCGGATCGGCCGGTGAAGACGATCGCTTGAATGCCCGCCCTGATCGCGCCTTGCGCCGCGCCGGCGTCGTCGCCGCAATCGAGGATGAAGTCGGCGTTCGCCGCGGGCACTACCATGTGGGCGGCATCGATCAACGCCCTGAACCACCCCGGGCCGGCATAAATTCCGGCGCTCGGCGCGCTTAACAGGTCGATGGATTGTCCAGTGGCAGCCGCGGCTTGGAGCGCCGCGACCGCGTGGACCAGCGAATGGATGACGATGACGGGAGCGGCGGGCTCCCGCTCGTTCAGGCCTTCGCCTTCTGGAAGATGCTCACCCACTTCATATAATTGTCGGCGATCTGCGCCACCGCGGCGTCGCGGCTGATCTTCTTGTCGCGCAAATCGGCCAGCGGGGTCCAGAACGAGGTGCGGCCGACGGCAAAGCCGATATAGGCCGGAAGCGGCGCCGCCGCTTCAAGCCAATGAATGATGCCGGCCTCGTTCGAGCCGCGGCCCAGCAGGATGCAGCCGACCTTGTCGCGGCCGTCATGCCGGCAGGCGGCGGCAACGGCGGCGGCGTCCTCGCGGCGATCGAGCCCCTCGATCTTCCATACATCGGGTTCGACGCCGAGCCCCTGCAGTTCCTTGATCGCCGCGATCATCAGCGACGGCCGCAAATGCAGATCGTAGAGATGCTGGTCGCCTTCCATGCGCTCGTGCTGGTCCTTGGTCATCGGCACCAGCAGCTCGAACATGAAGTAATGGCCGTTTTCATGGCCCCAATCGGCCAGCGTCTTGAGCCGTGCCGCCTGGCGCCGGTTCATCGCCTCGTCGCCTTCGGGGTTGTAGCGCACCAGCGCCTTGATAAAGGTCGGTTTGAACGCGGCGATGTGCTCGCGGAACTTGTCGCCGTATTCGAAGTCGAACTCGTCCTGGCCGCTCTTCTCGGCGGGACAGGCGGTGATGTAGCCCTGGGCGCGGGCATCGTGCAGGATGGCGGCACCGAACTGCTCATCGACGAGGATGCCGGCGGCCTCTTTCGGCACGCCCTTGCTCAGTGCCGCTTTCAGCCCATCGTAGACCACGGCCTTGCTGGCCGCGACCGTCGCCGTCTGCTCCGCGCTGAGCGGCGCGGTAAAGCCAAACAGCCCCTTTTCAAACGATGCGCGATGATCAAACGGGAGAATATAAAGCGGCTTGTCGTACCCGATATCCATGCGAGCTCTCCCAAAAAGGGTTGCGCCGCTTCCCCCCGGTTTTGTCTCAGTGCATCGCGCCGAAATACGCCGCGACCTCGACCATCCGGTTCGAGAAGCCCCACTCGTTATCGTACCACGACAGCACGCGAACAAACTTGCCGTCGAGCACCTGTGTTTGCGTCACGTCGAAAGTCGAGCTGTGCGGGTCGTGGTTGAAGTCGATCGACACGGTCGGCGCCTTGTTGATGCCGAGAATACCAGCGAGGCGATTCGACTTCGCGGCCTCTTCCATCAAGGCGTTCACTTCCTTGGCATCGGTTTCGCGCGACGCGTCAAAGGTAAGATCGATCAATGACACATTTGCGGTCGGTACGCGGATCGCCGTGCCGTCGAGCTTGCCCTTGAGCGCCGGCATCACCAGCCCGATCGCGCGGGCGGCGCCGGTCGAGGTCGGGATCATCGACAGACTCGCGGCGCGCGCGCGGCGCAGATCGCCGTGCAGCGTGTCCTGCAGGCTCTGGTCGCCGGTATAGGCGTGGATCGTCGTCATAAAGCCGCGTTCGATGCCGATCCCCTGGTGCAGCACATAGGCGACCGGCGCCAGGCAATTGGTCGTACACGAGCCGTTCGAGATGACCTTGTGGTCGGCGTTCAACTCTTCGTGGTTGACGCCCAAGACCACGGTGATGTCCGCGCCGTCGGCCGGGGCCGAGACGATGACCTTCTTGGCGCCGGCTTCGAGGTGCTTTGCGGCGGTGTCGCGCTTGGTAAAGATGCCGGTGCATTCGAGCGCGACATCCACCCCCAATTCCTTCCACGGCAGCTTCGCCGGGTCGCGCTCGGCAGTGACCCGGACCTTGCCGCGGCCGGCGTCCAGCCAGTTCTCGCCGGTCGTCACCTCATGCGGGAAGCGACCGTGCACGCTGTCGTAGCGCAGCAGGTGGGCATTGGTCTCGACCGGTCCGAGATCGTTGACGCCGACGACCTCAATCTCCTGGCCCGGATGTTCCATCGCCGCGCGGAACACAAGGCGACCGATCCGCCCGAACCCATTGATTGCAACCCTGATCGCCATGTGCGTACCCTCCAGCGAAACCGTTGGTTAGAGCTTAAATCAGATTTTGCGGACGCGGAATGCGCTTCGCCATTCCCATTCCATCAGAGAGGGCGAAAGCGGGGTCAATCCCGGCCGGGTATGGGATCCTTGCTCGCGCCGGGGTCAGTCGATACCAAAGTACGCGCCACCTCTGCGACGCGTTCTGGGGTGATCTGGAAATGCGGGTAGAGGGCTTCGGCCGGTGCCGAGGCGCCGAAGCCCTCCATGCCGACAAAGCGACCGTTTCGCCCGAGCCAGCGGTCCCAGCCGAGCCGGACCGCGGCCTCGACGCCGACTCGGGGGGCGCTGCCGAGCACGGCGGTATGATAGGCTTCGTCTTGTCGCTCGAAGAGTTCCCAGCACGGCATCGACACCACTGCGGCGCGAACTCCTTCATTCGCCAGCAGTTGCTGGGCCGCCACCGCGATCGACACTTCGGAGCCGGTCGCGAGCAGCGTCACCTGCCGCGCGCCTGACACCTCGCTGAGCACGTAGGCGCCTTTCGCCGACTTGTTCTCGCCATCGGCGGCGGTGCGCAGCAGCGGCACGCCCTGCCGGGTCAGAGCCAGAACCGACGGGGTCTGGCGGCTTTCTAGCGCCAGTTGCCAGCACTCGGCAATTTCGATCGGGTCGGCTGGGCGGAACACCATCAGGTTCGGCATAGCCCGCAACGCCGCGAGGTGCTCGATCGGCTGATGCGTCGGCCCGTCTTCGCCGAGGCCGATCGAATCATGCGTCATCACGTAGATGACGCCGAGATGGCTCAACGCCGAGAGGCGGATGGCGCCGCGTGCATAATCGGTGAAGGTGAGGAACGTACCGCCGTAGGGTATGAGCCCGCCATGCGCCGCGATGCCGTTCATCGCTGCCGCCATACCCATCTCGCGCACGCCGTAATGGATGTAGCGACCGGCATAATTCGGCGCCTGCACCTCGGCTTGGCCCTTGGCCTTGGTGTTGTTCGACGGCGTAAGGTCGGCCGATCCGCCGACCAGTTCGGGCAGCGCCGGCACCAGCGCGTTGAGCACCTCGCCGGAAGCGACGCGCGTCGCGATCTTTGCGTTTTTGGCGCGGAATTCGTCGCAGGCCTTGGCCAGTGCCGGGCCGACCGCTGCCGGCAGCTCGCGGCGCATGCGGCGCAGAAATTCGTCGCGCTTGTCGGCGCCGAGCCGGCCGAGCCGGCCCTCCCAGTCGCGCCGGGCGGGCGCACCGCGCTCGCCGACGCCGCGCCACCAGGCGCGGATATCGTCGGGAATGACGAAGGGCGGGTATTCCCAGCCGAGCCGCTCGCGCGCGCGCTTGATCTCCTCGGCGCCGAGCGGGCTGCCATGCGCGCCGGCGGTGCCGGCCTTGGTCGGCGCGCCAAAGGCGATCACGGTCCTGCAAGCGATCATCGTCGGGCGGTCGTTGCCCTGCGCCCGTTGAATCGCATCGGCGATCGCGGCATGGTCGTGGCCATCGACACGGTCGGTCGCCCAGCCATGCGCCGCGAACCGCGCCACCTGGTCGTCATCGACCGCGAGGCTGGTCGGCCCATCGATCGAAATCGAATTGTCGTCCCAGAACACGATCAGCTTGTTGAGCTTGAGATGCCCGGCGAGCGACAGCGCCTCGTGGCTGATGCCTTCCATCAAGCAGCCGTCGCCGCAGAAAACGTAAGTGTGGTGGTCGACGACATCTTCGCCAAACTCGGCGGCGAGCAGCCGCTCCGCCAGCGCCAGCCCGACCGAATTGGCAATGCCCTGGCCAAGCGGCCCGGTGGTCACCTCGATCCCACTTGCCAGGCCGCGCTCGGGGTGGCCGGCGGTCTTGCTGCCGAGTTGGCGAAACCGCTTCAGCTCGTCGAGCGTCATGTCGGCATAGCCGGTCAGGTGTAAGAGGCCGTAGAGCAGCATCGAGCCGTGGCCGTTCGACAACACGAAGCGGTCGCGGTCAGGCCAATCGGGGTCGGCCGGGTCGAATTTGAGAAACTGGCCAAACAGCACGGTGGCGATATCGGCCATGCCCATCGGCATGCCGGGATGGCCGGATTTCGCCTGTTCCACGGCATCCATCGCCAGCGCACGCAGGGCATTCGCCATGCGGCGCAGGTGAGGGTCCTTAGCGGCGGAGAGGGGGGCGGCGGCCTTGGCCGGAGCTGCTGCATCACTCATGGCTGCACTCTATCTCGCATCATCGTCTCCGCAAACGCCGGCCGCATGGCACCCTCAACGTGGCGCCGATTGCCTGCATAGCGCGCTTTGACTACGGTTTGTCGCAGCGAGCGACAGGGGAGGCACGGCCATGGCGGACATCATCGTCGGACAAGGCGATTACAAATACCGCATCATCGAAAACTGGGCGAAGCTGCCCGATGGATGGTCGTTCAAGGAGGTCGGCTCGGTCGGCGTCGATAAGAACGACAATGTCTACGTCTTCAATCGCGGCGAGCATCCGATGATGGTGTTCGACCGCAGCGGCAATTTCCTGCGCTCATGGGGCGAGGGTCAGTACCCACGCGCGCACGGCGTCCATATGGGGCCGAACGATTCGATCTACCTGACTGACGACGGCGGGCACTTTGTCCGCAAGTGCCGCATCGAGGACGGCAAGGTGCTGCTCGAACTCGGCATCCCGGGCAAACCGGCGCCCTATATGTCGGGCGAACCGTTTCACCGCTGCACTCACACCGCGCTGTCGCCAAAGGGCGAAATCTATGTCTCCGACGGCTACGGCAATGCCCGCGTCCACAAATATTCGCCCGATGGCAAGCTGATGATGTCGTGGGGCGAGCCAGGGTCGATGCCCGGCGAGTTCAACATCGTGCACAACATCTGCACAGATGCGGACGGGTGGGTCTATGTCGCGGACCGCGAGAACCATCGCGTGCAGGTGTTCGACGGCAACGGCAAATACGAGGCGCAGTGGAACAATCTGCACCGGCCCTGCGGGCTCTACATGGATCATGTCCACAGTCCGGTCTGCTTTATCGGCGAGTTGGGCCCCGTGCAGCCGGTCAACCGCAACGTCCCGAACCTCGGACCGCGTGTCAGCATCGTCGACCATAAGGGCAATCTGCTGTCGCGCTTTGGCGATGCCCATGCCGGCACCGCGCCGACGGCGTTCCTCGGGCCGCACGGTTTGGCCTGCGACTCACGCGGCGATCTTTACGTCGGCGAGGTGTCGTGGACCCAATGGCCGCAATTTTATCCGGATACGCCACGGCCCGATTACATCCGCTCGCTACAGAAATATGAACGGCTGCGCTGATCTTCTCGCGCGTTCGTAGAAACTGGCGGCTACCGCGTTGACGCCGCTCGAACGCCGGCCGATAAGTTACCGCCATGAGCGACCTAGACGATGCCTTGGCGGTGCTGGAACGCGCGGTGTCGCGGCTGGAGGCCGCTCAGGGCCAGGCCGACAGCGCGGTGACGGCACGGGTTGCTGCAGCGCGCGATGCCGAGCATCGGCAGATCGCGCAAACGGCCGCCGAAATTATTGCGCGCGTCGATGCCGCCCTGGCGAAGATCGGGCAGGTGCTCGACGGAGACGGCTGAGTTGGGCCAGGTCCCATGGCGCAAGTAGTCGTCACGGTCAACGGCCGCGCCTTCCCGCTCAATTGCGCCGATGGCGAAGAGCCGCGCATTCGCCGGCTGGCTGCCTATGTCGACGGCAAGATCGGTGATTTCGTGAAAATGCACGGCCAGATCGGCGAGGCCCGCCTCATCCTCCTCGCCGCGCTGGTTATCGCCGACGAATTGTCCGACACGAACGATCTTGTGCAAACAGAGCGCAGCCGCGTGCTTAGCGGGCTGGTCGCCGACGACACCGGCGCCGCTGTCGCGAACGGCATTCGCGGCCTCGCCCGGCGCATCGAAAGCATTGCGGCGCGGCTCGAATCTGCCTAGCTAATAGCCCTGTGAGTGGGGCTGCGCGGTGCGTTAGGACGCATTAGCCCCGGGGCCGATACCTACCTCTTGGGAACCGTGCCTGTCGCGGTCGTGGCCGCGACATACGGTGCCCACCTGCTACGGCGGGCCACGAGGGAGTTGCAAGCCGACGGCCGAGGCGGCTCCACTCGCACTTTTCGCACGAGGACGGTCATTGCGAGCGCAGCGAATCAATCTCCATCCACTCTGGCCAGCAATGGCGGGAGGTTGCCGCTTTGCGCTCCGCGCTCCTCGCAATGACAGGATAGGGCGATGAACATCCTCTCGCTCGGCGATGTCGTCGGCCGGCCCGGCCGCGAGGCGGTGACCAAGCACCTGCCGGCGCTGCGGCGCGACCTCAAGATCGACGTCGCGATCGTCAATGCCGAGAATGCGGCGCACGGTTTTGGCTTGACCGAAAAGATCTGCGGCGAACTCTACGAAGCCGGCGCCGACGTCCTGACCACCGGCAACCATGTCTGGGACCAGCGCGAAATCATCCCCTATCTCGACCGCGACCCGCGCGTGTTGCGCCCGGCGAATTTCCCACCGGGCACGGTCGGCGCGGGGAGCCGCCTGCACAGACTGGGCGACGGTCGCGGCATCCTCGTCATCAATCTGATGGGCCGGCTGTTCATGGATGCGCTGGACGACCCTTTCCGCGCCTTCGAGGCCGAGATTGCGGGACTGGCGCTGGGCCGGGACGTCACCGCCATCCTCATCGATTTTCATGGCGAGGCGACCAGCGAGAAAACCGCGTTCGGCCATTATTGCGACGGCCGCGTTTCGGCGGTGATCGGCACGCATACTCACATCCCGACCGCAGACCACCAGGTTCTGCCGGGCGGCACCGGCTATATCAGCGATATCGGCATGTGCGGCAACTACGATTCGGTGATTGGGATGGATAAGGCCGCGTCGATCCGCCGGTTTGTGACGAAGATGCCCGGGCAGAAGCCGCAGGTCGCGGAAGGCGAAGCGACGCTGTGCGGGGTGTTTATCGCCACCGACGACGCGACCGGGCTTGCCCGCCGGGTCGAACCCGTTCGCGTCGGCGGTCGTCTCGCGCCAAACCTACCGGTGTTGTAACGGTACGTTACCGTCTAGCGCTTTTTTATTTCGTCTTTCCCGCGCCAGCGGGAACCCAGGGGCGGGCGACCGGGCGGTTGCCCTGGACCCCGCTTGCGCGGGGTAGACGAGAGGAATAAGCGTGGAGCACGAAAAGGAATAAGCTCGCTCTATGGCAAAAGTCCTCGTCACCTCGGCGCTGCCGTATATCAACGGCATCAAGCATCTCGGCAATCTGATCGGCTCGATGCTGAGCGCTGACGTATACGCGCGGTTCATGCGCGCGACCGGCAACGACGTGCTGTTCATCTGCGCCACTGACGAGCATGGCACGCCGGCCGAGATCGCCGCGCACGAAGCCAACCTGCCGGTGGAGGAGTATTGTCGGCAGCAACACGAGATCCAGGCGCAGATCTACCGCGAGTTCGCCCTCAGCTTTGATTATTTCGGCCGCAGCTCGTCGACGCAGAACCACGCGCTGACCAACCATTTCTACCATCGGCTCGACGATGCCGGGTTTATCGAGGAACGCTCGATCGCCCAGGTCTATTCGATTGATGACGGCCGCTTTCTGCCCGACCGTTACATCACCGGCACCTGCCCGCATTGCGGCTACACCAACGCACGTGGCGACCAATGCGAGAATTGCACGCGGCTGCTCGAACCGACCGATCTCATCGATGCGCGCTCGGCGATCTCCGGCAGCCGCAATCTTGAGGTTCGCCAGACCAAGCATTTGTTCTTGAAGCTTACCGAGCTCGCCGACCGGGTCGAGGAATGGATCGATTCGCGCAAGGACTGGCCGCTGCTGGTCAGTTCGATCGCCAAGGGTTGGCTCAAGGAGGGGCTGCAGGATCGCGGCATCACCCGCGACCTGCATTGGGGCGTGCCGGTCGATCGGCCCGGCTTCGAAGGCAAGGTGTTTTATGTCTGGTTCGATGCGCCGATCGAATATATCGGCGCCACCAAGGAATGGGCCGACGCGGCGCCCCCGGGTGAGACACGTGACTGGAAGCGTTGGTGGTACGACGCTGACGATGTCCGCTACGTCGAATTCATGGCCAAGGACAACGTGCCGTTCCACACCGTGAGTTTCCCGGCAACGATCCTCGGCTCGGGCGAGCCGTGGAAGCTCGCGGACTATATCAAGGGTTTCTCCTGGCTGACCTTCTATGGCGGCAAATTCTCGACCAGCCAGAAGCGCGGGATCTTTCTCGACCAGGCGCTGAAGGAGTACCCGTCGGACTATTGGCGTTACTGGCTCGTCGCCAACGCGCCCGAGACGGACGATTCCTCGTTCACCTTCAGCGGCTTCGCCGGGGTGTGCAACAAGGATCTCGCCGATACATTCGGCAATTTCGTCAACCGCACGTTACGCTTTTGCAGCACCCGGTTCGGCGATGTAGTGCCGGAGGGGTATCCCTACGGAGAACTCGAAGCGGAACTCGCGAAAAACCTGCAGGACGTTCTCAACCGCTACACTGGCGCTCTCGATGGCATGCAGTTGCGTCGTGCGGCTGAGGCGCTGCGCGAGCTGTGGGTGCTCGGCAATGTCTACATTGACCGTGCTGCTCCTTGGGCTGCGTTCAAAGCTGATAAGGCACGCGCGGCCGTTATCCTTCGGACAGCAATCAACCTGATCCGTCTCTTGGCGATCGTCGGTTCGCCGATCATCCCGGATACATGCGCCCGATTGCGTAAGGTGCTCAACGTTAAGGAAGGTGAGGGGTACTGGCCTACCCTTGTTTCTGATGAACTGCGCGCGCTGCCAGGCGGTCATGCTTTCACCGTGCCGCCGCCGCTGTTCAAGAAGATCGCGCCCGAGGAGATCGCCGACCTCTCCGCTCGCTACGGCGGCGAGGAAACCGCCGAGGCGGCAGCGTAATCTTGCTCTGATCGTCATGGCCGGGCGTGACCCGGCCGTCTCCTGAACCCCGGGTCAAGCCCGGGGATGACGAGAGAGAGCGACGAAGCCCCGAATCGTGCATCGATTTGCGGCTCGTCCGGCCTACCGTGTCGTTGCCCAATCCCGCGCAAAACGCGAGGAACTGCCTCATCGCCTCGCGGTGGCGCCGCAATCCTGCCATATTGGGTCGTTAGGCCGCCGAAAGGTTCGGGTGGGGGACCCGTGCTTCCGGCGACAGGCACATGACCAAGGGGATTTGGAGGTTTCGTTTCGGATGGCCGGCCATTCGCAATTCAAAAACATCATGTTCCGCAAAGGCGCGCAGGACAAAAAGCGCGGCAAGATTTTCACCAAGCTCATTCGGGAACTGACGACCGCGGCGCGCATGGGCCTGCCCGACCCGGCGGCGAACCCGCGCCTGCGTGCGGCGGTGCTGGCGGCGCGGCAAGCCAACATGCCCAAGGACACGGTCGACCGCGCAATCAAGCGCGGCGCCGGCGCCGAGGCCGGGGACAATTACGACGAGGTGCGCTACGAGGGTTACGGCCCCGGCGGTGTGGCGGTCATCGTCGAAGCGCTGACCGACAACCGCAACCGCACCGCCAGCGATGTCCGCGCCGCCTTTACCAAGGCGTCGGGTGCGCTCGGCGAGACCAATTCAGTGAGCTTTATGTTCGACCGGGTGGGCGAGATCGTCTATCCGGCCTCGGCCGCGAGCGCCGACGACATGCTCGAGGCGGCGATCGAGGCGGGCGCCAACGATGTCGAAAGCGGCGACGAGGCGCACACGGTTCTGTCCTCGGTCGAGGATTTCAACGAGGTGCGTGACGCGTTGGAGCAGCGTTTCGGCGAGGCGCAATCGGCAAAGCTGATCTGGCGGCCGAAGACCGCCTCGCCGATCGACGAGGAAACCGCGCAAAGCCTGTTCAAGCTGCTCGATACCCTCGAAGACAGCGATGACGTGCAAAACGTCTACGCCAATTTCGAGGTCTCGGAAGATGTCATGGCGCGGCTGAGCGCGTGATGACGGGACGCCGGATGAATGTTCTTGCGTCCTTCGAGACAGCTGCTTCGCAGCTTCCTCAGGATGAGGAATTTTCTTTTTGCCATCCGACGGCAGTCCTCATCCTGAGGAGCGCTCGTAGAGCGCATCTCGAAGGACGCAGTGTCGTTTACGCGGGGCGCAACTAACAGATGCGCGTTCTCGGCCTCGATCCCGGGCTGCGCCATACCGGCTGGGGCGTGATCGATGTCGACGGCAGTCGGCTGACCCATGTTGCCGACGGGGTCGCCAGCGCAGCCTCCGACCTGCCGTTCGGCGAGCGGCTGGTGGCGCTGTTCCGCCAGGTCGGTGAGGTGCTGGAGCGGTTTCGCCCGGACGCGGCGGCGGTCGAGGAGACGTTCGTCAACAAGAACCCAAACTCGACCTTGCGGCTCGGTGCGGCACGCGGCGTGGTGCTGCTCGCGCCGGCCGAGCGCGGCGTGCCGGTGGCGGAATATTCGGCCAACACGGTCAAGAAATCGGTGGTCGGCGCCGGTCATGCCGAGAAGGCGCAAGTGCAGATGATGGTGCGCCGGCTGCTGCCTGGCTGCGGCGTCGTCAAGGCCGACGCGGCCGATGCGCTGGCGGTGGCGATCTGCCACGCGCATCACGCCGGCACGATGCATGCGTGGCGGGTGATGAAATGATCGCCAAGCTCAGTGGCATTCTCGACCAGATCGGCGCGGACGGCGCAATCGTCGATGTCGGCGGCGTCGGTTATCTGGTCTTTTGCTCCGGACGCACGATCGCCCGGTTGCCGCCATCGGGCGGCGCGGTGCGGCTCTTGATCGACACGCATGTTCGCGAGGATCACATCCATCTTTACGGCTTTTTCGACGCGGCCGAACGCGATTGGTTTCGTCTGCTGACGACCGTGCAGGGGGTGGGTGTCAAGGTCGCGCTGGCGATCCTTTCGGTGGTTGCGCCCGACGAATTGACCTTGGCGATCGTCTCGCAGGACCGCACGACGCTCGCTCGCGCCGAGGGCGTCGGCCCAAAACTCGCGGCGCGCATCGTCAACGAGCTTAAGGACAAGGTCGGCGGCCTCGTGCTTGCCGCCACCAACGCTGCCGCGCCGGCGCCGATCGCCGCCAACGAACCGGGCGCGACAGGTGATGCGGTCTCGGCGCTGGTCAATCTCGGCTATCGCCGTGCCGAGGCGTTTGGCGCGGTCGCCGCGGCGTCGCGCCGGCTTGGCGGCGACGCCAAGGTCGACGCGCTGATCCGCGCCGGGTTGCAGGAATTGGCTCAGGCCAATCAGACCGGCGCTGAGGCGCCGGCGTGAGCGCCTCGGGCAATTTGGCCGAGGAGCGCATCGTCGCGCCGCAGCCCGGCGAGCAGGATGCCGGCGACGCGCCGATCCGCCCGCAAACGCTCGCCGAATTTGTCGGCCAGAGGCAATTGCGCGACAACCTCGCGATCTTTATCGAGGCGGCGCGGGCGCGCGGCGAGGCGCTTGATCATGTGCTGTTTTTCGGCCCGCCGGGTCTCGGCAAGACGACACTGGCGCAGATCGTCGCGCGCGAGTTGGGCGTTGGGTTTCGCGCGACCTCGGGGCCGGTGATCCAGCGCGCCGGCGACCTGGCGGCGCTGCTCACCAGCCTGCAGCCGCGCGACCTGCTCTTTATCGACGAAATCCATCGCCTGATGCCGGCGGTCGAGGAAATCCTCTACCCGGCGATGGAGGATTTTCAGCTCGACTTGATCATCGGCGAGGGGCCGGGCGCGCGCTCGGTGCGCATCGACCTGCCGCCGTTCACCCTGGTCGGCGCGACTACCCGTTCGGGACTGATCACGCGGCCGCTACGCGAGCGGTTCGGCATTCCGCTGCGCCTCGTCTTCTATGAGCCGGCGGAATTGGCGCTGATCGTCTCGCGTGGCGCCCGCGTGCTGGGCTTCGCGCTGGAACCGGACGGCGCCGCCGAGATCGCCCGCCGCGCGCGCGGCACGCCGCGTGTCGCGATGCGGCTGCTGCGCCGCATCCGCGATTTCGCCGCGGTCCAAAGCTGGGCTGTCGTGGATGCCGCCGCGGCCGACACGGCGCTGTCGCGGCTCGATGTCGACGCCCGCGGGCTGGACGGGATGGACCGCCGCTATCTCGGCTGCATCGCGCAAAACTACGGCGGCGGCCCCGTCGGGGTCGAGACGATGGCGGCGGCCCTCGGCGACCAGCGCGATGTCATCGAGGAGGTGATCGAGCCGTATCTCGTGCAGGAAGGCTTTGTGCAGCGGACGCCGCGCGGCCGCATGCTGACCGAGACCGCGTATCGTCATCTCGGCCTGCCCGCACCGACGCGGCTGCCTGGCCAGTTCGAGCTGCTGCCATCCTTGCTGCCGGTCGAGGACGAATTGCCATGAGCGCCGGTCGCTGCAACTTGGTCATTGCGTCCGTTGCGGCCGCGCTTCGCTCCGCACGTCAGGATGAGGCAGGCTTTTGATGGCATCCATCGGCTCTTCTCATCCTGAGATGCCCGGCGCCGCGCAGCCTCGAAGGACTCACCCCGCCGATCCAGCCGCGATCAGCCACAGTCTCCCGCTGCGCGTCTATTACGAGGATACCGACGCGGCGGGCATGGTTTACCACGCCAATTACCTGAAATTCGCTGAGCGCGGTCGCAGCGAGATGCTGCGCAGCCTGGGGTTTCCGCATCGCAAGCTCGCGGCAGAGGAGGGGGTAGGTTTCGCGGTGCGGCGCTGCGCGGTCGACTACCTGGCACCGGCGCGTTTGGAGGATGAACTGACCGTCGTCACGACCCTGACAAAGATCGGCGCGGCGACGCTAGCAGCGCACCAGGAGATTCGCCGCAAGGCCGAGTTGCTGGCCGATATCGACATTCTCGTCGCCTGTATCGGCCGCGATGGCCGGCCACGCCGCCTGCCGAGCGCGCTGCGCGTCGCGCTCGTCGCGCGCGAAACGCCATAGTTGCGCCGCATCTTCATGTTTCCTGCCCGATTGACGCCATAAAGGCCCGCCAAGAATGCCAGTTGAGACTTCGCAACTTTCCGGCACCGTGTCGCACTCTCTTTCCATCATCGATCTGGTCGGCCAGGCCGACATCATCGTCAAACTGGTGTTGATGATCCTGCTTCTGGCGTCGTTTTGGTCGTGGGCGGTGATCTTCGACAAGCTGATGCGACTGCGTCGACTGCGCCAATCGGCGACCACATTCGAGGAAACCTTCTGGTCCGGCGGTTCGCTCGACGATTTGTTCGACCGCGTCGGCCAACGCCCGACCGATCCGATGAGCGCGGTATTCGCGGCGGCGATGCGCGAGTGGCGGCGCAGTGCCGCCAAGGGGCTGCTCGGCACCCCCAATATGCGCGCGAGCCTGCAGCAGCGCATCGAGCGCGTGATGAATGTGACGGTCGGCCGCGAGATGGATCGCGCCGAACGGTTTATGGCCTATCTCGCGACGGTTGGCTCGACGGCGCCGTTTGTCGGTCTGTTCGGCACCGTCTGGGGCATCATGGACAGCTTCCAGTCAATCGCCGCGGCCAAGAACACGAGCCTCGCGGTGGTCGCGCCCGGCATCGCCGAGTCCTTGTTCGCAACCGCGCTCGGCCTGGTGGCCGCCATCCCCGCCGTCATCGCCTACAACAAATTATCGACCGATTTTTCCCGCTACGCCGGACGGCTCGAGGCCTTTGCCTCGGAATTCAGCGCGATCCTCTCGCGCCAGCTCGACGAGAGGCCATAGGGCATGGCGGTCTCGCTCGGCAACGGCAGGGGACGGGCGGGTTCGCGATATCGGCCGATGGCCGATATCAACGTGACGCCGCTGGTCGATGTGATGCTGGTGCTGCTGGTCGTCTTTATGGTGACGGCGCCGCTGTTGACCGTCGGCGTGCCCGTCGACTTGCCGCAGACCGCCGCTCCGCCGATCAACGAGCCGAAGGAGCCGACGGTCATCACCGTCAACAAGGAAGGCGAAATTTTCATCCAGGACACCAGCATTCCGATGGATTCGCTGGTCGCCAAACTGCAGGCCGTCACCAACGCCAATCCCGACGCGTTGCTCTATGTGCGCGGCGACAAGGACATCAATTACGGCAAGGTGCTGGAGGTGATGAGCCTGATCAGCAATGCCGGGTTCCACAAGGTTTCGCTGGTCGCCGAGGCGCCGAAGGGCGGGGCGGCACCGGCCAAGCCCGGCGGTCGCTGACGCGCCGCGCCGCGGGCCGGTAGCGGATCGATGTCGATGAGCGTCCTGGTTCTCGAACACGACGTTCCGATCGATTCCGAAGCCCGCGATGTCGGGCCGGGCGGGATCGCCGCGTCGGCCGTCATGCATGCCGGCATTTTGGCGGCGATCATCATCGGACTGCCGACGCTGTTCCGGCCGGCAATCCCGCAGGATCAACCGATCGCGGTGGAGTTGGTGACGATCGCGCCCGAAACCCGCGCGACCCATCCCAACCCCAATACGCCAAAGCCGAACGCCAAACCCGATATCCCCATCGAGGCGGCACCGGCGCCCAAGCCGGAACCAAAACCCATACCGCCGCCGCCTTCGCCCATGGCGCCGCCCTCGGCCGAGCCGCCGCCGCAAGCCGCGGCGCCGCCAGCACCGCCACAGCCCGACATCTTGCCGCCTCCGCCACCGCCGCCCCCGAGGCCGGTCGAGGCCCCGGCTCCGCCGCCGCCGCCGCCCAAGCCGGCGCCGCCAAGGCCAAAAGCCGAACCCAAACCCGAGCCCGTCGCGCATACACCGTCGTCCAAACCCGACACGCGGAAAACGGACGACGCCGCGTTCGATTCGCTGCTGAAAAACCTCACAAAGGCGCCGGCCTTGCCGCAGCAGGATGCCAAGCCGCGGCGCCCGCAAATGGCCGCCGCCGCGCCGCCGTCGTCGCAGCCCAAGGCGCCGCTCGGCAGCCAGTTGACCGCGAGCGAAATCGACGTGGTCCGCGAACAGCTATCGCGCTGCTGGAACATTAACGCCGGGGCGCGCGACGCCAAGGATTTGGTGGTGGAGATCCGCGCCTCGGTGCAGCCGGACGGCACCGTCACCCAGGCGACGATTGTCGACCAGGGTCGCATGAGCGACCCGTTGTGGCGCGCTGCTGCGGAAAGCGCACGACGGACATTCTTCAATCCGCAATGCACGCCGCTCAAGCTGCCGCCCGACAAATATCAGATGTGGAAAGACCTCGTCGTCGATTTCAGCCCAAGGGACCTCGAATGATCGTTTCGCTCAGAGCGTTTGGTGCGGTTGCGGTGATCATGCTGCTGGCGGCACCGGCCGCGCGTGCCGAGCTGCATATCGACCTGACGCGTGGCCGGGTGCAGCCGATGCCGATCGCGCTGCCGCCGTTCGGCGGCGATGGCGGCAATGCCAAGCTCGGCCAGCAAATCGTCGGCGTGGTCACAAACGATCTGCAGGGTTCGGGGCTGTTCCAGCCGCTCGACCCGAAAAGCTTCATTCAGGACGTCTCGTCCGGTGCGCCGCCGGATTTTGGCGCGTGGCGGCAGATCAATGCCCAGGCGCTGGTGAGCGGCCAAGTGCAGACACAGCCTGACGGCAAGGCGCGCGTCGAATTCCGGCTGTGGGATGTTTTCGCGGGCCAGCAACTCGCCGGTTTCGCATATACGACGACCCAGCAAAACTGGCGGCGCATCGCCCATATCATCGCCGACGAGGTGTATAAGCGGCTCACCGGCGAGGAAGGCTATTTCGACACGCGCATCGTCTACATCGCGGAGTCGGGGCCGGCGCAAAACCGCATCAAACGCCTGGCGATCATGGATCAGGACGGTGCCAACAACCAGTACCTCACCGACGGCCGCTCGCTCGTCCTCACCCCGCGCTTTTCGCCTTCGGCGCAGGAGATCACCTATCTCTCCTACGCGGGCGGCAGACCGCGGGTTTATCTCTTCAATATCGACACCGGCCAGCAGGAATCGATCGGCGATTTTTCGGGCATGACCTTCGCGCCCAGGTTCTCGCCCGACGGCAACCGGGTGGTTCTGAGCAAGACCGAGGGCGGGGCCAGCAACATCTACACGCTTGATCTGCGGACCCATCGTCTGACCCGCTTGTCCGACGGCTCGGCGATCGACACGTCGCCGTGCTACTCGCCTGATGGCGGCAAGATCGCGTTCAACTCGGATCGTGGCGGTTCGCAACAGCTCTATGTGATGAACGCCGACGGCAGCGGGGTGCAGCGCATCAGCTTCGGCTCGGGAAAATACGCGACACCCGTGTGGTCACCGCGCGGCGATCTGATCGCCTTCACCAAAATCGATGGCGGGCAGTTCTTTATCGGCGTGATGCACCCCGATGGCTCCGGTGAGCGGTTGTTGACCCAGGATTTCCTGGTCGAGGGGCCGACCTGGGCGCCGAACGGGCGCGTGCTCGCTTATTTCCGTCAGACCGGGGGCGGACAGTCGCCTCGGCTGTATTCGATCGATTTGACCGGCGCAAATCAACGCGAGATACCAACGCCGGGAGGTGCTTCCGACCCGGCGTGGTCACCCTTGCTTCGCTAGAGCGGGTCGGTATAGTCCGCGCGTTTTTGCCTCCGGGAATTTGGCGAAAGGTTTGGCGTCGGGCTCGGTGACAGGCGCTTGGGGTTACGGTTACTTGGGGATGTCATGGCCGATTGGCTGAGGGAGTCGACGATGATTATAAGAATGATGGGGGTCGCGGCCATGGTGCTGTTGCTCGCGGCTTGCAGCAGCAATCCGCCGGCACCGGCCACCAGCGGTGTGCCGAGCAGTGTCGGGGGAGCCGGCTTTGCGCCGGGCTCGCAGCAAGATCTCGCTGCGACGGCTGGCGACCGCGTGTTTTTCGCCTACGACCAATCGACGATTTCCCCCGAGGGGCAGCAAATCCTGGAGCGTCAGGCTCAGTGGCTGAAGCGCTATGGGCAGGTTTCCGTGACGATCGAGGGGCATTGCGACGAGCGCGGCACGCGCGAATACAACCTCGCGCTTGGTGAGCGTCGTGCTCAGGCGGTGAAGAACGTGCTGGTCGCGCTGGGCATTCCGGCCGCTCGCATCCAGACCATCAGCTACGGCAAGGATCGGCCGATCGTTGTCGGTTCCGACGAGGCTGGGTACGCGCAGAACCGCGTTGGCATCACCACCGTCAACGGCGGCTGAGCCACGTCGCGTCTCAAGCGGACAACCAGAATTGGCATAGTGTCGCGCCGTGACCAGGGGGTGGCGCGAAAGTCGCTTAATGCGCCCTCGTTTTGCCTAAAACCACGGTTAAATGAGGGCAGGATCAGCATCGAACCTGCTCGCCTCTGGAGTGCTGTGGCCGTGCCCCACAGCCGGCGCATTATCGCCAAGGATCGGGCCGTCTGCTGATGATGCGAGGCCCCTTCCTGATGCTCTGGTGTTCGACCCGGCCGTTATTGCAGCACCTTTTTGTATGGTCGTTGTGTTTTGGTGCCGCGCTGGTTGTCGTCTTGGCGCCGACGAGTGGTTTCGCGCAGGACGCGGTCACGCAAGAGCGTCTCGACCGGCTTGAGCGCGATCTCAACATGCTCCAGCGGCAGGTTTATCGCGGGGCGCCCGTTGCGATGGCACCGTCCGGTGGTGGCGCGGGCGCCACCACCGCCGCCGATGTCGAGATCCGCATGGAGCGGCTCGAGGCGCAAATGCGGGATTTGACCGGCAAGGTCGAGGAAATCAACAACGGTCTCCAGCAGTTGCGCCAGCGCGTCGAGCAGATCAACTCCGACTTCGACGTTAGATTCAACGAAATGGCGGGCGGAGGAGGGGCGGCGTCCGGACCGGCCTCGGGGCGATCCGGTGCCGCCGGCGCATCATCGCCGGCGGCATCCTCCGGCGGATACGCCGGCGAACCGTCAGCACCGGGGGGACTGATGCCGCCGGGCACGGTCGTTCCGCCGCCCTCCGGGGGCGACACCGGCGGCGGGCTCAATCCGATTTTCAACACGCTGTCGCCGCCGGGAACCGCGCCGCCGCGCCGCTCGGCGCCGGAGCCGGCCAAGGCTGAGCCGCCGGCTGGAGCCTCGGTCAGCGAGCAGTTCAATCATGCTTTCGGGTTGGTCAAACAGGGCAACTACCCCGCTGCGGAGGCTGCTCTTAAAGACTTCATCGAGGCGCATCCCAGGGACGCCCTCGCGGCCAATGCGCATTACTGGCTCGGCCAGACTTATTATGCGCGCGGCAAGTTCCCCGACGCCGCGAGCGCTTTCGCCGAGGGCTATAAGCGTTTCCCCAAGGGCTCGAAAGCGCCGGAAGATCTGCTGTACCTCGGCTTGTCGCTCGCAAGGGCCGACCAGAAAAAAAATGCCTGTCTCGCGCTTGAACAGCTCGAACAGGCCTTCCCCCATCCGGCGCCAGCGGTCCGCGAGCGCGCGGCGGCCGAAAGAAAGCGCCTTGGTTGCGGCTGAGACGCCGCTGACTCTCGCCGAGCTGGATGCCACGCTGACGGCGATCGACGGATTTGAACCCCTTCCGTCGATCGCCGTCGGTGTTTCGGGAGGCCCCGACAGCATGGCCTTGATGATCCTCGCCGATCGCTGGGCGCGCCAGCGCGGCGGAACGGCCTGGGCATTGATCGTCGATCATGGTTTGCGACCGGAGAGCGCGGCCGAGGCCGAAAAAGTGCGCGGCTGGCTGACAAGGCGCGGGATCCCACACACCGTCCTTGTGTGGGAAGGGCCAAAACCAATAACAGGCATTCAAGAGGCCGCCCGGACCGCGCGCTACCGGCTCATGACCGACTGGTGCACGGAGCGTGGATGTCTGCACCTGCTCACCGCGCACCAGCGCGATGATCAGATCGAGACGTTCCTTATTCGCCGTCGGGCCAAAAGCGGCGCGATTGGTCTCGCCGGCATCTCGGCGGTGCGCGAGATGCGCGGGATACGGCTGGTGCGCCCGCTGCTCAACGTTTCAAAGGCGCGGTTGGTCGCGTTTCTCGATGCGGAGGAGCAACCTTACGTAGAGGATCCGAGCAATCGTAATTCTGCGTTCGAGCGCGCGCGCCTCCGCATCACGGGGGAAGTGCATGGAGCGCAAGGCGTCATGGATGAAATTCGCGGCAATGCGGCCGCGCGGATCGCGCGCGAGAACGAATTGGCCGCGCTGCTGGCGCGCGCGGTGGCGCTCCATCCCGCCGGTTTCGCGGTGATCGTTCCGGATCCGATCGCGGCATCGGGCGCGCTTGGCGAGCGGGCGTTGGGCCGGATCGCGGCGGTGATCGGCGCCGCCGTCTATCCGCTGCGTCGTGAACGGCTTGGGCGTTTGCGCGAGGCGCTCGGCGCCCCCACACGCGCACGGACACTCGGCGGCTGCCGCTTTGTCCCGTGGCGCGGCCGCGTCGTCGTACTGCGCGAGGTGGGGCGGGTCGCGCCGCCGATTTCGCTCACGCCGGGCATGTCGGTTATGTGGGATCAGCGTTTCGTCGCGCGCATGCCAGCGGCCGCGCAGGCGTCCGTCCGCGTTGGCGCGCTCGGCATCGATGGTGTAGCGGCGCTCCGGCACAGCGGGATCGCCGACGACAATCCGTTGCCGCGCTTTATCTATCCGACTTTGCCCGCGGTCTGGGATGAGGCCGGCCTCCTGGCGGTGCCGCATCTGTTGTGGCGCAAGGCGACGGGAGCCATTCTGCCGCACCTGACTTTCCGGCCGGTCGCCTCGTTATTCAGCATAGGCTTTACAGTTGTTTAATCGCGGAGGCATCTTATGTTTTGGTGGCGGCGGAGTCGTCGTGGCGTCGAGCGCTTGCCGTGGGTGGCGCCAAGGTAGAGAAAGGCCACAGCGTGAACAATTTCGGCAAGAATCTTGCCCTCTGGATCGTGATCGGGCTGTTGCTTGTCGCTCTGTTTAACCTTTTCCAGACATCGTCGAATCATGGTCCGCAATCGACGCTTGCCTTTTCCGACTTTGTTACCGATGTCAATCGCGGCCAGGTGACCGACGTCACCATCCAAGGCAGCAACATCACCGGGCATTTTACCGACGGCCGTGCCTTCACGACCTACGCACCCAGCGACCCAAGCCTCGTCACCAAGCTGATGGATAAGGGCGTGCGGATTACCGCCGCGCCGCTCGACGAGAACGTGCCGTCGCTGTTCGGCATTCTGGTCTCGTGGTTCCCGATGCTGCTGCTGATCGGCGTGTGGATTTTCTTTATGCGCCAGATGCAGGGCGGCGGCGGCCGGGCGATGGGCTTCGGCAAGAGCCGGGCACGCCTGCTGACCGAGAAGGTCGGCCGCATCACCTTCGAGGACGTCGCCGGCATCGACGAGGCCAAGCAGGAACTCGAAGAAATCGTCGAGTACCTGAAGGACCCGCAGAAATTTCAGCGGCTTGGCGGCAAGATTCCGAAAGGCGTGCTGCTGGTCGGCCCGCCGGGAACCGGCAAGACGCTGCTCGCCCGCGCCATCGCCGGCGAGGCGAACGTGCCGTTCTTCACGATCTCCGGCTCTGATTTTGTCGAAATGTTCGTCGGCGTCGGCGCCAGCCGTGTCCGCGACATGTTCGAGCAGGGCAAGAAGAACGCGCCTTGCATCATCTTCATCGACGAAATCGATGCGGTCGGCCGGCATCGCGGCGCCGGGCTTGGCGGCGGCAATGACGAGCGCGAGCAGACCCTGAACCAGTTGCTTGTCGAGATGGACGGGTTCGAGGCGAATGAGGGCGTCATCCTGATCGCCGCGACCAACCGCCCCGACGTGCTCGACCCGGCGCTGCTGCGTCCGGGCCGTTTCGATCGCCAGGTGGTCGTGCCGAACCCGGATGTCGTCGGCCGGGAAAAAATTCTCAAGGTTCATATGCGCAAGGTGCCGCTGTCTTCGGATGTCGATCCGAAGATCATCGCGCGCGGTACGCCGGGTTTCTCGGGCGCCGATCTCGCCAACCTCGTCAACGAGGCGGCGCTGATGGCGGCACGGCGCGGCAAGCGCTCCGTGGCGATGCTCGAATTCGAGCAGGCCAAGGACAAGGTCATGATGGGCGCCGAGCGGCGCTCGATGGTGATGACCGAGGATGAAAAGCGCCTTACAGCTTATCACGAAGCCGGCCATGCGCTGTGCATGCTCTACGCCGAAGGGCACGAGCCGCTGCACAAGGTCACGATCATTCCGCGCGGACGGGCGCTCGGCGTGACGATGTTCCTCCCCGAACGCGACAAGTATTCTCAGTCCAAGGTCGAGATCAAAGCGATGCTGGCGAGCCTCTTTGGCGGCCGCGTCGCCGAAGAGTTGATCTTTGGCCCCGACAAGGTGACGACCGGCGCGTCCGACGACATCAAACGCGCGACGACATTGGCGCGGCGCATGGTCACCGAATTCGGCTTCAGCGAGAAATTGGGGCCGCTGCGTTATAGCGAGAACGAGGAGGAGGTCTTCCTCGGGCATTCGGTCACCCAGCGCAAGAATGTTTCGGACGCGACCGCCAAGGTCATCGACGACGAAATTCGCCGCTGTGTCGAGGAAGGCGAACATACCGCGCGTTCGATCCTCACCTCGCATTTCGACGAGTTGCACGCGCTGGCGCATGGGCTGCTCGAATACGAGACGCTCTCGTCCGACGAAATCCGACGTGTGATCAAGGGCGAGCGGATCGTTCGCGATACCGGGACCAGCAGCCCCGCCAGCGATGAGCCGCGTCCCGGCTCTGGACGGCGCAGCTCCGTGCCGCCTTCCGGCAGGCCGAGCGGCATCGGCCCGGCGGAACCGGAACCGCAACCAGGCGGGTGATCCGGCTGGCAGTAGCCGAAGGGACTGAAGAGGTCGCGTAAAAGCCGCGGTTAAGAGATTGCCGCTATGCTTTCGGGGCATATGGGGGATCGCGAATGACGCGTAGGCTTTTCGGCACCGATGGGGTGAGGGGCACCGCCAATACCGAGCCGATGACGCCGGAAACGGCGCTCAAGGTGGCGATGGCGGTTGGTGAATGCTTCCATAACGGCGCGCACAAGCACCTCGTGGTGATCGGCAAGGACACGCGGCTGTCCGGCTATATGCTCGAGCCGGCGCTGACCGCCGGGTTTATCACGATGGGGATGGATGTCGTGCTGGTCGGGCCGCTGCCGACCCCGGCGATCGCGATGCTGACCCGCAGTCTGCGCGCCGATATCGGCGTCGTCATCTCCGCCTCGCACAATCCCTACGCCGATAATGGCATCAAGCTGTTCGGCCGTGACGGCTACAAGCTTTCCGACGAGATCGAGCACACGATTGAATCGGCACTGGAAAAAGGCCCGTCGCGCCGCGCGGCGCCGAGGGATCTCGGCCGCGCCAAGCGGCTCGACGATGCCGGCGGTCGCTACATCGAATTCGTCAAACAGAGCTTCCCGAAGGGGCTGCGGCTCGATGGGCTGCGCGTGGTCGTCGATTGCGCGCATGGCGCTGCCTACAAGGTCGCGCCGACCGTGTTCTGGGAGCTGGGCGCCGAAGTCTTCTCGATCGGCGTCTCGCCTGACGGCATGAACATCAATCGCGAATGCGGTGCCCTGTCGCCAGAGGCGATGCGGCAGGAGGTGCTGGCGCGCCGCGCCGATATCGGGATCGCACTCGACGGCGACGCTGACCGGCTGATCGTCGTCGACGAGCGCGGCGTCATTCTTGATGGCGACCAGGTGATGGCGCTTATCACGATGTCCTTGGCACAGGGGAACCAGCTCGCCGGCGGCGCGCTCGTCGCGACCGTGATGTCCAATCTCGGGCTTGAACGCTATCTCGGCGACCAAGGGATCGGGCTGCATCGCGCCGCGGTCGGCGACCGCTATGTCGTGGAGAAGATGCGGGCGACCGGCTGCAATGTCGGCGGCGAACAGTCCGGCCACATTATCCTTTCCGATTATGCGACGACGGGCGATGGCCTGATCGCCGGGCTCCAAGTGATGGCGCGAATCGTCGAGACCGAGCGCAAGGCGAGCGAGGTCTGTCGGCTGTTCACGCCGGTGCCGCAGTTGCTGCGCAATGTCCGCTTCGCTGAGGGCCGACCGCTGGAGGCGCGGCGGGTCAAGCAGGCGATCACCGCCGGCGAGGCGCGGCTTGGCGCCTCGGGCCGGCTGGTGGTGCGACCGTCCGGAACCGAACCCGTGATCCGCGTCATGGCCGAATGCGACGATGAGGCGCTGCTTACCAGCGTCGTCGACGACATTTGCGACGCGGTCTTGGCGGCCTCGCGCGGCACCGACGACAGCACCGCGGGCATGCAGGCGGCGGAATAGGGTCGGATCAGCTTGGCGTGTCCCTTCGAGGCTCGCCTCGCGAGCACCTCGGGATGAGGAAGCCCTGGACATGCCATCAAGAAATGCCTTCATCCTGAGGAGCGCTCGGAGAGCGCGTCTCGAAGGACGCAGAATGGTTTCGCAGCGATGAAAGGCCGCGTTCTTATCGTCGCGGGTTCGGATTCCGGCGGCGGCGCCGGCATCCAGGCCGATATCAAGGCGGTGACGATGCTCGACGCCTTTGCGGCGACGGCGATCACCGCATTGACGGCGCAGAACACCGAAGGCGTGCACGGCGTCCTGCCCATCGAGCCGGGGTTTATCCGTCGGCAAATGGAAGTCGTGCTCGACGATATCGGCGCCGACGCGATCAAGACCGGGATGCTGCACGACGCGGCGGTGATCGATACGGTGGCGGCGGTGCTTGACGAGTGGGCGCCGGCGACGCCGCTGGTGCTCGATCCGGTGATGGTCGCGAAGGGCGGCGCACCGCTGATCCAGTCGGAAGCGATCGGCGCGCTCAAGGCTCGGCTCGTGCCGCGCGCTGGGGTCTTGACGCCGAACCTGCCCGAAGCCGAGATCCTATGCGGCCGCGCGATCGGCGACGTCCCGGCGATGCGGGAGGCGGCGCGGGCTCTGCTCACGCTCGGCTGTGGCGCGGTGCTACTCAAAGGCGGTCATCTCGATGGTGATGCCGTGCATGACGTGCTGGCGACCGCAGCAGGTTTTACCGAATGGACGAGCCCGCGCATCGCCAGCCGGCACACCCACGGCACCGGCTGCACCCTGGCGTCGGCGATCGCCGCCGGCTTGGCGCAAGGCATGACGGTGCCGGCGGCGGTGGAGCGCGCGCGCGACTATGTCCAGAGCGCCATCGCCTCGGCGCCCGGGCTTGGCCGCGGTCACGGCCCGCTGGATCACGCGCACCCGCTGCGAACTCCTTAGAGGGTCGGTCCGGTCATGATGGATCGGGCCGAACCGTTTGTGCATTGACCATTAATTAGGGAGTTAGCTAAATACCTCTTTGGCGGAGGGTGATAGGCTATGCAATTCGAATTCGTGACTGTCGATGTCTTTACCGACAGCCGGTTTGGCGGCAACCCGCTTGCTGTGTTCCCGCAGGCCGAAGGTTTGAGCGACGCGCAAATGCAGGCCATCGCCAACGAGTTCAATTTGTCGGAAACGACGTTTGTTCTGCCGCCGAAAAATGCCGCGCATACCGCCGAGGTGAGAATTTTCACGCCGCAATACGAGATGGCTTTTGCCGGGCATCCCAATGTCGGGACTGGCTTTGTCGTTGCCAGTCGCGATCGTGTTTATGGACGGCCGGTGAGCGGTCCGCTGATCTTCGAGGAAAAAGCCGGGCTCGTGCCGATCGATCTGCTGCGCGATGGTGGTTCCGTTGTCGGCGCCCGGCTCACCGCGCCCAAGCCGTTGTCGCGCGGCGCCGACATCGCGGTCGAGACGGTTGCGGCGGCCTGCTCGGTGACCCCTGGCGACGTCGAGGTGCGGCACCATGCGCCATGCGTCGCTTCATGCGGCACGCCGTTCATCTTCGTCGAGGTCACTACCCGCGAGGCGCTCGCCGCTGCGCGGCCGCGCGGCGACATATTCGCACAAAGCTTTCCGGTGGACGGCGCGACCGGCATTCATCTCTACTGGCGAGACGGGTCCGGCGGCATCGACATCCGCTCGCGCATGTTCGCGCCGCTGCATGGCGTTACCGAAGACCCGGCGACGGGCAGCGCCAATGTCGCCTTGGTCGGGCTGCTGGCGAGCCTGCGCGCAGAAGCAGACTTGTCGCCGAAGCTGCGTATCGCCCAGGGTGTCGAAATGGGCCGGCCGAGCGTTCTCGACGCATCGGCCGAAAAGCGAAGCGGCATGGTCGTCGAAACCCGGATCGGCGGGCGGTGCGTGCCGGTGATGAAAGGGACAATCGAGCTATGAACCTCAGCGCACTTCCCTGTGGCTCGATCGACTGGACGGATGTCCCACGCACCGCGCATTCTGGCGAAACCGGCGAAGGCGGGGCAACGGTGTTTATCGTCGACTGAGCTCGGCGGTTCGGCCGGCGTGTGCGATGATATCGGTAATTGCCCGTTACGCAAAAGCAAACGAAGATCGCCCGCTAATCTCGGGAGAAGCGAACATGGCGCGTCTCGTTTTTCGAACCGTTTTATTCTTGGCGGCCGTGATGCTCAGTGCCGCGCCCGCCTTGGCGCAAAGCAAGGCGGCGATCCAGAAGCTTGAAGATCAATGGGGTGCCGCGTTCAACAAGGGCGACGCGGCGGCGGTCGCGGCGATGTATACGGACGACGCCTATGTGTTGCCCGCTGGCGCACCGATGGTCAAAGGCCGGGCCGATATCCAGAATTTTTGGGGCCAGGCGATGCAGCAACTCGCTGATGTGAAATGCACTGCGGTCGATGTCATGCCGATCGGCCGCAGCGGTGCGCGCGAGATCGGCACCTGCACTTTTAAGACGAAGGGCGCCACGCCGCAGGACGCTGCGCTGAAATATGCCGTGGTCTGGCGCAAGGTTGCCAACCAGTGGCTGCTCAATACCGACATCTGGAACATGGACAAATAGCAGGGCTTGTACCGCGACATCGAGCATCGCCCGCCGCCGTGAGGATCGGCTAAGCTGCCGCGCGAAAACGCGGAGGAAGCGGATGGTGAAGACGTATCGGGTTGCGGTGATCGCAGGCGACGGCATCGGCAAGGAGGTGGTGCCGGAGGGCATTCAGGCGATGGAAGCCGCGGCGCGGCGTTACGGTTTTGGGTTCGAGTGGCAAGAGTTCGACTGGAGCTGCGAGACCTACGCCAAGACCGGACGCATGATGCCCGAGGACGGCATCGCCCAGCTTACGCCATTCGATGCGGTGTTTCTCGGCGCCGTCGGCTATCCGGGGGTGCCCGACCACATCTCGCTTTGGGGCTTGCTGATCCCCCTGCGCCGCGAGTTTCAGCAATACATCAACCTGCGCCCGGTGCGGCTGCTCGCTGGCGTGGACACGCCGCTCAAGAACCGCAATCCCGGCGACATCGACTTCTATGTGGTGCGCGAAAACAGCGAGGGCGAATATTCCTCGATCGGCGGACGGCTCTTTGTCGGCACCGAAAACGAAATGGCGATGCAGGAGGCGGTGTTTACCCGGCGCGGCTGCGACCGGGTCATGCGTTATGCCTTTGAACTCGCGAAGACGCGCAAGAAGCATGTGACCTCGGCGACCAAGTCCAATGGCATCATCCATACGATGCCGTATTGGGACGAGCGCTTCGCGGCGATTTCCGCGGAATACCCGGGTTTCACCACGGATCAGTACCATATCGACATCCTCACCGCGCATTTCGTCCGACACCCGGATTGGTTTGACGTCGTCGTCGGCTCAAATCTTTTCGGTGACATCCTGTCCGATTTGGGGCCTGCCGTGGTTGGCTCGATCGGCATCGCGCCGTCGGCCAATATCAATCCGGAACGGAAATTCCCCTCGATGTTCGAGCCGGTGCATGGGTCGGCGCCGGATATCGCCGGGCGTGGTGTCGCCAACCCGATCGGACAGATCTGGTCGGGTGCGATGATGCTCGACCATTTTGGCGAACGCGCCGCGGCCCAGGCCGTCGAGCGCGCGATAGCCGAAGTGCTGGCCGATGGCGGAACCCGCACGCCCGATCTTGGTGGCAACGCTGGAACCAAGGATCTCGGCGCCGCCGTCACCGCGGCCATCCGTTAAGGGGTGCTGTGATAACCAAGGATTGAAGAGAGGCCCGGGTCTCGCCGCGCTATCATCCGCGCAACAATCGCGGGAGGGACGCCATGCAGGGCCGTAGCAGCGACGCGGTGATGTTGGTCGGCCGCATCTTGATTTGTTTGCTCTTCATTATCGGGGGCTGGGGCAAATTGATGGCGCCGGCGGCAACACAGGCGATGCTGGCCGGCCATCACTTGCCGTTTGTCGGGGTAGGCTGGCTGCTCGCGGTTGCCGTCGAACTGGGCGGCGGTTTGCTTATACTCGTTGGCCTTTTTACGCGGCCGGTGGGGTTTGTGCTGGCGGTTTGGTGCGTCGCGACGGCGCTGATCGCCCACACCAATCTCGCGGAGCGCGCGCAGGAGATCCAATTTTTCAAGAATATGGGGCTGACCGGCGGGTTCCTTTACATCGCGGTGTTTGGCGCGGGCGCGTGGGCTCTCGATGCGCTGTGGGGGAAGGGGCGCGGTCCTGCCGCGGCAGAATAGCCGAAACTGGGGCCCGGCACGATCGCTTCAGTTTTGTGATTATATCAGTAGTATTGACTTAATTGCATGGCACTCCGCATTTGCCGGCCGTTCCAGAGCGAGCCAGCGCGGGATAATATCGCAAGCTAATTGTAAGCACCCGCCCATGCCATTGAGGACGACGATGGAACCGGACGTTGAAAAAACAACAATGCGCAAAGTCTATTTGCGCATATTACCCTTTGCTGCGCTCACTTATTTCTTCTGTTACCTCGATCGCATCAATGTCGGTTTCGCGGCATTGACGATGAACAAGGACCTTGGGCTTGACGCCGCGACTTACGGCATGGCCGCCGGATTTTTCTTCTGGGGCTATGTGCTGGTCGAGGTGCCGAGCAACATCATCCTGGAAAAACTGGGCGCGCGGCTGTGGATCGCGCGGATCATGGTCACTTGGGGGCTGATCTCCGGTGCGACGGCGTTCTGCACCGGCCCGTATAGCTTTATGGCGATCCGCTTTCTGCTCGGGCTTGCCGAGGCGGGGCTGTTCCCTGGCTTTGTGCTCTATTTTACCTACTGGTTCCCGCGGCACCACCGGGCGCGGATCAACGCCGGTTTCACGCTGGCATTGCCAATCGCCGTGGCGCTTGGGGCACCGGTTTCGACGTCGCTGCTCGGGCTCGATGGCCTCTGGGGGCTTAAGGGTTGGCAGTGCATGTACCTCTTCGAGGCCGTGCCGACCGTGCTCATCGGCGTCGTTGTGTTCTTCTATCTGACGGACCGGCCGGAGGTCGCTAGCTGGCTCGCGCCGCGGGAGCGCAAGTGGCTCTCTACGAACATCGCCGCCGAACAACAGCAGGTGCAAAAAGAGCATAATGTCAGCGTGTGGCGGTCGTTCTGGGACCCGCGCGTGGTGCTGCTGTCGATCAACTATCTCGGCATCGTCACGGCAAGCCTGGGTATGCTGCTGTTCCTGCCGCAGATCGTGAAGCAGCTTGGCCTCACCAACATGCAGGTCGGCTGGGTGACGATGATCCCTTATGGCTGCGGCGCGATCAGCATGGTCGTGTTCGGGCGCATTTCCGACCGGTTGGGCGATCGCCGCTGGACGCTCTTTTGGACCTGCCTGATCTCGGTGGGCGGCCTGATCATCGCCGGTATGACGCTCGGCACTTGGTGGGCGCTTGTCGGGATGACGATCGCTGCGATCGGCTTCTACGGCACAAAGGGGCCGTTCTGGTCGATCCCGTCGATGTGGCTGACCGGTTCGGCCGCCGCCGCGGGCATTGCCTGGATCAATTCGATCGGCAACCTTGGCGGGTTCTTTGGCCCGACCCTGGTTGGCTTCGCAAAGAACATGACCGGCAGCTTTGCCGGCGGGCTCTACGCCTTGGCGGTGTGCTCGCTGATCTCGGCCTTGGTCTCGCTGTTCTGGATCCGCGTACCGCGGACAGCAACCACCGGCACGGCAGCGACAGTCGCGGCCGAGTAGCTTTCGCGATCCCGTAATCGCGGCGGCCCGCCTTCAACCTTGGAAGCGGGCCGTTTTCGCATCAGGCGAAGGCCCGCTTCAACGCGGCTGCGCAATCGGCGACGGCGGTGCGCGCGGTACGGATCAGCCTCCCATAACGGATGAAACCGTGATTGATTCCCTGATAGATCGTCAGGTCCGAGGGTACGCTCGCCGCCTTGAGCTTGGCGGCAAGTCTGTTGCTGTCGTCGAGCAGCGGGTCGAGGCTCCCGACGATGAGATGGGCCGGCGGCAGGCCTTTGAGAGCCGCGAGCAACGGGGCGACACGCCAATCCTCGGTCTGGGCGGGGTGTTCGAGATAAGTTTCGAGGATCCAGCGGAACTGCGATTGCGACAAGCCGGCCCCGCGGCCGAATTGCTGCCATGACGGGCTTTCGACCTCGGCCGAGTAGACGCCGTAGATCAGCAGCTGAAACAACAGCAGCTTTTCACCGGCGTCCCGCAGGGCGAGAGCCGCGGCCAGCGCTAGGTTGGCGCCCGCGGAGTCGCCGCCGACGGCGAGACGCCGCGGATCGATCCCCTGGTCAGCGCCGCTTTTGGCCATGAGCCGCACCATCGCCACGGTCTCGTCGAACGCGACAGGAAATTTGTATTCCGGCGACAGCCGGTAATCGACCGACATCACCGCGACGCCGCTTTGCCGCACCAGATCGCGCAAAAAATGGTCCCAGCTATTGAGGCTGCCCTGCATGAACCCGCCGCCATGCATGTAGACAAGGCAAGCAGGGCTCACGATGCCTTCCGGGTAATAAAACCGACACGGCACATCGCCATGCGGACCGGGCAGCATCACGTCGCGCTCGCTCTGCAGCCGTACTGAGTCGACGCCGAGAAACGCGCCGATGCGGTCTTGCGCCGCGCGCACTTCGGAGAGCGGCGCGACCGTGCGGTCCGGCGCGACGAGGCCCTTTTCCTGCAGCAATTTGCCGGCGGCGATGAGTTCGGGGTCGACCCAAGGGGTAGCGTCGTTCATCGCAATCTCCCTGTTATTCCGCGGCCTGTGCGACCGTCTCCGGAGTGATCGTCGCAGCCGGGAGACGCGGCAATACCTCCTTGGCCATCAGCCGGATCGTTTTTTTCGCTTCGTCGTGCGTAAGGAAGCCCGACCGCCCGACAAAGATCAGGTGAGCAAACCCGTCCACCTTGTCGTAAATGTCCATCACCTGCTTGTAGACGGTATCGGGATTGCCGGCGACGAGGATGCCGCGCTGTATCGCGGTCTCCGCGTTGATGCCGATCAGCCCGTCGGCCGGACGACCGCGCGCAGCGGCGGTGCGCCAGATATTTGGCGCCATTTCGGGCGGGTTGCGGCCGGGGAGGAATTTCGACATTTGCGGCGCCTGCTTAAGGCTGGTGTTGAGGAACCACAAGGTCTTGCTGCCGACCGCGAGTCCTTCCTCGTCGGTATCCCCGATGCCGCACAGTACCGCGTAGGCGAATTTGTCGGTGCCGGCCGCCGGCAGGCCGGCCTCGCGGCGTGCGTTCTTGTAGGCGTCGAAGGCCCGCTTGCTCGCTTCCGGTCCGCGCAGCACCAGCGCGTTGATATAGCCGCGTCGGCCGATTTCGGCCGAGGTCGCCGGGTCGCCGGTCGCGGCCCAGAATTGCGGGTGCGGTAGCTGGTACGGACCCGGCCAGATGTTGATGTGGCGATGGGTGTAGTGCTTGCCCTCCCAACTCACCGGCCCGTCATGCGAGGTGAGGGCGAGCTTGATGACGTCGATCGCTTCCCAGAAACGGTCGACAAAGCCGACCGGGTTGGCATTGCCCGAGGTCATCTCGCTGTCGCCGGATTTGACGAAGCCGATCTCCAGCCGGCCGCGTGAGATGACGTCGGCGGTGGCATATTCCTCGGCGATCCGCACGGGGTCGGTCCGCACTGAAATCAGCGTGCCGAGCGACAGAATACGGACATTCTTGGTCTGCCGGGCGGCGATGCCGAGGATCATCGGCGACGAGCCGTAGAGGCTGTTGATCCCCGAGTGGTGCTCGATTGATACGATATTGATGCCGAGATCGTCGCAATAGAGATGCTCGTCGAGGCACTCCTCGAATAGTTGCGCGGCGATCCTGGGGTCGCAATATTTGTTGGGCAGGCTGGCGCGCACCGAGTCCGTCGCATCCAGAATGTTCTGTGGCACAAAGGGATAGGTGTTCTCGCAATGATACCAAGCCTGCATCTTAAGCTCCGCGCGTTTACGCCCAGGCCGCAATCTTCCGACAACCACTGGGCGGTGACAAGGTTTGCCCCGTCGGCTTGATGCCGGCTCGGCAGCGTATTACATATATGACGACATTTTTGTCGTATGGAACGCTATGCCCGATATCAAGACCGAAACAATCACCTTCCGCATCGACACGGCGCTCAAGCACGAGCTTGCGGAAAGTGCCGAGGCGCAGGCAAAGCCGGTCGGCGAGCTGTTGCGCGAGCTTGTCCACGAACACGTCAAGCAGAGAAAGCGCCGCGAATTCGAGACCGAGGCACGCCGTCAATGCGAAATCATCAATGCTGCCGCGGCCGATCCAAATAGCGATGAAGCCCAGGTGATGCGCGAGCTAGAGGCCCATTTCGCCGAGGTAATGCGCGAATGGAAATAGCGCGCGGGGATATCATCATCGGTTCGCTTCCTGGCGACTTTGGCAAGCCGAGACCCATGCTCGTCGTTCAAGACGACGCCTTCCAAGGGATGTCCTCGCTAACCGTGCTGCCGCTGACCAGTGATCTCCGAACCGCCTCATCGATTAGAATCACATTGGAGCCGAGTGAGCAAACAGGACTGCGCGAACGCTCTCAGATAATGATCGACAAGACAGGAACGCTTCTTCGCACAAGAATTGGACAGCGCATTGGTCGGGTGGACCCCAATATGATGCAAACCGTGGGGCGTGCTTTAAGAGACTTCCTCGGATTGGGTGACTTCTGATGCGTAATCTGACGGTGAACGGCGAGCGGCTTTGGGCCAGTCTGATGGAGCTGGCGCGGATCGGCGCGACAGCGAAGGGTGGTGTCTGTCGGCTCGCCGCCAGCGATCTCGATGCCGAAGCGCGGCGGCTCTTCATTCGCCGGTGCGAAGAAGCCGGATGCGCGGTCACGGTCGACCGCATCGGCAACATCTTCGCCCGCCGCGCCGGCCGCGACCCGACACTGCCGCCGATCGTGACCGGCAGCCATCTCGACACGCAGCCCACCGGCGGCAAATTCGATGGCGCTTATGGGGTGATGGCGGGCCTTGAGGTGGTTCGCTCGCTCAACGATCTCGGCTACGAGACCGAGGCGCCGATCGAGATCGTCGCCTGGACCAATGAGGAGGGCTCGCGGTTTTCGCCGGCGATGGTCGGCTCGGGAGCTTTCACCGGCGTCTTTACCGTCGACGAGGCACTGGCGACCAAGGACAACAACGCGCCGGAATTGACGTTGGGCGCCGAACTTGAGCGCATCGGCTTTGCTGGTGAGGCCGAAATCGGCGCCCATCCGGTTGCCGCCTATTTCGAGGCGCATATCGAGCAGGGTCCGATCCTGGAAGCCGCCGGGCTGCCGATTGGCGTCGTCACCGGCACCCAGGGGCAGCGCTGGTACGAGATCACCGTCATCGGCCAGGAGGCGCATGCCGGCCCGACGCCGATGCCGCGCCGCCGCGATGCGCTCGTCGGCGCGGCGCGGATGATCGACGCGGTCAACAAGATCGGCCATGCGCATACACCCTATGCCTGCGCGACGGTTGGCTTTATCCAATCGAGCCCCAATTCGCGCAACACGATCCCCGGCCGGGTGTTCTTTACGGTCGATTTCCGACATCCCGACAATGACGTGTTGACGGCGATGGACCGCGAGCTGAGCGCGGCTTGCGCCGAAGCCGCCGCGACGCAGCAGCTCGACTGCGAGGTCAAGGAATTCTGGTATTTCCCGCCGACCCCGTTCGATGCGCGGATGGTCGGCGCGGTACGCGAGGCCGCGACGGCGCAGAACCTGCCGCATCAAGACATCATCAGCGGCGCCGGGCACGATGCAGTCTATATGGCGCGCGTCGCGCCGACCGCGATGATCTTTGTGCCCTGCGTCGGCGGCATCAGCCACAACGAGGTTGAAGACGCCAAGCCCGATGACCTTACCGCCGGCTGCGCCGTCTTGCTCAATGCGATCCTCGAAACAGCCGATCGCGTGACCGCGGCGACCTAACCCAATTTCCGCTGCTCTTCGATCTCCGACCAGACCTCGAGCAAGCCGGATGTGTGCGCCTCGTCGTCCGCGGCCGCGTCGGCAATGGCGCTGCCGAGCATGTGAAACGCATCCTCCTCGGTATTATCGATTTGCAGGAGGCCGAGGGCTTCGCTGATGTAGTCGGCGATCAGCTCTTGATCATCGGTCGTCTTAGACCTCTCGATGCACTCAACGATCACCGTGGTCGGATTTGCGTCGGGCATGCCCATCCCCGTTATTGACGGGACGGATTAGCCCGATTGCCTGGCCTCGCTGTCAAGGCCAGGCTTCTCACGCCGGTACGCCGACTTAGTCGGCGGCAACGGCGATCGCCGCCGGTTCGGCCAGGGAACTACCAAGCTGCATGATGCGCGAGCGCGCGGAGATTATCAGCGCGGTCAGTGTATAGCCGACGCCGCTGAACACGATCGTACAGACGGTGGGGATCCATGTCGGCGGAACGCAGAACATGTAGAAGAGGAAACCGAGCGCGGTCCACGCCACCGCCACGAGGTTGAAACCGCCCCAGTAGCGATAGCGGCCCTCCGGGTTAAACAAGGCCGGCACGTCGAGCCGGGTCCGCTTGAGGATCAGATAGTCGAACACCAGCACGCCGGCGATCGGCGAGAAGAAATTGCCGAGCAGCGTCGCATAGCTGAGATAGCTGTTGAGCACGTCCGGGATCGCCGACAGCCCGATCCCAAAAACGCTGGCGATCAGCGTGGTCCAGAACCGCCCCAGCTTTTCGAACATGTTGGAGATCGACAGCCCGCCCGTGTAGAGGTTGAGGACGTTGATCGTCCAATTATCGAGTGCGATGAAGACGAGGATCAGCGCCAAAGTCACATAGCCCGGGCTGATATTCGCAATCAGCACGAACGGGTTCGCCGTTTTGCTGAGCGTCGCGGCGGCGGCGTAGGCGCCCAGCGAACCGGAGATCATCGTGCCGACCGCGCTAGCTGATACGGTGCCAACCCACATATCCGTGCGGCTGCGCGAGTAGCGGCAGAAATCCGCGGAGTCGGTGATCATCGTCAGCCAGCCGGCGGCGGCGGCGTTGAACCAGGCGACAAAGATCACCCAATTCCAGCCGCTTTTGCCGGCGAAGGACCAGACCGCGCCGGGTGCGAAATTCGGGTCGCTCTGGTTGGCGAGCATCACGAAGAGATAGGCGAACATCAAGAGCTTCACCGGCAGCGCGACGCGCGACAAATGCTTGAGCGATTCGTAGCCGACGACCGCGACAAAGGCCTGGATGACGCCGAAGATGACGCTGACCAGGATCAGCGAGTACTGTGTGCCCGTGAGCTTTTGCAGCACCGCGCAGATCGCCGTGGCGCCGATTACGGTCTGAAAAGCAAACCAGTAGCAGGACGCGATCGAGCGCAGAAACGACGGGATCATCTTCGATCCGCGCAAGCCATAGACCGCGCGGGTCGCGACCTGGCCGGGAATGCCGTAATCGACGCCGACGGTCGCCATGATCACGTAAAATACTGCCGCGACGACGATGCCGGAGCATTCGGCCACCACCGACGCCTGAAATGACAGTCCCGCCGCGACGCCAAGCCCGCCACGCAGAATTGTCGACGGGCTGATCAGGAAATTGAGGATGATCGCGAAGAGATCATACCAGCGAACCGTTTTCTTGCTTTCGGGGATCGCTTCGATGCCGAACTGTTCGACGCCCGTCGGCTGGCGGTAACGCTTTTGCAGATCGCGTTCGATCGCGGTGTCGAAAGTCGTGTCGGCCATGAGGCGCTCCGGGAAGGGCGGGCGAGCCCGCAATGAGCGCCTTCTCAGCAAATGGCGTGCCGGATTATTGGCGGCAGCGAATAGGTGGAATGCGTTATTGGAGCCACGGCAATTTGTTGCTATTGGCGGGCCGCCGGCCGCCGCAATGCTGTCGCGGCAATATGACGATGGTTTCACACGGCTGGATCACCCAAATAGAGCGCGATGACGGAACTTTCACTCGGATATGGGCTCGCCTTCGCCGAGCTTTACGAGCGCGAGGGGCTGATCAAGCTCGATCGCGCGTTTGTCGCGCATCTGGCCGCGGGCGATGCCACGCTGCACGATCGGTTGATGGTGGCGCGCGCAGATGTCGCCGCGCTCGACAAGAAGGCGGAGTCCGACCTGCTTGTCGACCTGGCGCCGCATGTCGAGGATTTTCTCGGGCGGCTGTTCGGTATCGAGCCTGACATCCGGGAATTGCAGGCGCGGCACGATGAACTCGCGCCGCTCTACTCGGTAAAACGCCTCTTTGTTCAGCGCCGCGCCATCAAGGAGATCAAGGAAGCTGAAGCCGCGTCGCTCGATGGCGCGGCGCTACGGACCGCGCTCGGCTTTGGTGAGCCTGACAAGACGCGGGTCGGCGTTCTGGCCTGGGAGCGGCGCTATGCCGGGACCGTGTCCGGCTGGCTTGACGATGAGGCCGCGAACGCCACGTCGCTGCGCATGGCGGTGGAATACGCCGCTTGGGCGACACTGTCGCCCGCCGGGCAGGCGCAGCACGCCAAGGGCCTGCTGTTCAAGGTGCCCCACCGGCTCGACATGAACCATCTGGTGCCGGTCGAGACGATCGAGCGCGAAGGCGTCACGATGATGCGGCTCCCCGAGCATGACTGGCGGCCGCGCGACGGGTTTGCGTTGACCGATGCCGGCACCGACCTCGCCGGTGCGCTCGACCAGGCGAATTACTGCATCTGGTGCCACAACCAGGGCAAGGACAGCTGCGCGCGCGGCCTCGTCGAGAAGGATGGCAGATTCAAGAAGAGCGCCTTTGGCGTGACTCTCGCCGGCTGCCCGCTCGACGAAAGAATCTCCGAGATGAACCTCGTCGCGACGCGCGGCTACAGCCTTGGCGCCCTGGCGATGGTGACGGTAGACAATCCGCTTTGCGCGGCGACCGGGCATCGCATCTGCAACGATTGCATGAAGGCGTGCATCTACCAGCGGCAGGAACCGGTCGACATCCCGCAGGTGGAGACCCGCATGTTGAAAAACGTGCTGGCGCTGCCCTGGGGGTTCGAGATTTACGGGCTGTTGACGAGGTGGAACCCGCTCAACCTGCGCCGACCGCTGCCGAAGCCGCAATCTGGTTACAAGGTGCTGGCGGTCGGGTTGGGGCCGGCCGGGTTCACCCTGGCGCATCACCTTATCAATGATGGTCATTTCGTCGCCGCGATCGACGGGCTGAAGATCGAGCCGCTGCCGCCGGAAATCTCCGGCGTCACTGCGCTCGGAGAGCGCGTGCCGTTTCAGCCGATCCGCGACATCGCCAGCCTGCGCGAAGACCTTGGCGCCCGGACGATGGCCGGTTTTGGCGGCGTCGCCGAATACGGCATCACCGTTCGTTGGGACAAGAATTTCCTCAAGATCATCCGCCTGCTGCTCGAACGCCGCGCTCAATTTTCGATGTATGGCGGGGTGCGCTTTGGCGGCACCGTGACGATCGACAACGCGTTTGCGATGGGCTTTGACCACATCGCGCTATGCGCCGGGGCGGGCCGGCCGACCGTGATCCCGATGGCGAACGGTCTGGCGCTCGGTGTACGGCAGGCGTCCGATTTCCTGATGGCGCTGCAACTCACCGGCGCCGCGAAGCCGGACAGCATCGCCAACTTGACCGTGCGATTGCCGGTGGTGGTGATCGGCGGCGGCCTGACGGCGATCGACACGGCGACCGAGGCGCTGGCGTATTATCCTCTGCAGGTCGAGAAGTTCCTTGTGCGTTACGAGACGCTTGCCGGCGAGCGGGGAACCGCTGCGGTGCGCGCGGGTTGGACGCCAGCCGAAAGCGAAGCCGCCGACGAATTCATTGCCCATGCGAAGGCAATCCGCGCCGAGCGCGACGCGGCCGCGCGAGAGGGTAGGGCGCCGCGCCTCGCGCCGCTGATCGACTCCTGGGGTGGGGTAACGATCGCCTATCGCCGCCGGCTCATCGACGCGCCGAGTTACACCCTCAACCACGAGGAAGTGGCGAAGGCGATGGAGGAGGGCATCCGCTTTGCCGAAGGGCTGACGCCGGTTGCGGTCGAGGTCGATCCGGACGAGCAGGCGGTGGCCTTGCGGCTGACACGCGCCGACCCCGAGGGTGAAGTCGTCTTGCCGGCGCGCACGATCCTTGTCGCGGCCGGCACGCAGCCCAATACGGTGCTGGCGCGCGAGGATCCCGCGCACGTCTCGCTCGACGGCCGCTATTTCCAGGCATTTGACGAGGACGGCAACAAAGTGACGCCGCCGCGCGTCGCCAAGCCCGACACGGCGCATGTGCTGATGAGTCTGATGGAAGATGGCCGCGCGGTCAGCTTCTGGGGCGATTTGCACCCGAGCTTCGCGGGCAATGTCGTCAAGGCGATGGGCGGCGCGACCCGCGGTTATCCCGTCGTAAGTCGGATCCTCGCGAAGCGGGCAGCGATCGAGCCGACGCCCGACGCCCTCAGGGCGCAACTCGACGACGAGTTGCGCGCTCGGGTGCATGAAGTCATCCGTCTGACCCCGAAAATAATCGAGATCGTCGTTCGCGCCCCCGCGGCGGCGCGCGCCTTCTCGCCTGGTCAATTCTACCGGCTGCAGAATTATGAGACCTTCGCCGCGAAAGGCGACGGCACGACCTTGGCGATGGAGGGGTTGGCACTGACCGGCGCCTCGATCGACCGCGACGAGGGGCTGCTGTCGACGATCGTGCTGGAAATGGGCGGCTCATCCGATCTCTGCGCGCTGCTGAAGCCCGGCGAGCCGGTGATCCTGATGGGGCCAACCGGCACGCCGACCGAAACCCCACCGGGCGAGACGGTGCTGCTGGTCGGCGGCGGGCTCGGCAACGCGGTGTTGTTCTCGATCGGCGCGGCGCTCAGGGCCGAAGGGTCGCGCGTGCTCTATTTCGCCGGCTACAAGACCATCGCCGATCGCTACAAGGTCGCCGATATCGAGGCGGCGGCGGATACGATCGTCTGGTGCTGCGACGAGGCACCGGGGTTCACGCCGGGCCGGCCGCAGGACCGCGCCTTTGTCGGCAACATCGTGGAGGCGATCGAGGCCTATGGCGGCGGTCGTCTCGGGCCGATCGAAATCCCGCTCGCCGAGGTCGACCGCGTCATCGCGATCGGCTCAGACATGATGATGAACGCGGTGGCGCAGGCGCGGCGGGCCAAGTTGGCGCCGTATTTCCGGCCGGGGCATCGGGCGATCGCGTCGATCAACTCGCCGATGCAGTGCATGATGAAGGAAATCTGCGCGCAGTGTCTGCAGCGCCAGCGCGACCCGGTCACCGGTACCGAAACCATCGTCTTCTCCTGTTTCAACCAGGATCAGGACATGGACCGCGTCGATTTCCCGACGCTGCGCCGCCGGCTGTCGCAAAATGGAGCGCAGGAGAAGCTGACGCGGCTGTGGATCGACCGCGCGCTGAAACAACTCGGCCGGCGCGCGATCGTCGCGGCCGCGGAGTAGGCCGAACCGTTCGCTGCGAACCGCGGCGTCAGATGAACTTAATTTAACTTACGTCTGGCTTACCGATAGGCGTATCCAGAACCTGGCCATGTGTCTGCGTCGGAAACGATGCACGCGAAGGCAGAGAAAGAGCCACGGGAGGAAGGTTATGGAGGGCTCGTCGCAGCCCTATCGTTCCGATAGGGAGATACTCGGCTATAGCCGCTGGGTCGTCTTCATCGCCGCGTTTTTTGCGATGGCGATCATCAGCCCTTACGAATACGCCTGGAGCTCGATGTCCGGTCATATCGGCGGCATTTACCAATGGTCGCATGAGCAGATCGGCTGGATGTTCACGCTGTTCGTGATCTTCGAGTCGGTCGGCACCTTGCCGGGCGGCATCCTGCGCGATCGGTTTGGGCCACGTTGGGTGACGGCGATCAGTGGCTTGATCGCCGGCCTCGGCATCTTCGCCACCTCGCTCGGGCCGTCCTATCCGCTGGTGTTGCTGCTGTGGTGCATCGGCAGCTTCTTTGCCGGCTTTATCTATAACACCTGCGTGACGACCGGAAATAAGTGGTTCCCTGACAAGCGCGGGATCACGACGGGGCTTATCGCCGGTGCCTTCGCCTGGGGCGCGTTGCCGTTCATCTTTCCGATCCGAGCGATCCCCAAGACCTCTCCGGATTCAGTGTTTTTCAATGTCATCTACATCATGGCGGCGATCATCGGTGGCGTTGCGATCGTCGCCTCGCTGTTTATGAAGGACCCGCCCGTGGGGTGGCGGCCGCCCGGTTGGACGCCGCAGAGTAAGGCCGTGGAGCGGCCGTCATCGCATCAATACACGCTGACCGAGGCGCTTGGCACCTGGCAGATGTGGCTGCTGATCGTCTCCTTTGTGCTGATTTCGAGCGCGGGTCTCGCCGGGGTCAGCAAGATCGTCCGCTACTCCAACAGCTTCCATTTCACGGCGGCGGCGGCGACCGCGGCGGCGGGCGGCATCACCATCGCCAACGGATTGGGCCGCGTCGTCCTCGGCGGTGTTTCGGAACGCATCGGACGCGAGATGGCGATGGTCGTGACGTATATCCTGACGGGCATCTTCCTGTTCCTGACAATCTACGCCGGCAATAGCGGTAGCGAGACGCTGTTTGTGATCACCGCAATCTTGGCGATTTTCTGCTGGGGACCGCTCTTCACGCTCTTCCCGTCGATCATCGGCCAGTACTACGGCGACATGGCGGCCGGATCGAATTACGGGATCCTCTACGCCATCGCCAAAGGGTCCGGCGGGATTTATGGCGGTGTGCTCTCCGCCGTGCTGATTACCCAGCACGGGTTTCCCGTGGCGATGGGCGTCGCGGGCGCGATGGCGATCATCGCCGGCCTGTTGATCATCCCGCTCCGATCGAGCCCGCCGGTTTGGCAAGAGACGGTAGGGGCGATGTCGTTGCGCACCAGCAGTCGCTGACCTTGCGACTTGGACCGGGAGGCTGCTTGCCACGCTAGCGGCGGCATGAAAGCATCCTCGCCAATCGATGGGGAGGAATGCCGAGATGAAAATCAGCACCGATCGCATCCTGACGACGCATGTCGGCAGCCTGCCGCGTCACGCCGAGGTGCTCGCGCAAGTCATGGCGCGGGAGGTCGGCGAACCCATCGACGAAGTCGCGTTTGAGGCCCGGCTGAGCGAGGCTGTGCGCGATGTCGTGCACCAGCAAATCGCGGCCGGGATCGACAGCGTCTGCGATGGCGAGCAGAGCAAGATCTCCTATACATTCTATGTCCGTCACCGACTGTCAGGGATCGGCTCGGCCGCTGGCGTCGAGCACTCGGCGCCGCCGCAGACCGCGGCGCACCGCGACATCCTCGATCACCCCGATTTCATGGAGCGGCTGCGCGCGCAGCGCGGCGGAACGTCGTGGTTTGCAGCCGCGGCGGTGCCCTCTTGTATCGGTCCGGTAATGTATGAGAACCGCGCGCCGGTCGACGCCGATATCGCGAACCTCACGGCTGCGGTCGCGGCCGAACACCCGGTCGAGGCCTTTATGAATTCCGCTTCGCCGGGTGTGCTGACCAAGTTCGTCCCCGACCGGTTCTACAAGAGCGAGGATGCGTATGTCGAAGCGCTCGCCGACGCGCTCAAGGAGGAATACGAGGCGATCTGGAAGGCAGGATTTATCTTGCAGATCGACGCGCCCGACCTCGGCTCGGCGCGGCACAACCAATACCAGCACCTCTCCGACGACGAGTTCCTCAAGATCGCCGAGCGCAACATCGCGGCGGTCAACCATGCGACGCAAAACATCCCGCGCGACCGCATGCGGCTTCATATCTGCTGGGGCAATTACGAAGGGCCGCATACCCATGACATCCCGCTCGCCACGGTTTTCGATGTCGCGGTCAAGGCGCGGCCGCAAGCGATCCTTTTCGAGGCGGCCAATCCGCGTCATGCCCATGAATGGGAGGAACTGCGCGACAAGAAGATCCCGGACGATTTGATCCTGATGCCGGGCTGCATCGATTCGACGACCAATTTTGTCGAGCACCCCAAGCTTGTCGCCCAGCGGATCGAGAATTACGCGCGGCTCGTCGGGCGCGAGCGGGTGGTCGCCGGCACCGATTGCGGCTTCGCGACCTTTGCCGCGCAGCAGAACATGGTGGTGCCGTCGATCGCTTGGGCGAAGCTCGCCGCGTTGGCCGAGGGCGCGCGCATCGCCAGCGACCGGCTCTGGGGGTAGGTACTACCCGTGCCGATGCGAGGCCCGCGGGGGCGCGACGGTGCTGATACCGTCGCCGAGTTTGAAAAGATGCCAGCCCGACGGGTCGGCGAGATCGACCTCGGGCGGTTTGCCGGACAGCGACATCCAGCGTTCGTTGTGCCAGCTGGTCATCGCCACCTCGGCTCTGAGGCTGGCTCCGGCGATCGGCGGTGAAACGCCGAGATAGGACCAGGGGATCGTCATCTCGGCGGTAACGCGCGGCTGATCGGCGCCGAAATAGATCGCCTGCGTCTCACCGGGTGGCTGGCAGCCGTCGCGTGCCACGGCGTCGGCGTCGCCGGCGCACACCGCCCATTTCATCTCCAGGTAGTCCTTGATCTTGGTCTTGGGCGGGATAAAGAACAGCGTCAGCCGCTTTGGCCCCGCGCCGGCATCGACCCCGATCTCGACACGATAGGCGTCGGCGAGCGGGAACGCGCCGTCGTATTGGAACAGGTCGACATCGTAATAATCCTGCCCGACGGTCGCCAGATTGAGACCAGCGGCGCTCCATGACAGGTAGACCTCGCCAAAATCGACCGCCCCCGGCGACGGCACCAGCGGCGGCAAGAGGCTTGCCGGCTTGGGCCAGTCGGCGATGGAATGGTCGGCAAGCGAGATCGTCGCGTGCGGGAGTTCGAAATTCTGCATCGCCGGGAGCGCGGGCTTTGTCGCCGCATGAATGCGCGGTGCGGCGCGGTTGGCCGCGGCCAGCGCTTCCGTCAACCGCTGATAGGGCCGATCATTGATGTCGACGAGGCCGAAATCATAGTCCTCGCCGTCCTGCCTGCCGCCGTTCGGGTGGTCGTAATATTGGAACCAGTGGCTGCCGATCAGCTCGGGGATGGCGGCAAAGTTGTCCGTCACCGCGGCGGCGCCGTTGGCGCGCTCGTCTTGCGTCTCGACCGTCATCAGGTGGCCGTTATTCTTGTTGCCGGTGCGGTTTTGATTGGCGGCGAAGAACCACTCGGTGACGAGGACCGGTTTGCCGCCCGAAAGCTCTTTCAGCCCCTGCCAGAAATAATGTGCGATCCAGCCGTCGCTGGCGTCGGGGTTGTAGTTGACCGCAATCGCATCGACATGCCGTGCCTCGGCGCGCACCGCCGCCGGGTCGTAATAGATCGGCAGCCGGTCGCCGAAATAGAGCGCATCGGGGTCGGCGGCTCGGATCGCCTTTTCGGCCAGCGTGTAATAGCGCTCGGCGACGATGCCGGTCCATTCCCGCACCGCTTTGATGCCGTGGCCGCCTGGGCGCAGATGTGTCAGTTGTGTCGTCTTGAGCAGGGCGTCCCAATCGGTCACGCCGGTCGGCGGGATGAAGTCGGCCGTAAATTTCGGCCAGTCGCCGCCGTAATCGTGGCGCAGCATCGCTACCCAGCGCTGCTTGGTAAAGTTGGTGGCGGGTTTTCCTGAGTAGAAACTGAACAGCGCGCCGGCCCACCAGCCGACCTCGTTGTCCGAGAAATAGCCGATGCGGTAAGGAGAGCCCTTGTAGGGTGCGACCAGTTGCGGCGCGAGCGCCATCATCCGCTGTTCGGTCGCCGGGTCGAACGGGTCGAACCAATGGAACTTGGCGCGCCGGCCAAGCTCCAGATTGATGATCATCGGCATGTGCAGCTTGGCGGGCGGCAGCGACCAACCACCGGCGGTGTTGAACCCCCACGCCGCGAGCCGGGACCGGGCGCGCGTCACCCAATGGGCCATCGTTGGATCGAAAGCCATCCAGCTATACCAGGTCTTGTTGTCCTTCTCGCGCCAGGAGTAGCCGGCGTCGACGGTATTGACGCCGAGGCTGTAAAAACGCTTGCCGCAAGGCGTTTTGAGCCATTCCACGCCATTGTCGTTCACCACCGACCAGTGGTCGGTCGGCGCGGTCGCGAGTTCGCAGGCGCGCGCGCCAGCCGCCGAGCCGAGAGCCAGGAGAACTGCCCAAACCCACAGGACCAAGGATCGGAATGCCTTGCACAAACGCTTTGCGTCCTTCGAGACGCGGGCTACGCCCGCTCCTCAGGATGAGGGAGGTTTGTGTACGGCATCGATAGCGGCCTCGGATCAGTCGTTCGTGGCCGTAAAGCTCTACCTCATCCTGAGGAGCCCGCGCTAGCGGGCGTCTCGAAGGACGCTTTGTCGCGGGTCCGAGGGCCGCCGCTCATGCCGCGGTGCCGCCGACGGTGATGCCGTCCATGCGCACGGTGGGTTGGCCCACCCCGACCGGCACGCCTTGGCCGTCTTTGCCGCAGGTGCCGACGCCGTCATCGAGCTTCAGGTCATTGCCGATCATCGTGATCTTGGTCATCGCGTCGGGGCCGTTGCCGATCAGCGTCGCGCCCTTGACCGCGGGGCCGACTTTGCCGTCTTCAATCAGATAGGCCTCGGACGCCGAGAACACGAATTTACCCGAGGTGATGTCGACACTGCCGCCGCCGAAATTCACGGCGTAGAGACCCTTTTTTACCGAACGGAGGATTTCCTGCGGGTCCTTGTCGCCGGCCAACATGTAGGTGTTGGTCATGCGCGGGATCGGCGCGCTGGCGAAATTCTCGCGGCGGCCGTTGCCGGTCGGCTTCACCCCCATCAGCCGGGCATTAAGGCGGTCTTGCATATAGCCTTTGAGGATGCCGTCCTCGATCAGCACGTTGTATTGCGACGGCGTGCCTTCGTCGTCGACCGTGAGCGAGCCGCGCCGGTCAGGGATCGTGCCGTCGTCGACGACGGTGACCCCCTTCGAGGCCACGCGCTGGCCCATCAACCCTGAGAAGGCGGAGGTCTTCTTGCGGTTGAAATCGCCTTCAAGCCCGTGTCCGACCGCCTCGTGCAGCATGACGCCGGGCCAGCCTGGGCCGAGTAGCACGACCATTTCGCCCGCCGGTGCCGGCACCGAACCGAGATTCACCAATGCCTGGCGCAATGCCTCGTCGACCGCGGATTGCCAGTTCGCTGGATCGAGATAACGCTCGTAGGCGAAACGGCCGCCGCTGCCGTAAGAGCCGGTCTCCATCCGGTCACCCTCGCCGACCATGATCGAGACGTTGACACGCACCAGCGGGCGGATGTCAGCCACGCGGCTGCCATCGGCGCGGATGATCTGCACCGCCTGCCAGACGCCGGCGATCGACGCCATCACTTGCCGCACGCGCGGGTCCTTGGCGCGGGCATAGGCGTCGATATCGGTCAGCAACTTGGTCTTCGCCGAGAGGTCGACCGCGCCGAGCGGGTTAAGATCGGTGTAAAGCTGGCGATTGGTGCCGACCGGAGGTTCTGCCATCGTGCCGTGATGACCAGAGGCGACAGCGCGCACCGTGGCGCCGGCGCGGCGGATCGCCGCCTCGGACAGTTCGGTGGCGTGGGCATAGCCGGCGGCTTCGTCGGCGATGGCGCGCAGCCCAAAGCCCTGGGTCGTGTCGAATGACGCGCTGCGGATGCGGCCGTCGTCGAGCGCGACGCTTTCCGACTGGCTGTGCTCGAGAAACAGCTCGCCGTCATCCATGCCGTGCAACAGCTCGCCGACAAGCCGCTCGACGCGATTCGCGTCCATCCCGGTGCGCGCGAAGAACAGGTCGTCGGTCACGGCGAGGTTGGTCATGCGGGTGCTCCTGCAAAAATCCTGTCCTCAATATGAGGCCGGCGATGCCGCGACGAAACCCCTCTCCAGCTGTCGCCGAAGGAGAGAGGAACTCTTTGGCGAAAAGGATGCGGCGGCTTGCCGCAAGAGGTTAGGGGCAATGCGACGCAGTTGTTGCCTCTCGCGGCTTTGGTGTAGGTTCCGGTGCGATCGGTTGTGGTGGCCGTGGCTGCTTGGCAAAATGCCGGAGGCGCGGTGATGTGGGTTCGGCCGAGTGGCACGAAACCCGGACGGTCTCGCTTGGATCGGATGATCTGTGAACAGCGGCCCCGGGCGGCGCGCCGGAGGCCCGATAGCGAGGTCGTCTCGTTGGGGACGGATAATTGAGGGCGTCCTCGCCGAAGGGGAGCAGCTGGAAGATGGTGCGGTTGACGGGCAGAATTCGGAACCTTGCAAGCGCAGCCTGCGCGGGCCTCGCGATCGCGCTGTGGGGCGATGCGGCGCTCGCGGATCAGCCGCGGCCATGGGAACTGGGCATGCAGGCGGCGGCAACGCCGATCACCCAGCGCATCCATGCGTTCCATAACGAATTGCTGGTGATTATCTTCGCGATCGCCTTGTTCGTTTTCGGCTTGCTGCTCTACGTGATCGTGCGGTTCAACGCGCGCTCGCATCCGGTGCCGACGCGTACCTCGCACAACACGGTGATCGAGGTGTTGTGGACCGTGGTCCCGGTGCTGATCCTCGTGACCATCGCGATCCCGTCGTTCAAGCTCATGTACTACATGGACCGGGTGCCCGACGCGAAGATGACAGTCAAGGTCACCGGCCACCAATGGTATTGGGAATACAATTATCCGGATAACGGCAATATCGATTTCAACAGCAATTTGATCGCCGACAAGGATTTGAAGCCGGGGCAAAAGCGCCTGCTTGAAGTCGACAATCCGTTGGTGATCCCGGTCGATACGACGATCCGCGTTCAGGTCGCCGGGTCCGACGTGATCCACAGCTGGTTTATGCCGTCGTTCGGCGTGCAGGAATACGCGGTAATCGGTCGCCTCAACGAGGCCTGGATGCGCGTGCTGCACACGGGCACCTATTACGGCGAATGCAACCAGATTTGCGGTGTCAATCACGCCTTTATGCCGATCAAGGTTGTTGTCGTGTCGCAGGCGGATTTCCGGAAATGGCTGACCGAGGCGAAGACCAAGTTCGCCACGCTCGACAAGCCGAAAGAGGGACCAACACAGGTTGCCGCGGCTGAACCCGCGGCAACCGTGGTGCCGGTGGTCGATCACTCGGCCCGCGCCGGCAACTGATAGCGAAGGGGTTTCCGATGGCTTACCAGGCTCACGCCGACCACGCCGATCACGCTCACGGCGCGCCCGGTTTTTTCGTCCGGTGGTTCTGTTCGACGAACCACAAGGACATCGGCACGCTGTATCTGATCTTCGCCATTATCGGCGGTCTGATCGGTGGTGTGTTGTCGGAATTGATCCGCATCCAGCTGAGCCATCCGGACAACACGTTTATTACCGACCATCAGGTCTACAACGTGATCATCACCGCGCACGGGCTGATTATGGTGTTTTTCCTGGTCATGCCGGCGATGATCGGCGGGTTTGGCAACTGGTTCGTGCCGATCATGATCGGCGCGCCGGACATGGCCTTCCCGCGCATGAACAACATCAGCTTTTGGCTGTTGGTTCCGGCGATCTTGCTGCTGTTGGCTTCGGTTTTTGTCGGGCAGGGCGAGGGCCTTAACAACGCGCTGCACGGTGGTGCCGGTGTCGGTTGGACGATTTACCCGCCGCTCTCAGAGGCCGGGCAGGACGGGCATCCCGGACCGTCCATCGACATGGTGATCTTCGCGCTTCATCTCGCGGGCGCATCGTCGATCATGGGCGCGATCAACTTCATCACGACCATCTTCAACATGCGCGCGCCGGGGATGACGCTGCACCACATGCCACTTTTCGTCTGGTCGATTCTGGTGACTGCTTTCCTGCTGCTGCTTTCGCTGCCGGTGCTGGCGGGCGCGATCACGATGCTGCTGACCGACCGCAATTTCGGCACGACCTTCTTCAAGCCGGAAGGTGGCGGCGACCCGCTGCTCTTCCTGCATCTGTTCTGGTTCTTCGGTCATCCCGAGGTTTACATTCTGATCCTGCCGGGCTTTGGGATGGTCTCGCAGATCGTCTCGACCTTCTCGAAAAAGCCGGTATTCGGTTATCTCGGGATGGCTTACGCGATGGTCGCGATTGGCGGCATCGGCTTTGTCGTGTGGGCGCATCACATGTACACGACCGGCATCTCGATCGACACGCGGGCCTATTTCACCGCGGCGACGATGGTCATCGCCGTGCCGACGGGGGTAAAGATATTCTCTTGGATCGCCACGATGTGGGGCGGTTCGATCGAGTTCAAGACGCCGATGCTGTGGGCCGTCGGCTTTATCTTCCTGTTCACAGTCGGCGGTGTGACCGGTGTCGTGCTGGCCAATGCCGGCGTCGATATCGCGCTCCACAACACCTATTACGTCGTTGCCCATTTCCATTACGTGCTGTCGCTGGGTGCGGTGTTCGCGATGTTCGCCGGCTTCTACTACTGGATCGGCAAGATGTCCGGGCGCCAATACAATGAGACGTTCGGTCAGATCCATTTCTGGCTGACGTTTATCGGCGTCAACTTGACGTTTTTCCCGATGCACTTCCTTGGTCTTGCGGGGATGCCGCGACGCATCGCCGACTATCCCGAGGCCTTTGCCGGGTGGAACCACGTCGCCTCGATCGGCTCGTACATCTCGGCGGCGGCGACGGTTTGGTTTGTGTTCGTCGTCTTCCACACATTGTTCGCCGGCAAGAAGGTCGGCGCCAATTACTGGGGCGAGGGGGCGACGACGCTTGAATGGACGGTGCCTTCGCCGCCGCCGTTCCACACCTACGAGGAACTGCCGGTTATCACCGCGGCCGGCGGCCACTAGGCGAGTGCCGCGGATGAGGTCTCGACGGTCGTTGCCATGAACGAGTTGCCGACGACCGCCGTCAGTCCGCTCGATGCGGGTGCGGCGGTCGGCGATTACGTGCAGATATTGAAGCCCAGGGTCATGTCGCTGGTGGTGTTCACTGGCGTTGTGGGGCTGGTGCTGGCGCCGGGCCACCTGCACCCGTTTCTTGCTGCCGTGGCGATCCTGTGCATCGCGATCGGCGCTGGGGCGTCGGGCGCGATCAACATGTGGTACGACCGCGATATCGATGCTGTCATGCGGCGAACCGCTGGGCGACCGTTGCCGGCCGGCCGCATGGCGCCAGGAGAAGCGCTGGGGTTTGGCTGCGTGCTCGCGGTCGGTTCGGTCGCCGTCATGGGGCTCGCGGTCAATTGGGTCGCCGCCGAGCTGTTGGCACTGACGATCGCGTTTTACGTTTTTGTCTACACGATGTGGCTCAAGCGCCGCACCCCGCAGAACATCGTGATCGGGGGTGCTGCGGGCGCGCTGCCGCCGCTGATCGGCTGGGCGGCGGTGACCGGCGATGTGAGCTGGGGGGCGATCGCGCTGTTCGCGATCATCTTTTTCTGGACGCCGCCTCATTTCTGGGCGTTGTCGCTCTACAGGGCGGAGGAATATGCCGCCGCCGGTATCCCGATGCTGCCGGTGGTCGCCGGCGCGCGCGAAACCAAAAAGCAGATGCTGCTCTATACGCTGGTGCTGTGGCCGGTGACCGCGGCGCCGTGGCTCCTCGGTGTTTCCGGCGCGTTGTACGCCGTCGGCGCCGGCGGCCTCAGTTTGCTGTTCACGGTCGCGGCGATCCGGGTCTGGCGTGACGAAAGCGACCGCAGCGCGCGTCAGATGTTTGCGTTTTCGCTGGCCTATCTGTCCCTTATCTTCGTGCTGCTGCTCGTCGATCACGGGCTGGGAGGTGGCCGGTGATGGCCGACGATCCGCAGGACGCGCGGATGCGTACCATCCGTGCCCGGAATCGGGCGCTGCTGCTGGTGCTGCTCGGTCTCGTAGCGCTCTTTTACGTGCTGACCTTTGTGCGAATGGGCGGTCACTGATATGGCGCACCCGGCCAGGCGTCATGGCACGACCGTAATCCTGCTGGTCGCGGTGATTGCCTTCATGGGCGGATTGACTGCCGCCGCGGTGCCGCTCTATCGCATCTTCTGCGCGGCGACCGGCTATGGCGGGGCGACGCAGCGAGCAAGCGTCGCGCCGGCAGACGTGTCCAAGGCTATCGTCACTGTTCGTTTTAACACCGAGATCGATCCCGGGCTCAACTGGTCGTTTCGTCCACTGGTAGATGAAATCAAGGTCCATCCCGGCGAGCAGACCCAGGTATTTTTCCGTGCCAAGAACCTGTCGAACGCCGGCATTGTCGGACGCGCGGTCTACAACGTGACGCCGACCAAAATCGGGATCTACTTCGACAAACTGCAATGCTTCTGCTTTAACGCGCAGTATTTGGCGCCGGGCGAAAGCAAGGATATGGGGGTGGTGTTCTTTGTCGATCCCGATCTCTTGAAGGATCCCGACACCAACGACGTGCGGACGATCACGCTGTCTTATGCCATGTTCAAGGCGGCGGACCAGAAAACCGATAGACCGAGGCCGAACTCATGACCGACCACGCCCACGCCGCTCCTGCCGGTGCTCACGGGGGGCACGATGCCCACGGGCATGGCGCGCCGAAGCATCCGTACCACCTCGTCGATCCAAGCCCCTGGCCGCTAGTCGGCTCGATCGCCGGCGGGGTGATGGCAACGGGTGCGGTGCTGTTTATGCACGGCCATGGCACCGCGTTGTTGATCATCGGCGCGCTTCTGGTGTTGGCGACGATGTTTGCGTGGTGGCGCGACGTGCGCAACGAAGCGACATTCCAGGGCTACCACACACCGGTCGTGCAGATCGGCCTGCGTTTTGGGATGGCGTTGTTCATCGCCTCCGAGGTGATGTTTTTCGCCGCGTTTTTTTGGGCGTTCTTTACCTCGAGCCTGTTTCCGGTCGGCGGGGTCTGGCCGCCGAAGGGTATTCACCCGTTCGATCCATTCGCATTTCCGTTTCTCAATACGTTGATTCTGCTGCTTTCGGGTACGACGGTGACGTGGGCGCATCACTCGCTGCTGGAAGGCAATTACAAGGGGTTGATTCAGGGACTCACCGTGACGGTGCTGCTTGGCCTCAGCTTTACTTGCGTGCAGGCATATGAATATTCGCATGCGGCATTCCACTTCAGCGGTGGCATCTACCCGTCGACCTTCTTTATGGCAACTGGGTTTCACGGGTTCCACGTGATCATCGGCACGACATTTCTCGCCGTATGTCTGTGGCGGGCGAAAAAGGGCGATTTCACGCCGACGCATCATTTCGGCTTGGAAGCGGCGGCGTGGTATTGGCATTTCGTTGACGTCGTCTGGTTGTTTCTCTTTGTTTGCATCTATTGGTGGGGCATGGGGGCGGCTCTACCGCTCGGCGAATAGTGGCAACGGCCTACGCGCCCGTATCTCCTGTTCGCGCGGCATTGAGCTGCCGCTGTCCGCGTTGCGGTGAGGGCAAGATTTTCGCCGGTTTGCTGACGGTTCGCGCGACGTGCCCCGCGTGCGGGCTCGATCTCTCAGCCGAGGACGCGGGCGATGGCCCCGCTGTGTTCCTGATCCTTTTTCTTGGCGCCGTCGCGGTCCTGATCGCGGCGTGGTTGGAAATAGAATACGAGCCGCCCATTTGGGTGCACCTGGTGGTGCTGACGCCGATCATCGTCGGCGGTGCGATCGGTCTGCTGCGACCGCTGAAAGCTTACATGATCGCGTTGCAGTACCGGCACAATCTGCTCAATCCGCCGTCGACATAGCCAATGACGATGGGCTTTCGCCCGCGACTGGTGCCGACGCTCTTTACCGTGCCCGGCGTGTTGATCCTCATTGGCCTTGGGATCTGGCAGGTGCAGCGGTTGCACTGGAAGGAAGGGCTGATCGCGCAGCGCGACGCGGCGGTGACCGCGGCGCCGATTGCGCCGCCGAAAAGATTCGCTGAAGCAAGCGGGCTTGAATTTCGGCACATCGTTGCCGAAGGGACGTTCGAAAACGACAAGGAGCTGTTTCTCGCGGCATCATCGGATAGCGGCGAAAGCGGCTATCAGGTGGTGACGCCGCTCAAGATGACCGACGGCCGTACGATGTTCGTCAACCGCGGTTTTATCCCGCTGGAACTGAAGGATCGTTCAAAGCGTGCCGCTGGCGAATTGTCGGGCATGCAAAAAGTGGTCGGGCTGCTGCGTTTGGCGCCGCCGAAGAAACCGAGTTTTTTTCTTCCTGAGAATCGGCCGGACCTCAATCTGTGGTTCTGGGTCGATCTGCCGGCGATGGCGCAGCGGGACGCTATCATCGATCCCGTTCCGTTCTATATAGACGCCGACAAGGCGCCAAACCCAGGTGGCTGGCCGAGAGGCGGGATCACCCGCCTCGACCTGCCGAACGATCACCTGCAATACGCGATCACATGGTTCTCGTTGGCCGTCGCGCTGATTGTCATCTACGTGCTGTACCATCGTTCGAATCAGCCGCAGCGATGAACCATTGGGAGACGTAAGGGTTTACAGGGCTAGCCCAAGCGGCCAATCTCTGCTCCGCCGAGGCCGAGCCGCGTCCGTACGGCGCCGATGTCCGTACGGGCTTCAGCGAACATAGCCAGGGGAATCAGGTGATCGAAATTGGCGCCCAGCAAGAGGCTCGCGACACCTGCCGCTCCGCCACGCGCGCAAAATTCGAAGCAATCCGGCGCGAAAGTGAAACGCTCGCCGCGCGGCTGACGCCGGAAGATCAATCAATCCAATCGATGCCCGATGTCAGCCCGACAAAGTGGCATCTTGCCCATACAACCTGGTTTTTCGAGACGTTTGTCCTGGCGCGGTTCGACCCCAGCTATCGGGTGTTCGACCCGATGTTTCATTACCTGTTTAATTCCTATTACGAGGCCGAGGGGCCACGGCATCCGCGGCCACAGCGCGGGCTTCTGTCGCGCCCGTCCTGTGCCGATGTCGCCGCGTATCGCGAGCATATCGACGGCGCGCTGACGCGGCTGATCGACGCGGCGCCCGGCGAAGTTTGGAGTGAGATCGCGCCGCTGATCGAGTTGGGCTGTCATCACGAGCAGCAGCATCAGGAACTGATCCTGATGGACATCAAGCATGTCTTCTCGATCAACCCGCTGCTGCCCGCCTACCAACCGCCGCGCCGCCGTGCCGCCGGCACGGAAACCCGGCTCGACTGGGTCAAGTTTTCGGGCGGGTTGGCGCAGATGGGGCATGGCGGTCCCGGCTTTGCTTTCGATAATGAGACACCGCGGCACCGCGTTTGGATCGAGCCGTTTCGCTTGGCGACACGGCCGGTGACCTGCGGGGAGTTTGCCGAGTTTATTGCCGCGGGTGGGTATTCCGAACCGGAGTTCTGGTTGTCGGAAGGTTGGGCGACCGTCCAGCAGCAGGGCTGGGAGGCCCCGGCATATTGGCGCGCGGCCGACAGTGGGTGGCGGGTTTTCACGCTGTCAGGCGAGAAGCGCCTCGATCCCGCCGAGCCGGTTGTCCATGTCAGCTTTTACGAGGCCGATGCCTATGCAAAATGGGCGGGCAAGCGCCTGCCGACCGAAGCGGAGTGGGAGGTCGCGGCGGAAGGCGTGGCGCTGACCGGTAATCTTGGCGATAGCAGGCGCTACCACCCGGTCGCGGACAACGGCGGTCCTGGGTTGCGGCAAATGATCGGCGATGTCTGGGAGTGGACCCAAAGCCCCTACACGCCCTATCCGCGGTTCCGCGCGGTGTCTGGCGCGATCGGCGAATACAACGGCAAGTTCATGTCGAACCAGATGGTGCTGCGCGGCGGCGCGGCGGTGACACCGGCCAACCACGTCCGCACGACCTATCGCAACTTTTTTCCTCCTTCGGCGCGCTGGGCGTTTTCCGGACTGCGCCTCGCGGAAGACGCCTGACGTCCGGAGTGTTTGCCCATGCCTGATGGTGCCGATTTTGCCTTTCACGATCTCGCGCCCGGGGAAGACAGTTTTCGGGACGCCGTGCTCGCGGGCCTCTCGACGAACCCGAAATCGTTGCCGTGCAAGTTCTTTTACGACCAGCGTGGCTCGGCGCTGTTTGAGGCGATTTGCGAGGTGCCGGAATATTATCTGACCCGCACCGAGCTTGGCATTCTCGAAACCTACGCGCCAACGATCGCCGCGCGGGTCGGCGCGCATTGCCGGCTGGTCGAGCTGGGCAGCGGGGCGAGCCGCAAGGTGCGGCTGCTGCTCGATGCGCTCGAAGCGCCGCTCGCTTATGTGCCGGTCGATATCTCGCGCGGTTTCCTGCGTGAGGCCGCGGCGAGCATCGCCGCCGATTTTCCCGGTCTCGAAGTGATCGCGGTCTGCGCCGATTACACGCGCCCCTTCGCTCTACCGCAGATCACTGGGCCCGCGGGCAAGGCGGTTGGTTTTTTTCCGGGCTCGACCATCGGCAATTTCGAGCCGGAGGCCGTGGTGGCGTTTCTCAGCCATTGCGGCCAATTGCTCGGACCGGGCGCGGAAATGCTGATCGGGGCCGACGTCAAGAAAGACAAGGCGGTGCTCGATGCAGCCTATAACGACGCCGCGGGTCTTAATGCGGCGTTCAACCTCAACTTGTTGCACCGGATCGCCAAGGAACTCGACAGCGACATCACGATCGACGATTTCGCCCATGTCGCGTTCTACAATCCCGATGAGGGACGGGTGGAGCTCTACATCAAGAGCCTGAAGGACCAGGACGCGGTCATCGCCGGGCGGCGGCTCTCGTTTGCCGTCGGCGAGCTGATCCACACCGAGAATTCCTACAAATATGCGATCCCTGAGTTCCGCGCGCTTGCCGCACGGGCCGGGTTCCGCACGCTCGACACCTGGACCGATGCCGAGGGGAAATTCGCGGTCTACTATCTGCGCCGGGATTAGGCCGCGGCACTCTTCGTTTCGTACAGCGCTTCCAGCGCGGCACCATAGACGCCGCGGACGACGTGCCGCCTGATCTTCAGCGTTGGGGTCAGTTGGCTGTTCGCCGTCGTGAACGGCTCGCGGGCGATGATAAAACGGCGGACGCGCTCGATGGCCGGCAGCGCCGCGTTGGCGCGGGACACCACATCGCTCAGCGCCTTGATGAGTCCGGGATGGTCGACAAGCGCCGATAATTCGATACCGGGCGCGATCTGCGCGGCGAATTCCGGATCTGGCACCAGGATCGCCACGAGATGCGGGCGTTGATCGCCAAAAACCATCGCCTGCGCGATCTCCGGCTGCAACGTCAGCGCGCCCTCGACCTTGGCCGGTGCGATCATGTCGCCACCTGAATTCTTGATGAAATCGCGCTTGCGGTCGGTGATGCGCAGATACCCCGCAGCATCGAGATAGCCGATATCGCCAGTCTTGAGCCAGCCGTCGGCAAGCGTGCGCGCGGTGGCTTCGGGGTCGTTCCAGTAGCCCTTCATCACATTGTCACCAGAGACGAGGATTTCGCCGTCCTCGGCAATTTTGATCGTGACCCCTAGGAGAGGCGGCCCGACCGAGTCGATCCTGATATTGCCGGGCGGGTTGCACGCGATGACTGGGCCCGCCTCGGTCTGCCCGTAACCCTGGAGCAACTGCACGCCGAGCGCGAGAAAGAAGCTGCCAATCTCGGGGTTGAGGGGCGCGCCGCCGGAGACCATCGCCTTGAGGCGGCCGCCGAAACGCGCCCGCACCTTGTCGCGGACCAGCTTATCGGCCAGGGAATCCATCATGCGATCACGGAAACCGTGCGGTTCGCCCGCGAGCCGCTTTTTGCCGAGCGTCACGGCCTTCTCGAACATCCGGCGCTTCAGGCCCTTTTCGCGCTCGATGCCGCGGCGGATACGCTGATGCATCGTCTCGTAGAGGCGAGGAACGGCCGTCATGATTGTCGGCCGCACTTCCACGAGATTGGCGGCGAGGCTGTCGGCTCCTTCGGCAAAATAGATCTGAGCGCCGATGGAAATCGGGAACATCAGGCCCGCGGTGTGTTCGTAGGAATGCGAGAGCGGCAGAAAGTTGAGGAACACCTCGTCGCCCAGCCCCAGCATCTCCAGCAGGTGATAGGCGCCGCGGCAGTTGCAGATAATATTGCGATGCGTCGCGATCACCCCTTTCGGCAGCCCGCCGGTTCCCGACGTGTGGATGATGCACGCCATGTCGTCGGAGCTGAGGGCGGCGACACGTTGCACGATCTCGTCCACCTGATCGTCGCCGAGCGAGAGCACGGCATCCCACAATCGGGCGCCGGAGGGCGGCGTGCCCTCCATGACGACGACCGCCTGAACGCTCGGTACCAGTGCAGCCGCCGCGGCGGCCCGCTCGCTGACCGGCGGTTTGGAGGCGATCACCACGCGAGCGCCGGAATTGCCAAAGACGTGGCGGTGGTCGTCGATGGTGTTGGTTGTGTAAGCCGGGACCGTGATGGCGCCGGCGCTCATGATGGCCAGATCGGCGATAGCCCATTCCGGCCGGTTTTCGGCCGCCAGAGCGACCCGGTCGCCGGGTTCGATGCCCAGCGTGGCAAGCCCCCGCGCCAGGCGATTGACCGTACGCGCGGTCTCCACCCAGCTTATCGGCTGATAGGTGCGCTCGTGCTTAGCCCACAGAAACGGACGCTCGCCGCGTTCCGCGGCGACCGCGAGAAACATCGCCGGCAGGCTGCGAAACTTGTCGTAGTCGGTCATGCTTTTCGGCGTCTCCCGGCGGGCGTAGTACGGCATGATAGCGGAAACGGCGGCTGTGGCGTATGCAACGACCTTGATCTCGTCGCATCAATGATTAATTCAAATGCGATGATTGCGGCTAAGATGAGATGAGCAGTATCACGATTCGCAATTTGGATGACGCTTTGAAGCGCCGGCTGCGCGTTCGTGCGGCGCAGCGGAACCATTCGATGGAGGAAGAGGCGCGCGACATTTTGCGTTGCGCCCTTGCTGAGGAGCTCGGTTCTCCAGGACAGTTGGGAAGTGCGATCCGCCGTATCATAGAACCGCTGGGTGGGGTCGATCTGCCTGAGTTTCCGCGCGGGCCTTTACGTGAACCGCCGGATTTCTCGTGATTGTTCTGGACACGAATGTTTTATCTGAGGCACTACGCCCAAAGCCCGCGTCCGGGGTGATAGATTGGCTCGATTCCGAGCCAGCGCAAGCCCTGTTTACCACAGCGATTACCGAGGCGGAGCTTCTATATGGCGTCGCACTGCTGACGGCTGGTGGTCGAAAGCGTTTACTGCAATCGGCGATCGCTCAGATTCTCGCGGAGCGGTTCGTCGGACGTATCTTGCCGTTTGACCGGGCTGCGGCGAGAGCGTTCGCCGATATCGCAGTGATGCGCCGGCGCGCGGGTCTTCCCATAACGGAGGCCGATGCACGTATTGCCGCGATCGCTCGCTCTCGCGGCGCGCGCCTCGCGACGCGCGATACCGGCGGCTTTGTCGGCTGTGGTCTGGAGTTGATCGATCCATGGGCATGACCTGTGCCTGATGAAGACAATTTTACCGGTCGTGTTCGCCGCTATGCGCAGGTCGGCGCGGCGGTTGGCGGTCTCGCGGCGCGACTGGCGGGTGAGCGTTATCTTGGCATCGGTATTGATCGTGAGCGGCATGCGGCCGATTTGAAGGCGGCGCTCGGCGGCATCAAGGGACCGCTGATGAAGGTCGCTCAGCTGCTTGCCACGATCCCTGATGCGCTGCCCGAAGAATATGTACGCGAGCTTATCCAACTGCAGTCGAACGCGCCGGCGATGGGCTGGCCGTTTGTGCGGCGGCGGATGATGGGCGAACTCGGGCGCGATTGGCAGAGCCGGTTCAAGAGCTTTGAGCGCGAGGCGGCGCGCGCCGCCTCGCTGGGCCAGGTGCATCGTGCCGTCGCCCTCGACGGGACTCGCCTGGCGTGCAAGCTGCAGTATCCCGATATGGCCTCGGCGGTGGAGGCCGATTTGCGCCAGCTGCGGCTGGCAATGGGACTGTACGAACGCTATGACCGCGCCGTCACAACGGCGGAAATTCACGCCGAGATCGCCGCCCGGCTACGTGAGGAACTCGACTATGCGCGCGAGGCCGCGCATATGCGGCTATACGGCGAGATCCTAAAAAACGAAGCCGGTGTCGCGGTGCCAATGCCTTATGCGGAGCTGTCGACCAAGCGCCTGCTCACGATGACCTGGCTCGACGGTGGGCCGATTCTTGATTATGCGGCAAACGCATCCCTCGAAAAGCGCAATGCCATCGCCCTCAGGATGTTCCGCATTTGGTACGTCCCTTTTTATTACTACGGCGTCATTCACGGCGACCCGCATCTCGGTAACTACATAGTGGCGCCGGATGGCACGGTGAACCTGCTTGATTTCGGCTGTATCCGGATTTTCCCGGCTTCGTTCGTCAAAGGGGTGATCGACCTCTACCACGCGCTCGAAAACAATGATGAAGAGCTCGCGGTGCATGCCTATGAAAGCTGGGGCTTTGGCAATCTCTCGAACGAGATGATTGCCGTGCTCAACCGCTGGGCGCGCTTTGTTTACGGCCCGCTGCTCGATGACCGCATCAGGCCGATCCAGGAGCGACGCGGCGAACCCGAGGGGCCGCGCTTGGTCGACAGCGTTCATCAAGACATCAGGCGGCTTGGCGGTATCGCACTGCCGCGGACTTTTGTCTTTATGGACCGGGCGGCGGTCGGCCTGGGTTCGGTGTTCTGGCACTTGCGGGCCGAGATCAATTGGCACCGGCTGTTTCACGAGTTGATCGACGATTTCGACGAGGCAGTGCTCGCCGCGCGACAGCAAGCCGCGCTTGTTCGTGCCGGTGTTCCCAAGAGCGAATAATCGAGGGCAACGATCAAAACTTAGTTTTGATCCGGATGAATTGTCGCCGTATCTCCGTTATGTTGCATTAACGCCCTGAGGGTGCCGGGGGTGAGCGATGTCTGAGTCGTCGATCGGTTTTGTTACGAAATTATTGTTCGCGTCTTTGGTCATTGGCGCCGTAGGAATTGCAGCGGCCAAGGATGTCATGCCATTTCTGAAGCCTGCGGCGACTCCGCCTGTGCCTGTCGCACCGCCAGCGACGGCCCCGCCGACAGCTCAGGCGATCATCCCACCGGCCACTCTCGCACCACAGCCGGCTGCCAAGCCGGTTGTGACAACTGCAGCCCATCATCCAATAAAGCATCATACCGCCAAATTGAGCCGCTCGATGAAGAGCCTCGGCCCAGAGCACCACCGTGCGTCGGCGAATCACGCCGCCACCGAGAGACTTCGGGAACCGAGTCTGCCGCCGTGGGCGCCGACATCGCCGCCGGATTTTGGCGAGGCTGGTCCCTATCAACGGCTGGTTTATGGTGCGCCGCGGCCAGGCCCCTTTGGCGGCTGGGGCGGGTATCGCAGCTACTATCCCTATTGATGCTGAGTGCGCACGCCAACGGCGGTGTGCGCGGTTGCGTCGGCGTGCCGACGCGGGCACACTTCACCAACCTATTCGGCCGCGGGTTGATGTCATGCGAATGATTTACGTTCTGGCGTTCACCGTGCCCGTGTTGGCAAGCTGCACGCCCTACATCCCGGCGAAGCTCGACTTTGGCACCAGCGCGGCCGTGTCGAAGGGCGATTTGCCGCCCGAATACGCCAAGTTCAATGCTTATGACGCCAATGTGAACCCGCTGCTCGCAAATCAGATTTGCGCGACATCATATCAGCCGAACGATTTGACGACGGCCGATGCCTCACCCGGACAACTTGTGACGGCGCACGGCACTTGTGCCCCGCACCGGCCGCTGACCGGGCCCTGAGCAGCTGTTAGTCCGCGGACACGCGGCCAGCAGTTTCCCCGCGTTCACCGAGCAGGTGGTCGAAATAATCGATCGTGCGCTGCAGGCCGACGCGAAGCTGGGTCCGCGGCTTCCAGTCGAGCAGCGCGCTGGCTTGGCTGATGTCCGGGCAGCGCTGCACCGGGTCGTCGACCGGCAGTGGCATATATGTAATCGGCGAGCGCGATCCGACCAGCTCGATGATCAGCTTCGCGAGTTCGGCGACCGAGGTTTCGACTGGGTTGCCAAGGTTCATCGGGCCGGTGATGTCATCCGGTGCATTCATCATCCGGATGAATCCCTCGATCAGGTCGTCGACATAGCAGAAGGCGCGGGTTTGGCTGCCGTCGCCGTACAGCGTGATGGGTTCGTTCTTTAGCGCCTGGACGATGAAGTTCGACACCACGCGCCCGTCATTAGGGTGCATGCGCGGGCCGTAGGTATTGAAAATGCGCACCACGCGGATGCGCAGCTTGTGTTGGCGGTAGTAATCGAAGAACAGCGTCTCGGCGCAGCGCTTGCCTTCGTCATAGCAGGCGCGCGGGCCGATCGGGTTGACGTTGCCGCGATAGGATTCTTGCTGGGGATGGACGATGGGGTCGCCATAGACCTCGGAGGTCGAGGCCTGAAAGATTTTAGCTTTCAGGCGTTTGGCGAGGCCCAGCATGTTGATTGCGCCCAGAACGCTGGTCTTTGTCGTCTGCACCGGATCGTGCTGGTAATGGATGGGCGATGCCGGGCAGGCGAGGTTGTAGATTTCATCGACCTCGACAAACAGCGGGTGCGTCACGTCATGGCGCATCGCCTCGAAATCCGGGTTCTGCAACAGTCCTGCGATGTTGTCCCGGCGGCCGGTAAAATAATTGTCGACGCACAGCACATTGTGGCCATCGGCGATCAGCCGCTCACAGAGATGCGAGCCGAGAAAGCCGGCACCGCCGGTGACGAGGACGCGTTTGGTTGATGTGCGCATGGTTTTTACCTGGATATTTGGGGGTTGCGCTGTTGGTGGTCAGGCGATGATCCGAAGGTTTACATTGGGCCCGGGAGTCGGTTCGGTCGTGGTGCGGCCGACGCTGTGATAGGTGAACCCCGCCTCGGCCATGTCTTCCGGCTGATAAATGTTACGCAGGTCGACAACGACCGGTTTGCGCAACAAATCGCGGACGCGAGTGAGGTCGAGAGCGCGGAACTCGTTCCACTCGGTCAGCAGTACGACCGCGTCGGCCCCCTCGATCGCCTGATAGGCGTCGCCGCAATAATCGAGGTCGGGTAGCACCTTTCTGGCTTCGGCCGTCCCCTCGGGATCAAAGGCGCGGATCGTCGCGCCGGCTTCGATCAATGCCGGCAGGATCGACAGGCTCGGGCTGTCCCGCATGTCGTCGGTGTTCGGCTTGAACGTCAGCCCGAGCACGCCGATGGTCTTCCCGGCGACGGTGCCGCCGCAGGCGGCGACGACGCGGTCAGCCATGCCGCGTTTGCGCTGATCGTTGATGGCCAGCACTTCCTCAACCATCGTGATGCGTCGGCCGGCTTCCTCGGCGGTGCGCACCAAAGCTGCACAATCCTTAGGAAAGCACGACCCGCCAAAGCCCGGGCCCGCATGGAGAAACTTGCGGCCAATGCGACCATCGAGGCCGATGCCGTGGGCGACGTCCTGGACATCGGCGCCAACCGCCTCGCATAGATCGGCGACCTGGTTGATAAAGGTGATCTTGGTCGCGAGAAACGCATTGGCCGCGTATTTGATGAGCTCGGCGGTTTCGAGTGTCGTCATCACGACAGGCGTTTCGAGCAGGTAGAGCGGCCGGTAAAGGCCGCGCAGCACCGCACGGGCATGTTCACTATCGGTGCCGATGACGACGCGGTCGGGGCGCATAAAGTCCTGGATCGCCGAACCCTCGCGCAGGAATTCGGGATTGGACGCAACATCGAACGCGCCGGCTGGAAGGCGCTGCGCCAGGATGTTTTCAAGCTTTCGACCGGTGCCGACGGGCACGGTCGATTTGGTGACCACGACGGTGCGCGTGCCCGGCCGCGCGGCGAGAGCGTCGCCGATCTCGGCAGCAGCGGCGAAGACATAAGTCAGGTCAGCGTGCCCATCGCCACGCCGCGATGGCGTGCCGACTGCGATAAAGACCGCGTCGGCGCCGTCCAGCGCCGTGTTGAGGTCGGTGGTAAAGCTGAGACGGCCCGCAGCCTTGTTGACCGCGACGAGCTGATCAAGGCCAGGTTCATAGATCGGCACTTCACCGCGCTGGAGCCGCGCTATCTTATCGGCGTCCTTGTCAACACAGACGACGGACACACCAAACTCGGAGAAACAGGCTCCCGAGACAAGCCCGACATAACCTGTACCGATCATCGCAATTCGCATTAGCCGACTCCCAATTGACCAGGTGGCGACCGCAGCCAAAACGAGCCGCCGGTCCACTTAATTCCACTACCCTCTTTCACGCTGCGGTATCGTTCCGACAACGCGCGGAACACCGCCACTCGATATTCCGTTGTCGCATCACCAACAAAAGCAAGGTTCAAGCGGCATCATGTCTCAATCTGTACTGGTAACCGGTGGCGCTGGCTATATCGGCAGCCATGCCTGCAAAGCACTTGCTCAGGCGGGGTACATCCCAGTCACCTATGACAATTTGTCGCGTGGGCACCGCCATGCCGTGCGCTGGGGACCGCTGGTCGAAGGCGATGTGAGCGATCGCGGTGCCGTATCCGCTGCGATCAAAACTCACGAAATTACCGCCGTCATGCATTTCGCCGCCTTTGCCTATGTCGGCGAATCGGGCACCGATCCAGCGCTTTATTACCGCAACAATGTAATTGGAACATTGACGCTGTTGGACGGCATGCGCGACGGCGGGGTCGATCGCCTCGTCTTCTCGTCGACCTGCGCGACCTATGGATTGCCGGAAGCGATGCCGATCGCCGAGACGACGCCGCAACGGCCGGTTAATTCCTACGGCGAAACCAAGCTCGCGATCGAGCGAGCGCTTTACTGGTACGGGCAGTCCTATGGCTTCCGCTCGGTCGCGCTGCGCTATTTCAACGCGGCCGGCTGTGACCGGGATGGCATGATCGGCGAGGAGCACGACCCCGAGACGCATTTGATCCCGCTTGTGCTCCGCGCGGCGCTGGGGGCCGCGCCGCCGGTATCGATCTTCGGCACCGATTATCAGACGCCCGACGGCACCGCGATCCGCGACTATATCCACGTCGAGGATTTGGCGAGCGCGCATGTGCGCGCGTTCGAATACCTGGAGAAGGGTGGCGCCAGTATCGCGGCGAATCTGGCGACCGGACGAGGCTATTCGGTGCGCGAGATCATCGCCGCGGTGGCGCGTGCCGTTGGCCGCGACGTGCCGCAGCGCGAGGCGCCGCGCCGTGCTGGCGATCCGCCAGCGTTGATCGCGGATCCGAGCCTCGCGGCGTCGGTACTCGGCTGGCGGGCGGAGTGCTCCGATCTCGACACGATCATCGGCAGCGCGCTCGCCTGGGAGATGCGCCAGCACAACAAGGGAGGAGTACCGGGGAATTGAATGCGGTGATGGCCCGTTATGCGATTACTGCCGCCCAACCGGGCGGCGCGTCGTGTCAGGGCTAAGGAAACCGCATGAGCCTTGTCGTCGAAGACCGCCTGGACGAAGCGTCGCCTAAATTCGTCCCGTCGAATGTGTCGATCCGCGTTGATGGTAAATTCTTCCGCGCGGGCTCGGACAGCGACGCGCCAAAGCACTTTGTCAAAGGCGTGACCTACGGGCCGTTCGCACCCGGCAGTCACGGTGGGCAATTCCCAGAATTCGAAATGGTGGAGCGCGATTTCGCGCTGATGCGAACGGCGGGGATCAACACGGTGCGTGTGTTTACCGTGCCGCCCGTCTGGTTGCTCGACGCGGCGCAGCGGCATGGGCTCAAGATGCTCGTCGGGCTGCCGTGGTCGCAGCACGTCGCGTTTCTCGACAGCGCCGAGGTGCAGGCCGAAATCCGCGATGCAATCGTCGCCGGGGTGCGTGCCTGCGAACAGCACCCGGCCGTCTTTGCCTATCTGGTCGGGAATGAAATCCCGCCCGACATCATCCGCTGGCACGGCGCGCAGCGGGTCGAAAAATTTCTCGAAAGTCTCGTCGCGCTGGTGCGCCACGAGCATCCAGGCGCGCTGGTCAGCTACGCGAATTTTCCCTCGACAGAATATCTCAACATCGCCGCGTTCTGTGACTTCCTGTGCTTCAACGTCTATCTGCACGACGAGACGGCCTTTCGCCGCTACATCGCACGGCTGCACAATCTCGCCGTCACCAAACCGCTGGTACTGACCGAGTTCGGCGCCGACTCGTTGCGCAGCAGCGAGGCCGAGCAGCGCGACATTTTGTCATGGCATGTCAACGCCGCGTTTGCCGGGGGCGTCGCTGGAACTTTTGTCTTCGCCTGGACCGACGAGTGGTTCACCGGCGGGCACCCGATCGAGGACTGGGCTTTTGGCCTGGTTGATCGTGACCGCCGACCGAAACAGGCTTTCGCTGCGGTGGCGGCGCAATATCTCGACCAGTTGCCGCCGCCGCTGCCACGTTATCCGCGCGTCTCGGTGGTGGTCTGTGCCTATAACGCCGAGCGGACGATGTTCGACTGTCTGGCGTCGCTCGAACTCCTCAACTACCCCGATTACGAGGTCATCGTCGTCAACGACGGGTCAAAGGACCGCACCCTCGCAATCAGCGAAGGTTTCCCTTATTGCCGGATCATCAGCCAGGAGAACAAAGGCCTGAGTTTCGCGCGCAATGTCGGCGCGCGAGCGGCGACTGGAGAGATCATTGCCTATACCGACAGCGATTGCGTCGCCGACCCTGACTGGCTCAACTATCTCGCCGCGACGATGGAGACCAAGGGGCTATCGGGCTGCGGCGGTCCGAATTTCTCACCGACCGAGACACATCTCGTTCCCGAAGCGGTGGCGGCGGCTCCCGGCGCGCCCTGCCATGTGTTGATCGATGACGAAATCGCCGAGCATATCGCCGGCTGCAACATGGCGTTCCGGCGGGACGCGCTGTTGGCTGTTGGCGGCTTTGACCCGATCTTTCATGCTGCCGGCGACGATGTCGACTTCTGCTGGCGGTTCCAGGACGCCGGCCATGTGATCGGCTACAGCGCGGCGGCGATGGTCTGGCATTACCGCCGCAACACGGTGAAAGCCTATATCTGTCAGCAGAAGGGCTACGGCAAGGCTGAAGCGATGCTCTACGGCAAGCATGCCGCGCGCTTCAACGCGTTTGGTCAGGCGAAATGGAGCGGCCGCATCTACGGCGACCTGTCGTCGTCGATGCTGCTTTGGAGCAAGCCGGTGATCTATGCCGGCACGTTCGGCCGCGGGCTGTTCCAGACGCTCTACCAGCCGCCGGGTAATATGTTGCAATACTTGCCGCTGACGTTCGAGTGGACCGCGTTGTCATTGCCGCTGGTGCTCGCCGGGCTTATCGCCGGAGGGGCGTGGTGGCTGCTTGTCTTGCCGCTACTACTGACCGGGGCGATGTGCATCAAGGGCGGTGTCAGCGCGAAGATCGCTCCTCGATTTGAGGGACTAAAAGCGCGGGCGCTGATCGCGCTGCTGATCTTTCTCGGGCCGCTGCTGCGGGGCTGGTCGCGGCTGAAATGGCGTGCCAAGGCGCTGCCCGAATTTGTGCCGGCCGCCGGTCCGTTCCGGCAGCGCGCCCGTTGGAACTGGCGCTCCCGGGGTTTTGTGCTGTCGTTCTGGAACGAGACCAGCACCGAGAAAGAGGCGCTGCTAGGCGCGCTGATGCGCGCGTGCGCTGATGAGCGCTACCTCACGACGATGGGCGCCGGCTGGGAAGATTGGGATGTCGAGGTGGGGGGTGGCGTGGCCGGCGGAGCGCACGTGCGGGTCGCGGTCGAGAATCACGGTGCCGAGAAACGGCTGCTGCGCGTGCGATCTAGCCTGCGGCTGTCCGGCATCGTGCGTATGGTTGTCGGCGGGGCAGGGGCCCTGGCACTCGCCAGCCTCGGGTTCGGCAGCATAACGGCAGCGACGGTATTCAGCGCCCTCGCGGCCGCCACCGGCAGCCTCGCGGTGTGGCAGCTGATGTTGTTCGCGCGCTGTCTCCACGGCCTTCTCGAGGACGCGGCGCGTCAGACGGCGCTGCTTCCTGTCAACCCGCTCGCCCGTGCGCCGCTACCGGTCGGGTCGCCGAAAACCGCCTGATCGCCGGCGATGTTGCCGCTACTTCGCAAGATATGGCCGTATCTGCGCGTCTATCGCTGGCAAGTGATGTGGGCGCTCGCTCAGGTGTTTCTGATCGCGGGCTTTGAGCTGTTGAAGCCGTGGCCGTTGCAGATCGTCATCGACCATGTACTCGGTAACAAGCCGCCGCCGGCAGGAAGCGAGATTGCTGCGCTGCTGTCGCTGCCAAAGAGCGAGCTACTGCTCTTCACCTGTATCGGCATCGTTTTGGTCAATATCGGCAGCGGTGGGCTGACGCAGCTGCACTACTACACATCGATCCGCGTCGGCCAAAGCATGGTCAACGACCTGCGCGGCGTGCTGTATGGCCATTTGCAGCGCCAGTCGCTCGCCTATCACGGCAGGCAGCAGGTCGGCGATTTGATGTACCGCATCACCGCCGACAGCTTCGCGGTACAGACGATGATCATGAACGGGATTCTGCCGATCCTTTCGGCTGTGATCCTGCTTGTCGGCATGCTCGTCGTGCTGCTGCCGCTCGATACCGAGCTGACGCTGCTGGCGCTGACCGTGGTGCCGGTGCTGTTTGTGCTGATTTCGCGCTTCAACAAAAAGATTATCAGCATCTCGACCGAGGTGCGCGAGCGCGAGAGCCAAGTCTATTCGCTCGTCCAATGGACAATGAGCGCGATCAAGATTGTCCAGGCCTTTACCAAAGAGGACGAAGAGCACCGCCGATTCATGGGGGCGAGCCGTGAGAGCCTGCGCGCCTCACTGCGCCTCTTCAGTTGGCAGACGCTGTATTCGGGGGTCGTTAATCTGACGATCGCTGTCGGGACGGCACTGGTCATCTATGCCGGCGCGCGAACCGTGATGACCGGTCGGCTGACACTGGGCGAACTGCTCGTGTTCATCTCTTACCTGGCTCAGCTCTACATGCCGATCAATCAGATTACGCAGAGCTGGGGGTTGATCGCTGGCGCGCGGGTCGGCGCGCGACGCGTCTTTGAGGTGCTCGACACCGAGCCCGATCTGCCGAGCGGAACCAAGCTGTTCCCACCCGAGGGGGCGCGCGGCGAAATCGCTTGGCGTGGTGTCGGCTTTCGTTACGTCCCCGGGACACCCGTTCTGGAAAACATCGACTTCGCCGTGGCGCCGGGATCGAGGATCGCGATTGTCGGCCCGACCGGTGCGGGCAAATCGACCTTGCTCGGATTATTGCCGCGGTTTTTTGATCCGAGCGCCGGTGTCGTCGAGATCGATGGCGTCGATTTGCGCGATTATGAACTGAAGTCGTTGCGCAGCCAGATCGGCATGGTGCTGCAGCCGCCGCTGATCTTCCCCCTCTCCGTGCGCGACAACATCGCCTATGGCCGGCCGGGAGCCGACGACGCGGCGATCGAGAAGGCCGCACGAGGCGCCTATATTCACGAGCGCATCCTCGACTTGCCGCAAGGCTACGAGACCTCGGTGGGCGAGGCTGGTGTCGCATTGTCGGAGGGCGAGAAACAACGGGTAACGATCGCTCGGGCGTTGCTTCGTGACGCGCCAATCCTCATCCTCGACGAGCCGACCTCCGCGCTCGACGTCGAGACCGAGGCATCGGTGATGGCGGCGATCGAGACGCTGATGCAGGACCGCACGACGTTTATCATCGCCCACCGCCTGTCGACGATTCGCACTTGCGACCGAATCGTCGTCCTGCGCGACGGCGGTATCGTCGAGCAAGGAACATTGCCGGAATTGCTGCGCCGGGGTGGAGTCTTCGCCGGCTACTATCGCACCCAATTCTTGACGGAGGCCGGACCCGCGCCTGTGATCCCGCTTTCTGCATAAGTTTGTTGCTAATCTGCAACGAACTGTTGCGTACGCGTCTCGATCTCGAAGAGATGGCGCATGAATCTCGGGTATTGAATGGCCCTTAGATTTGAGTATCCAGTACTGGCGGCACGACTTTTGCTACTTATTTCCGTTGCTCATAAAGATTACGGGAGCCCCATGATCGTTTGTGGCTGCTGTAATTGAATTATAATTATCAAGAAATTTGCGAGACGCGCCCGGCAAAAGATATAGAGGTCATTGCTTAGGCGCCGAGACAGATTTGCTGTTGCAACATCTGATCTGCTTCGCTACCGTTTATTAAGAGAGGGGAGGATGCCGCTCGGCGCATTGGGCCGAAGGCGTGAAAGCACTTTGCAGGTTGGCCCATATCGGGTCGCAGGGGCGCGGGGGGTTATGATCGGCAATCTGATGCAAAAGGGAGCGTGGCGGATCTCCGCCGATCGCCCCGAGAGCCAGCCAATTGCCACTGTATTGGGGCTGATCCGTCATCATCGCCAAGGTCTGCTTCTAGCATCGGTGTCAGGCGTTGCGATTGTCGCGGTGGGAGTTGCCGCGACCGGCTATATCCAGCATTCGCGCACCGTCGCCAATGTGCAAGCCACAGCGAGTCATGTCGAAAGCGCCAATGTCGACTTGCAGGACGAAGTGGCGCGGCTTCGCGATCAGATCGCGGCCTCAAAACGCGAGCTTGCAGCGGCGCAAAGCCGGGTTGTCGCGCTGGCCGATGAGGTTCGTGCCCGCTCGCAAGTTCAGCCGGCGCCATCCGTGGCTGATCTCGCGGTGAAAAATGAGAAGCCGGCGCAACTGTCGCAACAACTCCATGTCGCTGAGGCGCAGCGCGCCACACTGGCGGCGCGGCTGAGCAAGGCCGAAGCCGATCTTAACGAACAACAGGCAAAGCAGACCGATCTGTTGAAGCAGATCGACCAATGGCAAAAAAGGCTTGAACAGACCTCATCGGACCGAGACCGGCTGAAGGCGCGCGTGGGTGAACTCGAAAAGCAATCGGCGCTAAGGCACGCCCAGCCGACGATCGCCGCAGCCCGGCCAGCAATGCCGCCTGTCGTGGCGGCGGCTCGACCCGCGCCTCTGCCGGCGATGCCGCCCGTGGCAGCGGCTCGCCCAGCGGCGGAGCCGCAGCGCGTCGCCGGTGTGCTCAATGCCCCCGAGCATTCGGCCGCACCGGCGCCGGCCGCCGATGCAGCGTCGGCCCCCGCGAGACAGCCCGCGGTTGCGACTGCCGCTGCCGTGGCGGTCGGTCATAGCGCGGTCGATCGCTTCGCCCGAGTTCTGGCGTCGGCGGGCGTCGATGTCAGACACCTTTTCGCGGAATTCGGGGTCAACCGTGCGGAAGGCGGTCCGGTCGTGCCGCTGTCGCGCGGGCAGATGATCGCGGATACCGCTTTGACGGCGGAAAAGCTCGCGGCGTTGCGCGCCATGGTCAAGGCCTTGCCGGTCAGTGCACCGCTGACGAGCTATGAGATCACCAGCCCGTTTGGCGCGCGGGGCGACCCCGAAAACGGTCGTGGGGAATTCCACACCGGCGTCGATCTCGCCGCACCCTACGATACGCCGGTTTACGCGACGGCGCCGGGTGTCGTGACTTATGCCGGATACCGCGACGATTACGGCAAGATTGTCGAGATCAATCACGGCAACGGCATCGCGACACGTTACGCGCACCTGCATGCCTTTACCGTGTCGGTCGGTCAGCATGTCGGCTTGCACCAGCAGATCGGCTATCTCGGCTCGACGGGACGCGCGACCGGCCCGCACGTCCACTACGAAGTCGTCGTCAACGGCGAGCCGCAGGATCCGGAAAAATTTATTGGCCTCGGCCGTTACGTGCCGCCGGCAACGATACCGGTATCGGCGCGCAATTAAGGTACGCCGAACGCCGGCGGGATGGGTCAGCGCGCCAAGTCGGCTGCTAGCGAGAAAGCGGCGGTGTTGCTGGTGTTCTGGCCGCGATAGATCTGCACGCTTTCGAGCACTCGCTGCACATAAAGCCGCGTCTCGGTAAACGGGATCGCCTCGATCCAGTCGACCATGTCGATCTGTTTGCCGCGCGGATCGCCGTAATCGTGTAGCCACTGCCGAACGCGCCCCGGACCAGCATTGTACGCGGCGATCGCCAGCACATACGAGCCGCCGAAATCATTTAGCAGCTTCTCGATATAGGCACGACCGAGCGTGAGGTTGTAGACGCCGTCGCTGGTCAGGCGGTCGAGTGCATAAGGCACCTGTTGTTGGCGCGCGATCAGTGCGGCCGTGCCGGGCATCAGTTGCATCAAACCGCGGGCGCCGGCGCCGCTGACCGCATACTGATCGAAGGCGCTTTCGGTTCGGACGATCGCCAGCAACAATGCCCGCTCTACGTTACCGCCGGCAGGCAGCGCGGTGATCGGATAACCATGGATCATGAGCGGCATGCCGGCATCGATCGAGCGCCGCGCCACCGCGATCGCGACGTCGATTCGGCCGAGGCGTTCGGCATAAGCCGCGACCATCGCGAATTCGATGGGCTGTTTTGACAGGTCGGCCTGCGCCATCAAAAACGTCTTGAGGTGGTCACGGTCGCCGGCGCCGGCAAAAAGGCTCGCCGCTTGTACCAGCGGGTGTGCGGCAAATTCCGCAAGCTGCGAGGCAGTCGGGCGCGGTTCCGGGAGCGGATGCGGCGGCGCGTCGTCGCCAAGTTCGTGCGCCGACAATTGACCGTAAAAGGTGACCATGTTCTCGGCGCCGGCGGTATACCGTTTGGTGGCCAGTTCCGGCTTGCCCTCCGCGGCGGCCGCGCGTCCACTCCAATACGCGGCACGCGACTTGCCCCACGGCGTTGTCGCACGTGCCAGCACGCGCGAGAAATGTTCGAGCGCCAGCGAGGGGTTTTTCAGAAAGCGCAGCGCGATATAGCCTGAGAGAAATTCGGCGTCGGAATAGGCACCGCTGTCGCTCTGGCTGGTTTGCTGAATGACTTTGTAGGCGAGTTCGGCGTTGCCTTGCGCCAGGAGCCGCCGCGCGACGATCTCGCGCTCGCCAGCCCAACGTGACGGCCGCACCGGATTGTCCGGGTGCGCGATGAGCAACTGTGCGGCGGCCTCGTACTGGTCGGTGCGGCGTTCCCAGTGAACGATGTCGTAGATCAGACCAGGATCATTGCGCAGCTCCGACGGCACCCCCTCCACCATTTTCGCGGCGTCAGGGGCTCGGCCGTAGAGAGCCAGCCGAGCCACCGCCACGGCATAATAATCAGCCGGCACCAGCGGCAGCATGCGGCGGGCCGCGTCTTGCTGGCGGTCCCAAAGCAGCCGGTCGAGCCGTTTGACATTGTCCTCCGGTCGCATATTGGCGCCGTAATGGGTGAGGAAGTCGTGCTCGTCGCCGGCGTTGAAGTCGCCACTTATCCAAGCCTGGCGCAGCGCCGCTAGGCCACCGGCGGTATCGCCGGCTGCCATTTGCAGCGCCGCGGCCCGCGCCTTGCCGGGCCCGCTCACCGGTGCAAACCGCTTGAGCCACGCAGCGGCGGCATCGTCGCTCTCGCTTTGCAGCCCAATTTCGGCCTGCTTCCGCAAGGTCTTCTGCCCCGGCCAATCCGGATTTTGCGTGATGAAGGACGAGATGTCGGCGAACTTCCCGGCGGCGTTGGACCGGGTGTAGTCCAGCCAATGAATGATTTTTGTCGGCAGCGGGCTCGTGCTATGCCCGGCAGCCGCATAGGCTTGCGCCCAATCGCCCGTGCGTGCGGCTTTTATTGCGGCAATTCCCGCGGCGCGGTCCGCATCGGACAGTTCCTGGCCAAAGGCTCGCGGCTGCAGCGCGCCGATGGCAAAGACGATCAGCAATAAGCGGAATACCGGAACCAATGCCGGCTGCTCCTGTCCTTGTGATGAGAGCCGGCACGTTTACGGATTTTTACGGCGCTCGCAAGGCAAGGCGAGAGGGGGGATTTTTCGGCCGCACGGTGCTGTTGATGCGGGGCGCGGCGAGGACTATCGTCAGCGGCGATTCGCCGCCGACCGGGAGGACACGATGTTCAAGGGATCATTCGTCGCGTTGATCACCCCGTTCCGCGGCGGCAAGGTCGATGAAACGGCGTTTCAGGAGCATGTGGCTTGGCAGGTCGGGCAGGGGACTCACGGGCTGGTGCCGATCGGCACGACCGGCGAATGCCCGGCGCTGGAAGACGACGAGCAGGAGCGGCTGATATCGCTCACGGTCGAGGTTGCGAAGGGTCGCGCACCGGTCATTCCCGGCACTGGGTTCAACTCGACGACGCATACGATCCACGCGACGAAAGTGGCGAAGAAAGTTGGCGCCGACGCGGCGCTCGTGGTCTGTCCCTATTACAACAAGCCGACGCAGGAAGGATTGTACCAGCATTTCAAGGCCGTACACGACGCCGTCGATCTGCCGATCGTGATCTACAACATTCCCGGTCGCACGTCGGTCGACATGTCGAACGCGACGCTGGCTCGACTAGCCAAGCTGCCCAACATTGTCGGCGTCAAGGATTCGACCAACGATCTGTCGCGGGTCACGAAGCTGCGCATCGATGTTGGTGAGTCATTTTCGATGCTCTCCGGCGAGGACGGGACCGCTGTCGGGTTCCTGGCGCAAAGCGGCGATGGCTGCATCTCGGTGACCGCGAATGTCGCGCCGGCGCTATGCTCCGAGATGCACGAGGCCTGGCAGAAGGGCGATATCGCGACCGTGCGCAAGATCAACGAGCGGCTGATGCCTTTGCATGAAGCGCTGTTTGTCGAGACCAGCCCCGCGCCCATCAAATACGCCGCCTCGCTGCTTGGTCGCTGTACGCCGGAGGTCCGGTTGCCGCTGTGGGAGACCACCCCTGGCACGCAGGAGAAGGTGCGCGACGCGATGCGGGGCGCGGGCCTTCTGAACTGACGCATGCGCGCTGGCGACCGTTACGCGGCGCAAAACCGGCGCGCCCGCCACGACTTCCTGATCGAGGACACGCTCGAAGCCGGGCTGGTGTTGCACGGCAGCGAGGTCAAAGTGCTGCGCACCGGGCAGGCGAGCATTGCCGAGGCCTATGCGGACGCGCAGGCCGGCGAATTGTTTCTCGTCAACGCCAATATCCCCGAATACAAGGCGGCCAACCGCTTTGGCCATGAGCCGCGCCGGCCGCGCAAACTGCTCCTCCACCGCAAGGAGATGAACAAGCTGCTCGGTGCGATCCGTCGCGAGGGCGTGACGATCGTACCGCTGTCGATCTATTTCAACGAGCGCGGTCGCGCCAAGGTCGAACTCGGGCTCGCGCACGGCAAGAAAAAAGCCGACCGCCGCCAGGCAGAAAAAGACCGCGATTGGCAGCGCGACAAGGCGCGCATCATGCGGGCTCGGGGTTGAGCCGAGCGACGATGGCCGCGAAAACCGCCTCGAACATTTCCGGGGTCAGTGTGCCGGTGTTGGTGTTGAGCCGCGAGCAGTGATAGCTGTCGGCCAGCAGCGTGCCGTCGGGCAACTGGTGTAGGGCGGCGTGCGCGAACGGATAGAGGGTCCGCCGCAACTCCTTCGTTGCCAGGACGGCATGGTGGGCAATCGCGCCGAGCGCGAGAACCACGCGCAGCCTACGTAGGGCAGCAAGCTCGGCAGCGAGAAACTGGCGACATGCGGCGATCTCGGCAGTTTCGGGCTTGTTTTGCGGCGGCACGCAGCGCACGGCATTGGTGATGCGCACGCGATCGAGGGTCAACCCGTCATCGCGATGCGCCGCATACTCACCTTTTGCCAGGCCGAACTTGCCTAAGGTCGCGTAGAGCAGGTCGCCGGCATAATCACCGGTGAAGGGACGCCCCGTGCGGTTGGCGCCGCGCAGCCCAGGGGCCAGCCCGACGACCAGCAACTCGGCGGTCGCGGCTCCGAACGGCGGCACCGGTGCGTTGTGCCAATCGGGGTGCGCGAGGCGCTGAGTCTCTCGGAATCTGGCGAGGCGCGGGCAGAGGGCGCAATCGCGCGACGGCTCGGCGATCACCGCCGCTCGGTTCACTCGCTATCGACCGGCTCGGGACGCCTCACCATCTCGTCGCGCGGGGCGTGGGCCCGAGCGATGCTTGGCGCGAGATCCTGCAATTCGACAAAGCTGTCGGCCTGGCGCCGCAGATCATCCGAAGCCATCGGCGGCGACGAGCGGATGGTCGAGACCACCGATACACGCACGCCGCGGCGTTGCACCGCTTCGACCAATCGACGGAAGTCGCCATCGCCCGAAAAAAGGATCGCGTGATCGATATGCTGAGCCATCTCCAGCATGTCGATCGCCAGCTCGATATCCATGTTACCCTTGACCCGGCGCCGACCCATCGTGTCGGTGAATTCCTTGGTCGGTTTCGTAACCATTGTGTATCCGTTATAGTCAAGCCAATCGACAAGTGGTCTGATCGGTGAATACTCCTGCTCTTCCATCAAGGCGGTATAATAAAAGGCGCGGATCAGCCGCCCCTTAGCACGAAAGAGCTCGAGCAGCCGCTTGTAATCGATGTCAAAACCAAGACCGCGCGCTGCGGAATAGAGGTTCGCACCGTCGATAAATATAGCGAGCCGTTCTTGCGGATAGAAAATCATTGGTGACTCCGGAAATTTGATAAAGTCATACAAGTGTCATCCGCGATGAAGACCGCGTCAAGCGACCGCATGGTAAGCGTCAAATGATCCTCATCGGCATTGGAAGCAATCTTGCGGCGCCGCCGGCGAAAACCCCGCGGGAAACCGCGGAAAACACGCTGCGAGCGCTCAGCGCGCCGCATCTGCAGCCCGTCGAATGTTCGCCCTGGTACGAATCGGCCCCCATGCCAGCGTCCGATCAGCCGTGGTTTGTTAATGCGGTGGCGCTGATCGCGACGGAGTTGGAGCCAGTCAAACTGCTCGAATTAATGCTGGGTGTGGAGGCGCGCTTTGGCCGCGTCCGCGGCGAGCGCAATGCCGCACGCACGCTCGATCTTGATCTGCTCGACTATGACGGGCTGATCATCGACACGCCGCACCTTATTTTGCCGCATCCCAGGCTCCACGAGCGGCGTTTCGTCCTGGAGCCGCTCTGTGAGATTGCTCCAGGCTGGCGGCACCCAGTGCTCGGCTCCCGCGCGAGCGAGTTGCTCGCAGCCCTGCCGCATGGCCAACAGATGCGCAGGCTGGAAGATTGACGCGCGAAAAGATGGGGCTAAGGCAGACGACAAACGACCCGGTTCCGCGCGCAATTGTGATTGATCGCCGAGGTAGATATAACCGGACGGCGCTGGTCGGTTTCCGGTTGGCGTTCCGCTTCAGCTCTCGGTGATTGCGATGTCCGATTACGATGCGGCCCGCGTCAATATGATCGAGCGCCAGCTCCGTCCCAACAAGATCACTGACGACCGGGTGCTCGAGGCGTTTGCTACCATCCGCCGCGAGCTGTTCCTTCCCGAGCGGCTGCGCGCCGTCGCATACAACGACGACAATTTGCCACTCGGCAACGGCCGGTTCCTGCTGGCGCCGATGGTCGTCGCGCGGTTGCTGCAGGCGGCGGCGATTCGGCGGAATGACAATGCGCTCGTCGTTGGTGCGGGCGTCGCTTACGAGGCGGCGTTGCTCGCGACGCTGTGCCGGAGCGTGGTCGCACTTGAACCCGACCCCGAGCTTGCACGGCAAGGTCGGGCGGCGCTCGTGGAACATCGAATCGCCGCGGTCAATTTTGTCGAAAATGGGCAGGGCCAGGCAGCCCGCATTCGCCCGGCTTATGACGTGATTCTGTTCGCCGGGGCGGTTGCCGAAATACCGGCGGAGATTGCGGCGCAGCTGACGGAAGGCGGGCGAATGGCCGCCATCATCAAACACGATAACGGCCCCGGCCGGGCAACGCTGATAACGCGCACTGGCGGAGTCCTCGCGACGCGAGTTATGTTCGACGCGGCGGCACCGCTGCTTCCTGGTTTTGCTCCCAAGCCGGCCTTTGTGTTTTGAGGAACTGATGCTCGTGCCGGCCCTGCAAGTGTCTTCGATGTCGGCAAGGCGAGTACCCGCTGTCGCGGCGCGTTTTGCGTTGGCAGCGGGACTGGCTGTGGCGATGCTGACCGGCGCATTCCCTGCCTCGGCGCAGACGCTGACCGAGGCGCTGTCTTATGCCTACAACACAAACCCGCAGCTGCTGGCACAGCGGGCTTTGCTGCGGCAAACGGATGAGGGCGTGCCGCAAGCGCTGTCGAACTGGCGTCCGACGGTCACCTTCACCGGACAGGCCGGTTATGCCCGCGGCGAGGTGGCGAACGGCTCTACCGACGCGTTTTCGACTTTCTTCACGCGGCAACTCGACCTGCGCGTGACGCAGCCGATCTATCGTGGCGGCCGCACCGAAGCCCAGACCCGGCAGGCGATCAACCTTGTGCAAGCGGCGCGGGCGCAGACGTTGGCCGTCGAAACAACGGTGTTTCAAGCTGTTGCGCAGGCGTTTTTCGATGTTTATCGCGACCAGACCCTCGTCGAGGTCAATCGAAACAACGAAAACGTTCTGAAAAAGCAACTCGATGCAACGCAGGATCGATTTCGCGTCGGTGAGGTGACGCGCACCGACGTCGCCCAGGCTGAGTCGTCCCTGGCCCAGGCGACCGCGAATCGCATTGCTTCGGAGGGGCAGCTGCAGGTCAGCCGGGCCAATTTTACGCGCGCCGTCGGACATCCGCCTGGTCGGCTGGTGCTGACAAATGAGCGCCCGGTATTGCCGGCGACGCGCAACGAGGCGCTGGCCATGGCCGCGACGGATAATTTTAACGTGATATCGGCAAGTTTCGCCGAGGCGGCGGCACGCGACAATATCGACGTCGTTCGCGGTCAACTGCTGCCGCAGATTTCGGTGGTTGGCGATCTCAACCGCAGCTTCGCGCCGTCGATCACGATCCATTCGGTTCGCGAGGACACTGCTTCGGTCACGGCGCAATTGACGATGCCGCTCTACGAAGGCGGGGCAATTTATTCGCAGACCCGCGCCGCCGAGCAGGCGGTAGGTCAACGCCGCAGCCAGATTGACGATGCTCGGCGCGCAGCGGTGCAATCGGCGACGCAATCTTGGGAGACGCTGATGTCGGCGCGTGCCGCTGTCGCCTCGTTCGGAGCCGCGGTTAAGGCTGCGCAAATCGCTCTGGAGGGTACACAGCAGGAAGCACTTGTCGGCTCCCGCACGGTGCTCGACGTACTGATCTCCGAGCAGCAACTATTCACGACCCAGTCGCAGCTGGTCGGCGCCCAGCACGACGCGGCGGTCGCGGAATTTAATGTCGCGGCCGCCATCGGACGTCTCGTTGCTCCCGAACTGAAGCTGCCGGTCCAGCTCTACGACATGGGCAAGCACTATAATGCCGTGAAGAATAAGCTCTTCGGCTTTGGCGGCGGTCTCAAGGAATAACCCGGCCTCGGTTGCGCCCGCCGGTGAGATTTTTCATCTTTGCTGCCTATATTGTGATGACTGCCCGGGACGCGGGCGCGGGTAGTGATATCGATGTCGGACCAAAAGCTTTCGCCTGAGCCGTCGATGGACGAGATACTGGCCTCGATCCGTCGCATACTTGCCGAGGACGACAACGTCGTGGCCCCCTTGTCGACCCGATCCCGCAACAATGCCGATATTCTTGATTTGACCGAGGCGATCAACGAAGACGGCACCGTGCGGCACATCACGCCGATCGCGATGGTCTCACCCGAGATTTCGCGGCCAAGGCTGCCCGACGGCCGCATCGAGCCCACCGCTCCGCGCCCCGCTGACGCCTCCGACGATCCGCGGCTGGTTTCCGCGGCGGCCTCGCAGGCAGTAGCGGCGTCGTTCGCTCAGTTGGCTGATTTGTCGCGCCGCGCAGATGGCCATCGGCCGCTTGATGACGTGGTGTGCGAGACGCTGCGTCCGCTGCTGCAAGCCTGGCTAGACGAGCATCTACCCCCGCTGGTCGAGCGGCTGGTGCGAGAGGAAATCGCTCGCGTGGTCGGCGCCGGCGGATCTTCCGCGCGGTAGGCCGAGCCATGACCCTCGACAAGACCTATCGGCCGGATGAGGTCGAGCGGCGGCAATACGCAGCGTGGGAAGCCTCGGGCGGCTTCGCCTGCGACCCCGAAAGCGCCAAGCGGCCTTATACGATCATGATGCCGCCGCCGAATGTCACCGGCAGCCTGCATATGGGGCATGCGCTGACTTTCACCTTGCAGGACATCTTGATTCGTTTCGAGCGCATGCGTGGGCGCGACGCGCTGTGGCAGCCGGGCACCGACCATGCCGGTATCGCCACCGAAATCGTTGTCACCAACCAACTCGCCGAGCGCCAGATCGACAAACACGATCTCGGCCGCGAGCAGTTCATCGAGCGGGTCTGGGAGTGGAAGGCTGAGTCCGGCGGGACGATCGTCAACCAGCTGCGCCGGCTCGGCGCCTCCCCGGATTGGGTTCGCGAACGCTTCACGATGGACCCCGGTCTCGCTGTGGCGGTCCGCAAGGTGTTTGTTCAACTGTACCGCGAGGGGTTGATCTACCGCGACAAGCGGCTTGTGAACTGGGACCCGGAGATGCACACGACCATCTCCGACCTCGAGGTCGACAGCCGCGAGACCAAGGGCAAGCTGTGGCATATCCGCTATCCGATCGAGGGCGGGAGCGGTCGCTATGTCGTGGTGGCGACGACACGACCGGAGACGATGCTTGGGGATACCGGTGTCGCGGTGCATCCCGAGGATTCGCGCTTTGCCGATATCGTCGGCAAGATGGTGCGATTGCCGCTGGTCGGTCGGCTGATCCCGATCGTTGCCGACGAATATGCCGATCCGGAGATGGGGTCGGGGGCGGTAAAGATCACGCCGGCGCATGACTTCAACGACTTCGAGGTCGGCCGCCGGCACAACCTCGACATGATCAACATCTTCGACGCCGACGCACGGCTCAACGACAACGCGCCCGAGGCGTATCGCGGGCTGTTTCGCTTTGACGCTCGAAAGAAGGTGCTCGCCGATCTCGAAACTGGCGGGCTTATTGAGAAGGTCGAAGACCACACGTTGATGGTCCCGCACCACGACCGGTCGGGCGTGGTGATCGAACCGTGGCTGACCGACCAGTGGTATTGCAACGCCAAGGTGATGGCGGAGCCGGCGATCGCGGCAGTTGAGACAGGGCAGACGGTGTTCGTCCCCCGACAATGGGAAAACACATTCTTCGAATGGATGCGCAACATCCAGCCCTGGTGTATCTCGCGCCAGCTATGGTGGGGGCATCAGATTCCGGCGTGGTATGCACCCGATGGCACCGTCTTCGTCGCTGAGAGCGAGGCGGAAGCGCGTGTTGAAGCCGAGGCGAAATACGGTGTGGGTGTGGCGCTGCGGCGCGATGCCGATGTGCTGGACACGTGGTTTTCCTCAGCACTCTGGCCGTTTTCGACGCTGGGCTGGCCGGAGCCGACCCCCGAAGTCGCCCGCTATTATCCCGGCGACGTGCTGGTCACGGGGTTCGACATCATCTTTTTCTGGGTCGCCCGGATGATGATGATGGGGCTGCACTTCAAGGGCGAGGTGCCGTTCCGCACGGTCTACATCCACGCACTGGTGCGCGACGAGCGTGGTCAGAAAATGTCGAAGTCGCGCGGCAATATCATCGATCCGCTCGATCTGATCGGCCGGTATGGCTGCGATGCGCTTCGCTTTACGCTGTCGGCGCTGGCCGCGCCGGGCCGCGATATCAAGCTCGCCGAGAGTCGGGTCGAGGGGTACCGGAATTTTGTTACCAAGCTGTGGAATGCCGCCCGCTACGCCGAAATGAACGGCGCCGCGTTCGATCCCGACTTCGATCCGCGCGGTTGTCGCGAAACCGTCAACCAGTGGATTGCAGGCGCCACGCGTGATACCGCGATGGCAGTGACGCAAGCGCTTGAAGCCTATCGCTTCGACGACGCGGCGAACCGGCTTTATGCCTTTGTCTGGGGAACATTCTGCGATTGGTATCTCGAATTCTCAAAACCGATCCTGCAAGCCGGCGACACTGCCGCACAAAGCGAGACGCGGACGACGATCGGCTGGGTGCTGGCCCAGATCGTCCATCTGCTGCATCCGCTGATGCCCTATGTGACCGAGGAGGTTTGGGCGCAACTCGCCGGCCCGAAGGCGGGGTTGCTGTTGACTGCCGCGTGGCCTGATTTGCCGCCTGATCTGCACGATCCGCACAATGCCGCGGAAATGGATTGGGTGGTCGCAGCCATCTCTGCCATCCGCGCGGTGCGGAACGAGCTCAACGTACCTGCAAGCGCGCGGGTTCCGCTGGTCGTGAAAGATGCGGATGAAGTTGTCGCGGCACGGCTGGACCGACACGCAGACCATATCCAGCGCCTTGCGAGAGTCGAGGGCATCGAATTCAGCGAAACGATTCCGGCGGGCAGCGTCGCGGTCGTGGTTGACGGCACGAGCCTTGTTCTCAAGCTGGGTGAGATCGTCGATCTCGGCCGGGAAAAATCGAGGCTCGGCAAGGAAATCGCCAAATACGATGCAGAAGTCGCCAAATTTGCTGCGAAGCTTGGCAATCCCGGCTTCCTCGCCAAGGCCAAGCCTGAGGTCATTGAGGAACAGCGAGAGCGCGAGGCGGATGCGCGTCGTGACCGTGACCGCCTCAGAGCCGCCTATGAACGTCTCGAGACGGTGTAGCGGCGGCTACGCTGTTAATTTCCTGTATAAACAGCGATAACACCGCTCCACACAGAAAGCGCGACGATGGCTTCCCGCGATAGAGAGGCAGGTTGGCCACTGGCATTGACGATCTGGTAAATCGCGGACTGATTGCGCCAGAACGATTGGGTGAGGTGCGGCGCGTTGCCGAGCGGTTTCAGGTCGCGCTGACCGATGAGGTCGCGGCGCTGATCGACCCGGCCGACCCCGCCGACCCGATCGCGGCGCAGTTTGTGCCGAATGCAGTCGAGCTTGAAGCTGCGGACGAGGAGCGGGACGACCCGATTGGCGATGAGCGCTGGTCTCCGGTCCCAGGTGTCGTCCACCGCTACCCCGACCGCGTGCTCCTGAAGCCGAACCTCGTCTGCCCGGTCTATTGCCGCTACTGCTTTCGCCGCGAGCAGATCGGCGCGCGCGGCAAGATACTCGGCCGCGCCGCTCTTGACAGCGCCTACGCTTACATCCGCGAGCGACCGGAGATTTGGGAGGTCATCGTCACCGGCGGCGATCCATTTCTGCTGTCGCCGCGGCGCATCAAGGCTATCGTCGGCGCGCTCGCTGCGATTGAGCATGTCCAGATTATTCGCTTTCACACGCGCGTGCCGGTCGTCGATCCGTGCCGGGTCACCGCGGCGCTCGCGGCGGCTCTGGACAGCGACAAAGCGGTCTATGTCGTGATTCACGCCAATCACCCGCGCGAATTGACCGATGAGGCCAAGGCGGCGGTAAGTCGCCTGACGCGCGCGGGCATTCCGCTGCTGTCGCAGAGCGTGCTGCTGCGCGGCGTCAATGACGATGCGGCGGCGCTGGAAGCCTTGTTCCGCGCGCTCGTCGCGATGCGGGTCAAACCGTATTATCTGCACCATCCTGACCTGGCACGCGGCACTGGCCATTTCCGTGGAGACATCGCCGCGGGGCAGGCCTTGATGCGCGTGCTGCGCGGCCGGGTCTCTGGCCTTTGCCAGCCGACCTACGTGCTCGATATCCCCGGCGGACACGGCAAGGTGCCGATCGGACCGTGCTGGCTTCATCGTGGAGATGACAGCTGGATTGTGGAGGACAGCGCGGGCGGGTGCCATCGTTATCCACCAAAGCGCGAAAGCACGGGATGAGCCGTACGCGCGCCACGGCTCCAGACGGACCGCTGACTCTCGTCGTGGGTGATGATGCGCTGGCGATCAGCACGGCCGCGGAAATCTGCCGGTTGCCGGGGCATCGCGTGACGGTCGTCGGCACCGGCGGTGAAGATTTTGCCCGGGCCGCGGTCGCAGCGGGTGCACGATTTGTCGCTGGCCGCGCCGACAGCCAAGACAGTCTTGAACGCGCCAACGTCGCCGATGCCGCGACGATCATCGCCGTATCGCGAAACGATCAGCTCAACCTTCACACCGCCCTGATGGCGCGCGACGCCAATCCGCGCATCCGCATCGTGCTGCGTCAGTTCAACCGCACGCTGGCGCACAAGATCGAGCAGAACCTGCCGGATTGCGCGGTGCTCTCTCTTGCCTGGCATTCGGCGGCCAGCTACGCCGCCACTGCGCTTGATCCCTCTTGCTTTCGCGGCTTGCAGTTCCCCGAGCCCGATGGGCCGCTGACGGGGTTTGTCGAGCGGCTTGCCGGCGACGATGTGGCGCGGCGCAGCGTCGCCGAGGTAGAGGCAGAACTCGGCGTCCGGATGATTGCGGTCAATGGCGACACGGCGATCGATCGGCATGCGCTTGTCCCGTGGGGCGCGCGGCTCTGCCTTTACGGTACGATCGAACAGCTGATGAGGTCCGCGCCGAAGACCGGCTCCGGCGAAAAGCCCGCGCCGACCGCTTCCGTCGCCGCACCGCGGACGCGGACCCTGGGGCGGTTGATCCGCGCCAATCCTTATCTCTGGTCCTTCGCGGGCGCAGGATTGTTGCTGTTCTGGCTCGGTTGCTGGCATTTCCACGAGACGTTTCATACCAATTGGCTGACTGCAGCGTATTTTGTCCTGTCGACGATGACGACCACCGGCTACGGCGACATCACCCCGCACCAGGATGATGTGATCGACATCTTCATGGCGATGGTGCTGATGATGGCCGGTGTTTTTTTTACCGGCGTCTTCATCGCTTTCGCCGCCTCGATGCTGACGCGCGCCCAATGGGTCCGCGCGCAGGGGTTGCGGCGCATCAAACGCCGCGGCCACATCGTGCTCTGCGGCGCCGGCAGTATCGGGAGCGGCGTTATCGAGTTGCTGCTCGGCCTGGGAAAGCCGCTCGTCGTCGTAGAGGCGAAGCCGGACGCCGCGATGGTCGAACGTGCGCGCGACCTCGGCTTCGATCTCTTGACCGGCGATGCGAGCCGTGACGATACGCTCGATTTGTGCAATCTCGGCGGCGCACACAGCCTGATCGCCTTGACCAATTTCGACACGCTGAATCTGGAAATAGCCCTCGGTGCCCGCGCCCGCAACCCGAGCATGCCGATTGTACTGCGCATTGCCGACGCCAGTTTTGCGGCCTCGATCGCGCGCCATTTCGACTTTCGCACGACCTATTCGGCGGCGGCACTGGCGGCGCCGGCCTTTGCCGGTCTTGCGCGAATGCCGGGGGCGCGCGGACGTATCACGATCGAGGACCAAGAATTCGCGATCAGCGAGTATCGTCTTCGCGGCGACGCCGATCCGGGGCCGCCGGGCGCCATCCCCATCGCGGCGGCTCGCGAGAAGACGCTGGCGCTGATCCATGACCTGACACCGCTGGGCCACGACGATCGCGTCCTGTTGCTGATGCCGCTGGCGCAGTTTGATGATGGCGGTGCGGGAACAGAGCCGCAAGTTGCGGAGCTTTCATCGGCGATCACTTAACCGCACAGCAATTAAGCATCAATTTGATGGATTTTTGAGCGACTTCCGCCGATCGTCCCGCGCCATGGCAGCCTTGGTCAATAAACTCGATCGCGCCGAATTGCGCCGTCAGCGGCGCTATGGAGCGCCGAGATTCGAAGTCATTGTCGAGTGCGAATTGTTTCACTCGCTCGACGTTTCGTCAGGCGGGGTTCATCTCGACGGCTTGTGCGAAGGTCTACCGGTCGGGACCCCGGTCGAAGGCTGGCTCGCGCTTCCCGGTATGTCGCAGGCCTTTGCATTTTCCGGGGAAATTCTGCGTACCGACACGGCGACCGGCTTTACGGTGGTGCGGTTTGACGAGATCGAGCCCGAGACCGTCGCCTTTATCGACCGCGCGGTCGCCTGGCAGCTGCACTGAGCGCCGGGCTATCCCGCGAGTTCGCACCAGATCGGCGTGTGGTCGGAGGCGCGTTCCTTGCCGCGCGGCGACTTGTCGATATCGCAGCCGACGATCTTGTCGGCGGCGTGCGGCGACAGCAGCATATGGTCGATCCGCAGCCCTTCGTCGCGCTGCCAGCGGCCGGCCTGGTAGTCCCAATAGGTGTATTTGTGCGGTTCGCGGTGAAACACGCGATAGGCGTCGGTAAGCCCCTGGTAGAGCAGCGCGCGGAACCGCGAGCGCGCCTCGATCCGGCATAGCGCGTCGTCGCGGAACCCGACCGGGTCGTAGACATCGTCGTCGGTCGGGCAGATGTTGTAGTCGCCGGCCAGCACAAAGGGGATTTCGCGGCGCAGCAGCCGCTCGGCATGCGCGTTGAGCCGGTCCATCCAGCCGAGCTTATAGGTGAATTTGTCGGTGCCGGACGGGTTGCCGTTGGGCAGGTAGATCGAGGCGACGCGAATCTCGGCGCCGGGCGGGCCGAACGAGGCTTCGAGATAGCGCGCATGGTCATCCCCGTCGTCCCCGGGCAGGCCGAAGACGATATCGCGCGCCGGCTCCTTGGAGAGCAGCGCGACGCCGTTATAGGCGCGCTGCCCGAGGGCCTCGACCTTGTAGCCCAGCGTCGCCACTTCGAGCCGCGGGAAATCCTCGGCGAGGCATTTGATTTCCTGCAGGCACAGCACGTCGGGCTGCGCATTCTTGAGGAAATCCAAGAGATGCGGCAGCCGGACCTTGATCGAGTTCACGTTCCAAGTCGCGATCTTCATGCCCGGTCCTTCGCATTGGATTGCCCGCCGGAATCATCGCAACCTCGTCATTCCCGCGAAAGCGGGAATCCAGGGCCGGCGCAAGAAATCTATCGACGGTGCTTGTGGTCCTGGACCCCCGCCTTCGCGGGGGTGACGACAATTGATCCGTTGGACGTTGGGGGGGCCGTCACTGCTTTTATGCGGGTGCCTCTTTTGCGCCTTCGCCAAAGCAGTAATAGGCGAGCAATTCGGCCGGAGAAGCGTTGGCGAGCGAAGGCGGGTGGCCGCGCAGCCGCTCGGCCAGCGTACGGATGCGGGTGAAGAACGCCTCGCGCGAATCGCGGATGACTGGTGCCGGCGCCGGCAGCGGCGCAGCGGCGTCTTCGTCAAGATGGCGCAACGTAACTGCGTCGGCGGGGTCGAGCCCGGCGCGCCGCAGTCCTTCGCGGATCGTCTCGACGATGATCTTGCGGGAATGGCGCAGGCTTTGCGCGCGTTCGGTGGCGGCCGTCCAGCCCTCGACGATCGCAGCGATGCGCGCGAGCCGGCGCTCAAACGGTTTAAGCCGGTTCCGCATCGGGGACCTCCTGTCGGGCGGCCTCGATTTGGTGTTCCAGCGCCGCGAGCCGGCGGTCGAACTCGCTGGTTTCGACGGCGCGCAGCGCGGTCTCGACCAGACGCGCCAGTTCGGCGGCGTCAAACGGGGTGATCGCGCCCTCGGCGGCGGCGCGGGCGATCGCGTTCATTGCCGGCGCGAGGGCGGCGGCGGAGGTGATTTCGGGCAGCTGAAAGGAATGCGTGCGGGCGCGGCGCGGCACGATGCGCTCGACTGCCAGCTTCAGCATCGCCGGGTCCCCCTCCAGCGCGCGCTCTACGAGCTTCTTGATCAGTGCCTCGGCCTCGCCGTCGAGCAGCGCCTCGGCAAGTTGCGTCGCCGCGTTGCGCGACCCCGCCGGCCGCCCGGCGGGATTGCCCGATTGCCCTTTCGGAAAGCGCCCGAGCGGGTCGCGGCCGCCATGCCGGGCCGCCCGCCGCTCCTGTTTTTTCTGGAAATTTACAGGCATCGGTGATCCTTGTGATGATGCGCCCGCCGGTGGTGGTGGGCTAAAATCACAATGATAATTTATGATTATGGCAATTATAGGGTGACAATTGACCATCTACGTGATAATCGTAAGGTTTCTGCGCGATCGCGCAGCCCGGGCGCGGGCATTGGCACGGTCGCGTGCGATCGCGTTGAAACCCGGATTGAGCTAGGCCGCGGGCCGCCTCACGGACTATGGGGAATGGAATGCGATGGCTGCCGGCCGGGCGGTGAATGCGTTATCCCGCTCGGGGCGGCGAGGCACACCGAGCGCGCTGACGACACCGGTATGTCGCGGCCCGGCGGCATCGCGCGACTGGCGGCAACAGCACGCGGACAGTGGGACCGATGCGCTGGCGCCGCTCGCGGCGCAAAGGCGCAGCGCCGTTGTCGCCGTTGCGACCGGCCTGGCCAACACAATGATCATGAGCGAACGCGCGGCGGTCATGAGCTGTCGTGCCATGCCGCGGCGTGCGCAGGCTGTGACCGCGGGAATGAGCCGATGGGCTCCATCTGCCCTCCGCAGCAGGGACAGAGATCGGGCGCCGGATCGGCGGCTCGCCGGCGTACTTCGCCTGGGGCGATCGGCACGGCGACTTCGTTGACCGCGAGCAGCGTGCGGCATAGCGCGAGCTTTTCGGCACGCTGGCGGTTGGCGAGAAAGCCATAATGACGGATGCGGTGAAATCCATCCGGCAGCGCGTGCAATAGGAAGCGCCGGATAAATTCGTCGACGGTCAGCGTCATGATCTTGTTTTTGTCGTGATGCTGGTAGTCGCGCCAGCGGAACCTGACTTTTGTGTCGTCGAGCGCGACGAGCCGACTGTTGGCGATGGCGACGCGGTGCGTGTAGCGGCCGAGATAGGCCAGCACGGCGGCGGGACCGGCAAAAGGCCGCTTGGCATAGACCACCCATTCCATGCGCCGCAACTCGGCAAGAAGGCGAGTGAAAGTGCCCACGTCAACCAGCCGGGCAAGGGAGCCGCAGAATACCAGGCTGCCGGCTTCGAAGGCGGCGCGCAGCTTGTCGAGAAACAGCCGCCGGAACAGGCGCGACAGCACCCGCACCGACAGGAAGAAGCCCGGCCGACAGGACACCCAACGTGTCCCGTCGCGTGACAATCCGCCGCCGGGAACCAGACAATGGATGTGCGGATGGTGCTGCAGGTTCTGGCCCCAGCTGTGCAGTACGGCAACAAAGCCGATTTCGGCGCCGAGATGGCGCCGGTCGGCGGCGATCGTGCTCAGCGTCTCGGCCGCGGCCTTGAACAGGATCGCGTAGACCGCCGCCTTGTTCTGGAAAGCGATGCCAGCGGCGGGCGCCGGCAAGGTAAAGACGACGTGGAAATACGGCACCGGCAGCAAGTCGGCCTGGCGCTCGGCCAACCAGGCGGCACGCGCGGCGCCCTGGCATTTTGGGCAATGGCGGTTGCGGCGAGACCCGCATCGCCTACAATTCCTGCCTTATGGGCAAAGCCGGTAATGGGGAGCTGGCGATAACTTGTCACGGTCCAACGGCAGTCGCCGCCAGCTCGGCTCACCATTAGGAGGCACGCTTCAGCAG
>Ga0335085_10000223_pt1 | contig 177636 bp, 156 predicted proteins | sample Lox_Sample_45_FD_206712 | JGI IMG/M metagenome (GOLD analysis project Ga0335085, IMG submission 206712) | Soil microbial communities from Loxahatchee National Wildlife Refuge, Florida, United States - Lox_Sample_4.5 | ecosystem: Environmental > Terrestrial > Soil > Wetlands | place: USA... | reverse complement strand
CATCCCCCGCAGGTCCGGTGGCTTTCGAGGGAAAGTAGCCGCCAGGTTACTGACATGCTGGCGCTCGAACAGACGCATCTGCCGGAGTACAAGAACCTCGGCGCCGCGCTTTGCGTGCCAGGCGTAACAGTCCTTTGTCTGCAGTACTTCTCGTGGAGCTTCGGCGTCTATGGCCTGACTCTTTGGATCCCCGAGATGATTCGCTCCGGTTCGTCGCGCGGCATCGAGCAGATCGGTCTCCTGAGCGCGCCGCCATTCCTTCTCGGCGTCGTGCTCATGCTCACCGTCTCGGCCATCTCCGATCGCACACTCAAGCGCAAACCATTCGTGTGGCCGTTCCTGATGCTTTCGGGCGTCGGCTTGTTTTGCAGCTTCGCCGCGGCAAGCAGCGACTTCTGGCTCTCCTATCTATCGTTAATTGTCGCCGGTGGTTGCATGTATGCGCCCTATGGCCCCTTCTTCGCCATCATGCCTGAGATGCTGCCGCGCAACGTTGCGGGAGAAGTCATTGCCCTCGTCAACAGCTTCGGGGCGCTCGGCGGATTTGCCGGCACCTGGCTGGTGGGCTGGTTGCAAGCCCGCACTGGCGGCGCGCGTGCGGGATTTCTCTGCATGTCGGTGATGCTGATCATTTCCGGTTTCATTACGTTATTGCTGCGCGCACCTAATCAGGCTGGAGAGCCGTCTCGCGCGTGAACTGGCCAACGACCATCTGCCAGATTCCGGCGAATTCGCGATCTTCAATTCATCGGGCAGCATTTATTCCTTTACTTGCGAGAGCACCCCAACTTAATGTGTTCGGGTATGAAATCTTCACATAAGCAATCCTTCTCGCATCCTGACGCGCTAAAGCGCGGATTTCCCGGTCAATCACTGGATCGACGCCATTTTCTGCAATGTGCGGCAGCCGTGGGTGCGATGGTTGGTCTCGGCAGAAGTGCCCTGGCCCAAGCTCAAAACGGTTGGGCGATTCATGCGGCTGAGCCGAATCACAATGTGTCTACGGACTCGCGGTTGCCCGACGGCAGCGAGTACACCTCCTGGGAGAAGCCGCTCACATTTTCGAAGACCTACTACGTGGACAATAATTCCAATAAGGCCGACGACAACGGACCTGGTACCATCGCGCGCCCCTTCCGCACCATTAACAAAGCGGCTCAAATACTCGAACCCGGCGAACGCGTCGTCATCGCTTCCGGCACCTACCGTGAGTGCGTTCGCCCGGTACGCGGTGGAACGGGTCCAGCGCAGATGATCAGTTATGAAGTCGCCCCGGGGGCAAAGGTTTTCGTCAAAGGTTCTGAAATCCTTAAAGATGGATGGCTGCAAGAATCGGTGGCAAGGAGTCGTTTCGGGCCAACCGGTCAAGGCGCGAACCCAATCTGCGCATGGCAACACGAACTCACCGGCTCGATGTTCCCCGACGCCTACAATCCTTTCGCCCTGGCAAGCGCGCCAGGTGATCGATCCTGGCTCGATACCAGATCGGTCGACATGGGCCCGTATTTCCGTAGGCGTGGATTGGTCTTTGTGGACGGCAAGCCCCTTGAGCCAATAGAGCAGCTTCGCGAACTGGCAAGCGCGCAGTTGCCAGGCCCTCCGCCTGCCGGTGCGCCCCTGCCTCGTACCGGCCTGCCTCCTCGCACTCGTGGAGGTCCAATTATGCAGGAGATCGGAGGGTCGCCCGATGCCAGGTTCTGGGTAGAGAACTCGGGAGAGGCGATTCATGTCCGATTGTCCGATGGCACTCCCGCCGAGCACAGGATCGAAATCACTACCCGTGAGCAGGCCTTCGCCCCTCTCAACCGAGGTCTTGCTTTCATCCGAGTCAAGGGAATCACCTTCCAGCAAGCGGGCAATGGTTACCCGGTTCCCCAACGGGGATTGGTATCGACGGCTGGAGGCAATCACTGGATTATCGAAGGCAACACGATCGAATGGGCGAACGGAATCGGCCTCGATATCGGTAATGGCGACTGGAATGGCGCTCCCACTCCGGACGCCGGGGCATCTCAGATCATCCGCGGCAACACGATCCGCTACTGCGGTGTTGAAGGCATCGGCGGCATGGCGACCAAGGATACAGTCATCGAGGACAACCTCATCGAGTGGTGCGGTTGGGCCGATGTCGAACGTGCTTGGGAAGCAGCTGCGGCCAAATTCCACTTCGCGCGCAACATGCTTTTCCGACGCAACGTAGTTCGGCATATCCGCCACGCGAATGCCGTCTGGTTCGACAGCGGCAACACCAACTGCCGCATCAACTGCAATATTTTCTCCGACATCCTCACTGTCAGCGCCGCAGTCCATATGGAAATGAACCTCCAGCAGAACCAGATCGACAACAATCTTATTTGGAATGTCCGCAATGCCGAGCCAGGCACTCCCGGACAAAGAGGATGCGCGGGATCAGGCGTATTTATCAATGCCAGCGATCGCCTGATCATCGCCCAGAATCTGATCGGCCGCTGCGACAACTCTGGCGTTTTTGCGATTACGCGTCCGGATCGTGCCGGCAGTGGAACTGCCCAGGAGAACAAAATCTACAACAACATCTTCGCGAGTTGCGGCAAGTCAGCCATTGTGTTTCTCAACCAGAATAACGAAGCAGACGGTAACCTCTACGTTTCCATGCCCAGTGGGTTTTTGGGATTTCTCACAACTGCCTCGCAACAGTGGCTCGACCTGCCGGCTTGGCGCAACGAGAACGGCTGGGACAAGAATGGAGCGTTGAGTGATATGCACGTGGACTTTGATCCTGACCGTCTGGAACTGTCGATGAGCAGCAACCAGCAGGTCCCAACCGTGCGGGTGTTCCATGACATCGACAGGGACATTCTCGGCAAGGTCACCGCAGCAACCAGAGTTCCCGGCCCCTTAGCCGACCCCGGCGCCAAGCGCATTTGGCAGCTTGACCCTCGTTCGGCGTTCTAACAGGAGCAAAGAACTCAAATGGCTCGTACGCTCCAAAATGACTGGTGTGCTGGATGCGTGGAGCCGGTTTCATTCCGCTTTGGGGGAGAAACAATGAAGAAGACTCTGCTATGGATTATTGGGCTCTGTTTTTGTCCTGCGGCCTTCGCCGCGTCGGTGATCACAACCCGACCGGATGATCCCAGGGCTGTCTTTCTCGACACGCTCCCCGCCAACACCGATAGTTCCATTACACTGCAGTCCGCCATCGACAAAGCGGCGGGCACGCGCCAGGGAATCGTCTTCATCCCTGAGGGCCATTACACGCTCACGCGCACAATCTACGTTTGGCCTGGTGTGCGTCTTGTTGGCTTTGGCGCCGCACGTCCTGTGTTTCTGCTACCTCCGAATTCGCCAGGGTTTAAGACCGGGATGGGCGTACTCGTGATGTTTACCGGTCGCGGACCCAACGCACCCGCCTGGCTTGGCCGCGTCCCATTCCCGCCGCCGGGCACTGTTCCGCCGAACAACGATGTGGCTGACGCCGACCAGAATACGTTCTATTCCGCGATGACCAACATCGATATCGAGATTGGGGACGGCAATCCCGCCGCAGTGGCTGTCCGTTTCCACGTTGCGCAGCACGCTTTCCTGAGCCACATGGACTTCCACATCGGCTCAGGCCTAGCTGCGATGTACATGGTCGGCAATGAGAGCGAAGACTTGCACTTTTACGGAGGTCGCTACGGCATTCTCACTGAACAGACCTCGCCCGGTTGGCAATTCACTCTGATCGACTCAACGTTTGAGGGCCAACAGGAATCGGCGATTCGCGAGCACGCAGCCGGCCTTACCCTGATCCGTGACACCTTCCGTAACCTGCCCACGGCGGTAGATATCGATCCCGGTTATCCTGACCAGCTCTGGGTGAAAGACTCGCGGTTTGAAAACATCGCCGGACCTGCAATCGTCATCAGCCTCGAGCATAGCCCACTCACCGAAGTTGGTGTCGAGAACTCAACTCTCTCTCAGGTGCCAGTCTTCGCCAAACTTCGCGAAAGCGGCAGGAAAATCCTCGGCAAGAGCGAAATTTATCAGGTCAAATCGTTCAACTACGGGCTGCTGGTTCCCGGCGAGGGACGGATGGGCGTGATGGGAGTGAGGTATGACGCGGTGCCGTTACCCGCGGTGCCTGAGATGCTGCCGCAGGCGATCCCTGCTCTGCCACCAAGCAGCGAATGGATCAACGTGCACACACTTGGTGTAATCGGCGACGGTGTCACCGACGACACTGCCGCATTGCAGCAGGCAATCGGCGCGCACCGCGCGCTCTACTTCCCGAGCGGCCGATACGTGGTGCGCGACACATTGACGCTCAAGTCCAACACGGTGTTGATCGGGCTCCATCCCTTGCTTACCCAGATCGACCTGCCCGATGAAACTCCCGGCTACGATGGCGTTGGAGCACCCAAACCGATAATTGTTGCACCGACGGGAGGCACAAACATCCTGAGCGGGATCGGCATATTCACCGGTGGTATCAATCCGCGCGCAGTCGCCGTACTCTGGAAAGCCGGCGAACAGTCTCTGATTGACGACGTGCGATTTCTTGGCGGCCACGGCAGCGGCTTCAGCCCTTACAACAACAACCACACAGCCGACTCCGACCTGCGAATGCGCTGGGACGCCCAATATCCAAGTCTATGGATTGCCGACGGCGGAGGAGGCACGTTCGCCGATATCTGGACCCCGAACACATTCGCGCATGCCGGCTTCGAGGTTACGAACACCAAAATACCCGGCCACGTTTACGAGCTTTCGAACGAACATCACGTTCGCAACGAAATCAAGTTCGACCACGTCGAGAACTGGGATATCAACGCCCCGCAGACCGAGGAAGAAGCCGGAGAGAGCCCGGAGTCCTTATCGCTCGAGATCAACAACTCTCGCAATCTTACCTTCGCCAATTATCATGCGTATCGAGTGACGCGTTCGCGCGCTCCGTTCCCCACTGCAGTGCGCATCTACAACTCATCCGACGTTCACTTCCGCAATGTCCACGTGAATGCCGAGAGCGGCTACCCGATCTGTGACAACAACGGCTGCGGGACCTTCCTGCGCGCCAGCAAATTCCCTTACGAAAACACCATCCAGGATGTAACACATCATCTTGAAGTCCGCGAGCGTGAATTCGCCGTCCTCGACATTCCCGCTGCTCCGCTTCAACCTGCCCCGCCTCCGGCATCTGCCATCCTCGCTCCCGGAGCAACGGTGAAGAAGTTGGAAGAGGGATTCTTCTCTATATCCGGAGCTACTGTAGACGCGAAGGGTAAGCTCTACTTCGTCGATCATCATAGCCAGCGCATCTACTCGTGGTCAGAACAGGAAGGCCTTGCTGTCGTGCGCGACAACGCTCTCGATCCCGTCAATCTCGCCTTCGATGGGTCCGGCAACATGATCGTGGTCTCGTCGGCCGGTCCGGAAGGCACCATATACACCTTCAGGCCAGATAGCTCAGCCGAAGATCTCACCGTACTTGCACCACAACCCGCGCGACCTCACTCGAACGCATCGGTCATTTTGCCGGTCAACTGGTGGAGCGATGGCGAGTTCAAGGATCAGCTTGATCTAGATATCATGCAATTTACGACCCTGGCGGAAATGTTCGCGGCGGATGTGACAACGCCAAAGACGCGCGATTACGTCTCTGCGGATGGCAGCGTCTTCCTGCCGGCAAACCGCGTTTTCCAACAAGGTCCCGCAAACGATATCTCCGGCTGGCGCTTCAGCGACAACCTCGATAGTTACGGCCTCATCACCGCCGCACCCGGCCAGCGCGTTTACATAAGCAGCGAGTCGGAGGACATCACCTACACCGCGCGGGTGAACCCCGACGGAACGCTCGTGAATCTCCAGCCTTTCGTGCAACGCGGAGGTGAGGGTGTCACCATCGATAGCCGCGGTAACGTTTATGTCGCCAATGGCCAGATCTTCGTTTTCTCGCCGCAAGGCAGGCCGATTGCGGAGATTGACGTACCCGAGCGCCCGCTGCAACTGGTCTTCGGTGGTCGAGACCGCAAAACCCTGTTCATCCTCGCACATCACGCACTCTTTGCGGCGCAAGTACGCTGATTCTCTCGCGGGTGCAGCGGGGTTCCCGTCGTGGGTCTTGCACCTCATAATCGCGGGAACATCGAAAGTTTCGATACATATAGTTCGAAAAATAAGGCTTGTCGTTTCTCATTCTGGCACGTAGGATGTCCTACAACTTTCGTGGAAAAGGTTTTCTTAGCCCGTGTGCAGCGCGCAGGGGTGAAGAATCAGGTCTTCGAGCAGCTCCGGGACCGGATCATAGATCGCACGTGGCCGCCCGGCGCGAAGATTCCCTCGGAGAACGCCCTTGCCGACGCGTTTGGAGTGAGCCGCGTCTCAATCAGAGAGGCTCTACACATGCTCGTGTCCCTGGGCCTGTTGGAGACAAGGCACGGCGGGGGCACATCTGTCCGCGAATACACCGGGGAGATCTTCCTCAATCCGCTTCTTCCTTTGCTCGCGCTCGACAAGCTAAACATCCTCCACGTCCTTGAATACAGGAAGATCGTGGAAAAAGGAATCGTGTCTCTGGCGGTAAAGCGCGCTGGAGGCGCGGCGATAGAGGAGTTGGAACGAACCTTTCGGAGCATGAAGGGACACAGGAGCGATCCGCGCCTTTTCGCTGAAGCAGATCTGAACTTTCATCTCCTTTTGGCAAAGGCGACAGGAAATCCCATCGTCACTAAAGTGAACGCCATCGTCACGGACATTTTGAAGCTGTCGATGTACAGGATCGTAGAATCGCTCGGCACGAGGGATGGGTTGTACTACCACCGGAGAATCCTGGACGCGATCAAGCGCCGAGACGGACCGCTGGCGGAAGCGCTCATGGAGGAGCACGTTGGGCGCACGCTTCGCAGACTGAAACGCAGGCGAGGCGCAGATTCAGAGTCCTACGCCGGAATGAAGGGAGGTGATACGAAGATTCAATAGATCGCAAGGGAACTCAGGGATCGTCGTGACGATGTCCCGCGTTTTCCTTCGAAGATACATGGGTCCCCGATTCACTTCCCCATCAACAGGAGGTTACGAAAGCCCGTAGGATTCGCCTCCGGGGTCAAGTTGTGGGTGCTTTTCTCAGTGAAATCGAAAGGCAGCTGCTCTCCGCAGCGGAAGTGAAGGTCAGCCATGTTGAACAATTATGTCAGTGGTGCAGGGGGAAATCGGTGCTTGGCGCCGTTTCTCGGACGATGCAGCGCGTTGCTCCTTTGCTGCGTCTTCACGTTTCTGTTCGTCATATCCTCGCCTGCCAGAATGTCCGCTCAGACCGCGGGAACAATCTCAGGACACGTTGCGGATATGACAGGCGCCGTAATTCCCGGGGCGGTAGTCACGCTTACAAACGTCGGCACTGACACGTCACGCTCGACCGTGACTACAGGCGCCGGAGACTACACATTTCCCGATGTTCCGCCAGCAATCTACAAGGTTCAGGTGACGCACGCGGGCTTTAAGACTGCCACGAGCGAAAGCCTCCAGTTACTGGTGCAGCAAGCGCTACGCCAGGACTTTACGATGTCGGTCGGATCGGTGACGGCAACGGTCACGGTAGAAGCCACGGGCGCTCTCCTGCAAGTTGAAAACGCCTCGCTTGGCACCGTGATCGAGAACAAGGCAGTGAACGAGCTGCCGCTCAACGGCAGAAACTACCTGTCATTGGTTGCACTTTCGTCCAACGCCAACACACTGTCGCCGTTTGCAGGCCAGGCTGGAAGCCGCCTGGGCGGCGATCGCGGCAGCCAGTCTATCTCGGTCGGCGGCCAGCGCATCATGTGGGACTACTACACGCTGGACGGCGTGATCAATACTGATCCTGACTTCGTTACGTATGTCGGGCTGCCCTCGCTGGACGGCATCCAGGAGTTCAAGGTGCAGACGGGTGTCTATCCGGCTGAGTTCGGCCACGAGGCAACGCAGGTCAACGTGGTGAGCAAGAGCGGCACCAACGCCTACCACGGCAGCATGTACGATTTCATACGCAACAACACCGCGGACGCTTACCCGACCTATTATTGGCCGTACAATACACAACCGCGCGCTAAGTTGAACCCCTACAAGTGGAACGACTACGGATTCGAGCTCGACGGGGCCATCAGGATCCCCAAAATCTACGACGGCAGAAACAAGTTCTTCTTCATGGTCGACGATGAATGGAGGAAGATCCGCACCATTGGCCAGGGCTTTGCGACAGTGCCTTCGCCAGCCATAGCGGGCGGCGATTTCGGGGGCTTCACAACCGCTGCCGGAGCTGCAGTCACCATCTACGATCCGGCGACCGGGGACGCCAACGGCCTGGGAAAGACGCCCTTCCCTAACAACAAGATTCCTCCGGGTAGAATCGCATCGCAGTCCACGGCGTTGCTGAAATATCTCGGGACAAGCACCCAGCCATTCTACTCGGGCGGAAAAGTGACCACGAACTATACCTACGCCACAAAGGCGCCGCAAAATCGCCAAGGCTTGACCGTCCGTGGAGATTACATCCAGTCCCAGAAGTCGCAGTATGCCTTCCGCTACAGCTCTGGCAATGAGGACATCACCTCGACGGGATTGCTTGGAGCAGGCAGCAAGATCATTACCAACTACTACCAGTACATGGGATCGAACACGTGGACCTTCACGCCCACGATTGTCAATGAGGCGCGTTTTGGCTATAGTCACTTCTTCAATTCTCTCGGTTTGTTATCGGCATATACAAACGATGTGGTCGACGCAGTCGGGATCCCGAACCTCAAAGGCGGTGCGCCCTCCACGTGGGGCATCCCAGATTTGAGCTTCAGCTCCGGACCGACAGGCACAACACCAGCCATCTGGCAGGAGATTGGGGATATCGGCGGAGATGGCCCCTACGTTGTGACCGATCCCACATGGCAGATCGTCGACAATGTCTCGTGGGTAAAAGGCAAGCATTCGTTCCGCTTCGGTTTCGAGTACAGCCGGCAGACCTTCAACCAGCTTGGCAACCAGTTCTCGCGCGGGCAGTTCTTCACCAAGCCCCTTGCTACTGCATTCTCCAATGGAACTTCGCTTTCCGGCGGCGATGCGATGGCTGACTTCCTGCTCGGCGATCTTTATCAGTCAGTGGTGGCGGTGGCGGTGGCGAACGCGAATTACGTGCGCAACGTGCAGGCTTACTACGCCGATGACACTTACAAGCTCCGTCCCAACCTCACCATTTCAGCAGGCCTCAGGTACGAGCTGACACCCCCGTGGAACGATACCTTCGGCAATAACTTCACGGTGGCTCTTCCGGTCATGGCGAAACTCGCAGACACCGCTAGCACGTACGCGCAGAGCCAATGGCCCTTCTATGTCCGCCAGGGCAACTGTACACCAGCCAACGTGTATCAGGGCCTTTCCATTCAATGGACGGCCTCTTCTCAAGGTCTTGGGTCGCCGCCGGTCTGCAGCAATGGGACCATGCCCAATGGCCCGCTCCTTGATACTCACTACCTCAATTTCGCACCGCGTCTGGCCATTTCCTACTCGCCGAAACCAACCCTAGTGGTTCGCATTGGCTATGGCATCTTCTACAGCCAGGATATTGGCAACGCGTACTTCGACATGGCGCGGAATATCGCCGGGCGTGTGACGTACACGAATACAAACTCGACAGCGCCTTATGGAAATTCGAGTCTGACCTGGGCCAACGCGGCACCTCCTTCCGGCGGCGCAATCGTGAATCTGCCTGCTTCCACCAACGCTTTTGTTGATGCTCTCGAGCACAAAACCACGTACACCGAGCAGTACCTCTTGAATATCCAGAAGCAGATCGGCCAGGACTGGTCGTTCGAGCTCGGATACCAAGGTTCAGAGAGCCATCACCTTTATGGGTTCATCAATGCGAATGTGGCGAATCCATACGGATACACAAATGGCGGCACGGTAACGTCTGTCGCCTCCCGGACCCCTTTTGCGAACATGGGCGCGATTCAATTTGTGCACGATTGGGCCAACAGCAATTACAACGCGCTCAGCGTGAAGGCTACCCGGCGCTGGAGCAACGGCCTCAACGTGATCGCCTCGTACACACGGGGCAAGTCTCTCGATGACACCAGCGGAATTCGTGTCCAGGGCAACGACGAGTTGTTTCCGCAGAACCACCACTGCATCTCATGCGAATACGGCCCTTCTGCGTTCGATATTCGCAATCGGTTCGTCGTCTCGGCCCTTTACGATCTGCCCATCGGGCCGGGGAAGTTGGTAGCCGTGAATAACAAAGGTCTGAATGCGGTGATTGGCGGCTGGCAGATCGGAGGCATCTTCACCCACCAGACCGGCGCGGTCGGGACTGTCCTAGACGGGTTTGACAACTCCGCTATCGCAAATTCGGGCGGCAACTTCGATCGGCCCAATCCAACTGGGACTAGCCCCTACCTCGCCGGCACGTCCAGATCGCTTAGTACTTGGCTCACCAAGGCCGCCTATACGCCGGCGGCTGCAGGTTACTTCGGGACGTTGCACCGCGGTACAATCGTCGGCCCAGGGTTTACCAACCTCGATGCATCTCTGCATAAGGTGTTCAATATGCCATACAACGAGAAGCATCAGTTGGCAATCCGCTTCGAGGCATTCAACTCTCTCAACCATCCGAACTGGAACAACCCGACCTTGACTTACAATTCTTCCACCTTTGGCCGCATCACCAGTACGGGCAGCACGCGCCAATTGCAATTGGCAGCGAAATACCAGTTCTGACGGGCCTTTGGCGAGCAACGGAGATTCGATCTCCGTTGCTCGATCGATGTTCATGATTTCTATTCCGGAGAGCTTGACTGGTCTGCATTGTCTTGGCTTCCGCCGGCTTTGATCTCCGGCTTTTTCCTTAACGGCACGGAGATGCAACTTGGAAACTGGGACCGGAAAATCAAAGGTCATCGCCGCGCCGCAATGCCCTTTTCAGCCGGAAACCGATGAATAAAGCGACAATCGAGTTGCTGCTTCTCGCATCAGAACTCTGGTGAGCGCAACCGCCAGCCGATCGCAAACCTTTTTCGTTAAAGATTACGGGAGTTCTGTATCCTTGTGTCTTTCCGGATCATCGCGCCATGTTTCGTGTGGTAGCGCCCGAAGCGCAGAAGGTACGCGTCCGTGTTGGAGCCGGTTTTGAGATAACCGAGGAGGCAGGCGGTCTTTGGTATGCGACGACCACTCTCTGGAGTAGAAGGTTCTCACAACTACATGATCAATTCTGACGGGTCCACTGTATCGGATCATGCAACCGCGACCTTCTTTGACGACGGCGAGTGGAGTAGCGCCATCGAGGTACCAGCAGCCGATGCCAATTTTCTAGCCATAGAGCCGTATCAGGCGAGTACCCAAGTACACCACACGCGTTGATTCTCAGCATGTTCGCATCCGGATCAAACATCACCGGCCGCGAGTCCCCTGTTGGTGATCCACAAGCTAGTCAGGCCGACCGAGAAAGACTTCGGACGGCCTAAACTGTCGGAGTTTGCCGCAGAGGGGGTACTGGATGCTGGCGAAGTAGAACAGGAATTCCTGCAGGCTCGGAGGACCTCACTGCTACAAAATCGACTCCAGTTGGAGTTTTCTCCGAATTCAGGAAAGCTTTAAGTTATTGAAAAGAAATGGTCGGGGAGAGAGGATTTGAACCTCCGACCCCCTGGTCCCGAACCGGATTCTATCGATTGCAGAAATCTATTGAAAATTGAGGATTCCAACTGCTTAGGATTGAACCGCGTGCAGCCATCATGCGGCTCGCTGTTGTTTCTTGCGGCTCTTGGATGCTTTGCCCGCTACGATTTCGTCTACAGTCAGAATCCCCTCAACGGGAAGTTTTCCGGAATGCCTCGGAGTCCTCGCACGCGGTTTTGAGCGTGGCCGGGAGCGAGGCTTGATGGTGATCGATACATCGGCCCCCAACCGCAGCAAAAAGCGTAAAAGCCGCTCGATGGAGAATCCCGACAAACGGCTACGAATGAGCGCTGAAACTTTTGGCTGATCTTCCTTCCCATTCGCACCGCGCGCCACACGCATTGAACAATCGCTTCTCCATCCGAAATCTACAACTCCTAGCCAGTCTTAACCGTTAAGGGTCGCAGCTCATTCTGCCCAGACGAAGTTTTTGGCGAGCCTCACGTCAAACATCATCGGGACGTTCGCTCCGGTTCCCGTCATCGTCGGCATCTGATTCCGCGAATCGTGGTTGAACGTCTTGCTGCCCGCTTTGATCATGTTTGGTTAGACTTCGTCACCTCTATCTGATTTCAAAACAAATCTCTGAACGAATCGAACGGCTCCGATAACAGCAAAGTAGTCTGCAAGTGCCAGTGGCATCCATCCGATCGCAGGCAGCCATCCGCCCGGCCAGCGTATCACTACAAACAAGGGCACGTTAAGCGCAAATACCAGCAAGGCTATCCCCCAAAACCAAGCGTGCCTTCTCAGGCTCCAGCGCATTCGAATTGCAATCCCGATCGCTCCCAAGCAAACGAAAACGGACCGTCCCATATCTTCTTTGCCTAAAGATATGAACAGGAAGAGCACAGGAAGTAAAATGGCTCCAATGATGACACCCGTAAAATCGGCGCGCTTTCGATAGGAACTTTCTGCCACTAAAATCTCCCTGTCATACAGCCCTTATATGCTACATAAAGATCATGCAAGTCAACAGCAGTTGCACCAGCGGATACAAGGTTGCCGATAGCAGGTATCGCTTCTATGCCTTCCTTCACAGCGTTTTCGGCGCCAACTTTTAGAATCGAAATGACTTCAGGGTTTTTCAACGTACTATAAGCGAACGCAAGGCCTTGCCCTGTTCCAGCCAAGCTTGCATTTGTAAAGTGTCCAAACAAGGAAACAGCTGTCGAGGCAACACCGGTGAGGAGCTGAACTCCCCTGACGCCCTCACTGACGGCGGGAATTGTTCCCACTGCATCAAGTCCCGTCGATAGATAGGCCAAACTCACTTTCTTCGTGAATGTGCAGGAAGCAAGAGCCGGTGCGACCTTCACTAAGAACATAAGCTCCTCAGGAGTTATTATTGGTCCGGTCGCGTAGACCACCATGCTGGTTGGTGAATCTGCACTGCAGAATGGTAGGCATCCTATATCAGCCATCGTTGGGAGGCCAAATGCCTCTTCAAATGCGCCGGGAAGCCCCGGATACGGCACGCCATATTTGTCATCCCAGGGGTTGGCATTCGGCCGTGGTTTGAATGATCCATGGTAGGTTGGACCTCCGCCACCGCCGCAGAATCCGAAGATACAGATTATATCGATAGGCGGAAGATAACAGTACCAGCCGCATCCACCATCCAAACCACTCGGGTCTGTCTCCCACGTCGGTCTTCCGCTCACATACGCATATCGATTCAGGCTCTGCGGATCGTACCAGTTGTAGCTGCCGTCATACGAATCGGGAGTCTGCCAGCGGCCTTGCTCTGGAGAGTACTCTCGCGCCTCGGCATGCCAAAGCCCCGGATTGCTGTCCCAAAGCAGCCCCGTAAATCCAAATGGATCGGCTTGTGATCCCGCGAAAAGCTGTCCATACGGTGCGTAATCTACAGAGTTGATGAGTGCGCCGGAATTTGGCACGTCGCCTCCGAAGCTCTCTATAAAATCGACAGCGCGATACACCGGACTAGCTGACTGAGACGAGCCGACCTCTGCGATTATCTCGCCATCTGCGTAAATCAGATCATTCGTGTATGAACCATTCGTCACCGAGGCGATGGGAACTCCGTTGAAATAGACATAGTCGGTCTTCGTTGAACCATCATTGACTTCCGCTCGGTTACCTAATGCACTGTAGACGTAGGTTTCTGCCCCATTTGCCCATGAAGACAACATCCCATTCGCATCGAATGAGAGCTGATGCCCCATTGTGTCGGTGTTTTGGTTTCCATTCGCGTCGTATGAAAAGCCAGAGGCCATCTGGTTGAGCGAGGTGAATGATTGCGAAAACGGAAACGTTCCCGATTGCGTCAAGTTGCCGAATGGGTCGTATGTGTAGGTCTCATTTAACCCATTTGGAGGCGGAGAACTATTGCCGCCAGTCAGACTTGCCCCGGAAGGAGTCGCGGTGAATGACCCGTGGGTGAAGTTGTAAGTGTCGTACGTTTCCGATGTAGAAAGGCTATAGTTCGAATCGTTCCCGCCATTCTTGCTCGTAATAGTTACAACTCCAGAGGATGACGTCGCCGTAACAAATGATTGGCTGTTTCCGTTCATCGCTGAAGCCAGGTCAGCCGCAATGGATGATGATGTCGATCCTTGTTGATAATTGACGGTGAAGGCAATTCCATTTACAGACACTGGAGTGCCCGGCAAATTCTGTACCAGTGGTCGTGAGACAAACTGGTATGGGAGGAGCACGGGATGGGGAAGGCGAAGAAGCATAGTCCGGAGCAGATTGTGAACATGCTTCGGCAGATTGAGGTCGCGATCGCCAACGGCAAAACGACGCCGACGGCATGCCGGGAAACGGGGATCACCGAGCAGACGTTTTACCGCTGGCGCAAGGAATACGGCGGTTTGAAAGTGGACCAGGCGAAGCGATTGAAGGAGCTGGAGCAGGAGAACTCGAAGCTGAAGCGGCTGGTCGCCGAGCTGAGTCTGGACAAGCAGATTCTTCAGGACATTGCACGGGGAAACTTCTAAGCCCGGAGCGGCGGCGCACTGCTGTGGAGCATGCCAGAGAACAAGGGGCGAGTGAGCGACATGCGTGCCGGCTGGTTCATCAACCACGCGGCACGCAGCGCTACCAACCCACACAGCGGAACGACGAGGACGCGCTGACCCGGGCCATCATCACGCTGGCCACGCAGTATGGCCGGTATGGATATCGACGCATCACGGTGAAGCTGCGCGACGCCGGCTGGCAGGTAGGCAAGGATCGCGTGGAGCGGATCTGGCGTCGCGAAGGGCTGAAGGTGCCGCAGCGGCAGAAGCCGCGCGGCCGGTTGTGGCTCAACGACGGCTCCTGTGTGCGGCTGCGCCCGGAGCACCAGAATCACGTTTGGTCCTACGATTTCGTCAGCACCTTCACGCACGATGGAAGAACAGTACGGATGCTCAACCTCATCGATGAATACACGCGGGAGTGCCTGGCGATTCATGTGCGGCGCCGCATCAACAGCGCCAACGTGATCGATGTGCTAGCCGAAACTATGATCGAGCACGGCATCCCGGAATACATTCGCTCGGACAATGGGCCAGAGTTCGTGGCCAAAGAGCTACGTAAATGGCTGGCGCGAACAGGAGCGACGACTCTCTACATCGAACCCGGTTCTCCCTGGGAGAACGGCTACTGTGAAAGCTTCAACTCGAAACTACGCGATGAGTTTTTGAACGGAGAGATCTTCTACTCGCTGAAAGAGGTGCGGGTGCTGGCTGAACGCTGGAGGAACTATTACAACACCGAACGGCCGCACTCTTCACTGGGATACAGACCACCAGCGCCAAAAGCTTGGCAGGTTGAACAGAATGCAGGGCATGGAAAAGTGGAAAGCACAAAACGCTTCCCACTTTTCCACGCCCACGACGGCGGCTATCTGACTAACTCGATAACTGCGCTACACTAACACTCACACTGGTACAAATTACCGGGCAGGCCAGGGGAGACGTGTCCCTACTCCGCCCGCTGCTTTAGCAGCGCTGCCCTTCGGGATGCTGGACTGGACACGGAACTACGGGCTGCCTACTTTGCCGGGGGCCGGTCGGCTACCGTGATCTTCCCGTCGACGCCGATGGTGTACATGAACGCGGGAGTCATCACAAGCTCTGGAACGCGCGGCTGCCGGGTCAGAACCAGCAGCACGTCGGTGTCCTCGGGAACGTCGCTCAGCACGTGCGTGTGGTAGCCGCTCGCCACCTTTACATCCGCACCTGCCGGAGCGGACTCGATGATGGTCTTGTGCAGTTGGCGCTTTTCGGTGATCTTGGTCCCGTCCGGCGAGACCCGGTAGCGCACATCAGCTCCCAGCGGGTAGACCCCTTCCTTGACCTGCGCCGGATACAGATACACATACATCCCCCCGCTCGTTCTGGGAAGCGCCGCGATATTGTAGGGGCGATCCGTTCTGCCGAAGTCCTGCGTAGCCGTCTCGATCCCCTTAGCGGCGGCAAGATTCCAGCCCACATCCTCCCGTGCCGGATCGAAGCTCTTGACCGTATATTGGCCACCCGCCTGGACCGCCTCATAGTCCACAAGGAATTTGTCTCCAGGACCGTTTAGGCGACCGAAATCCACTATCCAACCCGCCTCTGTTTTGTGCGCGATATAGCGTCCTGAAGAGTCCGCTTTTGGATGAGCGGCCATGACTGCATCCGTGGCATGCCATGCTGCTGTGTCATACTCCGCAAGCATCTGGCCCCGCGCCGTGATCGCAGCCAACTCCGCCTCGGAAGGCTTACCCGATGCGCCGGCTCTGGAAGGCAGCAGAAGTAACCCCACTGCTGCAAAAATGGCAGCAGCTAATCCTCTGCGATCCACGCGCGCAACCTGAACGAACCTAAGCACTGTTCCACTCATTGCGGTTTTTTTGTCTCGAACGGAACGTACGGTGCCCACCCGTGCACGATCGTGATATGCGTAATTGTTCCACTGGTTAAAGCTGAACTATCTGGGCCATCCGAACGCATTGTCCCTTCAAGGATGACGTAAGTGAGATTCAGATTCTTGAACTGCTGCTCTTGTTCGGCTGTCAGGTCGAGCTTAAAAGAGTTCTTCAGCAGCGGAATCCGAAGGTCCTCTTCGTGGAGGAAAAGCCCGTCATCGTCCGAACGAAGGTTGAGAAAACCCCAAGTCCGTATAACTTTGCCGTTGTAGTTCTGGGGCGCAGCAAGCAGCGCGACCATGCCCACGCTGATAGGCTCCGAGCGTTTCTGTGCATTCATAGGGACTGCGGCGCTCGCAGCAAGAAGCAACACTGCAACCGATAAGCTGATCACCTTCGACTTCATCGCGTATCTCATAGTTCGTCCGTTCCTCGCATCCTTGTGGAGTTGGGCTCATTGCATGCAACCGCACTCGCACGAACTATGGGATAGTTCCGATTGGCGTTCCGTAGACTTTAGTGTCGTACGGCCCTCTGACGGGTTCATTCTGCGTATATCGATAGACCACGCCCGAGAAAGAGTCCACGACGTAGCCAACCCTGCTTGCTCTCTCGGGTGTCCGGAGGCGATAAATGTCTGCCGGTGAAGGCCCTTGACCTTCAGCAGCAGTGGCATGTGGATGAGTGTGGTATTCCCCAACGACGGTGTATCCCTTGGGCACGTGGATGCTGTCTACATCCACTGTTCTTTCTTTACCTGCAATGGGCTTTGTCGAACTGATGCGCCCATCAGAATCCCTTTCCAGAATCAACCCGCCGTATTCGTGATAATCGCCATTCTTCACAGACTCGCGCGTGGGCTTAATTGCCGCCGTTTCAGCAGACATTGCAACCTGGTCCATCGGGTTCTTCTGTTGGGCCGATGATTTATTCTGATTCGTTTGATTCTGAAGGTCACTCTTCTTTTCGTCCAACTTAACGCAATGACTGTCCGCCTGTACATCGCCACAGTTGGAGTGAGAATCGGATTGTCCATTTCCCGTGTGACCGTCAGGATCGACAGTTCTTAGCGGGTTGTTCTCAACATAGCTGTACAAATTCAGACTTTGAGGATCAGCCAATTTCGCATAGGGCACCGGCTCGACCTTCGCACTCCAATCCGGAGAAAGGAATCGACCGACGGAGGTTCTGTCGTATCTGGCACCGAAGTAGTCATTATCAGTCTCAGCGTCCCGCTCCTTGCCGGTGAACTTGTAGTGCTGATTGCTCAGGTTCTGCGTGATGACCAGTTCGCCACCGAATGGATAGAAGTCTGACTCATTCAGGATCTGTGCCGTCGCGCTCGTCACCACATTAGATGAGCCTAGGTGGTCGCTCAGGAAATAGTAGACGGAGCCATTTGCATCCCGGCGCGCGACCCGTTTGCCGCCGAAGAAAACGTACTCGCTCGTAATATTCCCCGAGAGATCACTTTCAGCAAGTGCGGCTCCAGCCTCGCCACCCCAGTACAACGTGCCGGTTGACTTCTTGACGCGTTCTCCATTGCCGTTATAGGTGTAGGTAGCGCCTGTGCCGCACACGATCTGTCCCTCCGCATTCCAAGCATAGGTGGAAGGAGAGTTGTTGGTCTGACAGTTGAAAATGTTAGTTCCATCGGCGGTCACGTTGCCGGCGCCGTCATAGCCGAACCCGCCTAGCGTGAACTGGTTGCTCGAATTGACTGTTTGAGAGAGTGCCATGGGATTGGGGACTCCCGGTAGATCTCCCGTTTGCTTTAGATTGCCCAGACCATCGTACGAAAACGTCAATCCCCACCGGTTTCCTTCCGACGCCTGTGACACCCTGTTCACCGTGTCGTACAAGAACGATTGGCTTCTGGTGCTGTCCTTGCCATTCGTAATCGTATAGATGTCACCGTTATCCCCTGAGGCGTAATGATAGTTGTAGCTCAGATTCAGCAAGGTTTGGCCAGAAGCCGTTGCCGAAATGCTCGCGATTTGCAATCTCGGTTGGAAGTGGTCGGTCACGGCAATTGACTGGCCTAGATTGAACCCCGTCAGTCCTCCAGGAGCATTATAGACAGCATTGGACGCGTATTGAATTGAGTGGGTTGTGTCCGTAAGAGCAGTGGTCCGCCCTGACTGCGTGCTAACGGTGTATTGCAGCACAGATCCGCTTGGATAAACAAGCTGAGCGACTGCACCATTGAGGTAATAGACGTTTTGAATGCTTTTCGGTGAGAGAGCACCGATCGTCTCGGTCTCTGTCAGAACCCGCCCCATGGCATCATATGTCCAGGCTGTCGAGCCTGAGGCATCGGACATCCCGGTGCGAAGTCCTTTTCCGAAATTGCTGGAACTGTTCGCATCAAAAGAATACGAGATTGCTGTGTCACTGCTGTTCGGATATGTCTTTCCCGTCAACCGATTGAGTGCATCGTACGAATAGTCGATCTCAATCCCTCTCGCATCGGTCTTGGCGATTAGGTTGCCATTCGCGTCATATCCTTCGGTGCAATTACTGCCGTTGGCGGGCGCTCTCCCTGGGGTCGTCCCATAGCATATCCATCCCGCTTCGGGATTGTGGGCCTGGATCAGACGCGAGAGGCTGTCGTAGGAGAACGATCGGTTCACGACGCCAGCGGATCCGTAGGGTCCTCCCCACTGGCTCACGCCGATAAGATTACCGAGCGGATCGTATGAATAGTCTGTCTCCATTGAAGGTGTTGTGGATGTTCCATTGGGTTCTAAGACCTTTATGAGGCGACCCAGAGCATCAGACGTTCGTTGCCATTGACTGCCCGCCTCGTCCGTGAAAGTGATCGTATTTCCCGAATAGACCCAACTTTGTTCGCTCTGGTTCCCGTCTGGCTGCACCTGCAGCTTCTTACGGCCGAGAACATCATAGTAGTAGAGCGTGGTTCCGTAGGTTTCGTCACTTTGTGAGAGGTACGGATTCGTGACCGACAATACTCGCCCTTCAGCGTCATACGTTGTGTCAACCATCGCGCCGCTTGAGTCCGTGGTTCTGATCAGTCTGCCGAGGCCATCGTACTTCTGAATTGTCGGCTGAAGGCGTTGCCCGGTCGTCAAAAGAGTGGATGTGTAGGCACTGTATGGGGGGCTGCTGGTTGAACATGTCGATCCGCCAAGGTCCGTGTAGCAGTAGTCGGTCTCTCCCGATCCGCTGGAGGTTTGCGTGCCGTTTTGCGTAGGAGGATAGACAATAGATAAGGGCCGTCCTATGACATCGTAAGTATATGTAGTCTTGTGTGCGTTATCTGTAGAACTGCTGCCGTTTTGATCGACGTGGAAGTTCAGGAGCCCCAGGTACGGATCGTAATTGAAATATTCGATGTGCTGCACGCTGCCGGTCGTCGGCGACTGAATTTGGGAAGCAAACATACCGGTGCCATCATAGGTGGTAGTTGTGGAATACCCCTTCGGGTCTGTCACGACGGTAGGCATGCCATGGCAATCAAAGGTCGTGTGAGTCGTAAGGTATTGGCTCGCTGTGTTGAGCCAGCGATTGACGGAAGTCTGATTGCCGTGTGTACCTGAACAAAAGTAGCCTGACTCGTCATAGCCATATGTTGTTATTGCCTTGACATTGCCGTAGCCGTCGGTTGTTTGCGTCGATGCCACCAAATGAAGCATGTTGGAGCTGTAAAAGGACGAATTGACTGTGTATTCCGGGGTCGTGAATATTGACTGGAGATAATTGCCAGAGCCATCCAATACATCTTCTTGTGTCACTTGGTCGAGATACACGGTGAAGGGGCCAGTATACACTCCATAACCATCCCACGAGGGGGCCTGAGAACAATTAGCGCTCCCGGTGTCGTAGTCGCACCAATAGGCCGAAAGTGTAAACGGACTATGGTATGTTCTCTGGACTACCGAAGTGACCCCGGCTGGTGTTGTAGTCGAGATATTGGCCGGAAGGATCGGCGAAATGCTGCCGCCTGGCATAGCATTGTAAGCCGTGTCGACTTCTTTCAAAGGTGTACCAGAAATCTGACCTTGGTAATACTTCACTTGCGTTTCAATAATTTGTTGTTGAATTCCAATACCATGGCTGCCATCGAAGGTGTGAACGATGTTTCCGTCCGACGTTGTTTCAGTGGTCGTGAGCGAGTTTACGGATTGAGAGTAGGAGAACGTTCGGTTGATCGTGTTTCCTAATCCGTCATCTTCGGTTCGCGAGGTCACGATGCGAGCATTGACATTGGCGAGTTCATCAAGCAGGGCGCTATAACGATTTGCATACGAGTAGTCGATCGTCCCTCCCGTCGGGAGGAAAATCTCTTTGACTGTCCCATAAGATTCTGTGTAGAACGTCGCATCCTGGCCGTAATACGGATCTGTATATGGGCTTCCGACGTCATAAAGAAATTTCCACGAGGTTCCATTTGGCAGCACGATCGACTGCAGTGCAGTGATCCCCCAAGAGGCGTTGCAGAAGTTGGCATTTGCATAGTAGCCATATGTCTGATTCGATATGGTGAATGTCCATGATGAACCGTCTTCATCTGTCTCATTCATTGACGCGATGAGGTCATCGCACATTGGTCCTGGGTTTCCACCACTGTTCAAGAACAATGGCTGAATGGCGAATCCGGTGTAACAGAATACGTACGGCATTGGGGTTCCGTTTGGACCTGGAGCGTCCCATTCTTGTGCATATGCGAGTGGCTGACTAGAATCACCGAGACTTGGGCACTTTGCGACCGCTTCGCTCCATGTCAATGACCCGCCACTACCCGGCGCGTCGAATGTCCTTCCGAGAGAATCTGTATAGCCTCCACCAGATGAAGACATGGAGTTACCGGCCGGGTCGGTCTCTGTGATCGTCCCATAAGTCGGAGTCGATAAGATGTTGCCGGAAGGCGAATATAGCGTGCCATTGCCGGTAGGCGTCGGAGAATATCCACCTTCTTGGTAATAGCTGTACCCCGATCCATCAGTGGCACGTGCCCAATTCGGATTGGTCGTGTCGTAGAGAAGTTTGTGCGCAACGTTCGTCTCATCCACCAGAGTAACGTCACTCTGCACATACGTTGTCTGTCCTGGGTTGCCGCCAGAACACAGATATGGCCAATAGGGATCTGGACAACCTCCCAGCGTATACACGACATACGAATTGGATTCGAAATGAAGACTTCTTAGCGAGGAATGGATGTTCGCACCTAATTCGTAGCTCCCATTTGCCTGATCATAGTCCGGCACGTAGTATGCAACGCATTGATCTGCATACGGGTCGCATGTCCCTTCAATATGCCAAGCCGTCGTATTGAAAACGGCGGAGAAATCCAGCGAGGGTAAATGTCCTCTTTGTGGGTAGGATACCAGAGGTATTTTCCCTACTACATTACCCGTTGAGAGGTCGACATGATCAATTTCGCTGTTGCTGAATGGAGTATGTGTTTTCAGTCCAACGTCAGCGTAGTCTTGCGCATGTGCTGGACACAGACCGAAAAGCGCACAAATCAGTCCTATCGCGAGAATTGCATGGCTTTGAGGCTTCATTGTGTGACCTCCTTGTCGAATGCCGCGGTGTCGAACGGTGCGTTTGGAAGGAAGGAGGTCACGCTCCGAATTTGGGTACTTCCACTCGGATGCCGCATTTCGATCTTTCCAGGGATCGACACGCCGCCAGTCGTCAGCATTTGGTCGAATTGAAACTCCTCATATATTGGCCGGATTCCTGTGAGGTTCGGCAACCGCAGGTCAACAACAATCGGCAGACTGGTGGATTTTGAAACAAGCCACTCTTCTTCTCGGACAAAAATACCATTCGGCGCGACCTGCCTGTAGATATCGATGCAAAACACGTCGGGAGTACACCTCGCTCCATCCCCAAGCTTCGCCAGATAAGCGCGCCTCCTTAAGATGATTTGCGCCGCGGCGGCAGGTAGACTGCCCGCCAGAACTCGAGCCTGATCAAACTCGGGGACACTTCTTGCCTTACCCACTTCGGATGCGATAAAGGCTTTCTGACCCGCATGTTCGCGCGGGGTGCGCCGGCTTCCGACAAGGCCACGGCGATAAATTGGAGCATCCGTCGACCAATCATCGAGCATCAAGAAGTCTTGGACCTTCGCGGCACGCGGTGTAGTGATCGAGAGCCGAACCTTCGCAGAATGGATTTGCGCCCATGCGTCGACACCACCTGAAGCTTCAATCACTTTGCGGAGAGCCCGGGTCGCCAGAATGTCGCTATTAGAAGAGGCTGGCAGAATCTGCGGAGCGTCGGTCACGGCTACTCTCGGCCCGGGAGTTGTCAGTTGTGCCTTTGCCGCAATCGTTATGAGGGGAGCGATGCACATAAGACACATGACGAAATGTCGAGCAACTGATTTCACGTATTCCTCATTGTTCAATGTGACTCCCCTGCTAGTCGGAATACCGATCAAAGTGGCATGGTTTGAGTTCCCGTGAAGCGTCATCTCGCGCATAACACACCCCCATTCGCATGAATCAGTTGAAGGCTAAGATCATCTCCGCACCGTCCGATAACACGGCAGAACCGTTCCCGGCGCCGGCGTCCGATCCAACGGTGGCTGATAGCCGAGCCGTTCCGGCAGAATCGACATTGGATCAGCAGGTGCAGTGCGGAGCAGAATCTCACCAAAGCGTCGTTCACATGATGTGTCACGTTTCACGCGCAGCACGGTGCCCGACGCCGCAGTCAAAACTCCTCGCGAGAGCGGCGGAGCTTCGTTCGGATACTCGTCTACCACACGCACGAGAATGGATTCGCTGCTGCGAGGTATGCTTAACTCCGCAAGGTACGTATCCTCGTTCCAGTACCAAGTACTGCGAATGATCGTACTCGTCGCTAGAAATCGGACCCGCACTTTCTGGCCCTGTTTGTGAGGCCACGCTCCAACAGGCACTGAAGTCAATGTACTCAGAACCGCAAGGGCAGCGATTTGTGCGACATCATTGAATCTCACAGGAGAACCCTTTCGCGTGTGCGCTGTGCGAACGCGTACGGAAACACACAACTCCTGCTCGGTGCGATCAGCGGATCGCAAATCAAGCGCGTGCAGAAATGGGAAGAAGAATATTCGCGCTCGGGGATCGTTTCAGCAGACGAGCGTTCGAAACGGAATTACAACCTCAGCTCAAAGCAGCGGCAATTTCAGTAATGGCTTAGACGCGTTGTAATTCTCGCGCAGAATCATAGCCTCACTTAGTTTCTTGTCAAGCGCAATTGTTGTGATGATCGATACACATCCGCGTGACAAGAGAGTAACCCGTTTGTTTACCATTAAGGAACTGGTGGGTGCACAGAGCAATCCCCGCGTTCTGATAAAAGAAAATGTGAGCTGACATCCATCACTCAAGAACGAAAGCGTTCGCGAACATCTGGCGACAGGCGGCTTTTGTATTCATCAGATTCCTAGAGTTTGGAGTCGGCGGAATCTTCGGCCACTATATCCCATGCGCGTTGTTGAACCCTCTGCTTCGCAGGATTTGCTATTGGTTGAGTTCGCCAACGTCTTGCGACATCTCCCGCGTCACTGAATACGTGCGCAGTTGGGCTCCAGCGCGCGCTACATACTCCCGCCAGAACGTCAGCAGGCTCTGCCAATATCCCGTTGACTTCCCTGCCCCGTCAACTCCAACGGCATAGACTTGAACATTTCTGAGGTCCGGCACTGTGATGCCTTTGTGTCTTCCTAATGCCGCCATCACGCTCATTCGCTCGAAATCCAGTCCTGGCACACTCTCGCGCATATCGGAGAAGATAATGAGTTCCTTGGGACTTGCCTTCGGATTCTCGGCATAGAGCTGGCTTGCCAACTCCAACGCCCCAAACATGTCCGTCTGCTTGAAATTGGGCTTGAGCTGAGCGCCCTTTTGTTGCCACGCGCGGACCAACTGGCCTCGCGCCGCCGTCACTCGTTCGCCAAAGTAGCCAGGATCATCCGGAACCTGGGCCCGTATCAAGATATATGGCTCAGCGAAGCTCTGATCGGTAATGCCGATGACTGTCAGCCGAGTGCCGGGCTGAATCTGCGCGAGCACGCGAGCGACTCCTTCGACATTCTTTTCAAAGTCGCTCTTGCCGTCCGGACCGGTTGCAGCAACAGACTGCGTGAGATCGATCGCGATGACGAGATTCACGCGACTTTGGGGCCAGACCTTCGGAGAGGCGAAAGCCAGAAAAGCAATCACGCCCACCAGCAGCTTTGTCATGGCGCTGCGGGTAGCATTGAGGAGCAGGGCGCGGTGGAAATCCCGCCAATACGTGGCTTCAAAGGCCTGCGGTGCATTGCGGAGCGCAACGATCTGATACGCGATCTCGGCCATACATCCACGAATCCTGACTAGCTCGCGGCGCAGGCCCGCCCAATCTTCCGACTCATCGGGCATCGAGCGCCAGGCCTCATGCAAGATCAGGCCACCACCGACCTCGGTGGCAAAGGCCATCAGCAAAAGTGCAGCACATAAGAGCGCCGTAGCCCGGTCATAGAAATTATCTGGGGCCTGCGGTTGCGGGGCTGCATCGTCGATCACAACCGCCTGCGTTTCTGCCTCACGGATCTGTTGTGCCAGAAGATCGCCACGGATCACGGCAAAGAGCATGATGCTCGCAAGCGAAGTGACAGCTGCGATCACCGTAAGGACCTTGAGCACGTGTTCCATGTTTGTGTGTTCAAGCAGCTTGTCGATGAGAAACGGTGTCAGCGCCGCCATCCCTGCCGAGATGAGCCAGCTGATCCAGCCCAACCGGAAGGGCGCAAGAGAAAGCGTGATTGCGAAAAACCCGGTGACGGCGAGCAGCAGCGCGACGGACCAATAATAGATGCGTCTCCAGAACAGGCGCCGCCTGTCACCCATTGGCGGCGCCGATTGGAGCCGCTCTGCAATACGTCTTTCCTCGGCAACGAGGATCGCGCCTTCGGCCTGCAGGCGGACGATTGCCGGCTCGTTTTCAAGCCCGATACGCCGCGCCTCATACGTGCAGATGCGCTCCGCATCGGTGACAAGCTTTTCGACGCCCTGGCCGCCGACCTGCTCGGCCACGGACTCCATATTCACTCCGCGATTCATCATGACGTGCCCTCCTTCGAGATGGGGAATTCGACTAAGAAAAACAGGAGTCGGCATGTAGCGGGCTCCTGTGGTGAAAGGGTTATGTGGACTCGAGGATCTTCTTCGCTTGCTGGAGCTTTGTGAGCTCGCGCTCCTCGCGGTTGAGGTCCTCGCGCAGTTCGTCGACCTTGTCTTCCTGTTTGCGAATCTGATCAAGGACAACTTCGACGGGCGTCTTTTTGATCCAGGGTTTGCGGGTTGAGGCTTGTGCCGAAGCCGCTGCCGGTTCCGGTGCGGCTTTCGGCGCTGTCGTTGCTGCTGGTTTTCTGGGTGCCATAACGCCTCCTTAGTGCGTATGTTGCCCGTGTGGGTTGATTGTGAAGGTGCATTACTCTTGCCGAAGCAAAAGCAGGAAACTGCGCATGCGGTCGATGTCCCGGTCGATTCCATCGAGGCCGCCGAGCGCGGCAAGGGAACCGCCTAGGTCCAGATCGTCTGCAACCGTCGCGAGCCGCGCGAGGAGCCTTCCATTGATCTCGGCAGCCCGCGCGATCACCAGCTTTCTGACCGCCTCGTTGGGGTCATGCGGCTGGGTTGGGTGATGGGATTGGGTCATGGGTGTCGTTCTCCCTCTGGGTTGTCGCGTTGGTGTTTTGGGAAGCCGCGTTGGCTTCCCCGGTTCGTTCAAGCTCACGGACCTTTTGTGCATGCCATGCATCGAGCCGGGCGATGGCTTCGCGCAGCGTGGGCAATTCGATGTGCGTATAGATCGAGTGCACGTCGCCGCCCCGGCTGTGGCCCATCAGTTCCTTGCGGATGTCGGCGATCACGCCGAGGTCTGCAAGCCGTGAGTTGAAGCTGTGCCGCAGGTCATGAAACCGGAGGCGCGCAACGGCCGCCCTGCGCAGCGCGCCGGCCCAGCCGGTCTTGATTCGGCGGATGGGCCCGTCACCGTAGGTGAAGACGATCCCGGACTCCTTGCGCATTCCGTTAAGCGTTGCAAGCAGACGAGCAGTCATCGGAATGAGCCGGTGCTCGCCTTCGGCGGTCTTCGAGTGTGTGACCGACAGGACCTTACGGTCAAAATCGATGTCCTCCCATACTTGGTTAAGCAGCTCGCCCCGCCGCATTCCCGTGTCCAAGGCCGCGATGACGATGGGCCGCAGATGCGCGGAGCAGTGTGCGAGAAGCCTCAGCTCGTCGGCGACCGAGATCACCGGGCGGCGCTTGCCGCGTTCGCGCGCCATCCGGATGCGGGCGATGGGGTTCACGGGAATGAAGCCTTCATCGGCCGCCCAGAACAGCAGATGGCGGATGACCTCGACATCCCGGTTCATGGTCGTTTCAGAGAGCAGTTTGGGATCATCCCCGTCCTGTTTCGCGAGATGATCCGCCTGGCGTTGCTTGCGGTACCGCGCGATGTCATTCTTCGTGATCCGCCCGATGGGCATCTCAGCGAAGAACGGCAGAAACTGATTCGCGCGTTCCTTGTGATATGCCTTAACCTCGCCCTCTCTAAGGAATCTCGCCCAGAGCTCGGCAAACGGCATATCGGGTTTGAGGTTCGGCAGCTCGAACCGCACGGTGTGCAGTTCGTCGCGCCACTTCTGTTCGAGTTGTTCGGCCCGGCGGCGATTGGAGGTCTCAAGCGAGCGCATGCGGCGCACGCCGTCGATCCAGATCGCCGACCAGTACACCGTGCCTCGCTTGTAGAGACTCACGAGCGTTTTCCTCCTTTCTGTTGTTGTCGAAGTACCCATGCGACTACTTGGTCGCGGAAGAAGACGAGCTTTCCCTGCGGTCCGGAGCGGAAGTGCGGCAGGCCTGCCGGGATATGTTGCTGGCGAACGGTCCAAGGCGAGCAGCCGAGCATCGCGGCCACCTGGCGGATCGAGAGCGGCACGCCGAGACCGGCCTGAGCTGCGGGGCTTTCATCTGCCGATTGCCTAGCCCGTTGCCTAGCCCAGCTCTCGGCCGGGTCTGGCTCAGAAATCCTTTGGATTTCCAGAGGTTTCGCGCCCATTGCCAAACCCGATATGCGCCTCTTGGTCTCAGTCGTCATGGTCCCTCCTCTTGCGCTTCACGAGGTTGCGGAGCACGTCCTGGAGCCATTCCGGGAGCTTGGACCAGACAAGCCAGAGAGCAATGAGAAGCAAGGCAAAAGCCACCAATGCTTGCTGGAACTGGGTTGTGCGGGCCAGGGCGATCAGGAACGAAAGCGTGACGTAGAAGAGCAAGAGCCCCAGTCCGAGGCGAACGATGATCGCAAGCAGTTTCCACATGGCGGGCACCTTGGGTTGCGGGGTGGAAAGTTCCCGGCTGCCGCACTGGGAGCACACGTCGGCCGAGCGCGGATTCGGATGGTGACGCGGGCAGAGTTTCAAATCGTAGCTCCGCCCGCAGTAGTTGCAGTAGAGGGGTTCGCCCGGCGTGATGTGTCCGCAGTTGTAGCAGTAGTTCATGAGAGTGGCTCGAAAAGGGCTTCAACTTCCTGGCCGGTGGGCCGTGTCCAAACCTCAGCGAAAAACCTGCTGCGGGCATCCTCGAGCGTCGCAAAGCGAAAGATCTTGTCGGTGACACTGGCAATCGTTTTGCGGATCGACTCGAGGCGCCGCCCAGAAACCGCGATGACGAGCACGCGAAACCGGTCGTGGCCGAAGGTGCGGCGGAAGGTACCCAAGACGGCAAGCTGGACGTACGCGCGCGTTTTCTCCCGCCAGACCTTGAGACTCTCGGTCCCAAGATCGACTTCAAGGAACAAGGCCGCGACGCCGGAGGGCGTTGCGAACTCGACGTACCCGTCGGGGATCAGCTTCGATTCCGGGGAGAGCGGCGTGTGAAATCCCACCCACTGGGCAAATCGAATCTCCCGGCAAGGACTTTTCCCGAACCTAGCCGCGCAATAGATTTCGTTCACCGCGAGCTGGTGTTCGACGAAAAAGTCCATCGCAAGCACCGCGCCCTGTTTCCGCCGCAGACCACGGAAGGGAACGTCGGCCGCGAACGCGCCTTTCTCGGAGAGCGAATACAGCGCCTTGCGGCCTCCGCCCGACCCCAGGAAGAACCGGCGCAACAACCCTGCGCGGACGAGTTTCAACAGGCGCTTGTTGGCCCTGCTCGTCGAACCAAAGCCGGCAACGAGTTTCGCCTGCCCGTGGTCGACGATGCGCAGGATCGCGAGTTCGCGAAGGAAGCGGGTGTCCCGTGGTTGCAGGATCATGCCGTTATTCCCAGCCACGCAGCACCTCCTCGGCACTCGCATGGAACGCCTTGTGGCGCTCCCGAATCTCCTGCTCAATATCGGTACGCGGACGGGCAGTCTGCGCCTGGATGCGATGCAGAAGGTCCGCGTAGCTGCATTTCGGATCGACGACCGTCTCGGCGACGACTTCCATCCAGCGCTCCGCGCCGGACTTCAGGACGAAGTGCCGTTGCGGCAGGTTCTTCAGCCGCTCGGCAAGCGACTTGCCGCCGTCGAGCGATTGCGAGACGGTGGTTGCATCCGCCGCCGAGAGCTGGAAGAAGACATGCGTGCCGACCGAAAGCAGCGACGCGCGCATCGAGGCCGGGTGCTGGTCCAGGAACTGGTTGGCGGATACCACCGAAACCCCGAACTTGCGGGCCTCGGAAAGCACCGTTTCGATGCCGCTTTCGGCGGCAACCAGGTTCTGGATTTCATCGGCGTAGATGGTGAAGAGCGACCGGCGCTCGCGGGTGAAGAGCGCGTTCTTGAGCATCGTGAAGAGCAGGCTTGCGAGCGTAAGCGCCTGCTCGCCCAATCGGCCTTTGTCGAGATCGGCGATAATCCAGTACCCTCGGTCCATCGCCTCCCGCATCGAGAACGTCGATGTCCGCTGGCCGACGATGTGGCGAAAGTGCGGGTCCGCCGTGAAAGCCGAAGTCTTGTTGAGAATCGGTTCGCGCATCACGGCGCGCATCGCTTCGCTCGCCGTCTCGTAGCGCAGCTCAAAGTACTGGCGGACCTCCACGTTGTCGATCTTTTTGAGGCACGCCGCCCGGAATCCGCTGTGGGTGAGCAAAGGCGAGAGTTCCAGCAACGTCATGCCGTTGGCGGCAAGCAGGTAGAGCGCATTGCGCAACAGTTCTTCGGTCCGCGCGCCAAAGTGTTCCAGGCCCCAGCGTTGTTTCAGGATCGCGGTAAAGTCGGCGATCGCCCGGAAGTTCGCCGCCTCTTCAAGCGGGTTGAACCCGACCGAGAACGTCTGGTCGGCAGGCGCGATGAGGACCACGCGGTCGGAGAGATGCCGCTGCAGTTCGCGCTCCCTTGCGGCGATCGACCGCAAAAGAAACGGCGTCGTGTCCCCATGCAGATCAAACCAGATGAATCCCCGCCCTGCGGCGATGTCACCCTGCCCCATATGGCGCAACAGAGAGCTCTTCCCTGTCCCTGTCTTGCCGAGCACGGCGACATGCGTCGTGCGCCGCGCGGCGCTCAACTTCATTTCCCGCCGCGTCACGGCATCGTCGATCACCTGGAAGCCAAGTGAGAGGCCACGACCCTGATCCACTCGCTCCGCCTTGCGGTCGCGCAGGCGGTTCCAGGCGGAACTTACGAGATGTTCGAAGAAGTTCGTCATTCGAGGTTGATCTTGAAGGGTGGCGCGTCAAAATCGGTAACAATCGCGCGTAGCGGATTTGAGATCGCATTGAAGAACAAGGGCTTGGTCGCGCGAAAAATCTTTGCAGCGGCGGTTGACACGGATTTCAGAAGTTCGAAATGAGCACTTCCTTGTAGCGGCGCCCGGCGGCGCGCTGTGCGGTGTAGTGGAGATCGACGCCGCGCATCTTGAATCGCTTGAAGAGCGTGCGCACCTCCGGCACATCGTTCAGGCTCAGCACGAACTTGCCCTTGATCTCTGTCAGAATCCGCGCCATCTTCGCGAAGTCGTCGTGCTCGAGGTTGTAGCGGTAAAGCTTGCGCCCGTAGTACGGCGGGTCGAGATAGAACAGCGTCGCAGGCCGGTCGTAATGCGCGAGCACTTGGTCGTATGGAAGGTGCTCGATTTGCACACGGGCCAGACGCTCGTGAGTTTCCGCAATCAACTGTGGAATCCGCTCCGGGTTGAACCCCGGCGGCTGCACGACGTGGCACTTGTAGTTGAGCTTCAAAACCAGGCTCGCATACGTGTTTTTGAGCAGATACAAATGACGTGCTGCTCTCTGAATGTCGGTGAGCCCTCTCGGGTCGGTGACCTTCAGGAGCTCATGCCACTCCCGGCTCACCACCATGAAACGCAAATACCGGACCAGCTCCTCATAGTGCTGCTGGCAGACGCGGAAGAAGTTCACAATCTCGCTGTCAAGATCGTTCAGCACTTCGACCGGCGAAGGCTCCTTGTGGAAGAGCACCTGGGCCCCGCCCGCAAAGGCTTCGACGTAGGTCGTGTGCTTGGGAAACAGCGCGATGATCTCTCGGGCGAGCAAGCGTTTGCCGCCGATGTAGGAGAGCGGGCCGATCATGAAGAATGGCTGAGATGGATTGCGGAGCTTCAGGTCTCGAAAAGGGCGGGCCGCTCGTGCATGGGAGCACGGGTGGGAGCAGGCATCGCGTCGCACGCGATACCACCAGCCGCCTTCGCCCTTTCGTGCGGGTGGCACCCGCCGAGCGGCCCAGCTTGAACACTCTGAAACCCAATGAGCTGAATGCGCTTCGACTCGACCTTTATGGATCGAAGCGTCTACTCATCCTACGCGCGCGGCGGGGAATGAAAAGACGGCAGAATTTGCGCCCCAGGACAAACAACGTTGAATTATGCGTGCGGAACATCCCGCACGCCCGAACGGCGGAGGTCAATATCCGAAGTTCGTTTCGTCTAGCTCTCGATTAATACGCCAATTCCAAAACCCCTTTACGTCGCAGGAGAATAAACGGAGCATCTCCGGTCAGCACGTCGCCCTGCAGGATATACAGATCGCCGACATAGCCGGGACTCCCGCTCGTGAATTTGAACTTCACTCCGTACACCATGTCAGCAAACTCCTCCGGCGCCTCATCTTCAATACCCCAGGACTCCCTGATTTCCGGTATCCGCATAATCTCTTTCCACTCATCAATTGATATTTCGAGCGGTTTGTTCATTGATTTGGTTGGTTTCTTATTCACTGTATGTCGCCCACGCAGCTTGTCAAGGTCCCGGCGCGCGGTCCGGAGCGCGAATCTGTATCGGAATGATTGCACCACGCATGGCTTGAAGGTATGAGACGTTCGTTCATTCCGAGCACGGGCAACCCTCCACAGTCCTCCAGAACAGGATCGTGCGACAACCAACTTCGCTTCTCGTTTGGCTGACACCCGTCGAATGGCCCAGCATAACCATATGCGGCCGCTTCCGAAGAACAAGGCGGGAGTTTTTGCTCTGGGCGACAAACAGAATCGGAATTGAGGCGACGATGTGATCCGCGATAGGTAAACCCATTCTCGTGGGTAAAGGGACTATATGATATGAGCCATGGCTGACGCGCAGCGGAAATTGGTAATGCAGGAAGTGCTCTCCAAACCCGGCTACGAGAAGTTTCCGCACTCCGAGTGGGAGTTCTTTGAACTCTCGATCGAGGAGATCGATGCCAGTGGACGATTGCGATTTGCTGTGAAGCAAACCCCTGCCCGCTGGATCGAGATTGGTCGAGACGTCATGTGGGAAGACCCGGAGATCGAACCTTTTCCAACGCTCGAAAGTGCCAGAGAACGCTATGAAGAGCGGAGGGAAGCCCTAGCGGCAAAAGGGTTCGTCCACTCCGACATGGACTTTTGATTCCGCCTGCGGGCGGGAGTATCATGCTGTCGAATTCCGATCCATCCGGGGGAACGCATGAAAATCTCCAAACTATTCCTGCTCTCGCTTTTCGCGATTGCCTTAGGCCCGATCAGCGCTCAGACGATCTCTCCTACAGATGCCAAGAATCATATTGGAGAGCGTGAGACGGTCTGCGGCACAATCACACAGGTACATACGGCGACGACGTCGGCTGGTGTACCGACATTCATTGATTTCGACAAGCCGTACCCGAACCAGCCATTTACAGCAGTCATCTGGCAACGGGACAAGGCAAACGTCGGCAAGGTTCCCAGCACAGGCACTCTCTGTGTCTCAGGAACGATCACCAATTATCGCGGCAAACCAGAGATCACGCTCCACACAAATGCCGACTGGTCGGTAACTCCAAAAACGGCGCTCAGCAACGACAGGCACTACACAAACAGCGATGGCAACAGTGTCCATTCTCCTGCGTATTCATCGGGCGGCGTGCCTCCTGGCGCAACAGCCCAGTGCGCGGACGGAACCTACAGCTTCAGCCAGCACAGGCAAGGAACCTGTTCGCATCATGGAGGCGTCGCAAAGTGGCTATGAAGGCATTGTGCCAGAAGGTCCAAACCGAACGGTATTTGGCGTTGGCGAAAAGCAGTGTAGAGTTTCTTGCTTCAAGCGCCAGACTTGGCGCGAATTGAGAGTACATGGTTCCTCGGGAAGTAAGGTCACTGTTCTGGGACATAGACCATGATACTTTCGTACCCGAGTCCTATCCGGACTTCTCGATTTTTCGAGTCTTGGAGTACGGCGACGACCCTGCCGTAACCTGGATGCGTCAAATATTCTCCGAGTTGGAAATCCGGCGGGTGCTCAGAACCGAAGGCCGGCTCACACGGAAATCCGCCAATTTCTGGGCGCTGGTGTACGAAATCCCATTCCATGAAATTGCAGCGTTACAAGACAACCGCTCATTGTCCCGTGAACCGTGATCGCGACCCAAATTCATCGGAAATTCCAATTTGATTATGCTTCAGATTCCAGAAGAATCCTATTTGGGCAGCCGCGACGAATCTCTCCTTTACAGAGATTACCGGCTTCATTCGGCTGTGCTTGCCACCTCAATGCAACTGACTTCCGGGGCAAAAATTGACACCTTTGCAGTCGGAATCCATCGGGTAGGATTCGAGTACGGAAAACGCCTACCCAATGCGCAGCAACTATGGAAAACGAGAGCTCAGGATTGTATGGGAGTATGTCCCGGACCCGCAAGCACTGGAACTCGTTCGTCTCGCAATCCTATCGATTCTCGGTGATCGACAGAATCCGGAGTCTCCCGGTGGCTTTGACAAGAAGCACAAACCGGCGCTTAATGAAAGCGCCCCCGCCGAGGGCGATAAAACCATCCCGCACAATCAATGAACTCAAACCAGGAATGGTTAAAGGTAGCGCTCTATGTCCGGGTGTCGAGCGAGGAGCAGAAACAAGGCCATAACATCGATTCCCAGATTGCCGAATTGAAGCAATTTGCCGCGCAGCGGGAATGGCCGGTAGTTGATGTGTATTCCGACGAAGCCTGGAGTGGGGCTGCCTTGGCAAGACCAGCACTCGATCGGCTTCGCGATGACGCCCGCAAAAAGCTCTTTGAAGCCGTGCTCATCAACGATGTGGACCGGCTGGCGCGCGACGTCACGCACCTGGGCATTATTAAGCGCGATCTTGAACGGTCTGGTGTGCGTGTCATTTTCCGTAAGATCCCATCAGAGAACAGCCCGACACATAATCTGCTGGTGAATATCCTGGGGAGTTTCGCTGAATTCGAGCGAGAAATGATCATGGATCGCACTCGCCGCGGGCGGCGACATAAAGTGGAAACGCGACAACAGTTCATTGGGGCACTTGCGCCCTTCGGTTATCGTTACATTCCCGCCACCCCAAATGATCCAAATGGCCAGCTCGTCATCAACCCCGAAGAGTCTGTGCTCGTCCAAAAGATGTTCCAATGGGTTGATAACGAGGGCCTCAGCGCGCGTGACGTTGCCGCTCGTCTGACCAGAGAGGGATTCAGACCCCGCAAAGGAGGGCGTGTATGGCAACGATCGAGCGTTTTGCGCGTTCTGCGCGGGACGGCCTATATCGGCACCTGGTATTACAACAAACACCAGGTGGCGTACCGACGCACGCTCGCTCCGGAAGTCGAGATGCGAGGCAAGAAAACTAGCATGCGGAAGCGCCCTCGTAAGGACTGGATTCCTGTCGCTTTGCCGGATGAACTGAAGATTGTTTCGTCTGAGCAGTGGCAGCGCGTACAGCAGCAGCTCGATCGCAACTTTAGCTTTTCTCCTCGCAACTCCAAACATCAGTATTTGTTGTCCGGGTTAGTGCAATGTGGCGGATGCCAGAGCTCCTATTGTGGGAACCCCTCTCACGGGAAATTTGGTTACCGTTGCATAAAGCGCTGCAAACGAGTCCCGCAGGTTGCCGAGAGCACTCTCGACAATTCAGTTTGGGACGCTCTAAAACGCGCCCTAGACGATCCGGAATTGATCATGCAAGCGGTGGAAGGTATCCAAAAGGCTCCTTCCAAAAACGACAAAACAGGGCAGTTGCAATCAGCGCTCGAGGGAATCAAAGATGAGGAGAAACGCATCATTGAAGCCTACCGACTCAATATCCTTACGCCCGATCAGCTCGCTCGGGAGATGGAATTACTCGCAGGGAGGCGAGCGGCCATCGAAAGAGAGCGCGAAGAAGGAGTCGATGCCATTCAGACAGACCAACCGCTGCGACTTTCGGTGGAAGAATACTGCACGGAAATCCGCCGTAAACTGGCCAATCTAACGTTTGAGAGCAAACGCCATGTGCTGCGTCTTCTTGTGCGACGGGTCGTTTTTGATGGTGAAGCCGTGAGAATCCTGGGTGTCATTCCGCTTCCACCTGAAGGTGGTATTGCGCCCACAGGGATCTACCCCGCAGAGCGCAACCTCACAGTTGCCAATTTCGTAATAAGAGCGCCCATTGTGAAGGATCTTACGGCTGTGCTTGCAGCAAATCGCGCCAATCTCGTGAAGGCGAATGAGGCATTGCGACTGCGGCGGAGTCGTCGGGAAGAGGCAGCCTGATACTTCTGGCAAAGTTTGCGTCGGGCGCAAAGTCGGATCTAAACTGTGATCGCCGCTCATTAGCCCACCCTCCTGCGCAACCCACATAAACCTAAATAACCAATACCATGCGAACAGTACAGGAAGAGGTGAAGCAAAGGGGAACGACGCGGCGCGGACGCCCGAGGAAACTCCTCAGTACGCCGCCTCCGATCTCCGATGAGAGTTGGCGCGGCACAGTATCGAGTGAGATCGAAGAGAAGATCATGGCCCTTTATGGCAAGGGTATGACGACTCGGGACATCGTAAATTACCTTCGGGAGCACCATCAGGTTGATGTATCGCAGCCCTTGGTCTCGCACGTGACGGACAAGGTGTATCCGCTCATCAAGGAGTGGCAGACGCGACCCTTGTCATCCGTGTATCCCATCGTGTATCTCGACGGCCTTCGCTTCAAGGTGCGGGACGCCGGAAAGATCGTGAACAAGTGTGCGTACATCATCCTCGGCATCAACGATCAGGGGATGAAGGACGTGCTTGGTATCTGGATCAACGATACGGAGAGTGCGAAGTTCTGGATGCAGATCTTGAACGAACTCCAGAGCAGGGGAGTGGAGGATATCCTCATCGCCTGCATCGACGGCTTGAAGGGATTCCGGGAAGCAGTGAAGGCGATCTACCCCGATGCCGACGTGCAGCGATGCGTCGTTCACCAAATACGGCATACGGTGAAATATATGCCGACGAAAGACCGGGAGCGATTCTGTGCCGACCTCAGAACTGTCTACGGTGCGCCTACGGAAGATGCAGGGCGTGAGGCGCTTGAGGCGATCAAGCAGAAATGGCCTCAATACCAGCTCTGCCTCAAGTCCTGGGAAGAGAAATGGGCTGAGCTCGCGCCTTTCTACCAGTACCCCGAGCCGATCCGGAAGTCGATGTACACGACAAACGCGATTGAATCATTGAATGCGCAGTTCCGCAAGGTGACGAAGACGACGATGATCTTCCCTCACGACGAAGCACTAGAGAAGCTTCTCTGGCTCGCGCAGGACGACATCGCGAAGCGCTGGACAAAGTCGGTCAGGAATTGGGGGGAGACCGTGATGCAGCTCGCCATTCTCTTCCCCGACAAACTCGTGCTATAGCCGGGAATCGCGCAGGAGTGGGTGGAGCGGTACAAACCTCGGTGCACATCAAGATGGGGCGGTTCACGTTGCTGCTGATTTGCACTCCGCGCAAACTGTGGACAAATCCAGCGAACCCCCTATTGTTAAGGGATGAAACAAGAAATCACGAGCCGGCTACAGCTGCTGATCACTATGGCCCTGTTCTTTCCGGTCCTGCTTTATGATATCGCCAGGGTGACGGGAGAGCAGGAGGAACCGGCCCTCGTGCTGTCGATACAACTGAGCGTTCTCGTGGGGTTTTACCTTTTGAACTACGTCTTGTTCCAGCTTCGCAAAGACGATCTCAAGGAAAAGTCGCTCCGTAGAATAGGTGAATGGCTCCTTGTGGCCATGGTGTCGTTCATCATCCCGATCATGGGAATCGTGCTGGGAACTGTTAACTATTTGCCGGGATGGATTCAGGTCGCTGTTGCGTTCGCTTCCGGCACAACGGTTCTCTTCATCCTTACCCTGCCCCCGATTATTGAGCTTATAATCCTATTCTCCGCGGACAGGAAGGATCGCAGAAGACATGATTGACGACGCTGCTGAACAATACAAGAATCAACTCGACGATGCCTTGGCGCATGGCAATGGCCCGGCTGCTGCGAGATTTGCACTCGCATGTCTCGGCGTTATTCCGGGCATCGGCGGCGCGATCGCTGGGGCAGCTGCAACCTGGTCCGAAAGAGAGCAAGCCGAATACAATCGGATCTTCCAGGCATGGCTAAAACTCCAGGAGGACGAAATTCGAGAGATCGGAATTACTATTTTTGAAGTAATGGCGCGCTTGGATCACGACGACGAAGAGGTTCGGAAGCGCATCGAAAGTCCCGAGTATCTACAGCTTGTGAAGAAATGTTTTCGCGATTGGTCCGCTGCGGAAAGCGAAGAAAAGAGGAGGCTCATCAGGAACCTGCTGAGTAATGCCGCGGCTTCAAAAATTTGCTCGGATGATGTCGTGAAAATGTTCATCGCGTGGATCGATATGTATTCGGAAGCGCACTTTGCTGTGATCCGAGAAATTTACAAGACTCCAGGTGTGACTCGGCAAGAAATTTGGAACATGATCCACGGTCAAGCTGTCCGCGAGGACTCCGCAGAAGCAGATCTATTTAAGCTGTTGATCCACGATCTCAGCACTGGCCATGTCATCAGACAGCATCGTCGGACTGACTACTACGGTAATTTTCTGAAGAATCAACCGACAAAACGCGCCGGGGCGCCAAGTCAAACCATGGCATCTGCTTTTGATGATGAGAAGGGTTACGAACTCACTGAACTGGGGAAGCAATTTGTTCACTACACAATGAACGAGATAATTCCACGAATTGCGGCGGGGGGAAGCGCGTCAGAATCGCCAGCCCCGATGGATGATTTCTAAGAATGTTGAGTACCGAGAGAACTAGATTCGTCGCTTGAGGCCATGAAACCATGAACCGATCCGCTGGAAAACATTCTGCCTCGAACGTGAAAATCGCTCACGAGCTTTGCGTGCCGCCGGGTCCTGCCCGATGACCGGCAGTCCTTCGGAATCTCCTTTTGCTACAGCTGTTGGAAAATAACAACCTTCGAAACACGCGGAATAATCGTGATCAATGGTGCCATCGACAAAATGATAGATCTGCTCACCGACATTCGAGATGCCAACTGGGTTGATCACAAGATGAAGCGCGTGCAGCACATGAAAAGCAGCGAGATGAGAGCTAAATGTGAAAACGTTCTCGTTCCTGCGTAAGGTGTGATCAATTGGCAAGTTCTCAATATAAGTGGGATCGTCCAAATCTCCCCGGCGTTCCACGTTAACCAAGTCTGGATCGTACTGACCATTGCATTGGAGGCATCGCTTGCCAGGATAAACGGCATGACTCCTCCAACTCGCCTGCCTTAGATGATCCCCACGCTTCTTTATCAGAATTCCGCCATCAACAACAGGAATCAGATAGGCATAGGCAATATAGTTGAGCACGTGTCGCGGCCAAGGACGATCAACGCAGCTGAACAGAATGTCGCAATCCAGTGCTTCTTTGAATCCATCGCTTTCGGTAATGGCCAAAGGAAGCTTGTCGACTTGTACCGCGGCTGCGGTTGCGCTCTTTTCAATCGCCGCACCGATTACATTAACTTTAAGTTTGCCCTGCTGTGCATCAGGAAGATGCGCGTGAATAAGGCGATCGAGATTGTGTCGCTCCACCCGGTCAAAGTCCATCAGAGTGATATGTTGCACGCCCATGCGCGCCAGGCATTCCGCTACGACCGAGCCGACACTGCCTACTCCAATAATTCCGAACCTTACTCGGGCAAGTCTCTTTTGGGCATCTTCACCCCATGCCGATACTGTGCGCTTAAGTTCCTCTCGAAACGAAGGAGCGGGTAGCAGCCGATCATTGAAAGTAATTTCTACTCCACGGCCCCCAACAATTCGGACAGATTCACACCAATATCGCTCGTAGGTCTTCGGAGTAGTTTTTATCCAAAACCGCGCGCTCCAGGCACCATCCGTACCTAGGGTTAATCCGACGAGCGGTAAACCGGTCGTGGCTTTGGCCGTCACTGCCTGACGACGTTCCGTATTGATGTCGTCAGGACTCATCCCCTGCCAACCAGGGTACGGATGGCTGTGAAGGAAGACTAGCCCTGCGCCTCGTTCAGAAGCAATTTGCGACGCACGTCCAAGGTAATCTCCTGTAGTGCTCGCGTTTCCGTGCACATGCCTGTCGTTTTGAGCCGGTAGGATTGGCTCAGAAACAAGTGCAGTCAGACGGCCTGCTCCCTGGCCGGGGTACCACAGCGCATAGCAGAGATCCTCCTGACCGTCATCGCGGATCAGGTGCGATTTCAGAAGTTCCTGCACTTCTGACGTCAAAGCAACGCTGTACTTCATAATGATTCGAGAATGCGTTTCACATGTCGCAAATAACTCTTCACGTCCCGTTTCGTCCGATTCCATCCCTCTTGCTGATCGAGAAACGGCCTACTTAGATACTGCCAGTCTGGCCCGAATCCGCTCTCGGCAGAACGGCCATTGTCTAGCGCTTGTGGATTCATGGGGATCAGACGAGGTGAAACATGTGGACCGGACGGACATGTCACATTGAAGTCAAGCGGAACTTCGATTCCGACCGTGATTGTCTGATCCTTGAAACGACCTGCCTCAATCCGATAGGAAAACGACACGCGGTTGTTATCGCTATCCTGCGTATCGTAGCCGAGTTCCCTCAAGCCCTGAATGAATAATTCCTTACCCAATATGGCCATCGACTATGAAACTGGCATCGGTCCAATTGGTTTCGAGATGAATCGCATCCCATCCTTCATTTCGATTTTCTCGTGGGGCTTGTCCTTGTAAGAAATCGGTTCCTTCCCGTGGATAAGTTGCTCGAGGTAATTCGTCTTTGGATCGATTCCCGCGTCTACCATGATCTCCGTTGGCGTGAGAACGGTCTTCAGCGTTGACTCCGGCTCGTCGTCAATCTTGTAGTGGATCCAATGCTCGTGCTCTTTGTGTTCAGTTTTCTCTGTCATAGAATTCCTTATTTGTTTGTGTTGATTCCCCGACCTTTCTATCTGACATCTAGTTCTGCCAGTGATCGTGCGAGATGGAATTTACTCTGTAGTGTGCGGCTTGATGATGTACGCGTACACATAACAGGTGCTGTTGTCGCCGCCGCCTGGACCACCGCATGTTCCCACTGCGTTAGTGAAGTATGCTTCAACGTCGCGCGCGGCGTCGCAACTCATGCACTCGCGATAAATCCAGGTGTCGCGATCTTTGTCGACGCAATGTCCGTTGAACAACCGATCTCTTGGGTTCGCGGCAATTCCAACATACCAATCGGAATAATTCCGGCCCTGGTCATCGATAAACTGCTTGATCTCTTGCTTTACTACTTTCCTTACCTGCGCTGCCATCCCAGTGTCTTCTTTCTACGCACTCGACCTTTTTAGAGACCCCCGGTTCTTAAGCCTATACTGACGCACCTTTTTTGTCAACAAATCCTGAACACGGCTGTGGATAACGTGTTGATTGTCAAGAACGCCCATTGTAGAATCAAGGGGATGCAATTACACACTACACAACAGAAAATATTGGATTTCATAAGCAAAAACGGGGGCACGATCGAGGATATGCCCTTGCGGGACTTAGGAGAGAGTATAGGAGTCGGTCGCCAGCCCCAGGTGATTGCCCACCATATTGACCAGCTCGAGAAGAAAGGGTTTCTGCGACGTGACCCTTCTCACAAGGGCAAATTGACAGTGCTCAGCAAACCGATCACAGACGTCGCGTACATCAATCTGTATGGGATGGCCCAATGTGGCCCCGAAGGATTCTTTGGCGAGGATTGTGTATTGGACCGGGTACCTCTTCCTACAAAGACATTCGGCATCAGCGACCCAAGCAGATATTTCCTTGTCTCGGCTCGAGGTGAATCTATGGAGCCGATGATCAAGGATGGTGACTTGGTGCTCGCTGCGCAGCAGGATGTCGTTGATTCGGGTTCAATCGCGATTGTGCTCCATGAGGGAATGCCGAAGATTAAGAAGGTTGTCATAAGTGCGGCGAGTGGGTCGCGGTTCTATTCGCTCGTCTCGCTCAATCCCAAATTCGTCGATGAAAACATCTCCGATGAATCTGTGGATCTCAGGATTCTTGGGTTGGTGAAGGCGGTTATTCATACACCGAGCAGGCAGGATTCCAAAAAGATAATTAAGGCGCGCAGGAACTGAGGTCAAAAGAAAGAGGCGCCGCAATCGGCGCCTTTTTCTTTATGCCGGAACCTGGATCAATCACAAAAAGAACAGTTCTACTCGCCAAAAAAGAAATGCCCTAAAGGCGATCTCTCTGGTAATTGCCCAAAGAGCGAATCGACGATACGAAACCCTAGCTAACGATTCTTCGTGTGCTTTGAAGCGCTTCGAATTTGCTTGCCGCTCATTGCAAATTCTTTCAATACGCGGATATAGTTCTTCAGTCGAGTAAGTAATTCGTCGTAGGTGACGACCGTGATGTTCTTGAGGCCTTGAGAAAGTAGGCGCAGATCATCGCGTTGCTTTTGCTCTGAGAGGAGTTGTGCGTCGCCTACCAGGATTATTCCGCGAGGGCGCACCACTTTGAGATCTATCTTGTACATGTCTAGGATATAGGAGCGCACTGCTGAGGCTTGTTCCGTAATCGCTGAGATGTAATTCTCCACTTGAATGATGGCTCGAGACACTTCCGCATCCCAGTAGTAGTTGCCCCTACTCGAATCGAACTTAAGAAGCTCAGTGTTAGGCCGTTTAATCTCGAGGATGTCCAAGTAGCTGTCGTGTGTAACCAGAGAAAAGTCCGGATACTTGGTTCCTCCAACTACAGTATTCATCTTCTCAATGGCCTTGATATAGCCTTGCTGGATTAGAAGGATGTTAGCGCGAATGAAGGTCTGCCACCATGATTCGCTCTTCGCTTCTCCCATGGCCCGTTCCATCGTGCGGGCAAGTTCTGTTAGGCTTTCAATTTCAGCTGCTGCCTTGACGAGACTTACGGTGCTAATCGACTCCGAAGCGAGATACGCTGGCAAAAACTCGTTCAAGGCTTTCCGATCGGCTGTCGAAAGCTTTGGGACGATGTCTTTCGCGAGGATGCCCGCCACAGTACCAGGAACAAATACTGAGCGCGCTTTCTCGGTGAAGTGCAGCGGGTAGATCGTTGAAAGTGTCCTGGAAATGATGTCGTTCTTGATATCACGGGTTCGAGTAAATCCCTCCGAAGTCATCTTGGAAAGGATTGGTGTAGCCAAGCGGACCCGCACTATTCCACGCTCGACCGTGATGGAATCTATGTCAGGGGTCAAGATCCAGCGGAACTTCTTCCCAAAGCGCTTTATGAGGTGCTCGAGCATGTTCTTTCCAAACCCAAGCCTCCCGTCGTCCTTGAGACCCCGTGGGCGCTTTCCCTCCCAGTAGATCTTCGTGCCCTTGAGGGCATTACCGTACGCCTTATTTGTTACGGTCACGTACTTCCGCGGCTTGGACTTGGAGCTGGTTGCCATGGGTTGTTTCGATTCACGACAATCCTAGCACCAAGGCGGCTCGGGTCAAGCCGAATCATTCGCGCCTTCACCGACGGCGTCTTTTCTTTATGCCGGATTTTTACACCGGCGCTTCACCCGTCTTTGGTCTTCGAGAATTATGCGGAATGCGTGCGCAATGACTTCGGCTGCATCTTTTTCGGGAACGTGTTCCCAGATCACCTTCAATTTCCGTTTTCTCGGTCCTTTTCGATGTTTTTTGTCGCATGGCTCATCGTTAGATGTTTTCGACCTTTGCAGCCATGCTGTCCGCCAGAAATTCGCGCGTCCAGCTCGCAGAGTAACCGGAAGACATCTTGAGCTAGTCATTGTGGACCAAGCTTACGTGGGCAAAGACGCCGCAGCCGCTGCAAAGCGTGGTAACCACTTGCCTGTCGTCAAACTTGCCGAGACCAAACGCAGCTTTGTCATACTGTCCCGCCACTTTTCAATTCCTCGCTGATGTTGGCATCATGCACAATTCTCCACTGCCTACCGGCCTGAGATTAGCGACACGCTCTAAGTTTTAGCTTTCAGCAATACTTTCAACCTCGATTTCCTTTTCGCGGCTCGTGAGTTGCTCTTTGTGGGTCGTCAGGAGTTCACTCTCAAACGTCCTCGCCACTGCTCGAATGCGATCATCGCGCACTCGCGAGTTGAAGTGGAAAAGTCCGAGGAGTATGAAGACCGACGTTGTCCAGGTAAGGATGACGATGTCGGCGCTGGTGAGAATCCGCGAGGCCTGCGTGAAATGCATGGCATCGTTTACTGCATCAAAAAGCGCGCGCGCAGCGATTCCCATGAAAAGCATGACGAGGAGAGGACTCATCAGCAGCAGTTTCGTTGCTACGTTGTCCAAGAGCTCCAGTTTCATCCCAGTGAGAAATCGACGGTCTCCTTCAATGGGGTAGTTCCAAACCCCGCCGCCTGCAATCTTGTCCCTAAGCTCAACGGCGTTCGAACGTACGGTCCGTAAGTATGCGCTGAGTCCAACAATTAGCGCGAGCAGTGTGAATTGGGGAGCGCCAGAAAGAAGAGGCGTAGAAAGTACCTTTTGAGATCCGCTGGTGATGTAAAAATAAATGAACAGTTTGGTTGCGCCGACAAGGAAGAGCGACAGAAGCAGGATGAAGGCATAGTGATGTCGCGCCAGTCTTCTCTTGAGGCTACTATCGTGATGCTCAACCTTTGAGCCATCTTCGAGATATCTATATCCCCACCGTGATCGAATCCAACGGAGCTTCATGTGAGCTTCCTCACTTCAATTCTGTCGCGGGCCTCGTAAAAATCAGCTAAGAATCCGCAATTTGGGGGGGCGGGGACCTCGTGTGGGTTGCGTGAATTCCCGAAATCCGTACTGTTAGCTGTAGGAGGAAGCCCTTTGATATGAATTACTTGCTAGTCTCTCTCGGATACGTCGGGTTCATCGTCACTGCCACTTTAATCTTCAGCATCGACTGGGGTCCACATATCGACGTTTTGTACGTAATCTCCGGTCGAAGGATTCACCATCTCTGCGGGTCGGCGGAAATCAGTGGATTTCTGAAAGGAGATCAGAAACTGATCAATAGACACCGTAGCTCTGTGATTCTAGCCAGGGATGCGAGATTGGAGTTTCTTGATCCACGAGAGACTTCTACCGCCCTGACCGCGCAGGAGCTCATGCTACTCGAAGAATACTTTCCCGCTCAACGACGTTCAGATCGCCGTCTTCGCTGTATTGTGATACGAGATTCACATTCACTCGCCAATGGCATCAGAATTCTATAGAACGGATAGACCGCGAATGCTCGATCAGGCCTTTCCGGGCACAGGCAATCATCCCCTCCTCGCCGAGGGGATCTTTTTATAAGAGCAGTTCAGGCTGCATATGTCTTATAGAGGATCTGCGCGACGCAATCCACAGAGATTTTGACGGTAAAGTGCGTTGCCTTTTCGGATACGTTAACCGAGCTCATGGCGATGAACACAGTGCGTTGCAGCAATCTCACGAAAACAAAGGAGGCTTTGCGATTGAATCAGAGCGGTTGGAAAGAAAGGGCATGACACGGTTTACCCGAGCGCAAACCACGGGCAAAATCCACAAATCCCATACACGATAGAATAAGCAACCTCGGAGTTTCCCAATGCGAGACAGAAACGCCGCGTCTGATCTTTCCGCGCTCGACGCTGAATTGCACACCAAAATGCAAGAGCGCAAAAGAATTCTCGACGAAGCCTATCGGCTCAAAGCCGAGCTGGAGAGACTGCGTCCTGAAGTGGATGCTCTTCAGCGCAGGGCTAACTATTTCGCGGTCGAATTCAAAGAAAAACATGATGAGGCATTGGCAGCATACGAGGACGGCGATGGAGAGCTTGCGAAAGAATATTCCATGGAGGGACGTGAGCTTCAAGAGCTATGCGAGGCAGCGAACGAACAGACGAGTGAGGCACGTTCGGCACTGCGGGAGGTCCAAGATGCGATGCGGCAACACTTCAACGTCGCAAAACAACTGGAAGGAGAGTTAAACGAGCTCCGGAGACGTTTGAATGGGGCGCAACGACAACATGAACAAGAACGCCGCAATTCAGAGACCCGGCGGCGGATCGCCCAGGCCGTAACCCTGTCGGGATTTTCGCAGGCGGATACGTCCTCGATCCGCGGGTGCCTGAGTATGTTTCCGACAGCGATTCTCCAAAGGCTCGACCGTATCGTTTTTACGGCCCAGGGAGCTCAGGGACAACACGGACGCCCAATAACCGGGAGAACAAGGCTTTTCCCTGGCAGGAAGTACTTTGTGGAGATGTTTGATCACGATCCAAGATTAGGTGAACGAATTACCGAAACGATTGCTCACGAACTCGGCCATATTGCATTTCCTCTGCTTTCAATAGAGCGCCGCAAAGAATGGATGGATCTCTATGCAGCAACGGATGACACGCAGTTTGTTTCGCGCTATGCCATTCGCGATTTTGAGGAGGATTTCTGCGAGTGTCTGATGCTCTTCCGTGGCAAATCGCGCCAATCTTGTAAAGGCAAATGAGGTATTGCGACTGCGTCGGAGTCATCGAGAAGAGGCAGCCTGATACTTGCGGCAGAGTTTGTTGCGGGTCCAAAGTCGGATCTACACTGTGATCGCCGCTCATTCGCCCAGCCGATGCTGGTCCATCCGCTCACGGCTCGACTCCCACACATGCCGCGTCACGACCTTGGTCGCATTGCTCGATTGCGTACACTTCCAATGGACCGGGCAGTGACGGCGGTGTACCATGTAACCCGAGTCCGGATCGGTGCGGCTCACCTTAATTTTCTTCTTCTCCGGCTCCGCTTCCGATGCCTTCAGCGGCCTCTTGCCATGCACCTGCCGATCTTCATCGATGGCTGCATCCAGCGCTTTAAGATACTCGGCCGGCTTCACTGCCACCTCGGCCACATCGAACTTGTTCTTGTTGGCGTTGGCCTTCAGGTGTGTCGAATCGCTGTTTAGCACTGTGCCCGACGCCAGCCCCTTCTTCACTGCCAGTTCCACGATCTGGCCGAAGACTTCCTGATAGATCGTAACCTCAGTGAATCGACGCCGCTGGTTTGGCTTGAGATCGGTGACGTTGAACGTTTTCCCCGCGCTGAGCACCTGGCCAGCTATGCAGGCCTGGTCCCCCGCATCATCGCCAGCGGCGGACACATTCGGCACGGCGGCACTTGCCGCAACGTCAACCACTATCTCAAGTGGGCATTTGTAGAGGCGGCGAATGTCGCTGTTCGGATGAATTCCTGCCGCCATCAGCATATAGGCATGCTCTATCAATGGCTCTTTCCGACCAAAGGCCACGCGGCTGTCGCGGTTGCATGACATCTTGCCGAGGCAGCTTACTGGGTGCTGCAAAAGCGTCAGACTCACTGCGCCCCTCAACCTCGCATTGCTGATTGACTTACACGTTCGTCCAAGTTCGGGTAAACGCGAGACACGTCTGGTCAGCAGCGAGACCTCGGGGTGAATCCGGCACCCGATTCAAAATGCTCATGGCTCCTCGACGAAGCCGACTGCAACGAGCGATCTGGACGGCGGGAACCACCCGAAAAAGGATAGATGCAAAAAGCAATAATCGCATGAAGCAACGTCAACCACGGCTGCAGCGACGTACCCTCCGCTGCGGCGGCCGTCGAGGGGCTTCGCCCGCTCCGCGGCGGGCAAAGAAACACACGCCCTTGACCGCCGTCCTCGCTGCGGGGTGATGGGCAGCTATTAAAAGCATTCGCTTTTCAGGTTCCAACCGGAACCTCATTCGACGGATCGCCCGACTCCGTCATGCCTCCGGATTGGTGTGTCTCGAATGCTGCACAAAAAGAACAGAAGCTAAAGAAACAAGGCTCTTGACAAGACGCGCTTTCATAAATGACGTGTCTCCCTAATTCCGACGCCGTGGGTGGCGCTTTTCACGTTGTCCGGCTAAACGAAGATTCCAGGCCGCGCCACGGCCTCGCTCTTCGAAAACGAGATGCGAGTCAACCGAGATTTCAGGAGCCGCGCATATTCAATATGATGAACAACGACAGGTAGGAGACGAGACTAGCTACCACGAATGCATAGCATATTCCAAGGCTGATCTTGACTAGCAACTTGCCGGTCGCCCGGACACGATACCCGATGTACCCGCCAATCAATGTGGCGACTGAAATGCTTGCCATCAGTGGCAAATACGTCCTATAAGTAGCTTCTCGGAAGCCTGGCGGGAGGAAATATCTTACATACACCACACCATTCAGAACTCCAAATAGCGCCACAACTATCAAAGTCCAAAGAACACTGAATAGAGCCTTTCTCATAAGTGCCCCCATCGTCCAGGCGAAAGCTCGAGATGAAACAGGGCAACACCGCTTTGAATTGGGCTTGGTAATACTCTCGCGGGCATCTCAATGCATCCCCATCAACGTATTTGGGCCTATACCGGCGTTCGCGTAATACTGTGCCAGCGCCTGCATTTGCGCTAATGCCCGCCCTAATGGGCTCGCATTCCAAAGTTGCGTCGCACGCTGACGCAGGTTGTTGGCTTCAGTCTTGCAGTTGTTGTGGACCCATCCATTCCCGTGGTTGTTCGCTGGATTGTTGAGTTGGTCGAATGCCTGTCGGTAGAACGGATCCATGTAATCACCACCCACCATTTGCGCGTCACCGTTCGCGAGTGCCTGTGCCGCAGCCTTCATGTCCTCCGCTTGATCCAGGTTCCAACCTACCGGGTTGGCCGTGTTGCCCCAGCTGTAGGTAGCAGCAATCGAACCGTCGGGATTCGTCGAAAACACAAATGTATGTGAGACGCCTTCCCACCCCGGGACTGCGGTGCTTCCGGCTATGAGACGATTCGTGATATACGTGGCCCAGCCTGTTGGATCGCTAAAGTTCGTAGGACTGTCATCCGCATATGCATAAAGATTGATTCCCCCCAATATCCCTAGGAGGTCTTCGCTGAGGAATCTCCCCGTCGATGGGTTATAGTATCTTGCGCTTCCCTGCATTCCCAAAGGATCAGGTTGAATGTATCTGCCCAAATTAGGTACATAGTCGCGGAAGCCGTTGTGGTTCCAGCCGCTCTCAACATCGAAGTACTGCCCAGGGAAACGCAGGTTCTGCGTGATCGTTCCACTGACCGATGCCTGTCCGAAAGAATCGTAGCTGGCTTGCCATTGAATATTCTGGCTGTTGTCACTCGCCACTTGCGGAGTCCCCAGACGATCATCGTGCAGGAAGTAGAGCGTTGAACCGTTGAGCACGGCCACGGGACGGCCATTGAGATAGATGTAGTCGGCCTGCGCCAAGCCGGAAGAGTTGGTTTCTTCGAGTAGCATGCCATCCTGGCCATACTGGTAGATCTCGCCATACGTCGGCGAGACTGTCTTGATCAGCCTCTGTCCGAAGCCGTCGTAGGTGTAGCTGGCCAGCGCTCCGCTCCCGGCGTTCACCGCCGAGAGTTGAGCATCCTGGTTGTAGCTGAGCGAGGTGATGTACTGACTGCCGGGCGTCTGGATGCCCGGATTCAGACTGGCCATTCGGCCGTCGGCGGTGTAGCCGATGGCTTGGGTCTGAACGCCTCCCACGCTGATCGTCGCGAGCTGATCGCTTGCGCTTCCATAGCCGTAGTTCGTGGTCGTGGCGCCGAGCGTCTGAGTCAACTGGTTACCATCCCCATCATACGTGAAGCCGAAACTTCCGTAGCTCCCGGCCGCCTGGCTCAAGCGTAGGAGGTTGTCGTAGCTGAAGCTCTGGCTGTTGCCGGAGTTCAGGGCATCTGTGATCGTATGCACATTGTTCGTGGGATAGTAGCCGTAACTCAGGTTCTCGAAAACGTGCACGAGTCCACGCCGGACAGTGCCAAGACTCGTGACGTTGGTCAGCCGATAGTCCTGGTCGAACCCGCGCGTCTCCTGACCAGCACTGCCGTACCGAAACCCTGTGTCGGGACCGAAGGGCTCATAGGCGATGCTCGATGCAACAGGCGTACTACTGCCCCCGCTGGGTTGGGCTGAGACCGAAGTGATCCGGCCCATGGTGTCGCGGGTATAGCTGACCAAGGTACCCGAAGGATACGAGATCGAAGCAATTCGATTGGCGGGATCGTAGGTATACCAGGTCGTCAGCATAGCCGCGCTTGTCATGCGTGCGTCGGTGAGCAGGTTGCCCAACTGGTCATAGCTGCGGGACAGCGTTCCGGCGGCATCAGAAACCGAAGTCAGCCTTCCGATACCGGATCCGTGACCGCTTTCGTCATACGTATAGCTAACGTTCTCCGCGCTGTCAGATAGGAAGGTCATCGTCAAAACCCGATCCAGGGCATCGTAGGTGTACTGCGTGACTGCGCCGGTCGCCGCAACACCCTTGGTTCTGTTGCCGGTGCTGTCGTAGTAGTAGACCGCCGTCCCGGTATTTGGGTTGCTTTCCTGAATCACGTCGCCGAATCCATCATAAACGTAGGCGGTTACGACTCCGGTGGGAGAGGTAGCGCTGAGCGGGCGGTCGTGGGCATCGTAGCTTGTCGTCGTGATCCCGCTCGCTGGGTCCGTAATCTGGTAGAGACGGTTCAGCGCATCGAAGGCGCGCTGTGTCAAATTTGTGGCCTGGTCAGTTGCCGTGACCATATTCCCCATTGCGTCATAGGTAAAGGACGAAGTCTGGCTCGCCGCCCCGGTGTCCTGCAACATCCGACCGAGCGCGTCAAAGGCGTTCGAATGCTGGCTTGTCACTGTGCTCGATGCGTTCCGAACCTTCGTAGCCGTGCGGTCGCCAAGCGCATCGAGGGTGTAGGAAATCTTTTGGCCGAACAAATCAGTGATGTCTGTGAGACGATGCGCCGCGTCGTATGTATAGGTCAGCTTAGAGTTATCCGGTTGCGTGACGCTCGTTAGATTCTCTGCCGCATCGTAGCCGTACGTTGTCGTGCGGTTGCCTCCGGAAGTTATCACCGTACTCGTAAGAAGACGTTGGCGCGGATCGTAAGTGAGATTGGTGGTCACATTGTTTGAATCGACAATCGTCAGCGCGAGTCCTCCTCCCGTGTGGCTCGTGATGGTCGTCTGTTGATTTAGCGGGTTGGCTATCGCCGTCAGTGCTCCGATCGAATCGTACGTGTACGTAGTCTTCTCGACTACGTCGGTGCGCGGGCTCTGCACGGTGGCGAGCAGCGCATTCTGCCACGTGTACTGCCATTCGCGCGTAGAACCATTCGTCGAATACGGCGTGGATTGCGTCGTCGTATCCGTCAGGGTCCTGGTCAGCACCTCACCGCTGCCGTCGTAGGCAAATGTCGTCGTCAGGCCAGGCGTCGTAATCGTATCCGGCAATTGGACCCACGTCGGATCATACGCAATGGTCGTCGTGCGCGCCACGGAACTGCCGACTGCTTCATTAATGGTCGTCGGATCGCCATGGCTGTCATTGACGTAAGTGGTTTGATTGCCGTTCCAGTCGGTCATGCCGCTTAGGTAACCGTTCGAGTCATAACTGAACGTCTCGGTCGCCGCCGCTGTGGTGCTGGTTGCGGCGCGTGAAACATTCGAGATTTTGTAATCGTTCTGAAGATACGTCAGCGTGTAGGTATCGGTCACTCCGAGCGCGTTCGTCACCGTACGCGAATTGTCCGTATCGTTATAGGTGAACGTCGTCAGGTTCGCGATGCCGCCCATTTGACTTGTGAGCCCGCGCCCTAGGTTATCGTACGTCCAGCTTTCGTAGGTTGCTCCATTTTCGTCTTGAATGCTTGTCATCGCGTAGGGAAGATTCGCGTTCTGATATAGACAGTGCTGACTCGTGACAGGGCTCGTCGAGTAGGAGACGGAGGCAAGCTGATCGTCGGCATAGTTGATGCTATTGTATCCATAGGTCAGAACTAAATCATCCGGGGTCGTGACAGTGGAGACGGTGCCTCCATTGGTATATGTGAAGGTGAGCTGGCGGCTGTACGAGTCTGTCACGGTCGTGAGTTGGTAATTTGGATTGTAGGTCATCGTCTGCGCGTACCCGTTGCGCAGCGTGATGCTCTGGAGAAAACCAGTCGTTCCGTCATAGACTTCTGTTGTATCGTTGTGGTCCGTCAAGGTCCAGGTCGATCCCGTCTGAGTCAGCGTGTAATCGACGTCGCTATCGGAGGTCCATCCACTTCCGCTGTTGTAGAAGTTGATCTGCTGTCCGTCCGGGCGTTCCGCGGTAATCAGGCTCGTGGAAATGAGTTGTAGATAGCGGTCGTAATTGGATCGCCAATTCGTGCCAAGATCCAACGCGTATGTCCCCGCCACAGAAAGGCTGTTGTAATAGCGAATAAAGCTCAGTTTATTCTGGCCGGCGGTTTGGTAGTCGGTGACCTGTTCAAATACATTGCCGGAGTTGACATTGATCGGATCGCCCGCGCCGTCCGATCCGGAAAGATTGTTGCAACAATCACCGATGTTTTTCGCCCAACCGACGATCTGAACCGGCCCTCCCATGGTCGTGTAGGGATGGCACCCGTCGCAACTGAGCGAGACGTAAGCTGGCCCGGAGGGGGCATTCCACGCGACCTGCACGGTGAGAGTCACCTGCGTCGGCGTGAAGGTGCCTACAGCAAAGCCATTTTCATCTGTCTCAATGGTGATGCCAGGGTAGTTGTTGACCAGGTAAGGGTCGCCACCCAGATCCAAATTGATGCCCTGCCCAACCTGATCGCCTTCATTCATTTCGCAGCCAGGCTGGTCTCCCCCAGGAAAGTTGCCAGTAATCGTGATTTGAATCGTCTGCCCAGCGTACCAGGTGCTGGGAGTGATCGAGGTGATGATCCCTCCGCTTCCTGGTGGGTTCTGGTACTGGCAATCCTCCGCGTGGCCTTGACAACAAAGGCCAATGAAAAGTACTGAGGCAAGAAGTTGCAGCGAGACTCCACTCCGAAGATCAATAAACGTTTGCATGGGGGCCTTCCTTTCGGATTTCTGCAGTTCGGCGAGCTAAACATGTCTGGTGGGTTGCAATGTTCTTGCCCTGTGCATCACGGTGATGAGCGGGAGCGTCACTGTAAGCCTGACTGTGTTGCCGATACAGCGCAGCCGCCAGTTCCTCCGGAAGTTGCGCAAGTCTGGTTGTACAGCGTCGAGAAATAGATATTCGACGAGTAGTCGATAGAAATAGCGCTGGGACCGCCGGACTCCGGCAACGTTCCATTGGGTGTAGCGCTGGTTGAGATCACGCCGCTGGCCGGGGCTGTGAATCCCATAACGCAACCGATGCTCTCACCCTGGTTCGTGCAAGGATTTGTGGCAAATTGATCGCCGTATGCCAGGACCCCGAGGAATAGGTAATCCGACCCTTCATCAGAAGTGCACGGATTCCCTCCGTCGTTGCAAAATTCGGTGATCGGAAGGCCTGCCGCATAGTAACCATTTGTGTAATTCGAGGCGAGCTCCGGACCAGCTGTGGCACTGCCCGACGTTATAACGTTATTCGTTATCGTTATCGCGTAGAGCGTGTTGTTCTGTGGTCCAGTACCGCCGACGACATAAAGATGGCCGCTTGGTGGATCGTCCGAAAGATAGTACTGATTATCGAAAGCTCCGCCAAATAACATTTCGTAACCGGCTCCGACGGTCGCCTCTGTGCCGGATGCGCCGCTGCTGAATGTTGGTGACAATTGGATCACTGCGGCGCACGAGCCGCCCGAACAGCTGGTCGACTCGTCAGCTCCTACGAGGGCATACACCATTTCGGCGACAGGGTCCACAATTACGTTATAGATACCGAGGTTGTAATCCAGTTGGGCCGATTGCGTCACTGCTCCTGTATCTGTGTTGACGGAATAGAGGAAACCGCATCCTCCATCCGGTGATCCGCCGACCGACCCACAGCTCGAGTACAGACTGAGCTCATAGTCCCCAACAAAGATGTTCCCGCTGACCGGATCGTAGAGGGGGCCCGCGAGCGAGCCTCCTGTGGTACTTACGGCTATGGGCCAGGAATCTGTTGCTTCAGTTGGAGCGGAGTCTGTAAAGACGTTGATGAATTTGTGGAGATTTCCGGCGTCATCTCCCACATAGACATTCCCGGTGCCGTAATCGACAAAGGGAGCAGAATAGCTGTCGGTCGGATCGCCCGTGAATGGAATGGAAATCATGCACGGCGCCGTGCAGTCCGGGAAGGAACTGTCGGAAGTCAATGTCGTTGGGTTCGAAACGGTGCCACTTGACGCGGCCCATTTCAAGAGAACCAACTCCGCATTCCCTGTTGTATTGTCCGTCTGGACGAACACTATCTGCGTGCCATCGAGAGAAGTGGACACGCTTGTCATAATCGCCCCACCGGAGTCGTAAGCCCAGTAAACGGAAGGGTTCGGAGTGCAACTGCTATAAAGCTGATTGAAAGCCAGGATGCTCGCTTGCGAAGAGGACCCTGGCACACTTGTGTTGAACACCGCAAAGTCGTTTGTGCAGTCTGCCGGGTTGCTCGTGAAGGTCGCCGGAATATTGCCAAGTCCGACAGTCGAATCGGTCCCGATCAGTTCGCTCCAATCTCTTTCAGGGCTAATCGACGGATTGCTTGCGCTCAAGCCAAACACTGGAGCAAACGTATTTGGCAGCCACAGTAACGATTGCGACGATTCCGGCGGAATAAGTGCATGCCTCAATCCGCGGGGTAAAACTCCGCCAGGATAAGTCGTTGGAATCGGTCCAGTGGGCACAGGAGAATTGCCCGTTTGCGGTGATCCTGAGCCGGCGCCACTCGTGGCACTCGTTGACGCAATTCTGCGTTGCGGTCCAGCTCCTCCGCGAATGAGTTGCTGCATCTGATAGCGAGGGTTGTTTACGACCTTGAGCCATTGATTGTATGTCCCGTTCTGAAGAGCCTTCTCGGAAGTCCCGGGATTCGAGAAGACCACCTGGCGCATCGACCAATTTGAAATGAGATGGACACTTTGAACGGAGGTTGAATTCGTATTGGATTGTTGCTCGCTGCCGGTTGCAATGCTCAGACCGTATGCCGGAATCATCACACCAAGAATTGACATTAGGACTGAAGATATAAGGTGGCATCGTAGACTAAGGCCACTTCTATGCATTTCGATCACCTCGCGTAAGTGCATGCGTGAGTCATAGCGGAATATCGAATGAAGGCGCCAGGAGCCGATTGCGCTCGAGTATTGCTACTGGCCGTGGAATAGTTTCCATTGGCGGCCTGAATTCCAATCGTTCTCGAAGTGAGGCCATCGGATCGCCTGCAGCGGTGCGTAGTAGCATCTCCCCAAAAGGCGCGGTCGCACTTTCTATCTCGATGAACGTGAAGGCGAAATCCTGGCGGATTACTGAGTTGTTCACCCGACGATGGTGGATCGCACTTCGACTTTTCGTCGACAACGCGCGCCAGTAACAGTTCGTCGGAATGTGCGAAGCTCAGTTCAGTAAGATGGGTGTCCTGATTGAGTCCCCGCGTGCCGTGAATCAATATGCTTGTTTTGAGAGATTGTGCCCGCACTCTCTGCCCGTCTTGGTGGGGCCACGCCGATGCCGCACTTCCCGAAAGGAAGCTGACTGCGACTATTGCCGTGATTCGTGCCTGAAAGCGAAATCTCACAAAGCTCCCCCCTCGGCGCAGACCATGGGCCAACGCGAAGAGAAACACACGAATCCCGCGGTGAGCGCCTGTGACGGCACAGCGCAGAGATACTCACAGAAAGGGAATCAAGAAAAGTTCGTGCGCGCTTGTGATTTCAACGGAGGAGGATGCACACGAAGCTGACTACTTCATTCGTTCTATCCGAAGTAAACGACCGAATGGGTGCAACTCAGCTACTTGCGAAGAATCGTAACGCAATTCGGATTCTTGTCAAGAAAAATCTTTGCAAATAGCCGCGTGAGTCTCGCTCTCCCCCGACGGCAACTTCTGTTTATCCGCGAGCAAGCGGTATCTGAAAGCGGATTACTGCACATAATCTGATTGAGCGGCGCGCCGTTCCCAAACCAATCCAGAAGATATCCACACCTCTTCGACTGTGGGTCTGCGATATTGCGATGTGCAAGCGCGGACCCTGGGGAAAACGCTGTGCTTTTGTCGCGCTTTATTAGCTGTCTGTGCAGCAATTGCCGCCTTGAGCAAGCGTAGGGGCTTGCTAAACTTAAGCCAAAGTCGATGAACGAACCTTCACAATACGAATGACATCGAATTCGGTAGGTACCTATCTACGCTTCCTCCGGAGAAAAAGCGGCTTAAGCCAGAGAGAATTGGCACGAATCCTCGGCAGCGTCACTGCAACGCAGGTCTCCCGTCATGAACGTTCCGTAATGCCCCCCACCTTGATCGCTGCATTTGGATACCAGGTGGTGTTTCAAGCGCCGGTCTCGGAGATTTTTCCGGGTCTCTTTCACACCATCGAGACGGGCGTCGTCGAGCGTCTTGAGGCGTTTGAGCACGAATTAGGCGGCAGCGCGGCGAAGGGACGGGCTGCTGCGCTGGTCGCGCGACGGATGGAGTGGCTCTACGGGCGCAAAGATCCTGAAACCGTCTAAACAATCGCATGCACCTCCGTATTTACGACCCGCGCATCTTTGCAATCGATCTTCGCAATCGGAGGTCCGGCTTTGCGATTTTCGAAGGCCCGAGGAGTCTCTTGGATTTTGGCACCACAGTACTTCCGTCAATTACCGCGGCGCCCCTCATGAGCAGGTTTTCAGACCTTTTACGAGTTTCGCTTCCGTCGATCATCGTTGTGAGACGAGATCGCTGGGAAAAGATGATGTCTGATCCCGATGCGAAACGATTGATCAACTTGTTGGCTCATGAAGCTGGATCACGAGGCATACGCATTCGGGTGCTCGACGAGAGCGCAGTGAGTGCGACATTTCACAATCTGGGCTGCGAGACGAAGGCCGAGGTATCGGCAGCACTTGCACGAATCTTTCCGGAACTTGTCTGGCAGATACCTCCGAAACGAAAAGTGTGGGAATCAGAACATCCGCGCCAGACAGTTTTTGATGCAATCGCCCTGGGACTGGCCTATTGGCAGAATGAATCCAAGGAAATTGAATACCCACAACCCGAGGCAGTAGAGGGTGCCTGAGCCCTTTCGCCGGCCTCTCGGGTGGCGAACAGACGCAATAATTGCGTCCGCTACATTCCTTAGAGAGGCCGACGAAAAGGCTTAATCGTTGATGGTTGAGGATGCGCAGATCTCGGTTCCAATTGAAACCGTGGTTCTGGCAGTGAGCGCGGAACGAACTGAAGATGCGCAGGGCGCATCATCAATCTGAGCATAAATTGACTGGAAATTCGATTAGCGTGAGATCGAACAACACTCTTGCCCGCACGGCAGAACTTGACCTCGATTCGAAAGAATCCTAAAGTATAAATGCTTTTCCATAAATGAGTTGTTCCGGAAACACCCAGCAACGATGAAGAAGACTGTTCTCGCGATCTCAAACGCGCATATTCGACCCATTGAGCCGAAGGATTTCGCCTTTATTCGGTCGCTCGCTGCTGAATTCCCAACATTTACCGTCCCATCCGAATACGTGCTGTGGTTCCTTACCCGCTTTCATCCCGACTACTGCCGAGTGATCGAAGGAGGGTCCGGCAATCTGAAAGCCTATCTCCTCGCGATGCCCACGAGTGATCCATTAAACGGTATTGCTATCTGGCAGGTCGCGGCGGCCAAGCCGAATCACGCATTCGCGCTCGAGTATTTTACTGCCTACCTTCGCGAACTCGCTGACCACAGTGACGCCAAATCAATTTCCTTTTCGACACAAAAGGACCCGGCATCTTTACGGCTTATTCGATCACTAGCAAAGCAATTCTTTGGTTGTGTTGTGGCTGAACTGAATTCTGTACCGGCCGGCCAAGGGGAATATGAGTTCAGGCTTTCCATTGGGTTGCACACTTAGGATTAATTGCGTCGATGTCGCAGGTTCGCAAATTGCATGAGTCAAGCTATCTGTGGGCTCAGGATCAGATCACGGCCTTACGTCGCTTAATTGCGCCGAAGAGGTCCCGCTCCGAGCCAAATCCCGCGTTGCCTGGCAAGAAAAGCGTGGACGGGCAGGTCGTGCGATTGTTTACTTCGGAGTATCCAAAGAGCCGTTTGACCGCGATGTGGGCGTATTGGCGCGCGATGAGCTCAGCCGCTGCATAGAGAGCTCGAAATGAAGGCGTGCGAAACTTCAGATCGTCATTAAAATCGATTCCAATACTGCGGCAATTGATGTTCCAATTGCCCGCATGTCAGCCGCTCTCTGAGTCGTTTAGGAGCGTCACCATATATCCGTCATTACGAATGAGCCAGTGGCAGGGCCAGAATACCTGATTAATTGAGCTGCTCGCTTACGGGTTCAGCCGTACTCGCCATTCAGTGGAGGTAGAATGGAGCAGCGTTGGTGTATCGTGGTTCACTCTTCGGCAGCGCTCATGACGTCCTTCTCCCCGCTCGGCGTGAGTTGTCCAACCCACTCCCGCTCGATGCGCCCGTTGGAATCGAGAAGCAGCACTGTCGGTGTTCCCGGGACCTTGAGAGCATCAAGTTCTTGACCGAAAATCCCTTGAACCTCCACATCGTCCTTTTTCAACAAACTGCTGCCGGAGGACGCGTCGTTCGGCATGACGACGAGAAGATGAACTTGGAGCATGTTGCTTCTTTCTCGCTCGCCGAGCTGCCTATAAAAAGGCAGGCTTGCATCGCAGTAGGGACATCCTCTGCGGATGGCGATCACGAGTGTCTTTGAATGACTACTCCAGCTATATCCCGGAAGCGGTGCGAGAGTCTGTCCCAAGAGGCTTCCCTCCTCACTCGCACGCGTCTGCCCTTTGGAAGTCTGGACTGGGGTGTATGAGCCACCTATCAGAATCTGGGGAAGTGATCCCGCCTGGGCAGCCACAGGCAGAATCTCCTTAGGCCTATCCAGCCCTGAACACGGAACATATCCAATCCTCGATGAGCCATCCTGGCTCGCAATGCTGCACCAGTTTCCTTCGTCGCCGGTCACCGTAAGGAGAATGTGGACAACGGTCCCCCGTGCCAATGTCTTCACAACATCGCTTTCTGTCGACATCCTGGAGTACACCGCAAGAGAATCGACTTTGACTGTGCTCTGCTTATCCTGTGGATCGACCGAGGATGGTGTAAGCAAGAATAGAGAGATGAGAACGTAACATACGCGCGATGACAACATCTTCATGCGAATCCCTCTTTCCGGTGCGGAATTCCTATAATGCGGCGCTAAAAGAGCGATGGCCGGACAGCACTTCCCAAAAGTGAGGTATTCACGATTCCCATGGTGTGTGTGCCTTCCTTACCGCCAAATGCAAACAGAAGGTATACCTGTGGAAAGCCTCCAGCACGAAGCGTTAATCCTACTGCATAGCTGTGAATCCAAGGATTCCCATTTAGATCCCCGCCGTCTAGTGCGACTTTTCCTTGATCCGCTTGAAAGTCAAATCCAACGGGAAATCTTCCCATAGATTGCTCAAAACTTTCCTGAACCAGCAGCGTGTCAGGTGCCCGGAATCGATAATCCTGATAGCTGCTAAGCGTGGGACTCCCGTTGAGATCTGATCCCCCCAGCGTAGGTTGAAAATAAAATGGAGCAACATTGCCACCCGGTTGCACGGAAAGGTTCGTTGAGGCTCTGAGGCCCAGATGCCCCGCTAAACTGCGACCCCCGACAGCCGCGCAATGCGGAGGGTTCGCCTTCGAATCGATCAAACAGTTGTTGGGATCGTTCGTATCCCTCGCCACCAACATGTTCGTGTGATAGAGGGATATTTCTTGATAAGCATCCGCTGTCAGTCTCTGGAAGGAAAAACCTGAGCCCGCGGTATCGATGAATGGCCGATAGGCGAAGTCATAGTCGAAATGGAAGAGTCCCTTCGGAGTTGACGGCCGCATTCTTATTCCCGCTCCGAGCTGAATGAATACGGGTTGATGATCGAGCCCAGGAGCGGTGGTCGGAGTATAAATCTGCTTGATCGATGGAGAGGATTGACCGGGGCTCGGCCGAATGCTGATGACCCGTGCATTAACTTCGGCATAGACACCCATGTTCAGACGTTCATAAATAGGCCGGACCAGGCTGCCACCGATAATGTGCTCGGTCATGCCAAAGTAAGACCGACCGGTCACTGCGCTATATGGCCCCTCACCGAAAAACGTGACTTTGTTCAAAGAAATGGATTGCTCATACAGACGAAAAACAGGCTGTTCGACGTAGACCGGAAGATCATTTTCTATCGCGCTTTGAGTGCCAAAAACCGGAGTCGCCGCCTTCAGGCGCGTGTCGACGAATGTCAGGAAACCTCCGGCCCTCCAGGAGGCATTGCTCGATGCTATGGCATCGCCGCTCCACGACGTACTCCAATTCTCCGTGTCTTTGTGGCCTACATAAGCCAAACCCGCTCCAAAACCATCCTGAGGTGCGATGCTCCCTACTGATACATGCAGCGGTTGTCCGGTGAACAACACCTCGAGGCAACCGAGGGTATGCTTGAACGGGCAATTCTTTGCGAGTTGTCCGCGTTCGCTCGACGGGTCCTGCTTCTGTACATTCGTTACGGTGTTCTGCTGGGCCCATAAAGCGCTGCCTAGTAACAAAAATACGATCGCCAATCTGCGCACGAGCCTCTCCTTGCTAGCGAGGTTTCGACATGTTTCTGGCCGTTTTCTTGACTTTCTTTCGGTCCGCTTTTTGCGCGGTGCTCTGCACCCTTTTTGGCGCTTTGCTTGCCTTCTTGACGAGTGCCCTTGTCCGCTTGGTTGATTTGCCTCGCTGTTTGTCTTGCGTCTGCGTCTTCTTTGTCAATTTGGTTGCTACTTTGGTCGGAGTCCCTCCTCTCTCTACTGTTGACTTGCGGGCACTCCCCAACTTCCCATATCGGTGCAGCAATTGAGTGATCTTGTGGATGTAATCACTGGCCTGGCGTTCCGTTAGCAGATTGTTGATGTTGATATTGGTCCGAAATCGAACAGGCACAATTAAGTTCTCAGCGTGATGTAAATGCAACAGCTGAGTACGGATTAGGCTCGATATCGGCCGATCTGGGTTATAGGCTTCGGCTTCATCAAAATCGAGCACTTTGACCACCGGTGCATCTTCGATCGTCATAATTGCTCTCCTCACATCCGGAAAAACACGCAGTCGCTGTCAGGACGCAAATTATCCCCAAGAAGATCCAGAAAAGTCTGAGCAGCCTTCTCGCGTGGAGTGCCAGTGTCATTGCCCGCGAGAAATTGCTTGGTCACTGTTGCCGGAATCGATGCATGTTCAAAGACCCTCTGGTTGGCTGGATCTTCCGGGCCTGGCACCACGGTACCTCGGGCAATATACGGCGAGACCAAAATCGCCGGCACACGAATGCCAAGTCTATCGAATTTGAAGTCGAGACCTGGAACTCCTGTTGCCGCCTCGGCGGCGGTAAAACCGTCCGGCTGGCAATTGGGAGGAACCACATGATCGTAAAGTCCCCCGTGCTCGTCATAAACAATGAGCAATGCGGTCGTTTGCCAGAGTTCCGGAATGATACGAATTTGGTTGTAAACGCTGGCGATGAATTTGTCTCCGGCGAGCACATGGTGATCGGGATGTTGATCGCTCGCGAGCAACTGTCCACCGTCCGGTCCAGGATGATCTGAATAGTTCGGCTCGATGAAACTGTATGCCGGCAGGTCCCCCGATTTACAGTCCGCGGCGAATTGATCAAAAGTAGCAAAGAAACTTTGATCCTTTATCAGATTGACGATCTCCATCGTGGAGCTGGGTGTGTCGTAATAATATAGTTTGGCGCTCTTGCCACCGTTCTTGAGCCGTTCGTAAATGGTCGGGATTTTGGCGCGGTCCGCATCCGTCACCAAGAACATGTTCATGTCCACGTTACCAAATGAAGTTCCATAATGGGCGAACGCCCGATTGCAAATTGTCGGCCCAGGAATTGACGCAAACCAGCCGTTGAAAACGGCGTACTCAGTTGCCAATGTGGTAAGAACTGGGATTTTCTCGGGTGCAAAGTAGTTCATGATAGCATGTGATCCTTGCGCGCCTGTGCCCTGGGTGGCGTAGCTTTTCACGAATCCCTGCATGTTCGCCACACGTCCTGGACCAAAGGGCATTCCGCCAAATATCTGCAAATCCACCCCGGGGAAATGATGATCCGGATCATGTGCCAGCTGCCCGCGATAAACGGCGTCAGGCGCCACGCGAACCACATTGCCATCTGCGTCAGGGTTTGATTCCGTTCCGGTTAACCCGGCAATTTTGGGGAATTTCTTCCTGAGCCCACCCAGCATGTGATCGAAGGAGCGATTCTCCATCATCAAGACGACGACGTGCTTCAGGTTCTCCAAACCTCGGGACATATCGGATTTCCTATCTCCTGAGTTTCACGCCTCGCGAATTAGACACCCTCTCATTGTAGTGACCAGTCTGATCAAATCGTTACAGAAAATTTGCGCAGTAATGTATCTCACAGGTTCCTCGCAAGGCATCTGCGAGATTACCCGGAGGAAGATGTGACCGCAACCGCACGCTACATCGGCAAGAGGAATACGAGTTCAAGAGGTCAAGTCGATTACGGAATTGATTTGAATACTGCGGGTGTCGATTTGCAGAGGCGCGATTCACAGAGCATATGGCGCCGTGGCCACATCTCGACCCGCGCTGCTCAATGCATCGATGAGAGCGCGGCTCTAAGCTGGATCCATCAAGCATTGAGTTGTGCTCCCCACTTTCGCACAATTTGGATTGAGACGGAGATTTAGCCATCCATGCGTTATCTATGCTGGAGAATGCGGAGATTCCCCAAACCTGCTCCATTGAAAAGAGATTAGAATTGTTCAGATTAATCGGCTCGATGAGGGAATCGTCTGTATAAGGACGGCTTGCTGGTCATTCATTGTCTTTATCAATTGAGCCAATTGCTGCGTCGTCCGCCAGGTAATAGCGTCTAGTTCGATGGCAATGCTCGATTCAGTCTGCCCCTGCCAAGACCCCTCCGCATTCACGAGAGTGTAGTCAAGGCCGAGTCGTCGCAATACGGCTTTGATCTTCTGGAGATTCTTCCGTTCTGTGAGAATCCGATACATCAAAGCTCCGTCAACGCAAGGTTATGAATCCTGTTTTGCGCCTAAGCTGGCTGGGAAGTGGATTTCTTTCTCGAAAATCAGTCCCGAAGAATTCTCGCCTTTGTGAATCCAATCCGCTGGTATCCTCAGTCGGTAAAACACCTCGTTTCCTTCACCCTTTTCAGAAGCGAGAATGTCCAGTGGGCTGTGGGTGATTCCCTGCCTCTCGAGTACGGCCGAGAAAGTGATCCGAATCCGCCTCACGTATTCCTTGACCGCCGAACGGCTTATCGAACGGCGTATTGGCTCTCCAGAATTCATCGCGTGGCGGCGATAGAACGGTGTCCTCATGCCGGCAGCAATCTGACTAGCGCTCTGACCTACAAATGCGTGCTTTGCACAGTAGTCAAGGAGTAGTCGCTGCGCCAGAGGCAAGGGCATGTAGCTCGTCTGCCCGCCAACGAGGAGCAAAACCGCAAACACCTCCTCCCCCGGCGCGCATTTTCCCTTTTCAGACTGGAACCGATGGATGATCCGCAGCCGAAATGAGGAGCTTACCCTGCGCGACTGCTCGAATAGCAGTGTTTCCGCCTTATAAACGATTGGCATCAGGTGCGACATAGACAACCTGCACTCCCTTCTTGCGAAGGTCAAATTCCCACTGTGGTCCGTGGTACACGTCCATAACGCCGAGCAGGATTGGCTTTCGTGACCACGACGATCCGCCGTGTACCGTTGTGATAGCGTCTTCGATGGCATGGAACCGTCGTGACGCATCGAATACGACGAGGTCGTATGGGTCTAATGCTTTCTGCTCCGAAGCATTCGCCTGTTCATTCGGCCCGGCCTCAGCATCGTAGCCGCGGAGCCGCAATAAGCGCATGAGCTCGTGGGTTGTTGTGTCGTCGAAATTCACAACTAGAATTCGTGCCATATTCGGTCGCTCCACACGTTCTCGAAAGCTGTCATGCACACGCCGCGATTTCAAATAAGTCGCTGGAGTTTGTCGTCGAGACCTGCTATCTTCCTAAGCCAAGGATCGCGAGTTCTTTGCGGCGTGTACAGAACACGGCAACGACGACAAACACGTGTTCGGTGACACCGGTGCAGCTAATTCCATGTCGCGCAAGACCTTTGCCGAAGCGTTTCTTATCCTCTTGAAGGAGCTTGATCTCCTCAAAGGGCGAACGAAATGGCTACAGGAGACGGTTGGTTACTCCAACTGTTTTGGGCGCTGGACTGAAAAGGGCATGCTCCCTTCGAGGAAGAACTGGAATGCTGTTGTTGGATCTATTCGACGGAAGCGGGCCAACCACCCGAGCCTTTCGAATCGACTTGCGGAATTGACTAGACTCCTTCATGAAGAGCGCAACGCGAGAGTGCAGGCCCCGAAAGGGAGTGGTGTCGAGGCAAGCAGCGCGAGGAACGAATCAAAACTCCGCGAATCTAGGCATGGCTTGGCTGGCGATCGTGATTCACCCGAGAATCTTGCCGTTTTTGGCTATCAGAGTTTTCTTTCGGACACCCGGATCGCAGCACAGCTTCGAACTTCGATCGGGAAGAGGTCAATCTACCTCGACGATGTGTATGTGCACCGGATGCGCGAGGAGCAGGTTGCGCTGGATGTAGCGCGGCGCTACTGGGAACGCCCCAAAGGGTACTGGCTCAGCATTGAAGGAGATGCGGGCCACGGCAAGACTTCACTTCTCTGGTTTCTTGCGCAGGAGCTTCACCGAACGTATGGCACAGTGCTCCCGGTGCAGGCCCAGCAACTAGCTGCAAATGGCTTTGATGATCTCGTCGCGTTGTTTCCAGTCGAAGGAGGGCCGTTCTTTGTCCTCCTCGACACACTCGATCTCCTCGTCGGCATCGACGATGCGCGGCTGAGCGGATTGCTCAATAAGATCCGTGCGCGGGGCAGTTGTCTTATCACAACTTGCCGTCGTCAGGAAGTTCAAATCATTGCATGGCACGCGCAATGCAATCGAACTCTCGGTCTTGGGCGCTACGAGCCGGCTGAGGCCCACGCGGCCATCGGTCGGTACGTGGAACAGGCATATCCGCGCTGGCCCAGAGTGAGAAAGGATGCGCAAATCGAGCATGTTTGGGAGCTTCTTGACTCCCAGCGCCGCATCCAAGACCTCAATTTCGAACCTCTCCTTCTCAGGATGATTTTCGAGGCCTACGTGCCCAATGACGTACCGTCTGACATAAACACCCAGCAGGTCTACGATCATTTCTGGGAGCAGCGAGTGCTTGGCGACCGGGGACAAGTTACGCCCGAAGTGTCCCACGCGAGAAGCCTCCTGTCCCGTGTCGTTGCCTCCCATCTCTATTTTGACCTTGAGGTACACACGGAAAAGCTTTCCGTTGATCGCGTCGCGCAACTCGGCCAGTCGAATGGCATATCAAATCCCCTAACGATCATGAGGGGGCTCGTCTCTTCGGGCGTGCTGCGCTGGTGGCAGATCAAGGAATCAGTCGGGTTCTTTCATCAGACATTTCTCGAATACACGGCTGCGAAAGCTCTCCTTACGCTCACGGACAGAGATATACAGAGGCGCTCCATCGACTTGCTACTCACCGATCTTCATCGTGCGAATTTGTTTCGGGTTCCCGTGTTAAAGCAGTTCATGATCCAATCGTCGGCACACGATCATTCTCTCTTTCGTAATCTATGCTCAGATGTGGTCGAGGTTGATACGCCAATCGCCGCGCGTCTCGCGCTTGAAGTACTTGGGAAAGCAAATAATGCAAATCATTTCTTTCGAGAGGTGCTTGAATGGGTGCGGCGGCGGCGTGAAATGTTTTGTGAGGTTGCACCCGATGTCCTGCGGTATTTTCCTGTAGGGCGCCTTCATCTCGCGTTTGAGATTCTCGAGGATTGCTTTACTGAGAATACTTCTGGAAAAATCTGCGCCATTTGCGGCGGCACTTTCGCGCCAATGGCGCCGGAACAAACGCTTGCGTTTTTGGGCCAGGAATGGCAGAAGCGACCCACCAGCTTTCGTGGACACGAAACGGACCTCAAGACGGCTCTGATTGCGCTCTTTAAGGCAGGAGCCACAGCCGCCCTTGACTTGATTACGGCGGCTTTTCCGAGAATGAGTCCGGGCCTACAGACGGGTACTCTGAACGATCTCAGCGAACTTTGGGCTGTAGATACGGTTCACCAAGCCTTGGCATTCCTGCGAAAGCTATTCGACATTCTAAGAACGACGGACCGTAACGAAGTGCGGTCAGCTTTTGTGAGAGCGTTTGCATCATTTTGTAATGTTGTCCCATTGGAAGGTCGGGAGTTCGTCGCTTTGTTGACCGAGCGAATCGGCGATGCAGCGGATCCGAATCAACGGATTCTCCTAGCGCGCCTTACTGGAGTTGCCGGGATAGACGCGAAGGTGGTTCGGTCCGCGCTCGCCGATCTTACGGGGCCTGACCATTTTCGGCGCATGTGCGCATGTGAGCTTCTGCGTGAGGCGGCTGCAAAGCAAAGTGCGGTGGTTGACGAGCTGCTTGCACTTCCTGCGGATGCGGTGCGTTCCGAGGAGGTTCAGAATTCTCTGTATTCTGTCGTGGCTTGCGCGACAAATGCAGCAAGCATGCTGGCTGTGCTAAAGCGGTGGCCACCCACCGAGCGTGGTGCAGGAGAAGCCTATCGTACGCTCGTTAAGAATGCCGTGCTGATTGACCCGCCCCAGATGCGCTCCTGGCTCAAGGCGCAGATGCCAACGGCCGTTTCACCCGCGCGCAGGCGGCAGATACTCGTGGGATTCCAAATGCTAGCTGAAAGCTCAATCGGGTGTCTAACCTCTAATGACGCACGCGACCTGTTTCATTGGGGATTCAGTGACCGCAACGCCACTGACGAAATGAGGCACGTGATCATCGGCTTTGCCGGCCGGTTCGTTGAAATCGATATTTCTTTTACTAAGACGGTATTCCGCAGCATCTTCGGGACAAACCGGCAGGACTTCATACGTGCCGCCGTGAATTCGTTGCGCGCGGTCGATTCCATCGATTTGATTCTTTACGTACTTAACATGCTCGTGGATTTCACGTCGAAGAAGAAGCAATATGCGCCGTTTGGACATTTCCTTGCGATTATTGCGGAGAATCGCCCTCAAGAAGCCCGCCATGCGGTGGCCGCCCAGCTTGGGAAACCGAAGGCCATCTCCCTCATCAAGGACATAGATAACGCGGTGACTGTTTCCGGACTCCTCAAGGTACTAAAGAGCACTGCGAGCGCCGATCCACAAGGGACACTCGCAATTGCAGAAGCGTGTCCAATCCTCGATGACGGCAATGCAGCGACGCTTGCGGTCCTGTTACGAAATGTTGCATATCATGTCGAGGGCGAAGATCTGGGGCGCGCGCTCCTGCGTCGGATACTCGACCTAGCATCGAATCCCTCGGACCGCGTAGGCAACGCGCTTCACGGAGCGCTCAAACGGCTTTCCACGGTACTTCCACACCGAGAAGCGGTTGCCGCGGTGCGCACCACAATTGAGAATGCAAGCAACTGGAATGAGCACGCACTTGAAAGGCTCGCCGGAGCGGCGAAGCGTATGAATGGCTGGTCGCAGTCGGATACTGAGGAACTTCTTCGAAGGGGCTTACCTCACAAAGTCCAGGCAGCGCTCTTGGCTTGATGGAATCTGTCTTTGTTGGTCTGCTGATTGGGCCCGGGAAAAAAGAAGCCCTCATCGTTGTGAAGGCTTCCGGCTTCTCTGTGGAGGTTTAATCGGCTTTGCTCTCGGCTCGCTCTGTTCGGCGAATTCGCGCATCATGTGCGTCGCGCGGACGAACGAAACACGCCGCTTTACCACCTGTATCAAGGAATTGAAACTTCCCTCCGGTTCGTGGAGCCCTATTCCGCGGTCGAACCATCCTTCAGAGGAAGCGGGAAGCACATCCCATTGCATCCAGAATATCTTGATCCAGATGTTATGGATTGCCTTCCGCCGCTCGTATGCCTTGGTGCGCCACTTGCCATGGAACGAATCAAGTTCTGACAATGGAAAGGCTGGATCGCATATTCGTTCCAGAAAGCGTGCGGTGAATCGGTCGAATTCGCTGGATTCTCGGAGAATGAGTTCCAGCGCACGATCCAAATCACGAGAGTCATTCTTGCCCATTACGTGTTCCTCCCGGTACAGCGTTACAGCGTCTCAACGAAATCCACTGCGGCGCTGTATTCTGCCGGGAGGTCCGGCGTCCACGATAGGTGACTCCCACCGAGCTGGAGTTCACATTACTCTCTATGAACGGCTTGTCAAGCTCATTGACTCAGAGGCTCGGATTGATGTCCGAGAACGCAACTGTTTGTGCTGCCCCTTTGAAAGACCCTTGATTCGGCGCTCTGCTCGAACATCTTGCACGTGGTTCCGGTCTGCCGCAAAGCGCCGGTCAGTTCGACGCAGAAACTCGAGAGAATCCCTGCGACATCCGCCATGCTGCCAACTACGCTGAGCGCGAAGGATTCGTCTGGCACACTTCTCATTCCTGCAACCCCGCCTTTGTTGAGCGCCTAAGGTCGATACTCGGAAGTATGTTAGGTCGGGGTGGCCGCAACACCACCTCCTGTCGGAGCGACATTGCCCGCCGCCGTCGACAACTCCTAGTTATCTTTACACCCATCGGCATGAGCCTCGCGATTCTAACGGGACGATTCAGAACTCATTGGAGTCTACCCTTAAGGGATCGTTAGCGCTCGACGAATTTGGATCCTCAAATTTCTCAGGGGCATCAACGAGGAAGATACCGGATTAACCGATATGCCTGCCGGTCGTCCCGCATTGCTCTCTGAAGTTTCGATGGCTCTAGAATAATGGAACCGAACCGACTATTCGATCTACTGATCCATCATCAGCGGGCCCGATCGCAAGAGCAGTCACTGTATTTGCTTGCAACTCCGTTTGACCAGAATCAGTCACGAGTGCATGAACCAAAGATGAAGTTTCACAAGCCCTCTTTAACGCAATGAGTTCCGAAATTGAGTCGACTTTCAAGACGATCTTTCGCTGGCCCTCATCTCTCCACTTTTCAAGAAGGTTGATCGGTGCGGACAAGGCGGCCTCTAGACTTGCGTGGCAAGCCTGAGCGACAAGTTTACCTATACTCATTCCCAGATCTTTCCGAAGGACAATCACTTGTTTCATCTTCGAATTATCCTCTCTTCACGAGCGGTCTAAACGGCGATTCATGTGCATTTGTTAAGCATACTCACGAGCAGGAAGAAATCAACATCCTGGACAAGTAGACCGGTTTCCCCCGCGAAAAGGCCCAGCGGAAGACTGCGTAAGGACACGTGCCGATTCCGAATTTGAATGGCCGAGATCGGACGGCTACATTCAATTTCCGCGACTGAATTTGCCCTGTAACTAGGCCGCGTTGATCGGAGGGGGCGGGCACCTGCTAGAATGTGACAGCAATTTTGCATTAAATATGGGTTAAGCAGATGGTCAAGCCAAATTCCGTCACTTGGCTTCATTTGTCCGATGCGCACCTCTGCGCCATTAAGACAGGGTGGGACTCAGTGCGGGTGCTAGAGTCCTTGCTGGAAGACCTGCGAAAAATGGAGGACGAATTTGACCTTCACCCCGACATCATTTGTTTTACCGGCGATTTAGGATACGGCAATCTAACAGAGTCGCCTCTTGAATCTCAGCTAGCTGATGGCGCGGAATTCTTGGAGCAAGTTCGCCTGGTGTTTACTCCCAGCGTCCCGCTTCAAAACGTGTTCATCGTTCCGGGAAATCACGATATAGATAGAAAGAATATCTCTTCGGCTGATACTGACTGGCTTAATCAGATCATTCAAACTATGCGAGATCCGGAGGAGGCGGTCAACTCTATGCTGCGGGACCAGGGTGTCGTCTGTCGCCGATTTATGACGAGGCTGGATATATACAGGGAGTTCCTTAAAAAGTTCGGCTTCGACCATCTGGCCCCAGATTTTGTCCCGTTATGCTACGGAGTGCTTCGCAACGTCAACGGATTCAATCTAGGAATAGCAGGTCTCAATTCTGCGTGGTCGTCTGCAGGAGGGCAGGAAAAGGGCCAGTTGTGGCTTGGAAGGTGGCAAGTCGAGACTGCATTTCATGCCGTCCGAGATGCGACTATTACCATCGCGCTGAGCCATCATCCCGTGAATTGGCTCACTTCCTTCGAGGATCCTCGGGTTGCTCGGGAAATTAGTCATCTGTTTCAATTTCATTTACATGGGCATGAGCATCAGGACTGGGTGGAAGATCTCGCGGGCGCGCAAGGAACACGACATGTGCGAATTGCCGCGGGCGCATGCTATGAATCTTCGAAAGGAGCAAACGGCTATAATTTTTGTCGCCTTCATCCTACAAGCGATCGATGTGAAGTATTTCTAAGGCGTTATGATCGAGGCGGGCACGGTTGGGTGGCAGGTCAAGTGCATGGGAAGACTGACAATGCTGGACGTCAAACACTCGATCCTCTCGGATATCAATCCAACGAAAGGCTCGCGCTACAGCTAACTATAATCGATGCAAATTATAAAAGGGAACAACACTTGGTGAATCATCAATATATGCAGGCCGCTGATCTTGAGTTCGAAGTAGCAGAGGTGCTCGGGAGCAGAGATATAGGCCAATCACGGGCATTCCGTCGCAGCGCTCTTGATCATCTCGCCCTTGCTTCGCATTCGCAGGCCCCACTATCCTTTACCAGAACAGTTACGGAATATTATCGAATTGACCGCAGAGACGATCCGGACAACATTGCTAACCCGGAAAAGCAGTTCACAAAGACGCTGCGATTTCTGTTTAGATCGGTTGCATATCTTGAGTCTCAGAGCGCGCAGCCCATGGAGGCAATCTACAATTCCTCAGCATTAGGGCGATCTCCGTTACGACCAGTGATTGCATCTTCTTTGAACGAACTGGAGCGGCGAATTCATAATTCGCCGGATGGAAGTCTCCACGAAGGCTGCTTGATCTGTACGGCGACCTTTGTTGTTGAGGCTATCTTATTTTGCAGGCCCGATTTGTCACCGAATGCAGCGTTCTGGCTGAGAAATCAGCGTCAGAACAAATGGCAGACGAAAGATGGCGTGTTTAGTCCTCATTATGCTGCGTTAGCAGTCGATGCACTCCTCCTTTTAAGAGATCCGGATTCTGCGGAAAATCTAGTGTTTGAGGCGATGGCAAGCAAGAGAATGTGGAGACGAGGATGTGAGCGACATTACCTTGAAAGTGTTGGCCAGTTACTGCATGCGATTGGTCGCTTTTATACGGCATTTCCTAATGCTCAAGCGTCTAATGTATTCCGACAATATCAAAAAGAAGTCGAGATATTCTTCCGTCAAGCGTCGCGACATAAGGGAGATCAGCAAGGTCTTGCCTTGCGAGGTCTGCTTACCAGTCACTTGTTAGAGGACCGCTCAATTGCAAGTCAGATGAGTGCTCTTGCGCGGGAGTTGTGCCATCGCCTCTGCCAAGACAGGGTATGGAATATTGAGACGGGAGGTTGGGGAAGCGACATAATTGAAACGATGTTTCGAGTGTATTCCATTCTGAGTTATTGGGAATACTTTTTCGAACATGGCGGCGAGTTGCCTTCTCTAGTTGCTTGAAGCTTTTCTATCGGACTCGGGTTGACCTGTGTCCGCGTTAGGGAACACGCAATCTTTATCAGATTTAGGCGATGCGGAAGTGATTGTAGTGTAGAACTGTCGCTTCGACATCAAGCCGGAAGGAAACATCATGTATGCCTGAAAATCGTTTGGCCGGAAAATGGTACAGCGGAATTGGCTCGACCTTGGAACTGGAGGTTGAGGGGTCTTTGCTCAGAGGATCGTTCGAGAGCGTCGAATACAGCCCATCTAAGAAGTTCCCTCTCGTCGGCGTAGTTGACGCCGATGAAGGCCGGCCGAATCGGTCGTTAGCCTTCGTCATTTCATGGATCGATGATGACCCTCTTCGCAAGAAGTATCGGAGGAGTTCTTCATATACTGGTCAGTTTCACTCGGACGACGATGTCAATCGGGTTACGAGTCTTATCGTCAACGAAACAGCAGAGAAGAAGCAGTATGCGTCGATATTAGTGAGCCACGATGTTTTCACACGGGATGTGCCGAGCCGGTAGATGGGTGGGCGATTGGTGAGAAGTTCTTTCGCTCGACCATCTTTGCGGTGCCCCCGCGAGTCGTTTGTCTGGCGCGGTGCTCTTCCGTCAGGGTGTCAACATTAACTACACAAATCTTGCTCCTGGTCCGAGATTCTTTCGGACCCGTTTCTAGACAAAGTCGCTTATGGTAAGAGCCCAAGGCTTGAATGAATTGTAGTTACAAAGACTTAATGCGCGTTCCACAAGTGTGAGTGCTTGAAGTGGGCCTACCCCTCCAGGAACGGGCGTATAGAAGTCACATCGCGAGTAAGATGAGAACGTTAAATCGCCAAATCCTCGTCCGAGTTTCTCGTCATACGTGTATCCAACATCAATCAGAATATCCTTATGAATTCCAATCTGGCTGCCTAAAATGACTCCTGGACTGCCGGTCGCTGAGATCAGGATGTGCGTGTTGGCAATCGCAGATAGGTCATCATGGAGATCGATACCAACAGTCCGGACGTGCTCGAAGCCGAGTGCGCTTTCGATCTCGCTTCCGAAGAACCCCTTGTTCCCGAGGATCCCGATACGCACTGGATCGAAAGGATAGTGGCTCATACGGCGCTTGACAAATGGCAGTACAATACGAAGCACTGTGTCTGTGAGAGCGCTCCAGCGCCACAACCTACCCGTGCCATAATCTAGGTCCGATCTCTCGAGGGATTCGCCAAGAAAGCTTAGCCTCTCAAGCGGACGTTGGATTACATAATATGCTCGACCGATCTTGACTGCCTGCCGCCCTCGATCGGCCTCCTTTTCGTCGGCGCGGCAGACAATGCACCGGAAGCCCGCTGATTTAAAGACGCGCTGCTTGTAGCGCGCTGAAATAAAGGCCTCTGGCGCACCTCGTAAACCGGGTGATGGAACAAAGATATAAATTGTATTGCCTGAGAACTCGTATTCGTGCAGTCGGAGGGTTCGCATCTGCTGGGAGAGGATACTCAGACCGTCAATTGGGTTTCCGAGAGTCAGAAAGCTCTCCAAACCACATCTCGAAATTGCTCCAATATCGAGCTTAACGAATGTTCACCGCCAGGTGCCCTACCGGCGTTGCGCTAACTCTAATTCGATGCCCCTTGACAGCGCCGCCTGAAATGACGATGCTTTCAACTTCCTTTAGTTGTTCCAGAAGCGCATACAAGGCAGAACGGACGAACAGTTCTCCCTTGCATGCGCGTGGGCCACGGCTAAACGGGAAGAATGCAAAAGGTTCGATTGGTCCATTCCAGCGTTCTGGGAGGAACTCCTCCGGGTTTGGAAAATAGTGCGCTTTGCGCGCCATCAGCCACGGACTTGTGATAACGACACACCCTCGCGGAAGACTGCACTCGCTAATTATTAAGTCATGTTTCGGACGGCGCATGATCGTCCAAATCGGCGAATGAAGTCGGATCACTTCGTTAAGGTAATGCTTGCTTCCAACCCCAGGAATACAGCTCATCGGTCTCTCGGCGCAATGGACAAAAAGCCAGAACATGATACTTGCCATTTGTTCATAACCGGCCAGTACAGTGGTGATCGCGCGGCCTGATGTGGCACAGCTATTTTGGGGATCGTCTCGAAACAGCTTCGAATATTGCTTCAGATCCTCGTGGTCCCTGATGTCCATATCGTCAACCGAATCGATGTTTTGTGGGAATCGGAGAATCGTCTTCCCGAGCACTTCAATAGCCTGCATCGTCGCGTTTTCGAGTTCATTCTGTGAAACACTAGGCTCAACCGATCCGGCAAGTATCGTTCGCAGAAAGATTTCCATTGTGAGGGAGCGACACCAGGCGTAAAGATCGTCGATCTTTCCGCGAGCTTTCTGGACCCGAACGGTAATGATATTGGAGATCACTGACGACGCTCTAGCAAACTCCTTTGCATCCGGCCATATCGTAGCTGGAGAGAAAAGATCCCTTTGGATAAAATCTCGTGACTTCTTATATCCGAATTCCTTACGAAACTCCGGCCATCGCGTTGCGAGCACCGTCTCAATAAGCAAAGGGTCGTTTAGGTAAAAACATTGCACGCCATCAACGATTACTCTGCAAAATCCGGTTGTAGAGGAATCGATTAGCATTAAGGTTGCGAGTGGGTCGGACCGAAGCATTTCGCTGTCTAGGAACATAAACATAAACTCCCAGCTCGCTGCGCTCCCGGTGGCCGGCAGTCTGCAAACCAGGAGGAGACGAATCGAAGAGATGGTTAGTTCATACTACATGCCGATCCCGAGATTCCTGATCCACTGACGATGTTGTTCAACCCCAACTGCAAGACGGAACTGCAACGCGTCTGAGTGCGGTAATCCGGAAAGATTTGCTTTTGCGTTTTCACGGGCAACGATGTTCATTGCCGAAGCAAATTCAATTCCTGCTCTCACATCTGCTCGAATAGTCGGCAGCACTTCCTCAAGAACTTGGGCTGAGCACTTCAAGACAGCGTTACCAGCTTCGAGAATGTCCAGAGCCACCTCGGTGGCGGCGATACTTGCATCCCGCAACGATTGACTGCGAATAACCTTCTCTGCTTCGTCTACTTTTGGTAGCTTGAGGGCTTTCATGTATTGATCGAATGCCTCAGAATCAGCCCTGGACAACCGGGTCAGACGATCAGAGATGCGAATCAGTTCCTCTTCGGTTTCAACGAACAAAAATTCGGTTGGCTTCTTTCTTGCGGAAATTCGAATTGCTTTCAAAAGGAGAGCAACTCCGAGATAACCGCAGACAGCTGAGACGCTCCCTCCCCCTGGTGTTGGATTTGTCGAAGCCGCAGCCTCGAAGAGAGAGAGTATTGGCATACCGGACGGGTACTGTGAATCTTCAAGTTCCATTTGGGCGCCTCAGGTTTATCGCGTGCAACAGATTGCCAAAGATCATCGAATTGGTCACTAATCCCACTCCTTTGGGAACGGGCGTCACCGCTGCTCCACGCTCCGATACCTCTAAAGCGTTGACATCCCCCACCGTCTTTCCGTCAGTGAATGCTATTCCGCAATCAACAACGGTCTGCTGACGAGAGAACCAGTCGGTTTGGATTACCCCGGGTACGCCCGTTGCCGTAATCACGATTTCACTTTGGCGAATTATGCGTTCGAGAATCACGGTTGGCGTGCGCGAGTGACATATTGTCACAGTCGCATCCCTGTTGGTCAACATGGAAGCGAGCGGTCGGCCAACTGTGCGTCCCCGCCCAATAACTGCCACTTCTTTCCCTCGCAGAGAAAGTAGTTTCTCGAGGATATGAATTGCTGCGATGGCAGTCGCCGGTGCGATTCCAAGATGCTCGTTGTTTGAAAAGATAGCATAAGCGTTGACGGGACTCAGCCCGTCGACATCCTTGAGGGGGTCTATGGCTGCGATTAGTTTTTCGGAATCGATATGAGAATAGACTGGCATGCCTATCAAAACGCCATGCACTTTTTGATCTGTGTTTAGCTCTGTAATTTTGCTCAGAATTTCCTCAATGTGGACCTCGTGCCCGAAGTGGATTGCGCCATATTGAACTCCAAGCCGCTCTGCTTTGAGCCGTTTCGTGTTGCTATACGAGTGCGTCCCCTGTACTTGTGTGGCAAGAATCTCTTGCATACAAGGGGTTATTCCGGCATCCTTCAATCGCCCAACTGCGTGAACGAGTTCGGCATCAAATGCATCCGCGATTGATCGACAGTCTATAATCATCGATTTGCATGTTCCTCGCTGTTTGTTGGGGGAAATCCGAAAGAAAATCTCGTCTTTTAAATTATCAGGCTTTTGACGCGTTTTGTCGAAGCCATCCATCGCGCAATATTTGCGATGCATCTAAGATCATTCGGATTTGCGGTGGTGCTTTTGACCCGATGATACAATTTACCTCGCTTCCTGCTGCGATTATTTGCTTGGGCTCATTCGCGGAAGATTGTTACCGCGATTCAAAGTTGTGGTGTCCCCTCCGCCTGATACAACCTGCTTGAACACTATGAGCGAGAGCTTGTCCAGGAACGAAGAACTGCTTGTTCTTTACGACGCTCGCTACAAGAAGTCGATTCGAGAGCAACTCTTTTATGTTGGAATCCATGAAGGATCGTTGTTCCTAGAATTAGATCGACAAGCCGACTACCTTCGTCAGCAATCATTGTTTGATGAGCGACGCCGGAAGGCCTCGAACAGATTGACCGCTTCGTCTGGCAATAATATTCAATCGTCGGCCATCTGGCTTGGGACCAGAGGGTTGGGGAACAACGGTCTCACGCATGCGCATGATACTTAAGGATTTGTACTAGGCCCCATGGTTTCAGTGCATCGTGTATGTAGACGATTTTGCAGCGGTGATTTCACTATCGGTGTAGCTGTAGGAACTACAACCGTCCACAACACCTGGCGAAACGGCATCATTTCCGCGAAGCCGACTTCCTCGTTCAGATTCATAGCCTCTGCACCGGCGCGGCAGCGGGGAGCTTTAGTCGGACAAATCGGCGACTGTCGGGGCATTCGCTTGGAGAGGCGATCAAGGTGTCTCTGATGCGACGCTTAGGCGACTCCCCTTCATGAGCATGTCACGAACAGGGACGAGCCTTCAATCAAATGTGTGGCCTGGAGTGATCGAACGCAAAGTGTTCTTGAATGGCGCTACTTTGCGGGCTTCTTGGCCTTGAACTTTACGTGAACTGGAACCTTGGCTGGTTTGTCCGCCACGAAGCGCACCTTCTCGCCTTCTTTAGTTTTGAAAGATACGTCCGTGGGCTTCTTGACTGTCTTGTGTGCATCAAACTCAACTGTTCTCTTCGCCATTTCTGACTCCTATCCGATCAAGGGTATACCTTTTGGTGTCGTACAATCCAACATCAAATGGCTCAGGTACGCGACTGCCATACTACTCAGAGCAAGGCGACGCTGTTCCGTCATGGACTCGAAACTGTGCCACAACATCGCGATCAACACAACCAATCCGACGGCCACCAAAATGCTGTGAGCAAACTGGCGATGGTTGGGGTTTGAAGCTGGTTCGAGTAGGTCTGCGAGAAGTCCTCCAGCAAGGCCGACCGCACTTGCGATGAACAATTCTTCGATTTTGACCTGGATCCCAGACTTACGACAATAGATCAAACACCAAGCCACTCCCGATGCGACCCCTGTTGCTGCGTGGACGTTTGCTCTCGGCATCTGACCCTCCCTTCAAAATAGTTCACTACGCCCTTAGTCTCGCCGATTGTGCGGCCACGAGATTCACTTCCCGGAAAGATTGGTCGCCTTGTTGCCCAATACCGGCAATATTCGCTAAGACTCCTATAGTTCCGGACAGTAGAAGCCTACCAAAGATCGAGTCAGCTGTTCTCCTCGTTTTGCAAGACGATCAATATCCTCAACGCACATCGCGCTGAAGTCAGTCGGATACTCAAAGACCTCTTCCCGCCTTACAAGATCAACAGGTGCATCAGGCACACGCTTATCAATTTGGCCAAGGTAAGAAAGTACAAAGCCCTTCAGTTGGTTCGTTGAAGCAAGAAGATGTAAACGATGCTGGATTGCATTCCCTGCCTTTCTGAAAACCGATTCAAAGGCACGCACCATCCGCGCGCCCCACAAATAAGGGATGGGATAATCCTGAAAAAGCCCGTGGCCCGCGTCACAGCAAATGATATAGTCCGGCGCAAAGTGGTTATAGCCGACCTCACCCGCCGATCCAGGTTCTAAGGCGCTCACCCCCAGATTGTCGAAAACCCCGCCGTCGGTGAGCAAAATGCGTCTCTTGGACTGCGTGCCTTTTCGGTCGGTGAAGGTGACCGTTTCATCAATGGCGGGCAGCAGGACGGGGTACGCAGCTGAAGCGGCGACGGCGTGGGCAACCGCCACGGCATTGTCGGCAATCAAACCATAACGCCAGCATCCAGACTCGCGGCTGCCGAATCGAAACGCTGATCCAGACCTGAGTTCGCATGCGTTGAGTACGATTTCAAGCTCATCGCGACGGGGAGCAGTAATCGATGTGGAACCGAACAATCGATCTCGCAACACAGCCTCGAACGCCGTCGTGGCGCTCGACCGCCTGCGAAGCGGAGGTTGGAGTTGCCTTATCCCTCGAGCGAGATTCTGGCCCCGGACACCGAGGAACGTCGATGCGGAATTCAATGCCAGGCGAGAAATGTCGGCAGCAACCGCAGCCGTGCCAGAGACAGCGATTGTACCAGCGGTTCGGACAGCGACCGCTGGATTGAGCATCTTGCGCACGATATCCTGGTGAATCCCTCGCTTAAGTAACGCAACGACAGCTTTATCGAAGTCCGTGAATGAACCTCGGCTGTAAGCGTACATTGCGGCAATCACTGATCCGCCTGACACGGCGGAAATGACTTGAAGGCGACCCAGGACGCCACGGTCGCGCAGGGCTCTCAGACATCCGAGATGGAATGCGATGGCACGCGAGCCGCCGCCTGAAAGTGCGAGACCAACATTGCGGACTGGAGGGTGCTCCTGTAACGCGTGAATTGAAAGCGTGCGGGTCTGCCCAGTCGCGCGAATAAGGTCAAAGTCCTCACGGTTGAAAAGATACGATGCGATCGAATATCGGCTGCTTGCATCACCGCCAACTATCAGCATGAGCTGCCTGCCGCGAGCGGTTTGGGTGGTCTTTACTAGCTGTTCCATGCCGTGGAGATCTGTTGTGCTCAGAACCGGCAGTCCGTTCGGGTGGGTATGCCACATACCGAGAAAGCGTACCGATCCACTTGTACGCTTGGCTTTCTCACGGGCCAGTGCGCCAGTTCCACTTGTGCCACATACGAATCCGGAACGCGAGTGACTACTGTCGGGAGGAGGGCCGCTCAACTCGTCAATCCAGACGAGCTTCAGAAGGTCGTTGCGTTCGCCGAACAGTAAACCGCCGGTCTCAACTTCGGCGCCGCGAGTCCGGTTGTTGGTGGCAATCCATCCCTTCATCTCGCTAAAGGCAGTTGCTGCAAGGCGCACTTGATAGCCTGAGGATTGTTCATCGAAAGTCCGGTCAGCGGGCCACTCGAAACGCTTATGTGTCCAAGAATCTGGGCCAATTCCTGCGGGCTGAGCGAGTAGATGTGCCACAGCAGGCGCACCTTGCGCTTTCAGCTCTTGCGCCGTTAGATTGAGCATCGTCGATGCGAGCATCGCGACATCCGCGCAAGAGCCGATGAAGGTTGGATCTGAACAACCGGGTTCCGGCTGGAAGATAGCGCTTCGAGGCTCCTGCGGCCAGAACTCCTCGGAGAATTCACGCAGCTCAGGGCGGCGATAGCACTCCTGGCGGAGCTTACGGTCAATGTCGAGCGGTCCCCCGGAGTGGTCCGCCGCAGCGATAAGGAGCATTGCGTTTTGAGCGAGATACCCAAGCGCCATTGAAACGAATGGGCAGCTCGCTCCTTTCCCTCGACGGACCGTCTCGGTTTTGTTCATTACGGCGCCCGCTGCAGTCGTCTCAATCACCACGTCTGCCGAGTCCGTCCAATCGTCGGCGGAAAGCGGCCCGAGAAGGAGGTCTCCTGGGTACTCATCAATTTCAATACAAGGCCTGATTGCCTTGAGTTTTTCGGAAAGTGCACTGACCTTGGCCTTGCCGATGTCGCAATCTGAGAAAAGCTGTCGAGTGAGAATCCCAGGGTTCACAACACCGCTGTCGTGCAGAACGAGCCTGCGCGCCCCGGCTCGCACGAGAAACTCGGCTACGTGAGAACCGATTGCTCCGCACCCCCAAATGGAAATTGCCTTTCCTTTGAACCAGGCCATGCCTGAGTCCCGATCTCGCGCAACGACAATCTCTGGTCGTTCCTCACACACACGGCACCAGCCCACATTGGTGGCCTTAAGCCAGTTTAACAAGTGCACTTCGACCTCTTGGCCGAGTTGCTGAAGATGCGGATCAGGATCGAATCTATTTAGAGTCAACCTCAACCCGCGCACCGCAACTGGATTCACGTACCATGCGGCGAGATGAGTTTTCTTTTCCGTGCTGCCGGCGACGCCTCGCATCGGAGTTCCGAGCACGACAAATAGCGGGTCGGTTTCGCGATTCAGTAATACAGCGCAGCGCAGCAAGGCGATAACGAGGCTGACGGAGATTCCAAGCTGTTCAAGTTCAGAGAACAGGTCTGCCATCTTCCGGGGGAACTCGAAAGGCATGGGCTCTGAGATCAAGAACGCTGGGGCGAGCGGCGGTCTACTCCCGAGGTTCTCCAACGGCACCCAGCCAACGATGTCGGCCCTCGTGTCGGAAACGCTCGCGAGCTCCGCGAACCCTATCCAATTATCTGTGCGAATCTGAGGCGCATCGGAACGCGGTATGACAATCCTTATGGGACCCGAGGACGGATAGGCAACCGGCGGGTGTAGGGGTTCACCACTCGGGTTAAGTTCGGCGGCCGCGGCATGATCAAGCCAAACATCGAGGCGACTGATGTACCCGAACATCCCGTCGTTGACGTTCCACTCAGTGGCAGGAGCCTGATAGAGACACAGCCAGCGCTTCCACTGAACGTGCGGCATACCTGCAAAACGGGTGTGCCGGGTCCAGACTCCTGGCAGCTGGTACGGAAAATCTGCAGGGATGGCCAATGTGAACCATTCCCGCCGCTTCAATCGAACACCGCCTTCGAGGAATGTCTTTGCCGAGCAATCGAGGCTGATACCGACAGAGAGCAGGCCCCCAATTTCAGGCTCTTCAGCGATGTCCATGACTTCAAAGGCGCCCTTGGCGTTTTCTTGGATTGCACGGAGTTGATCGACTGCCAGTTGTTGCCCTTCAGTCATGTCGGCCAAATCCCACGCGCTGGGAGGGGGGAGCAGGTGCGCCGCGCGCAGCGGTTATTGCGGCACCAAGTCTACCATCCCCCGCCTTTTGAGAATTGGCTTGTTGGTACTCAAGGCCGTTCGGTCCGATCTCAAGGACAATTGGCGTCGGCGCGTCCGGGTTGTGCTCCATCGTCACCATGAAGTCACCATCGTGCCCAGCCGCAACTCCTTTGAGATAGTTGGCCGCCTGGCGATGTGGAGGCTGGTCGGTATCCTTGCTCGGAATAGGATCGCTCGTAGAGATAACGTAAGAACCGTCCTGGCCCTGCTCCTCATAAAGCCACTTCACTGCGTCATTGGGCACGGTCTTGTCTTTTCCTTTCTCCGGTCCGAGCGAAAGGTAGCTGCAGTGATGAGGCAGTTTGAAAATGTTCCACCGGAGACGGTCCTCGCGGTTGTGATATCGGGTCACATTGACAATGTCGGCCCATATTTCATGGGTTGTGTCAGCACCCAAAATCAGATCCGTCCGTATGTCCCCTTCCGCCAAACGGACCTGAAAAACGAGAGACGCATTGTTCCGGTCAATGTAGGTGCCATTGTCGCAATGCTCTGCAAAGGGGGAGTGGACAAAGAATTCTATACCGTCGATGTCCAGCTTAAACTCGGGAACGACGCGACCTGCATCGATGATGAAATCGCTATAGTCGGCGATGTTGAGACCCTGCTCCGTCATCCATTCGCGGAGCGCATCTGGACGCGAGAAGACCCGGATGCCCCTTTTGTTCTTAAGCCGGTAACGGGCCTCTGCCTGCACGATTCCAGCATCGCCGTCAGGCTTGCTTTCGACGATTACTGCTGCCGGAACCCACATCTGACCGATCTTCACACGATCCTTTGATTGATACTTTTCGGCGTGCTCAAGGAAGAAAAAGTCAGGGGCACCGCAGACATGATCGTCGTCAAGATGCGTGAAAGCAACGACGTCGTAGCTGTCCCGTTTGGCCGCCTGCAAATCTTTCTTCAGTTCTGCAAACAGGTCGATCCGCTTGTCCTGCTTGTCTTTCGGGTCGCGCCGATTCGCATAGTCAAAGAGGAACTTTCTGCCGTTCGTGGTATCGATGCGGCAGCAATCGGCATTACCTAGCGGGAAGAAGGTGATTTTGTGCATTGTATTGGTCCTTTCAGGTGTAATTTCTTAATCCACGGTTGGAGACGGTTCAAGCGATGACGTTGAGCACAAACCGCGGAATGTGCCATCACGTGCCGAGCCCTTCCCAACTTGCCCGTGTCCAGTCGGCGACGATGACGGAGGAGCTTTTCCCGGTCGCTTGAGCGGCGGCGACTGCAGCATTTCGAGCGACATCAATCTCGACATTGGTGTTGCGCACCACATACGTTCCCGTCGGTAATTTATAAACGACACCATTGTCCGCCGCGATGGTCCGCGAATACCCCCGGGTTTGCATGCTCGCGTGCAAGCTCTCATAGTCTTCATACGTTGCGGAGTGCAACTCGACTCTTGCGATGTAATTGGCCATTTTTCCGCTTGCCTTTCTCCCTTGGCCGGTCTACTGTAGTCCTCAGCAGACTGGTTGCCATTTCACAACCAGTCTAGAGCCGCCTGACGGCGGAGTCAAGGGGAATTTACGACCGGTTGCGAATGGCAGACACTCGTGGCATTGATTTAAAGAAACTTGGCGAAGAGATCCGATCACGTCGACTCGGGAAAGGCTGGAGTCTATCGGACCTTGGCGAGAGTTCGGGCGTCTCGAAGGCTTACATCTCCGATTTGGAGAACGGTAATGCAGGGAAGCCGAACGTGCAGTACGTTTACGCCCTTGCGGTCGCACTCGATGTGACGCTGGACGAACTTCTCGGAAATGCGGCACCGAATTCTGTACGAAGGACTTTGCGGAAGAAGGAGGACGTGCCGCAGGGATTGCTGGAACTGCAAAAGAAAGAAGGGCTTACGGATGAGGACGTTCATATGCTTGCGCAAGTGAACTTCCGGGGGCATCGCCCCAGAGATATGGAGGGCTGGCGGTTCTTGCTGGAAGCGCTGCGCATGTTGAGCCAGCGACCGAACCAGAGATAGACGGTGATATGGAACGTGTTCGGGTGGGCGGGCGTTCGTATTCGGACCCTGATGTCGTGGCGTTGATTCGCGCGGGCGGCGGGCTCGCAGACCCGCGCTCTCTTGTGCTGACCCAAGCGGACAGACTGAACGAGGACTATCGCGGATTCGATTCGTCCGGTGTGGTTCCATTTGCGAGGCTTGTGCAAATGGCGTCCATGAAAGGCCTAGAAGTCATCCCGATGGACACCGAGCGCCGCCGAAACGAAGATAAAGACGCGGTGATTCTGCTCAATGGTAGGTCAAAGGGGAAAAAAGGACAGATTTTCTATAATCCTGATCGCCCAAGTGGCAGGGTCGCCTTTTCCATCGCCCATGAGATCAGCCACACCTTCTTCCCTATGACAAGCGGGGGCGCGTGGTTCCGCGAGATGTGTGAAAGCGACTCGCGGGAAGCCAACGAACTCGAACGCCTGTGCGATCTGGGCGCGTCCGAAATACTGATGCCGCGAGAAGAGTTTCGTACAGAAGTTGGTCGGGAATGGTCAGTGGCGAGCGTTCCTCGGCTTGTGCAAAGGTTTGGAAGTTCATTTGAAGCTACATGGTTTCGGCTGGCGTCGGCTCACCCTGGAACTGCGGCGGCGGGCCTGCTCAAGTACCGGCGCCGCAAAGAGGAGCAGCGAGCGATTGAACGGATGCAGATTGTCGTCGGGCAGCCCAGTCTGTTTTCTGTCCAGACACACATCACTTCCGAGGTCCCTGAACCGAAGTATCGGCGTCAGAGTTTCCATGTGTCTGACCGTTTTCCCGACCGCCTCGTAGTCCGTTGGAACAAGTCGTTCGATTCCGATTCAATCGTTTTCCAAGCAGCAGAATCTGGCAGAATCTTGAGCGCGATCGAGCGGCTGCCAAACGATACAAATACTGACGGCAGGCTCGAGGCGGGTGTTGCCCCATACCAACGTGACGATGCGGATCCCGATCATCCGGACGTGCTCTTCCTTTGGGTCTCCAATTCGAATTGAGTAACAGGTACGCGGTTCCCTCGAACTTCGCATCTGAGGCGAATGCACGTATATCCTGCGAAAGTTACTGCAGATTCCTGGAAGGTGGAGTCTCATTGAAATGCAACTGGAAAGCCTCGGAGGCGGCGAAAGTTACCATTTCGACTACAGTGCCGTAGCGGTAAAAAGCAGATGCGTGGCTGGAATGGACTACACCTCGAGCCCTGATTCAGGCCCGGTTCGAAGGCGTTGCACTGGCGATTCTCCTTGGAAGTGCGCTCGATTTAAGCAGGAGGTCTTCACTTATTTTTCTTGAAGGCTCTTACAGCTACAATTTCGTCTACAGTCGGGATTTTTCGGGTTTTCAGACAGGCTATAAGTTATTGAAAATAAATGGTCGGGGAGAGAGGATTTGAACCTCCGACCCCCTGGTCCCGAACCAGGTGCTCTACCAGGCTGAGCCACTCCCCGATCGATCAGGCAGAAAGATTTGCAGCTTCGGGATTTGCTGCACTCTGCTATTCGTGTGCCGGAATGCCGCTTGATCAAGAGATAGGATTTGCGCGCTTCCTGAACACTTGTTAGATTTTACCTCATCTCGCGCGATTTTTCGCAGATCCGCATCATCCTCCCAACAGAGTAGTCCGCGCTTTCTAGCCAAGACCCTGTGTCTCATCTCGGTTTAGGCACACTCAAAACGTTCGTCATCGCACCACGATCACACGGGCCTCATACGGATGCAATTCGAACTTCACCGCCGGATGCCCATCTACTTGCGTGGTCTCGAGCTTTGAGATAGACCCAGTCTGCGCATCCCAAGCCTCTACACTGCGCCCGTGCGACATAAGCGTGACGCGGTGGCTGCTTGCCCGAGCTCCTTCATTGAAGAATAGATACACGTCGGCGTCTTGCCACTTGCGTTTCATCACCCGCAATGCTGTGTCCTGGACGTCCATCTTTACCGTCGGCGCAATAATCGCCGCTTCAACCGCCGAGAGCAGTTCGGGCGGCACGGCTTGCGGCACCGGCGGTTCCGTAGGCGGCGTCGCGGGAGGCGTGGGTGTAGCTGGCAACTTTGCATTCACAACCATTGCCCAGGCGAATACCCGCGCCGCGGCGTCCCTTGCATTGCGAATCGTCCGTCCATAAATCCACTGAGGCGTGCCGCCGATGAATACAACCTTACCGCCCCCATGCGCAAACGCTTTTAGCCTCAACAATGCGGCCTCAGGCAAAACCAGCGGCGCAGGCAGAATTACCGTGCGATATCGGTTGCCGCTGAGTGATTCAAAAGCGCCGGGGAGCGCCTTTAGCCCGGTTGTCAGTGCATCTTCGTCCACAATATCGAAATCGATTTGGTGCTCGCTGAGCATGCGCTCGGTCGAAACAAACTGCACTTCCGATTCGTCATTTCCCAGCCACATGGAACTCGAAGGCAAATAGAGGGCCACAGTCGCATCGGGGCGGCCCATTGACATAAGGTAGCTCATGCGCCGCACATAGGTCGCCAAGTCGGGGAACCCGGGCTGTCCCATGTATGACGGTGCCGGCCTCGGCCCGGCCGAAGTTGCTGGAAAGTACATCATCTCCACCAGGTTCACGCCGCGCACAAACTGCTCATTCAAAATGTAACGCGCCATCTCTACATCCGGCGCTGGCCGATAAGCGGCGAAACTTTCTGTGAAAGCGCGTGCTTTCCCGTCGACGTGAGCCACTGAACCGGCCAGTCGAGGATAGTCGCTGATGGTGTCCTTCCATATCTGGTGCCAGATCGCGTCAATTCCCGGCACCTGGACCCACTGCATATCACGAAAAAAGGAACCCTCGCTGTGCGTCAGTTCCATCTCCATCTCTTCGTGATTCAGATGCACCTGGTACTCCAATTGATTTGCCGCGCACCAAACCCCCTGTGGCTTGAAGAAACCAGCAGCAAACATGCGCGAAAAAACATCGTAGTAGTCGCCCTTGATGCGAAGCTGCTCGGGCGTGAGATGAATTGTCAAGCCGGGATCACGGCGTGAAGGCGTTTGTGCGAACAGCGCGACATAGGGCTGAACATCGTAGCCCTTCAATTCCCTGAATCGCTCAAAGAGCCTCGGCGTCCACGGCAATCCACTGATCGAGTAATCCGGCTCGTCGCCACGGAACCCAAGAATTGTCTTGCCGAACTCGTCACCCAGGTATTTCTTGTACTGCTCATGTGTGAATTCGAGATACTGCTGCGTCGCAGCGGGATCGAGATAATCTTCAAGCGACTGCTCGGTATCTTTCACGCGCCTCGGGTTGGTATCGGAGCGCGTGGGTGAAGTCCGGAACTCATGATCGACAAGCAGCACGGTCCATTGTCCCGGAGGCGCGGTCCAATCCAGCGTGCTGCCGTGCAGAGGCAGCTCAATGGCTGTGCCGTTTTCATTCACTGCAGCGGCGCTTACAACGGCGACCGGTAGTTCACGGTGCAAGGTCGTGCCGCCTGTTACCGCTATTTTCTCCTCCACTTCAAGCGCTTGCATGCGCAGGTCAGGCTTCTCGGCCGTGAATTTGCCTCCTGCAAATCCGCTGGGATACCCGGCGTCATCGACGATCCACACGCGCATGTTGCGTTTCTTCGCTTCTTCTACAAGCTTCCTGAAAAATGAAAAATATTCCGGAGACAAATATGTAAACGGCATGTCGAATCCGGCTTGCACAGTCACAGCCTGAAAGCCAAGACCATGCAGAGTATCCAGATCGCGCTCCACCTGCGGGATACTAACTGGGCCGTTCAAGCCGTAGTAGGGTTCAGGACCATATTCCGGCGGAGGGTTCTTCCATTGTGCCGCCACCTGCGCGGCAGACAGGTTTTGCAGATGCCGCCATGGCTGCTGCGCACCCAGCATGGCAGACACAAGTAATGCCGAAGCTCCCGCCGCCGGAAATGAAACTCGCGTCCACATGGCACATTGCTCCCTATATTCGAACGATAAGAGATACCATTTGTATCCAGCTTCCTCTAATGGTGCGTGGACTTGGGATCGCCTTTAGAGGATGTAGCGCGACAGATCCTGATCCTTCACAATCGACGCCACCATCTGCTTTACATAAGCTGCGTCAATCAGAAAAACCTTCTCCGGCCCCGACGCAGTCATCCTCTCCTCGTAAGGCAGTGGAGTAGTCGCTTCGCTTTTGATCGCATCAGACAGCTTGGTTGCGGCTTCACCTTCCTGCGTGCGGCGGACCACATCAGGCGCCAGAAAACTAACATCCTCGAGGACTCGCTCCATGATGGTGTGGAGGCGGCGCGCCCCGATATTCTCAGTGGTCTCGTTGACCTTGAAGGCGAATTCGGCCATCTCGCGCAATGCCTCCGGCGCAAACTCCAGACGTACCCCCTCGGTTTCGAGCAGAGCTGCATACTGCTTGGTCAGTGAGGCCTTCGGCTCGGTCAGGATGCGGAGAAAATCATCGACTGTCAGTGATTGCAGCTCAACTCGGATAGGAAAACGTCCCTGCAATTCGGGAATCAGATCACTTGGCTTCGAGACATGGAAAGCGCCCGCCGCGATAAACAGAATATGATCTGTCCTCACCATTCCGTACCGCGTGTTTACGGTAGTTCCTTCCACGATTGGCAGAATGTCGCGTTGCACACCTTCTCTCGACACATCCGGTCCGTGTCCGCTTTCGCGGCCGGCAATCTTATCGATCTCGTCCAGAAAAATGATTCCGTTCGATTCGACGCGTTCCACTGCGGCGCGATTTACAGAGTCCATATCAATCAGCCGGCCTTCCTCTTCTTGCACGAGGTAGTCGAAGGCGTCCGTGACTTTCATCTTCTTCTTTTTGGTGCCGCCGCCAAAGATATTCGGCAGCATGTCCTTGAGATTGATCTCCATGTCCTCAAGGTTCTGGTTGCTGATAATTCCGAACTGAGGCAAATTGCGCTCGCGCGCGTCGACCTCCACCATTCGGTCGTCCAGCTTGCCTTCGCGAAATTGCTGCCTCAGCTTCTCGCGTGAACGCTGATGGCTCTCTGCTCCAGGCAAGCTCATCTGGCCCTCCTGCACATGAGCCGATCCGGGTGGCGGAGGCAGCAGCAGGTCAAGCAGCCGCTCTTCTGCGTTCATTTCCGCCCTGTCTTCAACCTCTTCCAGCCGTTCTTCGCGAACCATGTCGATTGCAATTTCAACCAGGTCTCGAATCATCGACTCCACATCGCGGCCAACGTAGCCAACCTCGGTAAACTTTGAAGCCTCCACCTTGAGGAATGGGGAGTTGGTCAGCTTCGCCAGCCGCCTCGCGATCTCTGTTTTGCCAACTCCCGTCGGCCCGATCATAATAATGTTCTTTGGCATTATGTCGTCAGCCAGATCCGGGGGCAGTTTCAATCGACGCTGGCGATTACGTAAGGCGATCGCCACGGCACGCTTTGCAGCTCGCTGCCCGACCACGTGCTTATCCAATCCGGCGACGATTTCGCGCGGAGTCAGCTCATCCAGCGACAGATCTTGCTCTTCGGCAGATGCAGGTAAATAAATGGCCATTCGTAATCCAGGTGAAGGTGCTTCGCTAGCTCAAGAGTTCTTCGAAAGTAAAGCGGTCATTCGTGTAGATGCAGATCTCGCCGGCTATTTTCATCGCTTTTTCAGCGATCTCGCGGGCGCTCAAGTCGGTATTCTCCAGTAATGCGCGCGCTGCAGCCGTGGCATAGCTGCCGCCGCTGCCGATCGCCGCAAGCGGCTCATCTGGATCAATTACGTCGCCCGAGCCGGAGATCAGAAAGGTTTGCGCTTTGTCGGCAACAAGCAGTAGGGCCTCGAGGTTCCGCAGCATCTTGTCGGTCCGCCAGTCCTTGGCGAGTTCAACTGCGGCACGATTCAGATTGCCGGCATGCTGCTCCAGCTTTGTCTCAAAGCGCGCAAATAGATTGAATGCGTCGGCGGTAGAACCGGCGAATCCTGCAAGTATTCTGTCCTGATAGAGCCGTCGAATTTTTCTCGCTGTGTGCTTGAGCACATGGTCCCCAAAGGTTACTTGCCCGTCGGCGGCCATGACCACATGCCCGTTGCGCCTCACGCAAATCACGGTTGTGGAGTGGAATCGGTTTTCGTTCAATTTGACCCCCTCGTCCAGAACCAGAAACCGCACATCGTGCAACCTAGAGTATAGGTCATTTGAGCGGGCCACCCATGCGGCCGGCAACTCTGGAGTCTTCTCGCGCTGACTCCTGTTAGGGAGCCTCAGAGCTGCTTTCTTCTGCGGTATTCTTGAGTTGAGGTTTGAAGGCAGAGTCCCATCTTTTCGATGTCCCTCCTCCGCCATGACGTATGGGAAATTGTCGCCGCTCTGGGCGTTGTGGCAACGGCTGCGGCCGCAGCCTCATGGTTAGTCTTGCGCAAACGTCCTTCTCCGGAAGAGATCGAGCAGGCGCGCCGCCAATTCCTAGTGCAATCCGGCCGCATTGTCGACGGTATGCTACTTGATGTCTATCCGGTCGAAGTTTCAGACGGCCGCATGATCACGATGTTGCTTTTCAATTACCGTATTGGCGGCGTCGATTACGAATGCTCCCAAGACATCACCTCGATGCTCAATCAGGTTGATGTTCCGCGCGTACGCGCCGGTTTTCCTTGCTCCGTGCGCTATCAGCCGGGCAATCCACAAAATAGTATTGTTGTCGCAGAGGGCTGGTCAGGCTTGCGTGAGCGCCTTCCACAACTGCCCGTTTTTGAGGACCCGGACGCTCCCGGTACCAGCCGTTTGGAGCCAGGCAGCGAATGAGCCTTTGGCGTGCCGCAGTCAGCGCCAATTAAACTGACCCTATGCATATCCACGCCGAGACCCCGAGCAAGAGCGCAAAGCGGACCGCACTTGTGCTGCGCATATCGCTGGCGGCGACGTTGGCGTATGTTTTGGTCACACTGATCGCGGGACTGCGTGCGCATTCTCTGGCGCTGCTATCGGAGTCAGGCCATAACGTCTCGGATTTTCTGGCGCTTATGCTCAGCTTCGCCGCGGTTTACTTCCAGTCGCGACCGGCCGATTCCGCTCGAACCTTTGGCTATCAACGCGCCGGGGTTATCGCCGCGTTCATTAACGCGGCCACTCTCATCGCCATCTCGCTCTGGATCGCAGTCGAAGCTGCGCATAGGCTCAGTTCCCCGGTGAACGTTGAGCCACGCGTCATGATGATTGTCGCAGCGGTCGGGGTTGCTATGAACGGGGTGATCGCCGGACTGCTCTGGGGAGTTGCTCGCGATGTCAATTTGCGCAGCGCATTTCTTCACATGGCCGGCGACACGCTTTCGACGGCTGCCGTTATCGCTGGCGGTGCTGGCATTCTCGTTACGGGAAAGGATTGGATCGATCCTGTCCTCTCGCTGCTCATCGCCGCTCTGATCTTCGGGTCGAGCGTTGACATTGTTCGAGAGACGATCAACATTCTGCTTGAAGGTACCCCTCGCGGTGTCACACTCAACCAGATCCGTTCCGGCATGGAAGGAGTCGATGGCGTCGAAAATGTTCACGATCTTCACGTTTGGAGCCTCGGCTCGCGTTCCCGCGCACTGGCTTGCCATGTCACGATCGCCGACATTCCGCCCTCTGAAAGCGCCTGCATCCTTACCAGTCTCAATTCGCTTCTTCGCGAAAGGTTCCAAATCAGTCACACCACAATCCAGTTCGAGCATATTTGCTGCGGAGATCTCGAAGGCTGCGTCGGCCCTCCGGTGGAGATTTCCAAGGCGGAAGAGCGTCACCTCGGCCACAGTCATTAGCGTCAACGAGTCACTCCATAGCAAAGGCTAGACTGGCGCACCCAGTCTGCGAGAATCGTAAGTAAGGCCATTCTCCGCGAACAATACCTGGAGGTCTCAGTTTTGAATTCGCGCCGCCGGTTCCTCTCCGTTGTTTGCCTGTTCATTTTCGCGTTCGTGTCGATGTCGTCAAGTCCTTCCCAGCCGCCGTCGAGCACCGCGACGGCGGCGCAGCTCAGCGCGCTTGCAGGCCACTATGAAAATCCGGCTGAGCCAGGTGGCGGATTTGATTTCTATGTGCAGAATGGCGAACTGACTTTCGAATCCTCACGCCTCGTTCCGACCGAACTCGATCCAACCAGCCCCACAACCTTCAATGTAGTCGGCACTTCCTATTCCGCGGCTTTTGCTCTCAATTCCTCCGGCCAAGGCGTCACTGTCTCTCTCTCCGACGATCCAGGCACCATCTATTTGCGCGCCGGTGAACCTGTTCGCCACGTCTTCCATGACTACGTCCGCTCCGACGTGATGATCCCTATGCGCGATGGCGTCAAGCTTCACGCCGTCATCCTCAAGCCGTCCGATATCTCGACTCCTTTGCCGATTCTCATGGGGAGAACACCTTACGGAGTGGACCGAACCACGCGTGCTTCTTTTTTCGCGCAATCACCGGAATTGGCGCGCGATGGGTACATTTATGTCGCAGAGGACATTCGCGGTCGATTCAAGAGCGAAGGCGATTTTGTCATGATGCGCCCTCTCGCCGACCATCATGATCTTCACGCCATTGACGAGAGCACTGACGCATTCGACACCATTTCGTGGGTGATCAAGAACGTGCCCGGGAACACCGGGCGTGTGGGCGTCGTTGGCACAAGCTATTCAGGCTTCCTCGCAATGATGGCGGGTATTGATCCCAATCCTGCTGTCAAGGCGATTTCTCCGCAGGCGCCCATGATTGACGTTTGGATCGGCGACGATTTCTTCCACAACGGCGCCTTCAGGCAGACTTACGGGTACGATTACGTGCTGGCAATGGAATCAAACAAGCAGATCGCTGACGTCAGCTATGGCAAGGACGCGAACAGCAATCCGGTGGATGGCTACGACTTTTTCTTGCAACGCGGCTCGTTTGTTCAGGATGAAGAGCAGTCCGGTTCAAAGCTGTTGCCTACATGGAACCGCTTCCTCAACCATCCCGCATATGATTCAGTCTGGTCTTCGCGTGCTGTGGAGCAATGGATGAACAGTGTGACTGTCCCCACTTTAAGCGTCGGCGGCTATTACGACCAGGAAGACATGTGGGGCCCGCAGGAAGAATACGAAAAGCTGGAGTTGCACGACACGAACCACGAAAACTTTCTCGTCCTCGGCCCGTGGCGGCATGGTTTTTGGTCTTCCTCTTCCCGCCGCCTTGGCAGTTTAAATTATGGCGAACCGATCGGCACAGAGTTCCGCACTCAGATTGAAGCGAGATTCTTCGCGCACTATCTCAAAGACGCGCCCGGATTCGCATTGAAAGATACAGCGAGTTTTCAAACCGGCTCGAATACCTGGAAGTACTACGCGCACTTTCCGCCCACTAATTCTCGAGGAACAGCTCTTTACTTGGAAGGCGAGGGCGCGCTCGGCTGGAACGCACCCTCCGCGCAGTCCACTGTCTCCTACATCAGTAACCCTTCCGATCCCATCCCATACCGGCACCGGCCCATCCAGCCGACTTACGGCGATGGATCCCAGTGGTACAACTGGCTCACTGAAGATCAGCGTTTCGTCGCAGGCCGGAAGGACGTGGCCATTTGGAAGCTTCCCGTTCTTACTCGCGATTTGACTCTTACTGGAGAGGTCGTTGCTGACATCTTCGCCTCGACCACAGGCACCGACAATGATTTGGTCGTCAAGCTCATAGATCAGTATCCTGAAGACGATCCCGATCCCAAGATGCGCGGCTATCAATTAATGACCAACGCCGAAATTTTCCGTGGACGCTATTTGTCTGGCTTTGACCATCCAACTGCCCTTGCAGCCGGCTCCGTTTACGAGTACAAGTTCTCTCTGCATGATGTAGACCATGTCTTTAAAGCCGGCCATACACTGATGGTCGAAGTCCAGAGCACATGGTTTCCGCTCTATGATCGCAATCCGCAGACCTTTGTGCCGAACATCATGAAAGCGGAGCCCGCCGACTACAAGCCAGCCACGATCACCGTCTACTCCGGCCCCGGCCACAAGTCTGCGCTAGAGCTACCGGTTATACCCACACCGTAAGTATGAGAATCCGGAACGCGATCGTCAGTTAGCGCCGCCAGGTCGTGGCACTCTCCAGCCCCGGCGACCTATAATCCACTGAGGTGCGGTACAGAACAGGTCCCCGAACTTCCCTTGCAAAGTGAGGAGTAATCTTGGCTCGTGAGCTTTTGACGGCGCGTCTTGTGCGCAAGGACTGCATCTCAGAAGTTGCCCAGTGTTACCACTTCCTTTTTCAGGTTGAGGGCGTCGAGAGTTTCCGCTACCAGCCGGGCCAATTCATTTCTGCTGTGGCAACTGATGGCAACGGAAAACAGCAGACACGCGCCTACTCCATTGCATCGGCTGCTGTCGCAAACCAATTCGAGCTTTGCGTCAATCGCGTAGAGAACGGATTCTTCTCGAACCACCTCGCCGATCTTCCTGATCTGCCCGTCGGCTCGACCATTCAGATTCATGGTCCGCATGGCCACTTTGTGCTGCAGGAGCCTATCACCGACTCAATTCTCGTGGCCACCGGCACCGGGGTTGCTCCAATGCGCGCCTATACTCAGTGGCTCTTTCCAGAAGGTGGCCCCGACCGCAGCGACGGCAAAGAAATCTACCTGGTCTACGGTACTCGTTACGAGACCGACATCTACTATCGCAACGAGTTTGAGGCGCTGACCAGCCGCGTGCCCAACTTCCACTACCTGCCCACCCTTAGTCGTGCCCTCGACGACTGGAATGGCCTGCGTGGTCATGTCCAGGTCCATATTTCGAAGATTATCGAAGACCGCGCTGCCCGCCTGGGTCAGACGCTGCCATCGCTTCCTCCAGATCCGTCAATTCCACCTGCCGAGTTGCGCTTCGATGTCTATTGCTACATTTGCGGACTCAACTTTATGGTGTCCGGCGTACGCGATCTGCTCACAGGCTTTGGCTGGCACAAAAAGCAAATTGTGTTCGAGCGCTACGACTAGCAGCACCGCTTATCCTCCGCACGGCGTCGCGGCTCTCCTGACTTTCAAACCCGATACCCAGAAAACCTGTTCTCAGCAGCATCAGACAATCCAGATTTGACGCATTTCCAGGACAACTCTTTGATTGCGAAAGACTTACTCCAAGGACTTGCGTGTTGCAATTGTTGTGAGATCCATTACCTCTGCGCAACGATTTATAGCCCGCCGAGATCAAATTGCTTGCGCCCAGCGTTAAGATGAAACCCAAGCAGATATGAATCGCAAGCTTATTGCCAACATAATTGGGTGGGCGGGAATCGCATGTTCTTTGGCCTTCTGGGCGTGGTTGGGGGTTTTTGCGAAACTCTCGTTCCATCAGCGCGGAGATTGGATGAATCTCGAATTGGGCGTGAGCAACGTTTGGCCAGTCCTTTGGCTGGCAGGACTGCTCCTCCTTCTCATTGCTGCGCTGATCGGGTCAAAGAAATGGGTGTTCGCAGCATTCGTGCCCGTCGTCTCGTGTGCTGCCGCAATGCTCTTTTTCTCGAAGTTCCAACCGTAGGACCAACGCTGCACTTCTGGCCAACTCGATTTTTCAAGGATAATTCTGTTCCCTATTAAAGCTTAAACAGCTCTCTTAGCCGCTTGGTTTGCGCGCGACTTACCGGAATCTCTGTTTGCTTTCTATCATTCATGCGAAGTTGGTAGCTCGACTTGAACCAAGGCATCACTTCCCGGATCTGGTCAATGTTGACTACATACCCACGATGGGCACGCCAAAAGCGTGCCGGATCGAGGAGCTCGAGCAGTTCTTCGAGTGTCCTGCATTTCGATTGGCCCTCGAAATTCCGTGTAACCACCCGGATGATGCCTTCATCGATTGCCGCATAACAAATGTCCGCCTGGTCGACCAGCAGGAGCCGGCTTTGCGCTTGCACGATCAGCTTCGCGGGTAGACGCCCTGGCTCCGTACTATTCGGCCGGTCGAGCAAGCGCAGCAACCGGCCCAGCTGCGACTCGATTTCCAAATCAGCCCCGGCCATTGCTCCCGGATCATTTGCCTCAAGACGCGTGCGCACCCGTTCCACCGCCTCAACCACACGGGAGCGATCAAAAGGCTTGAGCAGATAATCTGCGGCGTTTACGTCAAAGGCGCGTACAGCATAGTGGTCATAGGCTGTCGCAAAAATGATCTGCGGCAGATGAAGATCACCTTTTTCCGAAGCTGCAGCCTCTGATGCTTTGGCCCTTTGGTGTTCCACCAGCCTCTGGATGACTGCGAACCCGTCCTGTCCCGGCATCTGGACGTCGAGAAATACAAGATCGGGATGGTGTTCCTCAATCAGGTCGACGGCTTCAATGCCATTGGCGCCCTGTGCCACTACCTTCACACCATCCATCGAATCGAGGAGATATTTCAGCTCTTCGCGGGCTAATTTTTCGTCGTCGATAATAAGCGCGGAAAGGGGCATGTGGTCTGAAGCTTCGATTGTAGGAAGCACGGCGGTTCCGGTCAATGCGGACAAACGAGATAGAGGACCTGAAGGAGCTGCAGCCCGCTCAGCGCACTCGCCACGAGTCCGCCCCAGGTAATTGCGACCCGAATCCGGATGGTCGCCGCTACTCGCTCATTACGCGCAGCCGGGCAGGTGTGTGATCTGTAGCCAGCTCATGACCGCAGCGTGTGCAGAACTGGTCAGTAGCGCGAACCGTGCGAAAGCAATTTCCGCAGTTGGCAGCCAACTGGTAATTGCATTGCGGACAAAAGTGGAAATCGCTTTGCACATGCGTTCCGCACGCCGGGCAGCGAGAAACCTCAGGCTGGCGGAGCAGAAAGTAAAGTACTGCGCCGATGCCGGCCGGCATGACAAAGCAAATGAGTATCCAGAAGCGTGTACTCATGCCGCGGCGGGGCGCGTCCTTGCTGACGTAGCCCACCATCAAAAAGTAAAGTGCGGCCACAACGCCCCAGGACAAGTTGAAATAAACGCGCAATCCGAGGGGCCCGGGCGCGTGGTGACGTTGCTCTGGTGCGACCACCCAAAAATAGTACTCGACCAAGACAAAGGCTAAGCTGGCCACAACGATCGACCACACGGGAATCATGCGTTCGTCGTCATTCACACGGATGGGCTGCAAGTCAGGCATAGACATCCCTCCCCCGGAGGGTCAATCGGCGGGCAATGACACATCTTAACCCGTTTTTTATATGGACGGAGCAGTCGCCGAGGAAGTTGCCCGCTTAATGATTACCACTGTAATTTCAAGGAGTTCTGCGGGTTACGAACGCCTTCGAGTCCAGCCAGCCACCAACACCGCGGCCAGTACCACCGGGCACAGAATACACGCCCAGAGACTGTACTGGGTAGCCAGATCACTCAGGTGTTCCCCGCCGATAAGGTCATCAGCCACGCGCCATATGAAGGGCCCAAGTCCGATCAGGACGAGCACAAACGTCGCCAAAGCCAGGGACCGGCTCCGTCTCCGATCTTCTCTTTGATCCTTCATCACCCCGAGCGAAGCCATAACAACGCGCCGAGTTGTTTCGGCGACTGCTCGATCGCGTCCAGCCTCTCTACCGGCGAGCGCTGAGAGCAGATCTCTGTTTGCGGCGTCCGCACCGTCTTTGACGCTCTGCACAGGGTTCGAACCGGGGTTGCCCGCTATCTCCGCCGTTCTCACACCGCCTCCTGCACTCTCAAAGCCGCGTATCCGAGCTTCGGCTTGATCATCGCCAAACCACGGTAAAGCCTGGATTTCACTGTCGAGAGGGGCGCCCGGGTGACCTTAGCGATCTCTTCAAGAGACAGTTCTTCATGGAAGCGAAGCACCAGTACCTCGCGGTGCATTGCATCCAGCTCAAGCAGTGCCGCTGCAATTTTTTCCCGATCTTCGAGATTGGCGACGTGATGGAACGGGGTTGGATCGTCGGTTGCCGCCTCGAAACACATCGACCGGTCATCGTCGCCTGTGCCCTCTATCAATTCGTCGAGGCTGTTCATGGTGCGCTTGCGGCGATAGTCGATCACCAGATTCCGTGCAATCGTGAAAAGCCAGGTATCGAATTTGGCTCTGCCGTCGAATTGGTCGCCACGCATCAGCACGCGCATCCACACCTCTTGGAAAAGATCCTCGGCGGTTTCCCGGTTCCCGGTGAGGAAAAGAAGGTATCTCAGCAGACGATGCTGGTAGCGAACAATCAATTCATCGATCAGTCCGGCCTTCCGGCGCTTGAGTCCTTCGGCGACAGCAAGGCTCTCCTGCCGCGCCTGATCGTCCGCTGGAAACGCAGAAACCTTGGGGAAGATTGTCCTGATTGATGCAATGCTCATCTTGATCAATTAGACGACAGAATGGATACTGAGGACCAGCAAAACTTCTGCGACAGCCTCTCTCGCCTAACTCCTCCTGCAGCTTTCCAACACGGGTATGGTGACGGAAGTTGCCATCTGGCAGCGCATACTGGCCAATTCCAGTACCTGCGGCGTCTGGATTGCTCCCATAAATGGCCCGGAATCAACAGGCATCTTTTGAGTGTTTGCTCCGCCTGGCGACCCTGAGTGCATCCTCGATGGCTTTCGCGGCCCTCCGTTCACGAGCTTCGGGCGTCTCATAATAAAAGATGCTCAGGAGGTGGTTGCGGCGCTGCGTAGGCGTAAGTGCTTCCCAGCCCCTGCGCGCTTCGGGTTGCCGCAAAAACGCTGCCCGGAGTACGGGCGGCGGTTCTTGCTCTCCTTCCATCGCCTGCATCAGCCGTTCGGCAATTCTCGCCGCACGCGTCTTGCGCGCTTCGGCACTCTTCGGCTCGTCCGCCCATTTGCCTATTTCGCGGCGCATCGAGTCGCTGAGCTTTTCGAACCAACTGCGCAGCCGGCGATCTGACTTGAGTTCCCGGTCTAGTTCGGGCGGCAAAATAATCGCTCGCTCTTCCAAGTCCGGTTCGAGCCAGATGGGCACCATCTCTCCCACCCGTGCGCTCGCCCCAGACTGCATCTTCTTGTTGACCAGGAGAACATGCCCCGTGCCGCGCAGATCTGGAAACAGCGAAGTGCGGAATGCAAAGCCTCCGATCTGGCCCCTCACCCGGCGCCCTTTGCGCACTGGCCATTCCTTGGCGATATCGAACGGTACGCGAGCAATTACCCACCTCAAATCGGTCCCGTCAGGCTCCAGCAAGGCCGTAAACCGCTTTCGAACCATGCAATCTCCCCTTCCTGCGCCTCAAAACTCCACGCGGTGCCCTCACTCCATGGAGAAACAAGCCAACCTACGCTTTCCTCACGGTTTTGCATCCAATCGTCCCAGGAGAGAGAGGCAACTCACATGCGTAAAACCATTTTCGTAATCCTGGCGGTCACAATCGCCGTGATCGTCGGTTGTCACTCCAAAGTAGTCAACACATCCGAATTCAAGTCGGCACTCAATGACTATTACGCCAGCCACCAGGAATGCCTGTGGAGTCAGCCGATGAAGTTCCCTGCCCAGGCTGATTCCTCCAAAGAAGATCAGACCGCCCAGTTTGATGCGCTCACCGATGCCGGCTTGCTTAATCGGACTCCCGGCGAAAAACAGCGCTTTCTCGTTGGCTCAAAGCGCGTAAACAACTACGATCTCTCCGACAAGGGCCGCAGCGACTGGACCGCAGACCCAGCGCAGCCCGGCTACGGAAACTTCTGCCTCGGTACTCCGAGCGTGAAATCCATCGATACCTACACTCCAAAAGACAACCCCGACGCCTCCCAGTTCAACGTCACCTATCACTATTCTGTCTCTCTACCCGGCTGGGCCAACAACGCCGAGATCAAGACGGTCTTCCCGCGCGCAACCAATGCCGGCCAAGGCCAGGAAGCATCCGCCACGCTCATGAAATCCCAGAATGGTTGGCAGGTGCAGAACGCTTCCGATCTAGCCGCAGCTTCGCAACCCTGATCTCAGCGCGCTCTTACTTCGGCTCGCCATACGGCACCTCCTTATCGTTGACGGCGGCATCGGTAAACTTTACGGTGCTGCCGTCGGCGGTCAGGATTCTGTTGTCCGTCACCGTCCAGTTCTTTGCGTTCGCGATTGTACCCGCGCGCGCCGCCTCAATGTCCAAGTGATCGAGCCGGAAGTTCTCCAGCGGGGCGTTCGGGTAGGCACTCACGTTGAAGGCTTCGCGTGCGCCCGTCGCCTTGATATTCCAGATGTGTATGTCACGAAAATGGGGCAGCCCCCGCGCTTCGGGAACAGGGGTGGCAAGGACCTTATAGTACGGGGGAACGTCGGTGAGCCCTGGCGGAATCACCGCGTAACTATAGCTGGGATTCCAGTTCATGGTGATATGGATCGGGATCGCCACGCCCTCCAGATCCAGGTTGTGGATGCGAATATCCTCGGCGAACCCGCCACGGGTATGTGCGGACTTGAACAGGACGCCCGACGGGACGCCCTTGAGGGCGGTGATGTTGTACGCCTCGATGTCGCGGAATCCACCGGACGTCTCGCTGCCGATCGTGACGGCGGCCGCACCGCTGCGAATGATGGAGTCACGGAGCACAATGTGCTCCGTTGGACGGTTCACGCGGAGGCCGTCGGCATCGCGTCCCGCCTTCAGGCAGAGCGCGTCGTCGTTGACGTCGATGTCGGCATGCTCCACCAGCACGTTGTGCGAGGAGTCGATGTCGATGCCGTCGGTGCTCGGTCCGCGGCCACCCTCGTTATTCCGGATCACCACGCCATCCACATGCACATCATGTGAGTAGAGGATCTGCACTGTCCAGAATCCCGATCGCTTTAGCTCGATTCCTCCGCCGAGCGTCACATCCGAGGAGTTCTGGATAAGGAGCAGGCGCGGGCGACGGCAATCGTAGTCCGATGCCCACCGCAGGCCCTTTGGCTCATAGCTAGCGCGCAAATCCCAGTAGGACTTCCACCAGATGGGTCCATCGCCATCGATGGTGCCCTTGCCTGTAATCGTCACGTTATGCTGGTCGCGCACGTTGACCAGCGCCGCAGGCCAGGTCATCTCGATGCCGGCAATGCGCGTGGGCAACATGGGATAGTCGGCGAGACTCTCGGAGCCGATGAGCGTGACACCTTCAGGCACGTCGAGCGTTGTGCCGGACTTGAGGAAGATCGATCCGGTCAGATAAGCGCCTGGCTTGAGCGTGATGGTTCCGCCAGCGGCAGCAGCGGCGTCGATCGCCTTCTGGATAGCGGCTGTATTCATGGTCTTGCCATCGCCGATGGCGCCGTAGTCGTTGGCGACGAAGGTCTGGGGCGCTGCCGATGCGGCGGTGGAGAATGCCAACAACACAGTAAAAGCGGAGACGAGTCGTGAGAACGGATTCATGATGAGAATGCCCTTTCGGCATGACGGAAGAGAGCCTTGAGCGCGCGCAGAACCCACCGGATCAGCAGGAGGGTGATGAGCACGAGCACCGCGGCGATGGCCGCGGCGGCATACGGCTTCCATGTGGCGAACCAGGTGAGGAAGATGGCGAGGACATCTTCGCCGGCGCTGAGCAGGATGTTCGAGACCGGCTCGGGCGATGGCGTGACGGCGGCGCGCACCGCGGTTTTGCCGCCATGCGCAATGAAGGCGATGAGTCCGCCGGCGAGCGTAGCCATGAGTTGCTCACGCGGGGAAAGCGATGATGTTGCCTGCCAGGCGAGAAGCGCCGCAACGGGAACGCGAATGAACGTATGCAGCGCATTCCAGATCAGGTCGAAGGCGGGGATCTTGTCAGCGAACAATTCGATCGCGAAGAGAACGAGAGCCGCTGCAATGATCCACCAATTGGTGAGCGCGTGCAGCGATGGCGGCAGCTCGAGCCAGCGCGTGTGGGCCAGCAGCCCGAGCGTGACCACAGTGGCGTAGACATTGAGTCCCGCCGCAAAGCATACCGCGACCAGCAGCGCTACGAGCTCGTTGGGCGGCAAAGGCATAGCGGAAGTATAGCTGCCGGCCAACCGTGGATCGGTGATCCGTGGTCAGCGATCAGACAGGCGTGAGCAAATCAGGGTTGTTGTTGCGCGTGTTGCCGACGGCGCTCGAGACCTTCCAGGCCTTCATCTCCTCGGCCGGAAAGGGGCGCAGCAGATCGACGGGCAATTGCGCGGGATCGGCAGGCGCCATCCAGCGGCCGTAGTCCTTGCGCGGCACAATCACCGGCATGCGGGTGTGGATCGGCGCCATCAGCTCGTTGGGGTCGGTGGTGATGATGGTGTAGGTCTCCAGCGTTTTGCCTGTTTCCTTGTCTTTCCAGAGCTCCCACAGACCCGCGAAGGCGAAGATCGATCCGTCTTTCATGCCGATGGCGAAGGGCTGCTTGGTTTTTTCATCAATCTTGTGCCACTCGTAGAACCACTCGGCGGGAATAAGGCAGCGCCGGCGCTTCCATGCTTCGCGATAGGCCGCGCTGCTGGCTATGCTCTCGGCCTTGGCGTTGATGGTGTTGAAGGCGGCCTTGCCGTCTTTCGACCAGAACGGCACCAGCCCCCAGCGCATGATGGTGAGCTCGCGCTCGCCGGTCTCGGGGTTGAGGCGCACCACGGGCTGCCAGCTTTGCGGAGCGACATTGTAGGACGGCGCGAGGTACGTGTCGTCAAAGACGTTCGTATCGTGGGCCTGCATCCACTCCGCAATGCGCTGCTTGTCCGCGCGTCTTCCGTATCGACCGCACATGGCAACTCCGATGTTCAGCGTTGGCCACCTGATTGTAAGGCAGGAGGGCGGCGGCCAGGGAGTCGCCAATAGCCGGGGGAATAGCCAGTAACTTGAGGCCAGTCGCCGGTAGCGAACGCCCCTTTGCCGGCGGCTGGACCGTGTTTACTGTTTGGTAATCCCCACCCCCTCCCCCCCATATGATTTGCCTAAATATTCTTGAATCAGTGGGATAGAGGGACGGAATCGGTGTAACTCGTTGATTCTAAAGACTAGCTGTTTTGCGGATTAGGATGTGATTTGCCTCATTTTCGGTGCAATTGGCTGAGTGAATCCCATATTAAGGACCGACAGACCACAATACGGTGCTTGGGTGCGGCCCGATCTTTCGCCCGCTGAAGCGGGCTGGGCGATGCGAACTTCGGGCCTTCCCCAGTCTCACGACTGGGGCTAGCGTCTTTCGCCCGCGTCGCGGGCTGCGCTGTGAATTCATGCCCTGATGCGAACTCCGGATGGCGGCGGCGTTCCCTCAGGGGTTAAAATTCCTACGTTCAAGGGGGCTCTTTTCGGCACGACTGAGGTCGTGCCCTGATACAAACTCCGAATCTCGCCCGCATTGCAGGCTGCGCTTCCGATTCGTGCCCTGATGCGAGCATGGCTGCAGCGGATCGGATTCCCCCGTCTCAGGATCGAGACCGGCGCTCCTTTCGCGGACTTGTTGGCCCCGCTGAAGCCGTTACAAAGCCGCCTGCATACCTGGCACAAAGCCTCCCGGGATTATTGTGCGCTGGAGGATGGATATTCTCTGCAAATGGAAGCCGCTGACGATCAAGCGGTTGGCAGCAGAGGATCTTGACGAATGAGCGCAAGGGACCGAGAAGGCAAGGAGTAGCCAGCAGGGAGGACGGAGTCGAAAAGCCGGGGACGCATTGAAGGGACGGTGCAGCCGAAGCCAGGAAGGATGGAGCGCCTTCCTGGCTCGACGGAGAGGCACAGCCGCGCTACGGAGTGAGGGTCCAGGTGAAGTCGCTGCCCGTGCAGGTGAGCGCGCGAGGACCGAAGGTCATAACCTGGCCGTTGCTGAACACAGCGCGCGCGTAGAGCTGGGCGTTGCCCTGCGTGATGTTCGGGTAAAGGTCGCCCCAGGGGCCCAGAACTCCAGCGGGGTTTCCGTTGAAGTAGAACTGGACGTAGTACGGGGTGTGGTTATCGACGTGAATATCGCAGGTGCCGCCGAGACCTCTTGATTTGGGTCCGCCTTTCTTCTCGGGCGCTGCGATGTTCGGATGGTCGGAGTTCATCATGTTGGTTGTGTTGACGTTTGGATCCTTTGCGACCGCCGCTCCCTTGACGCCCTTGGTGCTGACGGTTTGTGCAGCGAGTGGAATGGAGACGAGGGCCGCGAGGCCAAAGATTGCGACCCAGAGCAGGTTCTTTTTCATCAGGCTCTTCCCTTTCTCCCCGGCGCAGTGAACGCTGCGCGGGTGATTGTTCTATGGCGTGAAATCGACCCGGACCGGCTACAACGGGAAATCGAATGCACAATCGACGCCATACGTGGTGTTTCAAAAGCCGGCACGATCACTGAGGCGACCCAATCGGCCCGGTTTGCTGGCGATGCGCGAAACGCAGGGGAACGCAGAGGCCCACGCATCGACCTTGAGATCCCACACGCCATAACCCGTCCTCGACTGGGCGATAAGAGACGCGAGTTTCCGAAAAACGGGAAGGAAACGGCGACCTCTGGCTTTCGAACCGGGGGTTACCCGGCTCTTACGCGTACACGCAACAAAGCGCGGTACCGCTCTGTGGGGGGATGCGAAATGATGTTGACTGACGGGCGAGATGGATGTCAAGAGAGAATTCTCGGAGGCGAGGGTCGGCGTTTAGCTCGTTATCTGCCGGGACACAGGTTGCAGGCCGATCTGTCAGAAGGTTCCCGGTTCAAAATGTCAGGTATGTCCCCGGCCGGTTCTGTCAGACTTGTCCCCGGTTTGTACAACCCCACCTCACCCCTCCCCCCCGGTGGTTTTCTGCAAATATTTCATCCTGTTGGGGTTGCGGGAATCAATTCGAATAAATATCCTACTTTCAATAGCTTATATCTCAAGAACCTGTAAATAGAGGGGTTATGCTCCCGTGGATTGGGTTCTTGAGGGGTTTGAGGGGGGCATTTTGATATTTCTCTTGCCTGAGATCAGGATAGCGAATCCCCGCTAATTTTCTGCAATTGAGGGATGACAATTTGTCCTTATTTTTCATAGGATTAGCGAAAATCTGAGGCTGGAGGATTTGCGCGGCTCGAATCTCAGGATCAAAACTCACTTGCATTGCGATATATCTTACGATATAATGTGAGATATATTTTGGACAGGAGGTCCAAGACGATGTTTGCAGGAGAGAATTTTGAGTTTGCCGGCCACCGCTGCGGCGGTGGGAGGCACCATGCCGAGGGCCAGGATGCATGCGGGCCGCGCGGGTCGTATGAGAGCCGTTTTGCGTGGATTCGCGGCGGTGGATTTGAGATGCCGGGCGGATTTGGCCCGTGGGGGCGCCGGGGGTTTGGCCGCGGGCGCGAGCGAATGTTCGATGCCGGCGATATCAAGCTAGTGATCCTGAAGCTGCTGGCCGAGCAGCCAAGCTATGGCTACCAGCTGATGAAGACGATGGAGGAACGGCTGGGCGGCGGCTATACGCCAAGCGCGGGAGTGGTGTATCCGACGCTGACGCTGCTGGAAGAAGAGGGCCTGGCGCAATCTGCTGAAACCGACGGCAAGAAGGTGTACAGCGTGACGCCGGCGGGCCAGGAGTACCTGAAAGCCAACGCGGCGCGCGTGGAAGAACTGTTTGCGCGCATGGAGGAGACGGGACGCGGCTTCCGCCGAGGGCGCTCGCCGGAGATTCTGAAGGCGTTCATGGATCTGCGCGGCGCGGTGCTGTCAAAGGTGTGGCGCCAGCACGCCACGCCGGAGCAGATCCAAAAAATCGCAGAAGCAATCCACGCCGCCGCCGAAGCGATCGACAAGTTGTAGGGAAGGGATCAGGGGTGAGGGGTCAGCCTGTAGCCGGCGCCTGTAGGCCGGCGCGTGCGAAAACTGACTCTTCACGCGAAGTATGCATCAAGGATGAGAGCGCCCATTTTCGCAGCGGGCCCTTTCTCGAAAGTCCAGTCCGCCTGCTTTAGCTGTCATCCTCGTCGCTGCCCACTTTGCCGGCGTGTGCATGGGGGCTGCCACTCTTGTCGTTTGACGCGACGTAGAGCGCGTCGAGCAACTGGCGCGCGTAGATGAACCCCTGAATCTTGACGCTGTTCCTGGTGACGAAACAGAGGACGCACACCAGGTAGGCGACATTGGCCACCAGAATCACGGCCGAGGCGGGAGTGATGGCGGCCCATTCCCTGAGCCATGTATGACGGATAACAGGGGCTTGGGCGGCAAGCGCGATGAGATTGCAGACCACGGCGAACCATTTGAGCGCGAAAAAATTGCGCTGAAAGCCGTAGGAGATCTCCTCCTCGAAGACGAGAGCGTTCTGGCGCGAGTTCTCGCGCATCCAGGCAACCGCGGGCTCGTAGAGCCGGTCGAGTTTGTCGGCGCGCTGGCTGGGGTCAGTCACTTTCCAGGCATCGCGGTCCTGCTGCTCGGTGGGCAGGGCCGGGCATCCGCCTTTTTCGATCGCACCCGCTATGTCGTGCCCGCGCGGCGCCTCGCCCAGCAGATGATCCACATGATCGTTGGGATCCCTGGCGCGTGTGCGACGCGTGGCATGGCGCAGCATGATGGTGGTGGGCTTGCCGCCCCACCTGCGGAAGAGCGCGATCTCCTGGTGATCGCCGACGCGGCGCGCGATATGCGAGATCCAGCGCATGACGCCGAAGACGCACAGCAGCGTGAGCAGGGCCGGCACAATGCTCTGCAGGCCCTTGAATGAGAGCATCAGCAGCAGAAAGATGGGAAAGACGCTCAGGAAGGCCGGAGCGAGCCGCGCCTCGCGGGTGTAGCGATCGCCCAACAGGGATTCGACTGCCGACCAGCCACTGCTGCTGTCATCTGCCATGGGTGCTTGCCTCCGGAACTTTGACACAGACGATAGGGCGAAGGACGGTGGGCAGGCAAGAAAAATGTAGGGGAGCCTAGCTTGCGCCGCATCGTAGGGACTGAGAGCATGACGCTATGGAGCGGATGGTGCAGACAGGCGCCCAGCCGGCGGAGCCCGGGACGCCAGTGGCAATGAAGACGCCACGAAAGCGGGTTTATTGGCTGCAGGGCATCACGCTGGCGTGGATGCTGGTGGAGTTTGGCGTAGCCGCATATGCGGCGGCTACGGCGCAGAGTCCGGCGATGCTGGCCTTCGGCTCCGACAGCCTGGTGGAGCTGCTGTCGGCGAGCGTGGTGCTGCTGCAGTGGGTGCCGGGCGTAGCAATTTCGGAACGGAAGGCTGCGCGCACTACTGCGGTGCTGTTGTTTGTTCTCGCATTTGTTGTGGCGGCGGCCGCGATTGCGTCCCTGGAGCTGGGGATGCGGCCGGAGACGAGTTGCGCGGGAATCGGCATCACGATCGCGGCGCTGATTGCGATGCCTGTGCTGGCATGGATGAAGCGGCGGGAGGCGAGCCGCTCTGGGAATGTGGCGCTGGCTGCCGATGCGGCGCAGTCCGCTACGTGCGCTTATCTGGCGCTGATCGCGCTGGCGGGGGTGGCGGTGAACGCTGTATTTCATATCGCGTGGTTCGATGCGGCTGCTGCGCTGGCGGCGGTTCCTTTGCTGATGAAGGAGGGCCGCGCGGCATGGAAGGGGCAGGGGTGCGGGTGCTGCGGGGGGCGAGGCGAGGTAGGGGCGGCGAGGTAGCGCCGTGAGGTGGAAGTGGGTGACGCGCAAGCTGCGCGAGCATTAAATCGCCTATTTATACGCGTTGCACAGCACGACTCAAGCCACGCCAGCGACGTAGACCCGCCGCCCCCCGGCTTCGCCACCCCGGAAAGGCGTGCCCCTTCAAAACTTTATTTATGCAGCCAGTTCCCGTCTCCTGAGTCATTGATTTCCTGCATAAAGAGCGAGAAGCAACCACAGATCCTTCGAATTCATTTGGCGCAAAAATGCGCCAAATTTCGCTCAGGATGAAAGCAGTACTATGTTGCGAATTTCGGACTCAAGGGACAGGCGGCAAAGACAGAGACGCCGCCGGGATGGGGCACCTAGGAACCCGCCCTGCGTGAAGTTAATCCTCTTCGGTCTGGGTGATCAGGTAACGTTCATACCCGATCTCGCGGATCTGGTGAACCTGGGACTCCAGCCAGTCGACGTGGCCCTCTTCATCTTTCAGCAGCTTCATAAACAGGTCGCGGGAGCCGTTGTCGCCGTTTTCGACGCACACCTTGATCGACTTATTATATGAAGCCACTGCTTCGTGCTCGAGTTTCAGGTCGGACTCAATCATCTCTTTGACTGACTTGCCGATGGTGAGCGACATCGGCTCCATCTTCGGGCTGCCGTCGAGGAAGATGATGCGCTCCATGAGCAATTCGGCGTGCTTCATTTCGTCGATCGATTGTCTCTTGATGTACTTGGAATATTTCTTGTAGCCCCAATTCTCAGACATTTCAGCGTGGAGGAAGTACTGGTTGATGGCCGTCAGTTCGTCGCGGAGAGCTTCGTTCAGATGTTCGAGAACCTTTGCATTGCCTTTCATTGAAACCTACCTCCGTTGGGGATCGTTCAATCTTTCCCGGATGCTCCATAGGGTAACACCGCAGATTCGCGTCGCGGAGGGAGCGCCAAGGCGAGCGGAGATCGTTCTCTGTGGTCAGGGTGACGACGCAAAAGTGAGCGCTGGTCCCGGACACAGAAGCAGGCTTGCGGATTCCCATTTGCAGGGATGGGTTGGCACCGGTTGTGTGGATTCGGCTGGCCCTACGGGACGGCGGGTGAATTGGGCGCAATTCCCAGGGTTCCACCCTGGGCTATTTTCGCTGCTCCCTGCGGGAGCGTTCGCACCCTGGCGGTGAAGACGAATTCGCCGACGGGATGGGGACTCCGGCATCTATTTTGTCTGCGATGGGGCCGCAGGACTTGAAGCCGGTGGTGGCTGTGCTGGATGAGATGCTACATACGCATCGCGAAGTCTTTGAAATTCTTGTTGCATCAAAAGGTCTTTCACTTCGAACGCGGGCACGATCACGGAAACATTGCTGTTGGCCGAGACAGTCCCCTTATAAGTCGTCGTCACTTTTAGGGTCAGATCTTCGGTCTCCTGTATCTCGCCTGTAACAACTCCGAGGAACTTGTAGTCAAATCCGATGCCGTTTTTGAATTTAGTGACATCAACGAACATTGGCGATCCGCTATTGCCACCAAAAGCATGAGCCTCGGCGAGGTATACGTGACCGAGCCTACGGAGAGTCGTTTCAATGGGCTCAGTTGGGAGCATCGCAATCGCGCCTGACCGCACTACTGGTTCCAGCCTGGTCGCTCCAGAGTATTGAATGAAAAGCCCGGTGAAAAGAACCGGATCACCTTCGACAACTTCATTCTTTTGAATCATTTCTTGGGTCACGAAGAGGTCGATCGGGATCCCCATGAAATCAAAATCGTCTTCCGAAATCCCGAACTGAGTCGCGGCCAAGTCGACCGAATCGTCGTTGGGAAAAACCCATAATCCGGCGGGACTCGCGGGAAGCGATTGTAGGCGGGGGGCGGGATCCGCCGCAGTCCCGCGGCGATTGACGGAGATAGAATAGTTGACGACCATGCAGGGCCTACCCTTTTCTATGCCCGGCTGTACAACGTGCCTATTCGTAACGAGGTATTTGAAGCTTACCCTGTTGCCCAGTCGCTCTTCGGGAAACAATACGATGAACCCTGTTCCGAAGGAAGAGTCCTGCTTTAACCGCGCAAGCTCGTCTGGCTTGAGCTTTGCAATGTTCTCTTCCGTCCATCTCGCACGGTCTTCCGGCGCCATCGCTGCCAATTCGTCTTCGGTTGGCATGTGAACGCAATTTGTAGTTATGAATACAACGGTTTTTTTGAATTGACTAGAGAAGGGGAGCTGTTGCGCTGGTGGGGTCTGCGGAGTAGCAGACTGTTGTTGCGCCGACGCAAATTCCAGGAAGCTCACGCAGCCGAGCGCGAGAGTTAATAGAGTAAATTGCGTACCTTGCATAGAATTCCCCCATTTGATCATAGAACGGCTTCAGTCCTGACCCTTGCATGGAAAATCGGCACTTCCCGAGTCGGGACGCCTACCGCCCCGCGCTTTCCCTTCTCGTGTTCAAATAGAAGTAATGGGTAGTCCCCGGAGATCGACGCTGCGAGGGCGGTGGAAGTGGGCGACGCGCAAGCTGCGCGAGTACGCGATGGTGGTGCGCGCGCTGGCCGACACCGGGCACCCCGTGCTGGTGCAGATTATTCCCACGCGCTTTTGCAACCTGAGCTGCGCTTATTGCAACGAATATGACAAGGTGAGCGAGCCGGTGCCGCTGGAAGAGATGTACCGGCGGATTGACGCGCTGGGGCGGCTGGGGACGGCCATGATCGGCATCTCGGGCGGGGAGCCGCTGACGCATCCACAACTGGATGACGTGATCCGGCGGATCAGGAAGACGGGCGCGATTGCGGGGATGATCACCAACGGGTTCCTGCTGAACGAGGAGCGGATTCTGCGGCTCAACGACGCGGGCCTGGACCACATGCAGATCTCGATCGACAACCTGGAGCCGGACGAGGTGTCGAAGAAATCGTTGAAAACTCTCGACAAGCGCTTGCAGATGCTGGCGGAGTTTGCGGAGTTCCACGTGAATATCAACTCGGTGGTGGGCGGAGGCATCCGCAACCCCGACGACGCGATGGTGGTGGGCAAGCGGGCGCTGGAGCTGGGGTTTGAGTCGACCATCGGGATTATTCACGACGGCGACGGGCAACTGAAGCCGCTGACCGCGGACGAGGCGCGCGTGTATCACGCGATGACGAATCGCAGGAAGAGCAACTACGCGCAGTTCGACAAGTTTCAGGAAGCGATTGTGGAGGGGCGGCCGAACAACTGGCGGTGCCGCGCGGGATCGCGGTATCTGTATATCTGCGAGGACGGGCTGGTGCATTATTGCTCGCAACAGCGCGGGTATCCGGGCGTGCCGGTGGCGGAGTATACACGCGAGGACGTGAAGCGCGAGTTTTTGACGGCCAAGAGCTGCGCGCCGCATTGCACGATCGGGTGCGTGCACCGCACCAGCTACATTGACCACTGGCGCGCCAAGCAGACGCGGATGGTGGCGCCGGGCGGGCAGGAGCTGGTGAAGATACAGGGAGTAGGGGGCAGCCAGTAGGGAGTAGGAAGACAGGGATCAGGGGTCAGGGACAAGAGATCAGAGATTAGAGATTCAGAGACAAGAGAAGCTTGCTGCTGACCTGGCGCTCGCGGCGATCACCTTCTGTCTATTGGCTATTCTCTACTGGTTCTTCCCTATCCGCTATCGGCTTGCCCGCTGCCTTGTTGCCTCGGTCCCCAGGTCGCTTGTTCCATGCTTTCTCCAGGTTTCGCTGCGCAGCTTGAGGCTTTCGGCCTCGGTGTGCACGTAATCGCGTGTGAGATTGCCATACATGCGGCGCGCGAGCGGAGCGAAGAGCCCTGAAAATGCGATGGTGAGCAGGGCGTGGCAGCCGAGAGGCGTGGGCGTGATGTAATGGCCGCCGGTGATGGTGACGCCGGGGCTGCGCGCGATCCAGACGAAGTTTCCTTTTGAGGCGTCGAGCTCAGTGACTCGCCAGACGGCGGGGCGGAGCCTGGGCTGCACGATGCGGGTGCGGCTGCCGGTGGCGAGCGGGCCGGAGTCGAGGCGCTCGATGCTGGTGACGGTGGGCAGCCAATCGGGCCATTGCTGCACGTTGACGAGCACATCCCAAACGCGGGCGGGAGTGGCAACGATGTCGACCTCGGAAGATGCGAAAGGAACTCTTGCCATGAAATTAAGATGCGGCAGAGTCGGACGAGGAAGCAGACGCGGGCGCGGCAAAGCGGCGGGCGGCGAAGGCGATGGGCGGGCCGACGCAGATCATGTGGATGGCGATGCCGATCAGTGTGAGCTCAAGCGAAAAACGGCGATGACCGTAGCCTGACAGCGGCAGGACGACGAGCTGCATAAACCAATAGACGGCGATGCCGTAGAGCGGCCCGGCGATCCAGGGATGGCGCGTGAGAAAGCCGAGGAAGCCGGCAGCCATGACATAGACGGCGGCCGCGCCGATGGCGATGACGAATTCGAGAATGAAGCCGAGACATGCGGCGGGCAGGCCGCCGGCGAATGCGGCGCGACCGAGCAGGCCGGAGGCGATGGATCGAAGCAGCAGCATCGGACTCGTGCCCAGCAATCCGTAGATGACGAAGGCGGCGATGAGGTCGAAGATGCCGCACAGCATGCCGCCCCAGACGATGGCGCGGAGAGGGCTGGCGGGTGCGTCGCGTCGTGTTTGCCTGGAATTCATGGGACGCCGTCAAGACATGCTGCAAAGCGAATGCAGCCGGGGAATTCGAGTTCCGGGATTTTGAGATCGAACCTGAGGGCCCAGTTTCAACGTGAGGACGAAGCGGCCTGCGGCTAGTGGCTTCCCGTGCCGTCAAGGGCCTGATTGATGAGCCGGGAGAGATCGCGGTCAGGATCGAGAACCTGGTTATAGGACGCGCCCTTTGGCCCGCTGCTCACGACAAAGATGGTAGGTGTGGCGTCGACACCGGTGCGCTTGCCCAAATCGGTGTCGGCGGTAACTTCGGAATTGAACTTGCCCTGGGGGTCGACGGAGAAGGGCATGTCGACGCCGTGTTGCCGGGCAAATTGTGCAGCGAACTGGTTGAGGGTGCCCTGGTTGTAGATGTTGGGCTGATCGCTGAAGACTGCAGCGCGGAAATCGTCGCCCAAGGTCTTGCTTCGCGTGTCGAACCAGCGGGCTTTGATTGCGGCGGCGCGGCTCCAGTTGTGATAGGGGATGATGAAATCGTGCTGGACCAAAGGGATCTTATAATGCTCGGCGGCCTGGCGGAGCAGCGGATTGTAGTGCGCGCAGGTGGGACACTCGAGATCGTCGAACTCGATGATGGCGACACGGGCGCCGGCGGGTGGACGCAGAGCGGCGTCATCGAGCACTTTGATGGCGGGGAGCTGAGCGAGGAGGGAGCGGGGGCCAGCCACCACCGCAACGAGGATGAGCGCGAAGAGCGCTGGAAGCGCCCTGGCGAAATGACGCGCAGGGACGACGGGGTGAGGATAGCTAGAAGGAGATGAGGAGAAGCGCATCTCAGTTTGACGTCTACTGAGGTGCATTGTATCAAGATGCTCGTGGCGAGGGGTTGAACTCCTGCCGGTTGGAAGGCACCGGTAAGCGCTAACGGCCACGGGTTTCGGCGAGAGCCTGGTCGATGATCTGGTAGAGCTTGCTGCGATCGACGACCTCGACGAAGGGCGCAGCATGAGAGCTGGTGGTGACGATCCAGATGGTGGGCGTGTGCTCAATGCCGATGCGCTGACCGAGCGCGTAGTCGGCCTTGACCAACTGCGTGAGCCGGCCCATGGGGTCGACGGCAAAGGGCAGCGCGATGCCGTGGGCCTGCGCGAATTGTTGAGTCTTCTGCTGAAGCTGCGCGGGAGTTTCGATCGAGATCTGGTTGGCGAAGATGTAGTCGCGGTAGTCGTCGCCGAGCGACTTGCTCCTGGTGTCAAAATAGCGGGCGTTGACGGCGGCCTGGAAGCTCCAGTTGTGGAAGGGTAGCGGGAAGTCGTGGCGGACCCAGGGGATGTGGTACTGCTCGGCGGCCTGCTTGAGCACAGGGTTGGCGTTGGCACAGTCAGGGCACTCCATGTCGTCAAATTCAATGATGGCGACCTTGGCGCCGGGAGGCGGCTTGAGAGCGGCGGGGTCGTGCACCACGGTGGTGGGCGGCGCGCCGAACTGGGCATGGGCGGCGGGTGTGGAAACGACCGCGAGGGCGAAAAGGGCGGCGACTGGCGCCAAGGCAAACAAAAAACGGGCACGGCTGAGGCGTGAGGGGAAGTGCAGGACAAGATTCCGCGGCATATGGGTTAGACGACTCCCTAAGTTCATTGTAACGGCGGGAATACAGGGATCAAGGGACCGAGGTAACGATGGGCCCTGGGCCCCCGGAAAGTGACTTGGGGGCAGCGAGGGTTGCAGGAGGTTGGCGGTCAGGGCCCGCTGGGGAAGTCAGGATGATCGCATTGGCCGCGCCGGGCGGCCATCCACTTGCGCCATTTGTAGTCGGCGTAGAGAGAGGCTGCGATGAGGAGTATGACGGCAATGGCGAGAAGGAGCTTCATGAGTGCAGGGATCAGGGATCAGAAAAAGCATACTGCATCGCGGTGTTGGCGCAATGATGCTTATTGAGGCGCGAGGAGATGCTATCTTGATCGCAAAAGCAGGTGCGACATGGCAAGGCGATGGCACGGATTGACGGCCGGCGCCGGATTCGCGGCGGCCCTGGCAACAGGGGCATGCGTTTTATCGGCGATTCCGGTGGATGCGCAAAGCACGGCGGGAAGCCCTGCGGCGGAGTGCGTGGCAAAGAACCCGACGGGCGCAGCGACGGTGGGCAAGTTCATCTTCAGGACGTACTCGCGCGATGATGGCGTGTGCCTGCGGGTGACGAGCGGCGGCAAGCTTGTGTACAGCAAGATTCTGGGTGGCGCTGAAATCGCGACATTAGGTCAGCCGGACGATGAGGAGAGCAATGCGCCGGCAATCAGGAACGGGACGGATATCACCGGGCTGGGGCGGCCCGACATGATTGTTTCGACATATTCAGGCGGCGCGCACTGCTGCACCACACACTACGTCTTCGAGATGGAGCCGCAGTTCCGATTGCTGGCCGAGCTGAATGACGCCGATGACGACGAGGCGCATTTTGAGCGCGGCAAAGACGGAACGTATTCCTACATCACGGGCGACTGGACGTTCGGCTACTGGCCGACGTGTTTTGCCTGCTCGCCCTCGGAGGTGGTCACGCTGCGCTTTGTAAACGATGCAAAGGGCGGCGCATATCACCTGGCGCTGGATAAGATGCAAAAGCCTGCGCCCAGCACAGCGGAGTGGAACAAGGAACTGGCCGCGGCACGCAAGGCGGTGAATGCCGGCGATCCGAACAGCATCGGCACAACAATGTGGCAGACGGTGCTCGATCTGGTCTACACCGGTCACTCCGATCTTGCATGGAAATTTGTGGATGCGCTGGGGCCGAAGGCACAGCAGAAGCCCTTCCCTACCCTGGCGGATTTTTGCGGAGTGCTGAAGCAGAGCCCGTACTGGAACGATCTGGGGCCGACGCTCAAGGATGCGCCGAAGGCGTGCAGGTATACGAAGACAGAATAGCGGCCGGGCCTGAAGGCCGATCAGACTTCGCTCAATTCAGGGGCCTGAAGGCCCCTGCTCCTTCCTGGGAGTCACTCAGGACCCGAATCAAAATGACAGGTGAGAGTGCAACGCGTCCCTGAGGGGCTAAAGCCCCGTCATTTTCTCGCGGCAGAACCGGCACGTATGAATTCGTGCCCTTTCAAGACCGAGTAAGCACTTGGTTTCTCGGCAAGCTGTGAAGGCTCCTGCTCCTTCCTGAAGGGATTCCCTGCCCCGATGCTTTACTCTCAAATCTACGGTTCATTCCTGCCTTGGGGAGCCACGTTTGCGCATCGTACTGTCGAACATTGGGACCTTTGGGGACATCAATCCGCTGATTGCGATTGCGCTGGAGTTGAAACGGCGCGGGCATGTGCCGGTGATGGCGCTGGCCAATGTGTACCGGCCAAAGATTGAGCCTCTGGGACTGGAGTTTCGCGAGCTGCGGCCCGATATCGACCCCAAAAACACCAAGCTCGTGGAGATGATCTACGACGTGAAGAAGGGCACGGAGACGGGATTGCGCGAGTTCTTGTATCCGGTGCTACGGCAGACATACGACGATTTGCTGGATGCGGCGACCAAGCCGGCGCGCGCCGACCTGCTGCTGCTGGGCGAACTGAATTACGCGGGACCGATCGTGGCGGAGGTCACGGGGATCCCCTGGGCAAGTTACGTGCTGGCGCCGTTCTCATTTTTTTCGGCGTACGATCCGCCGGTGCTGCCGCCATATCCCAAGCTGGCGCGGGCCGACAAGGCTCCCGGCATGGGACGCGCGATGCGGCGGCTGGCGCGCTTTGTGACGCGCAAATGGCCCGAGCCCGTTTATGATTTGCGGCGCGAGTTGGGACTGCCGATGGGAAAGAATCCCATCTTCGACGCCAAGCATTCGCCGCACCTGGTGCTGGCGCTGTTTTCGCGGGTGCTGGGCACCGAGCAGAAAGACTGGCCGGAGAACACGCTGATCACGGGATTCTGTTTCTACGACGCCGATGCCGGCAATGCCGCGCTGCCGGCGCAGCTTGAGGAGTTTCTGGTTGCGGGGGAGCCGCCGGTGGTTTTCACGCTGGGGTCGGCGGCAGTGCTGGCGGCGGGAGATTTCTACGAGCAGTCGGCGCGGGCGGCGATGAAGCTGGGCGTGCGCGCGGCGCTGCTGATCGGAAACGATCCGCGCAACCGGCCGCAGTCGGAGCTGCCTGAGTCAATTTGCGTGGCGGAGTATGCGCCCTATTCGAAACTGTTTTCGCGCGTGGCCCTGGTGGTGCACCAGGGCGGTGTGGGGACGACGGCGCAATGCCTGCGCGCGGGGCGGCCCATGCTGATCATGCCCTACTCGCACGACCAGCCGGACAATGCGCGGCGCATGCGGCGCATGGGCGTGGCGCGCGTGATCCAACGGTCGCAGTACAAGCCTTGGCGCGTGGCGCGCAAAGTGCTCGCTATGCTGGCCGAGCCGGAGTATGAAGAACAGGCGCGCACGGCAGCGCAGGAAGTGGCGCGCGAAGACGGCGTGAAGACGGCGTGCGATGCGCTGGAACGATTGCAGGGGTCAGGGATCAGGGATCAGTTTGTAGATAAGAAACTGTAAATAACGAAAGACTTTAGATAACCCGACTGGATGTGCGGGTCTGGAGACCCGCACGACGGCCGGTCAGGAGACCGGCGCTACTTCGGCAACGCTATTTTCAGGGCAGATCCTTCACTTCGTCGCTAGAGCAGTTTCAGAGATACTGTGTCCGGCCAATATGATCGCTAAGGTCGTCGCTCCCTGTTGGTCACGCCGACTTGGGAGCCTTGAATGCGGATATACCATCTCTGAAACTGCTGTAGCGCGACTCGCACAGGATGACAAAACGGGTTGTGGGCGTTGTGACAGAACTACTGCGGCGCGGGAAGATTGCCGGAGACTTCGGGCGGCTGAACCGCGGTGAGCGACTCGGTTTCTGAAGGGATCGCGCTGGGCAGGGGACGCTCAAGGGCAAGCGCCAGCACTTCGTCCATGGTGTCGACGAAGTGGAGCTTCATGGCGTTCTTGATGTTGTCGGGCAGCTCGGAGAGATCCTTCTCGTTGGCGCGCGGCAGGATGGCCTGGAATATACCGGCCCGTAATGCGGCGAGGAGCTTTTCTTTGAGGCCGCCGATGGGGAGCACCTTGCCGCGCAACGTGATTTCGCCGGTCATGGCGATGTCGCGGCGGACAGGAATTTTGGCGAGCGCGCTGGCGAGGGCGGTGGCCATGGTGATGCCGGCCGATGGACCGTCCTTGGGAATGGCGCCCTCGGGGACGTGCAGGTGGAGGTCGACGTTGCGGTAGAACTCGCGGGTGAGTCCCAACTGCTGCGCCTTGCTGCGGATGTAGGCGAGCGCGGCTTGAGCTGACTCCTGCATGACATCACCGAGCTGGCCTGTGATGGTGAGCTTGCCTTTGCCGTCGAGCACCTGGACTTCAGTGGTGAGGATGCTGCCGCCGACTTCAGTCCATGCCAGACCGGTGACGAGACCGACTTCACTCTTCTCGTGCGCCTCGGAATCGCGGAACTTGGGCACGCCGAGGAATTCGTTGATGTTCGCGGCGGTGACTTCTTCTTTGTGCTTGGCGCCGGCTTTGACCACCTTGCGGGCGACCTTGCGGCACACATTGCCGATTTCGCGCTCGAGGTTGCGGACGCCGGCTTCGCGCGTGTAGTAGCGGATGATTTCGAGGATCGCATCGTCCTGGAAGACGATGTTTTTGTCGCTCAAGCCGGTCTGCTCGCGTTGCTTCTTGATCAGATACTGGCGCGCGATCTCGAGCTTTTCCTGTTCGGTGTAGCCCTGCAGGCGGAGAATCTCCATGCGATCCTGCAAAGCGGGTGGGATGGTGTGCAGTACGTTGGCTGTGGCGACAAACAACACCTGCGAGAGGTCGTAGTCGACGTCGAGGTAGTGATCCTGGAAGGTGATGTTTTGTTCCGGGTCGAGAACTTCAAGAAGCGCGGAGGCCGGATCGCCGCGGAAATCGGAGCTGATCTTGTCGACCTCGTCGAGCAGGAAGACGGGATTCTTGGTTCCGGCGCGCTTCATGTGCTGAATGATCTGGCCAGGCATAGCACCGATGTAGGTGCGGCGATGGCCGCGGATTTCCGCTTCGTCGCGCACACCGCCCAGGGACAGGCGGACGAATTTGCGGCCGGTGGCCTTGGCGATGGACATGCCGAGCGATGTTTTGCCCACGCCGGGAGGTCCGACAAAGCAGAGGATGGAGCCCTTGGGATTTTTCACCAATTGGCGCACCGCGAGGAATTCGAGGATGCGCTCCTTGATCTTTTCCAGCCCGTAGTGATCGTTGTTGAGAACTTTTTCGGCGTAATCGATGGAGCGCGTTTCCTTGGAGCGCTTCTTCCACGGCACAGCCAGAAGCCAGTCAATGTAATTGCGGCTGACAGTAGACTCGGCCGACATGGGCGGCATCGCTTCGAGTTTCTTGAGCTCCTGCACGCACTTGTCGAGAACGTCTTTGGGCATGCCGGCGGCTTCGATCTTTTTGCGCAGCTCGTCGTATTCGCTTTTTTCGCCGCGGCCCAGCTCTTTCTGGATGGCCTTGATCTTTTCGTTGAGGTAATACTCTTTCTGCGCGCGCTCCATCTGGCGCTTGACGCGCGACTGGATGTTGCGGTCGAGGTCGAGCTTTTCGATTTCTACATCGAGCACGTCCGCGAGGCGGGCAAGGCGCGCAGCGGGATCAAAGATGGCCAGCAGCTCCTGCTTTTCCTCGATGCCGACTTGCAGATTGGCGGCGATGGTGTCAGAGAGTTTGGCAGGTTCGTCCATGCGCACGCTGGCGATGATGGTTTCGTAGTTGAGCGACTGCTGCAGCTTGACGTAGTTCTCAAAGAGCGTGGTGACGCGCTGCATGAGCTGCTCGACTGCGGGCGTCATTTCGAACTGCGATTTGCCGGTGCGCACAGTGGCGACGAAGAAGCCGTCGCGATCCGTCACGTCGGTGGACTTGGCGCGCTCCACGCCTTCGACGAGAACTTTGATGTTGCCGTCGGGCATTTTGACGCTTTGAACAATATTGCAAATGGAGCCGACCTGATAGATGTCTTTGGCTTTGGGCTCGTCGGTGGAGGCGTCGTGCTGGGTGGCAAGGAAGATTTTGCGGTCGCCGGTGAGGGCTTCTTCAAGGGCGCGGACGCTGGACTCGCGGCCCACGACAAAGGGCGTCATCATGTAGGGAAAGATGACCATGTCGCGAATGGGCATCATGGGCAGCTTGCGCGGCTCGTTTTTTTCGCGTGTTGCGGTCATCAGGTCCCCTTCGATTTCTCGACACGTCCGCCGGCTCCATTGAGTGGGCCGAGTGAAGTGTCATGTAGGGATTGTACAGCCAAAGGGGAATTGCGCGAAGCCGGCGGAATAGCGCATTCGCGCCATGACGAAAGTTATGTATCGCAGGTAAGCAGAAATGCAAGAAAACACTTGAACGGGGTGTGAAACAAAGCGGGTTCAGTAGATGAGTTTGAGCGAGAACTGGATCTGGCGCGAATTGCCGGCGGTTTTGCTGATCTGGCCGAAGCCTGAGCCGGCGAGAAAATTCGAAGGCAGGCCCATGTCGACGATGTTGAAAATGTTGAAAAACTCGGCGCGGAATTGGAAGTCGACAAGCTCGGCGCCGGACTTGCGCGTGCCGAAGGGCGTGTCTTTGATCGTGGCGAGATCGAAATCATAAAAGGCCGGTCCGCGAAACGTGTTGCGGCCGAGCGTGCCGAAGCGGCCCAGGTTAGGACCGGTACCTCCCGCGATATGAATGGGGATGGAGAAAAAGTCGGCGGCGTTGTTTGCGCCGTGGCCGAAGTAGTCTGCACGGTGCCTGCGTGCGGTGGAGAGATGCGGAGTGGCAATCTGGTCGGGGCGGTCGACGCTGCTGGAGCCCGCGCCGGTTTGTTGAATGCCGGAGTAGACAGTGAACGGAGAGCCGGAGGCGAGAGAGGCGATGGCCAGTGCCTGCCAGCCTGTGGTGAGTTTACGCCCGGCGAAATCGAGAAATGCGGCGCGATCGAGATGCAGATCCTGCACAGCGCTGAGGCCAAATGAAGTAGTGACGTCGAAGGACGATGGGCCTTTTTCGGCGTGATAGTCGAAGGGATTCTGCGGAAATGGAATGGATGATGCTCCGGAGGAGCCCATGCCACCGATGACGCTGCTGGCGTTGTCGATGGATTTGCCCCAGGTGAAGCCGGCCTGAAGGCTCGGCCCGCCGCGAGGCATTGTTCCTGAGAGCGAGACCTGGAGCGCGTGGTAGCTGGAGTGGGCCACGGCTGCGGCAAGATTCTCAAAGCCGAAGCCGCCGGTGACTTTCCCCGATGCGTCGAATGTGGTGTAGGGCGCGAAGGCCGGGTCGGCGCCGGAGAAGCCGTTGGGAAACGTAATCGCGGGAAGTTTCTCGGCGACGGTACCCACATAGGTAGCGCCGGCTGTCAGGCTGCTGAATCTACGCTCCAGTCCCAAGGTCCACGTGTAGAGAGTGGAGTTGCCGAACGAAGGATCGATGCCGCTCAGCGTCAGGTCGCTCACCTGTCCGCCGGGCGTGAGCGCGGCGAGGCTTTGCTCGTAACGGTTCACGTCCATGACAGTGTTCGCGGGAACCTGGCTGGAAGTGTGAGAGGGAAAGATGTTTGTACCGGAAGGCGTGTAGACGGGCGGCAGTTGGGCGGGCGTGATCTGAAATCCGTAGTGAAGGGGCGCGGCCGCCGAAGACAGCGCGCGCGGGTAAACGGCAAAGGGCGTGGAGCCGGTGAGGAAGTTGTCCTGCCAGATATTGGGCTCAACCGTCATGATGCTTGCACCGGCGCGCGCCAGCAGGTTGCGCGTTGCCTGCCAGGAGATCTGCAGGCGCGGCTGCCAGGCATTCCAGTTGGTTTTGTAACCGGGCTGAGGATTGATGACGTATTGTTGGGCGCTATTCGAAGTGACAATGGTGGCTGTTCTACGCGCTCGCTCGCTGATTGGCGTGTAAAGGTCCCAACGAACGCCGTAGTCGAGCGTGAGCCGGCTGTTGATTTTGAATGTGTCCTGCGCGAAGAAGCCATAGTTCTCGCGGTTGATGGCGGCGGGGCCGATGTGCTCGCCGTTGGAGAAGTAGGGTGGCGCAACGGCTGCAATGTAGGCGAAGGGACTGCCCGAAAGAAAAGCCGAGAGCGTGTCGGGAAGCCGGTCGCCGGGATGAATGTCGTGCGTGCCGCTTTTTGATGGAATGGATTCGGTGGCGTAGGCCGCGCCGCCGCCAAATTGGTATTCGCCGTTTGGACTGGTACCGAAGTAGGTGGTGTCGCGATTGAGCCACGCTTCAATGCCCGCCTTGAATGTGTGCCGTGACGTCGTGAAGGTGAAGAGCTGACGTGCCTGAAACAGGTTGCCGTAGGCCTGCATTACGGTGCCGGCAGCGGCGCTGAAAGGCTCGTAGAGGCCGTCGCCGAATTTGATGGCTGGATCAGTATGGTTGGGCGTAGGAAAACCCGGGGTGGAGCGAGTAATGCTGATGGATGACAAGAGCGTCAAGTGCGGCGAGACGGTGCGCGTGTACGTGCCGGCCACGTTGCGCTGCCGGTCAATGTAGGTGACAGCAAACGTGGGATCGATGGCGGTCTGATCGGGATTGGTGATGGGGCCGGTGAGGTTGTCGAGATTGAAACGCGCGAAGAACCGGTCTTTGGCGGTGAAGTTGTGATCGATGCGGAGCGAAAACTGGTCGGCGTTGGTGACGACGGTGGAGGGAGTGGCGTAGGTGCGCGCGCCGAAGGAGCCTGTGGAGTCGTTGGGCTGGGGATAGCGTTTGAGCACCGCGGCAATGGCTGGGACAACAGGAACCTGGAGAGTGTCGCCAGGAAATGCAGTGGTATCGGAGCCGGCGCGCTCATCGGCAGTGGGCAAAGCCATAACCTGCGTGGTGCCCAGCGCCTGGCGGAAGCCCTGGTACTGCGTGAAGTAGAAAGTTCGTTTGCGGCCCTCGTAGGCGCGCGGAATGACAACGGGACCGCCGTTGGTGAATCCAAACTCATTGCGGCGGAAAGGCGGAATGCGTCCGGGATAGACTGGCGTGGGATGGTCGAAGTAGTTGCGCGCGTCGAGTGCCGAGTTGCGAAGGAATTCGAAGATCGACCCGTGAAAGCCGGCTGCGCCGGAGCGGGTGACGATGTTGGTAAAGCCGGAGGCGCCGCGGCCGATTTCGGCGGGCATCCAGCCTGAGCTGGATTGAATTTCTTCGACGGCGTCGACATTGAAGTTGCTGAAAGTGGAACCGCCCATCTCGGGATCGCTGATGTCGGCGCCATCCATGGCGAAGGTGGCTTCAACGCCGCGCTGGCCGTTGATGGCGAACTGCTGCGTAAAATTGGTGCCGCCGTTGACGTCGGTCATGGTGCCGGCAGCGAGCAAGAGCAACTGGCTGAAGTCGCGTTTGTTCAACGGCAGCTCGCTGACGGCGGCGCTGGAGAGCTGCTCACCACCGGTGGCTTCGCTTCCAGCGGAATTGAGCGGGGCGGCGGCGAGGGAAAGATCACCGCTGGCTGTGAGTGCGAGGACAGCGGGCGGCGTGGAGGGTGCGATGGTAATCGGGGCTGCAAGTCGGACGTTGCGGCCATGGAGTTCAACGGTGAGCTGGTACTGACCGGAGGGCAACAAAGAGAATTGGAACTTGCCGTCGGTGCCGGTTACTGCTGTGGCGCTGGTTCCGTGCCCCGCCATATGGATGGTCGCTTCAGGGACGAGTTTGCCTGTTGCGTCGAAGAGAGTTCCCTGCCAGGCAACAGAGGTGTTGGGTTGTTGCGCGTGAAGCGATGCGAAGAGCAGAACGGCGAGCGCAAGAATAACTCGCGGCGTGCCGCACGATCTGTACATCATTTCACGGAAGATGGGTACGCGACGTTTCAAAAAACTGTTATGGCGCGGCCCGGCCGAAACGACCTGAATCTCTACTGGAAGATACCCACAACGTGCGGGGCTCATGCTGACATGGTAGCTGAAGGGGAGGCGCGCATGATCCGACTTCGGGAGGATTACACAGTATCAACCTGAAGAATCCATTCGACGACTACTGCCGGGAGATCCTGAGATCGCGGAAATAGCCGTCGGTGTCATGAGCCATCCACAAGCCGACCGAGCCCTCGTTATTGCCCAGCTTCAAATCGTGGACGATGAGGCACGGATTGCGCGAGCCGTTGACGTACAGAGACGCATTCGTTCCATGCACCACGATCCGCATGTGCGTCCATTCGCCGGCGGCGATGTCGACCCACGATTCATACACTCCCGGAGATTCTTTTCTGAGGCGATCCCAGGGCCAGTCGGGCTCGGAAGAATACTGCGTAGTATGGTTGCGCCGGAGCTGATCGTCGGCGCTGGAGTTGGTAGGACGCAAATAGATCATCTCAAAGCGGTCGGCGGACTGTGCCCGAAATGCGACGCCGATAAACCCGCGGGCCGATTCGTCCGCGCCCCTGGCCGGCGTGCCGGCAACATCTACATCGATCGCGCCATCATGGAAACTGGCTCCGTTATAGAGGGCAAGAAGTCCGCCCGCGCTCTTTGGGTCGGTGGGAACAAGCTTTAACGCGGGGGAACCATGGTAGGCAGTCATTTGTGCCTTGGCATTTCTCAGGGTGAATTGAGAAAGGTCGCTCAAGGAAACTTGTTGTGCTTCGGAGTGGAAAGGGACCGCAAGGAGCAGCGAAACCATCAGAACCTGAATCCGCATGAATTGTCTCCTCAGCGCCGCGGAGGGAGGGAGAGGTTGCCAGCGTGCGCATCGCGTAAACGACGGCGGCCGCTTGGGAAAGCGGCCACGGTAGAAAGGATCCTGGCCCGTTGTCCTCAGCCGGCTTTTTCAAGCAGGCAGAGCGATAGGTCGCGGCGCTCAACCATGTCCTTGGTAATTTCGAGGTCGCGGACGCGCTTGTTGCTCGGCAGGTGATACATGAGGTCGAGCATCAGCTCTTCGAGGATCATGCGCAGGCCGCGGGCGCCCACCTTGCGGGCCATGGCCTCGCGGGCGATGGAGCAGGCGGCTTCCTGCGTGAAGTGCAGGCGCACATTTTCGTACTCGAAGAGGCGCTGGTACTGCTTGAGGATGGCGTTGCGCGGCTTGGTGAGAATCTCAATGAGCGCGGCTTCGTCGAGCTCGTCGAGGACCCCAACCACGGGCAGGCGGCCGACGAATTCGGGAATCAGTCCGTACTTGATCAGGTCCTGCGGCTCTGTGCGGCGCAGCAATTCGGTGTCGCGATGCGTGGCCAGCCCGACTACCTGCTCCTCTGCGTCGGTTGCGCGGAAGCCCATTGCCTTTTTGCCCACGCGACGGCCCACAACGCGTTCGAGGCCGACAAAGGCTCCGCCGCAAATGAAGAGAATGTTGGTGGTATCGACGGCTGTGAACTCCTGATGCGGATGCTTGCGGCCGCCCTGCGGCGGAACGTTGGCCACCGTGCCTTCGAGAATCTTGAGCAAGGCCTGCTGCACGCCTTCGCCGCTGACGTCGCGCGTGATGGAGGGGTTCTCGTCTTTGCGGCCGATCTTGTCGATTTCGTCGATATAGATGATGCCCTGCTGGGCGCGGTTGACGTCGCCGTCGGCGGCCTGCAGAAGCTTGAGGATGATGTTCTCGACATCCTCGCCAACATAGCCGGCTTCGGTGAGCGTGGTGGCGTCGACGATGGCGAAGGGCACGTCGAGCATCTTGGCGAGTGTCTGCGCGAGAAGGGTTTTACCGGAGCCGGTGGGACCGATGAGCAGGATGTTGGACTTGGTGAGTTCCACGTCGCTGTTGCGCGCGCGGTTCATCTGGACGCGCTTGTAGTGGTTGTAGACAGCGACGGCGAGTTTTTTCTTCGTCTGATCCTGGCCGATGACGTAATCGTCGAGGAAGCTTTTGACCTCAGTCGGCTTGGGAAGATGACCAGCGGTGGTGGCCGGTGTGGCATCGCTGCGATCGTCATCGAGAATCGAGTTGCAAACCGCCACGCACTCATCACAGATATAAGCCCGAGGGTAGTCACTCGGCGAAGAGATCAGCTTGGCGACCGCGTCCTGCGATTTGTGACAGAACGAGCAGCGCAAAGCCTCTTCGGGTCCCGTGCGCGTCTTCATACTTCTGACTCCCCCCTGCTGAATGAGTGTAATCCAAATCGAGTTATACGGCTACGTTACGATCCGGATATCCGGTTACGTTACGGTCAGATACGGGGCCGGTCGATAATTTCGTCCACGATCCCGTATTCCTTGGCTTGCTGGGCATTCATAATGAAGTCCCGCTCGACGTCGCGCTCGATCCGTTCGAGGGGCTGGCCGGTGTGCCGGGCCATTAGATTGTTGGTGATCTCGCGGATGCGGAGAATCTCGCGGGCGTGAATGTCGATGTCAGTCGCCTGGCCGCTCAGGCCACCCATGGAGGGCTGATGGATCAAAATGCGCGAATTGGGGAGGGCAAAACGCTTGCCCTTGCTGCCGGCTAACAGTAAAAAGGCGCCCATGCTGGCAGCCTGGCCGATGCAATAGGTCACCACGTTGTTTTTGATGAACTGCATGGTGTCGTAGATGGCCAGACCGGCGGTGATGGACCCGCCCGGCGAGTTGATGTAGAGAGAGACGTCCTTTTCGGGGTCCTCGCCCTGCAGAAAGAGCATCTGGGCGACGATGAGATTGGCTACCTGGTCGTCAATGGGAGTACCAAGAAAGATAATGTTGTCGCGCAGCAGACGGGAGTAGATGTCGTAGGCGCGCTCGCCTCGGCTCGTCTGCTCAACCACCATGGGGACTAATGCCATGAAACTCAGCTCCTAGCTACTAGCTCCTAGCTGCTAGCCTTTTCGTGCTTCTGTTGGCGGTTAATTGGGGCTTACGGTTTCACGTTAGGATTTCAGCTCAGCTATGCGGGTAGGCGTTCGTACAAAGTGGAAGCAGTCTTGTCTCGCCTGAGTTGCTCCCTGATCCTAGCCAGTCCGCCATCTTTGGTCAATCGCACCTTCAGGGCATCCAAAGGCTCGCGCGACTGGATGGCAGCCATTTGCAATTCGCGGTCCATTTCTTCGTCGCTGACCGTGATGTTTTCTTCGCCGGCGATGCGGTCGAGAAGAATGTTGGTTCTCACTTCAGCCACGGCGCTGTCTCGCTGCGCCGCGCGGAGGCGGTTGAAATCGAGCTTGCGCATTTGATCGGGATGCATCCCCTGAGCCGCCAGGGCGCGCAAGCCGCGCTCCAGGCGCGTGTCAATCTGGTCTTGCACCATCGATTCGGGAACGGGAAACGCGAAGCGCTCAGCCAGCGCGGCGAAGAGCTTGTCTTTAGTCTCGGCCTCAACGCTGCGCCGCTTGCGATTGGTCAGATACTCGCGAACACTCTTCTCGAGGTCGGCGAAACTTTCGTAATGGCCCACTTCTTTGGCGAAGTCGTCGTTCAGTTCGGGCAGGGTGCGCTTCTTGATTCCTTTTACTTCGACGTCGTAGGCGACAGTCTTTCCGGCCAAGCGGGCTTGCGAGTAATCGGCCGGATAGATGACTTCAACTTTCAGCTCCTGGCCGGGCTTGGTGCCGCGTAAAGCAGCCGTGAAAGCTTCGACGGTATCTTTGCCGCCGATCTCGACCAGAGTGTCTTCGCCGGTAATGGGCTGCGGCTCGGCGGGCGCGTGGGCAGCCTCTTCGCCTTCGGGCGCGGCTGGGGGTTCGCCCTGCACCTGGCCCTTGTAGCTGATCTGCGCCCAATCGCCGTCAGCGAGCGGTCGATCTTCTTCGACGGGCTCGATGGTGGCGCGCGAGTCGCGCAGATGATCGAGCTCCTGCTGAAATTCTTCGTCGGTGACTTCGGCTGCGGGCTTGGGAACGGTCACGTCCTTGTAGCCGTCGATGGAGAACGCGGGAAGGAATTCGAAAACTGCCTTGGCGTGCAGCGGCGCGCCCTCTTCGAGGGTCAGGTCAGTGACCTGCGGCTGGCCGACAGGACGGATGCCCTGCTCGTTGATCGCCTTATTAAAGCGTTCAGGCAGCAGGGTGTCGATGACTTCCTTGCGGATCTCCGTGGCAAAGCGGCGGCGAATGATGTTTTCCGGAACTTTGCCAGGGCGGAAGCCGGGAATCTTTGCGTATTTGCGGTACGCGGAGGTGACGCGGCTCCAGGCCTTGGTGACTTCCTCGGCAGGAACGTCGATGACGATTTCACGGGTGCACTCGGGATTGAGGACCGGACCGTGAGAGTGTTCGTGGGTTTCTTCGGCGTGGTTGTGATCGTGCTGGGATTCTGCCGTTTCGGATTTGTTGTCTACGGTGCTGCTGGAGCTCAACGTTTTACCTTCCGGGCGCGTGCGCCGTTAACTGCGGCCATGGGCGGGCATTCAATCCATACACTGCGCCCTCTGGCCGGGGAATAGCTGTCTTTATCGTACGGGGGATTGCAGGAGGGGGTCAAACCGGGAAGGCAGGGACCAAGGGAACGAGGGACCGAGGGAACCAGGGAGCAAAGGAACGGGCGAGCCGGTAGCTAGAAGCCCGTAGCAAAAACAGCTCGAGCTACTGGCTACCAGCTACTGGCTCATTTCCTCCGGCTCACATCTCGGCGGGCTGGGGCTTGCGCACGTGCGACAGAAAGCGGGGATGAGCGGCGCCGATGCGGAGATAGTTCTCGCGCGCCTCGACGAGGCTAAGCTGGCCGTTGACGGTCAGGCGCACGTCCTGCGCATCGCGATCCTCCTGGCCGTCATCTTCCCACCAGCAGACAGGGCACAGGACCATGGAAGCGGGTGCGTCGAGGGTCTTATGTCCGCAGCACGGACAACGAAAGCGGGTTCCAGCCGCCGCACTCATACCAAGGTGGACGGAAAACAGGCGGCGAGGGTTACGAGTGAGTGTGCTCATGCGGAGTCTATCGGCAACGGACTGCCAAGACTTCACAGAACGCATCAACCTTCCCGAGACATCGGTCCTCTCTCCGCTCACCATGCGAGCCCGCAGTTTCGAGGAAGTTTGCGCGGGCTGGGCGCGACACATTTTCAGGTTCACACGGTCCGCTGATGTCAGCGAATGAAGCGCAATCTGAATTTGCGCTCGATAGCAAACTCAGGCTCGACCAGCGAACTCTTTGGTTTCTGTGTAGACCCTTACTTTTTCGCCCTCCTGGATGTAGAGCGGAACCTTGATCTCGAGGCCGGTTTCCAACCGGGCGAGTTTTGTTACATCGCCTGACGTGTTGCCACGCACCCCGGGCTCGGTATAGGCAACCTTGAGCTCAACCTGGGCAGGCAACTGCAATCCGATGGGGTTGCCGTTGAACTTGTGTAGTTGGATCAGCGAACCGTCGACGAGGAAGTCCGTTGCGTCAGCGACCATGCTCGGGGAAAGGGTGTGCGTCTCGAAGCTCTGCTGGTCGAGGAAATAGGAGCCTTCGGCATCGCTGTAGAGGTAAGAGGATTCGACAGTCTCCAGATCAGGCTCCTTGAATTTTTCTCCAGCCTTGAAGGTTTTGTCGAAGACGGCGCGGGTGAGCAGGTTGCGCATCTTGAGGCGAACGAGAGTCTGGCCGCCACGGGCGGTGGGTGTGGAGATTTCCACTTCGAGGCAGTAATACGGCGTGCCCTCAAACTCAAAGACCATCTTGCGTTTTACGTCGATTGCTTCAATCAGTGCGGCCATGTGTTCATTCAGCCTTCTTCGGCTTCACGCAGCTTGGCGATGACAGTGAAATCTTCGAGGGTGGTGACGTCGCCCTTGACCTCGCCGTGCGTGGCGAGCTCGCGCAACAGGCGGCGCATGATTTTGCCGCTGCGCGTTTTGGGCAGAGCCTCGGTGAAGCGGATATCGTCGGGGCGGGCGAGTGCGCCAATCTCTTTCGCCACCCACTTTTTCAGTTCGTCTTTCAACGCCTCACCGGGCTGATTGCCACTCTCAAGCGTGACGAAGGCAGCGATGGCCTGCCCTTTCAAATCGTCGGGACGGCCGACGACGGCGGCTTCTGCGACCTTGGGATGCGCCACGAGAGCCGACTCGACCTCCATGGTGCCGAGGCGGTGGCCGCTGACATTAATCACGTCGTCGACGCGGCCCATGAGCCAGAAGTAACCGTCGGCGTCCTGGCGGGCGCCGTCTCCGGTGAAGTAGCAGCCGGGCACGTCAGACCAGTAGGTGCGCTTGAAGCGCTCGGGATCGCCATAGATGGTCCGCGCCATGGAGGGCCACGGCTTGCGGATGACGAGCAGGCCGCCACTGCCGGGAGGAACTGCGTGGAAATTTCCGTTGGCATCGGGGCGCGTAACCACTTCAGGCTGGATGCCGAAGAAGGGGCGCGTAGCGGAGCCGGGCTTGGTGGGAATGGCGCCGGGCAAGGGCGTAATCATGATGGCGCCGGTTTCAGTTTGCCACCAGGTATCGACGATGGGGCAGCGGTTATGGCCGATCTCTTCGCGATACCACATCCAGGCCTCAGGGTTGATGGGCTCTCCGACGGTGCCGAGCAGGCGCAGCGAGTCGAGTTTGTATTTGTCGACAAACTCGGAACCCCACTTGATGAAGGCGCGGATGGCAGTGGGCGCTGTGTAGAAGACGGTGACGCGGTGATCGTCGACGATCTTCCAGAAGCGCGAAAAGTCGGGATAGTTGGGCGCGCCCTCGTACATCAGCACGGTAGCGCCGTTCTGCATGGGGCCGTAGACGACGTAGGAGTGGCCGGTGACCCAGCCGATGTCGGCCGTGCACCAATAGATGTCGTCGTCGCGCAGATCGAAGACGTATTTCGAGGTGAGGTAAGTTTGCACGGCATAGCCGCCGGTGGTGTGCAGCAGGCCTTTGGGTTTGCCGGTCGATCCGGAGGTGTAAAGGATGTAGAGCGGATCCTCTGCGTCCATGGGCTCGGCGGGGCATGAGGGCGCGGCTTTGGCCACCAGGTCGTGCCACCAGTAATCGCGGCCTTCGACCATGTTGACGGCGCTGCCGGTGCGCTTGTAAACCACGACGTGCTTGACGGTGTGGCAGGCGGGCATGGCCTCGTCGACGGTAGCTTTCAGCTTGATCTCGTTGCCGCGGCGATAACCGGCGTCCTGCGTGATGATGGCAACGCAGCCGCAGTCGGCGACGCGATCGGCGATGGCGGTAGCGGCGAATCCACCAAAGATGACCGAGTGCACGGCACCGATGCGCGCGCAGGCGAGCAGAGCAATGGCCAGCTCGGGGGTCATGCCCATGTAGACGGCTATGCGGTCGCCCTTCTGGATGCCGAGCGACTTGAGCGCACTGGCAAAGCGTTCGACTTCAGCGAGGAGTTCGGCGTAGGTGAGGCGGCGAACCTCGCCGGGCTCGCCTTCCCAGAGGATGGCAGTCTTGCTGCCGCGGCCGCGTTGAATTTGCAGGTCGAGGCAGTTGTAGCTGAGATTGAGTTGCCCGCCGGCAAACCATTTGGCCCATGGAAGATTCCACTCAAGGACTTTGTCCCAAGGCTTGAACCAGTGCAGTTCGCGCGCCACGCCCGCCCAGAAGGTCTCAGGATCTTCAATGGACTGTTTGTAGAGGGTTTCGTATTCGGCGAGGCTCTTGATGTGCGCTTTGGTGCTGAACTCGGGCTGCGGCGGAAAGACACGGTTTTCGCGCAACGTGGAGTCGATATCCCGGTTGGCGATGGATGCGGGCACGGTGGACATGCGCAAGTCCTTTATGGAAGCGGATTATGGCTTGGTGCGGGTCGCGCGGGAACACAGTTTGCGCGGGAGAAGCCCCGGATCAAACTTTATCGGGCGAGAGGGGGGAGAGGCAAGTAGCTGGCTCGACAGTGCATAAGCATGTTTCGATTCGCGGAGGCGCAGAGCGATCCTCAGTGTGCAGGTTGACACTCAATCCGAAACATGGGATATTTAGACAATGATCTAATTAAGTGAAAGGCTAATTACAAATGAGCAGCAATGCGGCGTTCAAGGCGTTGGCCGATCCAACGCGGCGGGAGATCCTGGCGATGCTGCGCCGCGGAGAAATGACGGCTGGAGCGCTGGCCGAACGGTTCGACATGAGCAAACCTTCCATGTCTCACCACTTCGCAGTGCTCAAGGAAGCTGACCTGATTACCAGCCGCCGCGACGGCCAACAGATCTGGTATGGACTGAACACCACGGTGGTGCAGGATCTGATGGCCTGGGCGATGGACCTGCTCAAGGACGGAAATCACGGGAAAGGAAAACGTTGATGACGCGTAAGGTTTTGATCTTCGAATTACTGATGATTGCAGCCGCGATCGGGGCCACTTTGACTGTCCTTTCGCATATGCCAGAACGCGTAGCGACGCATTGGGGCATGAATGGAGAGCCAAATGGCTTTTCACCAAGAGAATCTCTGTGGGCGTTCGGACCGGGGGCCCTGACAGCGCTTCTGGCGCTGACTGCAGTGCTGCCCTGGCTTTCGCCGCGCCGCTTTGAGGTAGACAGCTTTCGTTCTACCTACAACTTCATCATGCTGGCGGTATTTTTGATGATGGCGTATGTCTACGGCATCATTCTATGGGCGGGCAGCGGGATTCACGTCGATGTGTCGCGCTTTGCGATGGGCGGCGTCTGCTTGTTTATTGCGGTGATCGGCAACGTGTTGAGCAAGGTGCGCCCTAATTTCTACATCGGCGTGCGCACCCCATGGACGCTGGCGAACGAAAAGGTGTGGTATGCGACGCATCGGTTCGCGGCCAAGTCGATGGTGCTCGGGGGCGTGCTGGGTCTTGCAATGGCGATTGCCGGCGTACAATTCGGCCCGGTTGCAGCAATCATGGCCGGCGCGCTGGCACCGGTTGTTTATTCCCTTGTGTTGTATAAGCAACTCGAGCACCGCGGCGAACTTTGAAGCCGCTCGGCTCGGCGGAGATCGCCTGTCCCCTTACCAGCGCAGCAATGGCAGCAAGCTGGAGTAATCGTCGGTCCAGAGGCGGAGGCCGGGCTTGAAGAGAGGCGGTCTGGCCGCGGCTCTGACTTCGGGCTGCGCAAAGAATTCCGCGTTGTCGCTGAGCAGCATCCAATGAGCCTCGAACTCGCCGCGCTCACGATCTTCGGGAGTAAAGATGCGTGCCGCCTGCATGCCTGAGGACGCGGCGAGCAGGGCGATGGCGGGCTCGAGATCCACATGCGAGTTGGAGATGTGGTAGGCGACGATTCCGTCGGGAGCCAGGTTGCGGCGATAGAGGGCGAGCGCCTGCTGCGTGAGCAGATGGAGCGGGATGGCGTCACCAGTGAAAGCGTCGACCACCAGCACATCGAAGTGCTGGGGCGGCTGGTGGGCGAGCGAGGTGCGCGCGTCGCCCTCGACGATGTCGATTTGCGCTTCTGATTCGCGGATGTAGGTGAAGCAGTTGCGCGCGATGGGCACGACGGCGGGGTTGATTTCGTAAAAGCGGATGCGGTCGCCGGGCTTGCCATAGGCGGCGATTGTGCCGGCTCCGAGGCCGATGACGCCGACAGTGCGCGGCCGGATTGAGCTACCTTGATCGGAGCAGCAGAAGCGCAACGCCAGGCCGACGCCCGAGTCTTCGGCGTAGTAAGTTGTCGGCGTTTTGCGCTGCGCGTCGGTGCCGAAGATCTGCGTGCCGTGCTGGATGGAGCCGTTGCTAAGAGTGCGCAGCGTTGCGCCGGGAATGCTGTGGTCCTGCCGGACGCGCAGCGCGGCGTAGAAGTTGCGGACTGCGACCAGCGTGCCGCGCTGGTAGGCGATGTGAATCCACACGCAAACCACGAGCATCATGACGCTGGCCGCAGACCAGAGCAGGCGCTGACCCCAGTGCACGTTCCACATTGCCAGGAGTGCGAGCAGCGCCGTAACGGCGAAGGTGACGGCGACGTCGTAGTTGAACGAGAACACCAGCGGAAACGCTATGCCGATGAGGAACGCGCCCAGCGCGCCGCCCGCAGCGAAGAGCAGATAGAACTGCGTGGATTCAGAAGCGCGCGCGGGGCGTAGAGCGTAGGCCCCGCCGTGCAGGAAGAGGCATGCAAAGAAAAGCTCCGCCAGAAAGAACGAGATGCCAACCCACATGGGCGGGGCCTTGTCGATGTCGGACAGCATGTAGGCGAGGCCGCCCAGCATGACCACGAGAAAGCGTGTGATGATGCCGCGAGGCAGCAGGCGCGGAAACTGGAAGACGAAGATCAGCGTGAGCAGATAGACGGCGAGAGGAAGAATCCAGAGCAGCGGGATAGGCGCGATGTCGGCAGTGATGTGGCGGGTGACGGCGGACAACTGCATGGACGCGCCCATGGGTAGCAACAGCCACATCAGCTTGTGCAGCGGCGGCAAAGAGGGCTGGGCGGACTCGTGCGCGTCAGTGGCTGCGATGAGCGCAGTGGCGGTGCGCGTGCGCAGGGTGAGTGCAGCGGCGAGCGACGCAAATAAAACAAAGCCACAGAACCAAAGGATGCGTTGCGCATGCAGCGTGAGGCGTGGCTCGATGAGCGTGGGATAGGCGGCAAGAGCCAGCAGCGATGCGAGGTTGGACAATGCGAAGAGGCGGTACGGGATCTGGCTGCGCTCGATTCGTGACCACCAGACCTGGAGCAGAGGGCTGGTTGCGCCGAGAGCGAGGAACGGAAGGCCGATCCAGATGCCGAGCGCGAGAAAGATGGTAGCGATGGGATGGCTGGGGCCGGTGCTGAGATCGATGGCGCCGAAGGTCCAGAAGCCGCCTAAGCCCAGAGCGGCGAGCAGCAGAAGAATATGAAGCGCCCATTGCGGATGGCGCGTGAGCCAGTGCGCGTAGAGGTAGGCGGCGAGAAGAGCGGACTGGAAGAAGACGAGGCAGGTGATCCAGACGGCGGCCGAGCCGCCGAGAATGGGAAGCAACTGCTTGGCGGCGATGGGCTCGACAAGAAAGAGCAGGAAGGCGGCGAGGAAAACGGCAAGGCCGAAGAGCAATCTGGATCGGGTCACGTTCACACCTTAGAGTCCGGCAACGGAAATGCGCAAGCAGCAAAGAAGAATGCTTGACCGCGCGTAGTACCTGTCGCCAGGTAGACTGTGCGCGCCGGAGCGAAAAGCCCCGCTCGTGAGCGGGGCTTGGTCGAAATGGATCAGCAATTCCGGGTCAATGCGTCTTGATGGACTCGCCGGCCGAGGCGATCTTGGCTTCAGCTTCATTGATGACGCGGAGGGCTTCGTCGTAGGCCTCTTCGCTTTCGCCCGCTTCCTTCCACATCTTCATGCCGCGGTCAAGCTGCTGCTCGGCGCGCTGCACATTGATCTCCTCGGGCTTGAGAGCGTCGTTGGCCAGAATGGTGACGCGATTGGGCAGCACCTCGACGAATCCCCAACTCACGTTGTAGCGCGTCTCTTCACCGGCGGATTCAGTCACCACCCCATGGATCGTGACGTCACCCGCGCCCAATTCGGCCATCAGCGGCGCGTGGCCGTAGAGCACTTCCATGTAGCCGGACTTGGAAGGCAGCTCGACAGCGGAGGCATCGGCCTCAAAGAGGGTGCGCTCGGGAGTGACGAGGCGAACGCGAAGTTGGTTGTCGGATGTTGGTTCTGCCATGGGCGGCTCCTTTCAGTCGCCTGGTGCAAGAGATCAGAGAACAGAGAAAAGAGATCATTTGGTCGCCGCTCAACTGGTTATTGATCTCTGATCTCTCTTTTTCTAATCTCTCCTACACACTCGCCTTCATCTGCTCGGCCTTGGCGAGCACGTCTTCAATGCCGCCCTGCATGTAGAACGCCTGCTCGGGAACGTCGTCGTGCTTGCCTTCGATGATTTCTTTAAAGCTGCGCACCGTGTCGGCGATCTTGACATATTTGCCCTGGTAACCGGTGAACTGCTCGGCCACGTGGAAGGGCTGCGAGAGAAACTTCTGCACCTTGCGCGCGCGGGCCACAGTTAATTTGTCATCCTCGGAGAGTTCGTCGATGCCGAGGATGGCGATGATGTCCTGCAGATCCTTGTAGCGCTGCAGAATGCGCTTGACGCCCTGCGCCACGTCGTAGTGCTCCTGGCCGACGACGCGCGCGGTAAGGATGCGCGAAGTAGATGCTAATGGATCGACGGCCGGGTAGATGCCGAGCTCGGAGAGCGGGCGGCTCAACACGGTGGTGGCGTCAAGGTGAGCGAAGGTAGTGGCCGGCGCAGGATCGGTCAGGTCGTCGGCCGGCACATACACAGCCTGAACGGATGTGACCGAGCCCTTGCTTGTTGAGGTGATGCGCTCCTGCAACTCGCCCATTTCGGTGGCGAGATTAGGTTGGTATCCCACGGCCGAGGGCATGCGGCCCAGCAGCGTGGAAACTTCTGACCCGGCCTGCGTGAAGCGGAAGATGTTGTCGATGAATAGAAGCGTGTCGGCGCCTTCCTGGTCGCGGAAGTACTCGGCGACGGTGAGGCCGGTGAGGGCCACGCGCAGGCGCGCTCCGGGCGGCTCGGTCATCTGGCCGTAGACGAGGGCGCACTTGGATTCCTGCCACTTGCCGGGCTTGATGACGCCCGACTCCGACATTTCGAGCCAGAGGTCGTTGCCTTCGCGGGTGCGCTCGCCCACGCCGGCAAACACCGAGAAGCCGCCGTGATTCTTGGCGACGTTGTTGATGAGCTCCATGATGACGACGGTTTTGCCGACACCGGCGCCGCCGAACAGGCCGATCTTGCCGCCCTTGAGGAAAGGCTGGATGAGATCGATGACCTTGATGCCGGTCTCGAACATCTCTTCGTGCGTGGACTGTTCGTCGAAGAGGGGAGCCGGGCGGTGGATGGGCATGCGCTGCTTTTCACCGACGGGGCCGAGCTCGTCCACCGGCTCGCCGATGACGTTGATGACGCGGCCCAGCGTCTCTTTGCCTACGGGTACGCGGATGGGCCCGCCGAGGTCGATGGCCTTCATGCCGCGCACCATGCCGTCGGTGGCTTCCATGGCGACGGTGCGCACGCGGCCCTCGCCCAGGTGTTGCTGCACCTCGAGGATCACGTTGATGGGGGTGGGGACTTTGAAGCCGTCGCTGGTGACGCGCAGCGCCTGATAGATGGGCGGCATGGTGGCTTCTTCAAATTGAACGTCTACGGCGGGGCCGGAGACCTGAATGACTTTGCCGGTGTTTTCTGCCATTTCTTACAGCTCCTAGCTACTAGCTCCTAGCTCTTCTTTCCCGATCCAAACTCTGGCTAGTCCAGCGTCTCGTGCAATTTCAAACTCAAGGAGTGCTTTGCCGTACTACTCGCCAAGTGCGAAGTTCCTGCGGCTCTCTCGCGGTCGAGCTCCACCGAACCCAGATACTGCATCAGCGCAAACGCCACTTTCTGATCCCGTTGCGTCCTCACCGCCTGCCGAGCGATTTCCACTGCGCTTTCAGTCTGCTGCAATTGCGCATCGGAGTTCTCGTCGTTCAGGCCGAAGGTTTGCAGGTTATCGATCGCGGTAAGCGCCTGCTGCGCCGCGGTCCGCTCGCCCGATGTGAGCCATGAGTATTCCAGGCCGACAAATGAGGCAATGACAACCATTCCGATTCCAAAACCCAGCCCGAATCGAAGGAGGATCTTCGATTTGACCTGCCCCAAGGCCTTTTCGTCTATTACTTCAAAAGCTTCAGCGAATTGCACAGCCATAAATACCTGCTAAGATCTCAATCGTCACAGCGCGGCAGCGCCGGAAACGATTTCGATAATCTCCTTGGTGATGGCGGCCTGGCGCACGCGGTTCATGTGCAGCGTGAGGTCGTCAATCATCTCGGAGGCGTTGTTGGTTGCCGAATCCATGGCCGTCATGCGGGCCGCGTGCTCGGCGGCGACCGACTCGGTCATGGCGTGGAAGAGCATTGAGAAAATGTATTGCGGCAACAGGCCGGCGAAGAGTTCTTCCGGCGGCTGCTCATAGATGTAGTCAACGTTGGCGGTGCCGAATTTCTGGGCCTCTTCGTCGGCTTCGGTCGTGTCGGCCGGCTCAAGCTCGATGCCCGCCGAAAGCGCAGCTTCAGCCAGACGTTCTTTTTCTTCGGCGGTGGGCTCGACAGCGCCCGTGATCTGCTGCTTGCCCAATTCGATGAGCGGCAGGAGGCGCTCGACGACGAGCCGCTGCGCGATGACCGACTTGAACTCGTTGTAGACGATGTAGGCGGCGTCGATTTCCTCGTGCACGTACCGGGCAACGATGGAGTGAGCAATTTCTTCAACGCGCGCCGGATCGAGGTTGACGAGCAGGCCGGGGTAGTCGCCGGTGACTTCAATCTTGCCTTTGCGCGTCTCGCGCACTTGCCGCTTCTGGCCGTGTTCGTTGGTTTGCTCAGTGTATGCGGCCACCGGATAGCGTCGGCGCAATTGGTCGCGCCCCTTGCGGCCTACGGCCTCGATATCGATTTCCTTGTCGGGATTCCCGTTGATGAACTGGTAAGCCGTCTTGAGAATGTTGGCGTTGAAGGCGCCGGCAAAGCCCTTGTCGCCGCTGATGACGATGAGCAGCACGCGCTTCTCAGGCCGTGTGAGGAAGAGCGGGTGGCAAAGGTTGCCGGTGCGCTCGTCGTAGAGATCGACGCGGCGGATGAGCGACTGCAGCACGCTGACGATCATGCGGGCATAGGGGCGGGCGGCCAGCGCACGCTCCTGGGCGCGGCGCAGCTTGGCCGCGGAGACCATCTTCATGGCCTTGGTGATCTGCCGCGTATTTTTGACGCTGCGGATGCGGCGCCGGAGATCGAGTACGTTCGCCATTGCGTTGCTTTCGCTAGCTCCTAGCTTCTAGCTCCTAGCCTCTAGCTCGTTTCGTGCCGCTTCTGGCTAGCAGCTAGAAGCTAATGGCTAGAAGCTGCTTTTATGCAGTCGCGGCTTGCAGCTCCTGTTTGAAGTTCGCCGAGTACTCCTTCAGCGCCGCGTGCAGCCGGCTGCGGAGATCGTCGTCGAGTTGCTTTTTCTGGGTCAGGTCGGCCATCAGCGCCTGTTGCGCGTTCGCAAAGTACTTGTGCAGGCCGTCCTCAAAGGCGCGAATGTCGGCGACCTGCAGAGGATCAAGGTAGCCCTGCGTTCCTGCAAAGAGCACGACTGCCTGCTGTTGCCAGGAGAGCGGCTGGAACTGCGGCTGCTTGAGCAATTCCGTCAGGCGCACGCCGCGGGCCAACTGTTTTTGCGTCAGCGGATCGAGGTCCGAGCCGAATTGCGCAAAGGCCGCGAGCTCGCGGTACTGCGCCAGGTCGAGCTTGAGCGTGGAGCCGACTTGCTTGACGGCTTTGATGGCCGCGGAGAATCCGACGCGCGAGACGGAGAGGCCAACGTTCACGGCCGGACGCACGCCGGAGTTGAACAGGTCGGTCTCAAGGAAGATTTGACCGTCGGTGATGGAAATAACGTTGGTAGGAATGTAGGCGGAGACGTCGCCGGCTTGCGTTTCAATGACGGGCAGCGCCGTCAACGAGCCGCCGCCGCGTTTGTCGCTGAGCTTGGCTGCGCGTTCGAGCAAGCGCGAGTGCAAATAGAAGACGTCGCCGGGATAGGCTTCGCGGCCGGGCGGACGGCGCAGCAGCAGCGAGATTTCGCGATAGGCCATGGCGTGCTTGGAGAGATCGTCGTACATCACCAGCGCGTGCTTGCCGTTGTCGCGGAAGTATTCGCCCATGGCGCATGCGGCGTAGGGCGCGAGGTAGAGCATGGGCGCGGGCTCGGATGCCGAAGCGGCCACGATGATGGTGTGTCCCATGGCGCCAGCTTCAGTGAGCGTCTGCACCACCTGCGCGATCGAGGAGCGCTTCTGGCCGATGGCGCAATAGATGCAGATCAGGTCGTTCTTGGCGTTGTTGATGATGGTGTCGAGCAGGACAGCGGTTTTCCCGGTCTGGCGGTCGCCGATAATGAGCTCGCGCTGGCCGCGGCCGATGGGAATCATGGCGTCGATGGCTTTGAGTCCGGTGGCCATGGGTTCGCGCACAGGTTGGCGGTCGATGATGCCGGGAGCCAGGCGCTCGACGGGCAACGTGTCCGTGGTGTCGATGGGACCCTTGTCGTCGATGGGCATGCCGAGCGCATTGACGACGCGGCCGATCATGCCAGCGCCTACCGGGACGGCGAGAATCTTGCCGGTGCGCTTGACCTCCTGGCCTTCCTTGAGGTCGGTGTACTCGCCCAGGATGACGGCGCCCACCTGGTCCTCTTCGAGCGAGAGCGCGAGGCCAGCGATGCTATGCGGGAAGCTGAGCAACTCGCCAGCCATGACTTTATCGAGTCCGTGCAGGCGGGCGATGCCGTCGCCGAGCGAGGTGATGGTGCCGACCTCGTCAACCTGGACCTTCGAGTCGTAGTTCGCGATCTGCTCGCGAAGAAGTTGTGTGATTTCGTCTGCTTTGATTTGAGCCATTTGCGTTCCTTAAGAGATCAGAGAAAAGAGATCAGAGATCAGTTCGCTACTACCCGTTTCCTTAGCGATTGCAAAGTTGCGTAGATCATTCGTTCGACTTCTCGAGATAACCCTTCCGCCTCGCTCAGCAGCTTTGGATTACCCATTCCCAATGCTCTCGCAATCTCCAAATGCGTCTGCAGTTCAGAATTTGAGCCGCGAGCAATACCCAGAAATTGTTTGAACTCACCGATATTCAGACGCCCATGCCCTTCGGCGATGTTACTCGGTAGCGAAACAGCCGCGCGCCGGATTTGGCTTGTAAGCTCATAAAGTTCGTCACGCGGAAATTCCTTCGTTAGACGATAGACGGCAACGGTTAGCTGCATCGACCGTTGCCGCATTACAAGGTCCCGAAACGACTGCGCCATCAAGAACCACTCTCACCCGACCCCCGATGTTCTGTTCACTGTTCACTGACCACTTACCAATGCTTCTTTCAGCCGGTCGAGGCGGCCGCGGACGCTGCCGTCGTAGACCGTGGATCCGATGCGGACTACGGCGCCACCAAGAATGGATTGGTCGAGCTTGAAGCTGGCGTCGATTTTTCCACCAGCCAGTTTGGCCACTTCCGCGGCAAGCGTTTCGCGTTCATCCTGGCCCAGGTCGCGCGCGGTGACGATTTCAGCGGGACGAATTCCCTGCTGCTCCTGCAGAATGCGCCGCCACGCCGCGGCCACGTCGGCTACGTTGGCAATGCGGTTGTTCGAGATGAGCACGGCGACAAGATTCCGCAGCTCCTTTTGCAGGCCCATCTTTACGTTCAACTTATCGAGAATCTCAACTTTTTGCGCGGCTGATATGGCGGGATTGACAAAGAACGTGCGCAGCTCCGCGCTGGCATTCCAGGTGGCAAGAAAGTCAGAGAACTGACGGTCCAGGGCGGCCGTGTCGATTTTGGCGTCGGAGACGACATCGGCAAAGGCCTGGGCGTAGCGGCTGACAAAGGCTGGCATCAGTTTTTGCCTCCCTGGCTCGCATCGGCGCCAACGCCGGCGACGAATTCCTTGATCAGCGCGTGATCGGTTTCGGGAGTGAGCGCCACTTGCCTGGAGGCCTGCTCGATGGCCAGATCGGCTGCAAAGGTGCGCAGCCCGCGCTTGGCCTGGGCGACAGCTACGCCGATCTCCTGTTCGGCCGATGAAACAATACGCGCGCTTTCCTCGGCGATCGAAGCCTTGATACGCTTTTCGTCTTCCTGCGCTTCCTGCTCCACTTGCGCGCGGAATTTCTGAATCTCCTCGCCCAATCCTGCGAGCCTGGCTTCAATCGCGCTCAATTGCGACTGCGCATCGGCTGTGGCTTCGCGCGCTGTTCGCAGATCGTGACTCAGATTCTGCGATCGCTTGCGGATGACTCTCGGCATAAACCGGCCGAGCGGGATCACGATGAACAGAAAGATGACAGCGAAGTTAATTCCCAGGAAAACGAGAACCGCCGCATCCGAACTAAGGTGCAGCGTGCGGGCGATGGATTGCACGACCGGCGAATACAGGAACTGCTTTTCCTGGTCTTCGTCGGACTTTGATGTTTCGGCGCCCGTGGAATTGATGGACGTGGCGTGGGATGCAGAGGGCGCCTTTGTTGCAGCGGGCACTGGCGATTGTGCGGGAGTGTGCAGCGGAGCAGCCACCAAGGCAATCGCACCCACGGCGATAAGGACGGAGCGCATGAAAAGGGTGGAGACGGAAATTGGCAGGGGAGAGTATTTCAACGCGACCCTCCGGCCGGGACCGGCAAGACTGCGCGAACGATCTGACCGGCGAGTTCAGCCGCTGAGGCTTGAATGGTTTGGCGCGCGGCAGCGGCTTCAGCTTCCAGGTCTGCTTTCGCCTGGCGGACCTTGTGACCGGCTGCCTTGCGGGCATCGTCGAGCGCGGCATCCCGCTCGGCGTTCCACTGCTTCACGCGCTGCTCGCGGACTTTGTAGGCTTCAGCGCGGGCCTGGCGCAGTCGCTCGGAGTATTCGGCGGTCTTGGCTTCAGCATCGGCGACGGCTTTGCGCGCTTCTTCCATCGCGCCCTCAGTGAGGGCGCGGCGCCTGGCGAGGACGGCGGTCAGCGGACCTTGCACCAGGAACTGGTAGGCAATCCAAAGCACGATAAATACCAAGGCCGTGGGAATTGCCTGGAGAAATAGCTCGCCGAGTTGTTGGAGTATGTCTTGCATGGGTGTACCGGGCCGCTGCCGGTTGTCAATTCAGAGTTTTTCGAGTGGAACACCTTTTTGTATCAAGCAAAGAGCCCCAAGTCAACGCGCAAGGGCCCATCGCGCGGCATACTGTGACACGAGTCACGACACGAGAAAATTAGTGCAAAAAAGGGCTTGATTTTGCCTGAAACAAGCCTACACTTAAAGTTACCACCTAGACCCGGTCCAGGGTCCAGCGGGCAGGCCGTTTTGGGAACTCCTTCCACTCCCAAGGCGTACTGCCCGCCTCTAATTTCGGGGCAAAAATTCTCCAGCCACACAATTTGAATTGCGGTGGGTTAAAACCCCTGCCAGCCAAGCCCGGGCAACCGTTCCCCGGCCTGGTTCATTTTGCGCCCACGGCATCCTTGTCCACTGTTATCAGTCCCTGCGCGCGGAGCCAGTTTTCGAGCAACATAGGCCACGCTTCGAGCGAGAGATCGCCCTTGCCCAGGCCGCTGCCGTGGGCTCCGTTCGCGAAGACATGGTACTCGGACGGTACGCCGGCTTTGATAAGAGCCTGGTAGAACTCCACGCTTTGCTCAATGGGCACCGTGCGGTCGTTGAATGTGTGGTAGATGAACGTGGGCGGCGTGTCTTTCGTGACGAACAGATCAGGATCGTATTTGGCACGGAGCGCGTCGCACTGGTCCATCAGGTTGAAGATCTTGCAGTAGCTCAGGTGCGAGGTGTCGGTAGTGATGGCGCCCAGCCACGGGTAGCCAAGGACTAAGTAGTCGGGCCGGCTGGAGACGCGGTCGATGGGGTCGTCGGCGTCGGGCTTGCCGGGGACAAACTGCGTTCCGGCCAGCGCGGCCAGGTGGCCTCCCGCAGAGAAGCCGATAACGACAATGCGATTGGGGTTAATGTGATAGTCCATAGCGCGGGCGCGTACGGTCTGGACGGCGCGGCGGGCGTCGAGCAGCGGAACGGGCAATACGTAGCCGTGCGAGGTGAGCCGGTAGCTGAGAATGAAGGCGATGAAGCCGCGCGATGTGAACCAGTCGGCGACTTCACGGCCCTCGAGGTCACCGGCAAGGTGGGCGTAGGCGCCGCCGGGAAGGATCAGAACGGCCGAGCCGTTCGCCGCCCCCTGCCGCGGGCCAAAGATGGTGAGCGCGGGGATGTCGTCGCAGGTGTCGCCTTTGGCTTCGGGCGCCGGGCCCGCCCACAGGCGTACGGTGTGGATCCCGAGAAAAGCGTTGTCGGTGCCGGGAACGGCGCAGTTGGTGGTCTGCGCGCGCAAAGCAGCAGGGAGAATGAGCGTGACCGCCAGCAGGAGTGCAGAGAAATGCTTCATAGGAACCTCGCCGGGATTATAGAAGCAGGGAGTAGAAGGTAGGGAGTAGGGGCAGAGGGGAAGGGTTTGGCTCTGCCTCTGGCGAGGCCGCTGTTTCTCCCTGACGCCTGATCCCTACTTTCACAGCCAGATCGCAGTATGTCCCGGAACATCGTTTGCGGCCTGGGCGCAAAGCGTATCGGCAAGTTCGAGGCCGTAGCGGGCGAAGTAGTAGGCCGCGCCATGCACGCGCTCCTGCAGGATGCCGCCGGGAAAGATCGCGTTGTAGATGGATTCGGCGTGGCGGGCCAGCGTCGACTCACGCTGCAGCTGGAAGTTCGCGGCCAGCGTGCGCATGCGATTCATCTGGTAGCGCATCTTGCCGGCCGCTGTCTCGGCTGACTCGCCCAGCCCCTTGTCCTGCGCGTGCATCCATTCCACGAGAGCGTTGAGTTCGGTGTCGAGCGCGTTGCCCGCAGCAGCCAACCTCTGCTTAGTCTCGACCGGCATGGAACGGGCTGCCAGACGCTGGGAGAGTGATGCGGCACTTTCCTCGGCAAAGACCAGCTCGAGCGAGAGGTCGTGCTTATGGAGCAGCTTGGCGACGGAAGGCTCAATGAGCGTGGCCGAGAAGCGCGGCAGAATCGGCGTCTGGCGGCCGAGGATGCGGTCGTAGAGCACGGCCGATTGCGCCCAGTAGGCAATCTCGGCCGGTCCGCCGGTGATCGCGGAACTCGAAAAAAGAAAGTCCTGAAAGACAGGCCGCAGGAGCGCCGCCGGCGAGATTCGCTCGGGTTCTGCGTCGAGAATGCCCTGGAGATCGGCGGAGGAGAAGGTGTGATCGTCAGCCATCCAGAGACCGTTTGGCTCGGCGGCGCTGGGAGCAATGCGTCGCAGAGCGAGGCGCGCGCCGGTGTGTTCATCGATCAGGAACAGCAGGCTCGACTCCGGGCTCACCTGCGCGTGATAGCCAGCGGCCACAAGCGCCTGGCTGCGCTCTTCGAGCGCGGCGAAGAATTCGTCGGCTCTTTCGATGGCTGCGCGTAACACTGGTGCACCGAGGCGATGGAACTCGCGGCCGCTGGCGTCGACGATGAGCAGTCCCTGCGGGCCGAGAATTTTTGCGTAGAAATCGCCGAAAGCCTGGGCAAATGTGCGGCCAGGCTTGTAGGCAGCAACCAGCGCGTCTGCCGCTGCAGAAGGACCAAGCAGTTCTGCGGCGCGGGCGGCCAGCGGAAGAATTGCGTCGCCGAAGACAACCTTGCCCGCGCGAATTGCCGATGCGGGTGCGCCTTCATACACCAGCCTGGCCAGTTCTTTTCCCGCCGGGAATGTGACCTCGCTGATTTCGGCAAAGTCGTGGTCTTCGCTGGCGAGCCAGAAGATGCCGACGTGCGGATGGCCCTTGGCAGTGGAGGTGCGAGCGCGGGCGATGGCAGTGGCAGCCTTGAAGGGCGAGTAGAGCGGGCCGCCGAACAGACCAACCTGCTGGCCGGTGAGCACAGTTCCCGCACCCGCCGCCAGAGCGGCCACCGAATCTTCTGCGGCTGGGGAGGGGTTCTGGGTGGCGACCAGATGTACGAGTTCGGGCCAGTGCGGCGGCAGGGGAGGACGATCAGTGCCGGGGCCGGCGAACGGGAGGAAGTTTCCTGCCGTGCCGGAACAAAAGTCCACAAAGAGCCGGTTGGTCCCCGGCATGATGGATACGGGATAACAGTCTGCTGTCAACAATTCGTTCACTGGCGGCTCGCCGGGCTCGACGGTATGGATAGGACTCAGAGTAAATCCTGATTTGTTTCTGAGATAAGGATGCCACGGCGGGGCGAATTGATGCAGAACCGCCGAATGTCGGGCGGCCAATGCGTATACTCGTGGTGAATTGAGCTAAATCCCCCATCGCCACAGAACAGGAGCAACGATGTCCCCCAAAAGCAGCGGAAAGACCAAACCATCGGCGGCCGCAAAGCCGAGAAGGGCCGGCCAACCGGGCCGGGCCGCGCCAAAAGCGGCAATTCTGAGCTCGCAGGTTGTTTTCAGCGGATCCGTCTTCCGCGTGCATCGGGACATTGTGATTGAACCAAGCGGGAAACGGGCCGAGCGTGACATCATCCGCCATAATGGGAGCGCGGTAATCCTCGCAGTCGATAACTCAAAGAGCAAAAAGGACCCGTGGATTGTGATGGAAAGGCAGTACCGGCATGCGGCGAACCAATTCCTCTGGGAATTGCCGGCCGGCAAGATCGATCCGGGCGAGACGCCACTGGAGGGGGCCAAGCGCGAACTGGCGGAGGAGACTGGCTATACCGCGAAGAAATGGTGGCCGTTGGTGGAGTATTTCGCCAGCCCCGGCTTTCTGGGCGAGGCCATGAAGGTATTTGTCGCCGAGGGTTTGCAGGCGGGCGAAGCACGGCCGGAAGAGGACGAAGCGATCGAACTACGGCTGGTGAAACTGTCTGAAATCTTGAAAATGATCGAAAAAGACGCCATTCGAGATGGAAAGACCATCACCGGGATCCTGGTCTACGAGCGGCTCCGGAATCGGCGCGGGAAGAGATAACTTTCATTTTTGCGGAGTTTTCCACACCTAATTGGGCTGTTTTTCTCACAAAAGTATCTGAAAAGCCGAATTTTTTGCCGTCCGGAGTGGGTGGCCCGGTCAACCTTTCGTAAAAAGTTGGCGTCTTAGGTTCTATGGTGTGTGATTTTCTCCCACATCTCCCATAATCCTCGCGAAAAAAGGAAGGCAGGAACCTGTGGCTCAGTACAAGGGTAAGGTCAAGTGGTTCAACAACGCCAAGGGCTACGGATTCATCGGACGTGAAGACGGGCCGGATGTATTCGTCCACTACTCGGCGATTCAACTGGATGGATACAAAACGCTCAAAGAAGGCGATGAAGTTGAGTTCGACATAGTCGAGGGCCAGAAGGGCCCGCAAGCGGATGCCGTAGTTCGCCTGAGGGATGCTGCCGCGCACACGGCGGCATAGGCGCGCTAACCATCGTTTCGAACGACGCCCGCCGGGCGGGAATGATGTAGTGCGCCCCATCAATTCGCGCCCCTCACATTCCGGGCATTGGCGGCTCGGGTAGCAATGCCTGCAGCAAGCAGAACTCCTTACCCGGACCTGAAGTCAGAACTCCTTTCCCCTCATGATGCGTGTTGCCCGGGAGGCCGGCAATGACCGGATTCTCGCGCCGCCCCGGGCAATGTTCCGCAGTCCCCAGCTAATCCCACTCCATTATCCTGAGGGAAATGAGCCCCCTAAGGTAGCGGCTCTGCGGTACAACAAAGCTGCGAGCGCAATCTTGCGGACGGAAGGCCAACCCTATGGACAACATCACCATGGCCCGGCTGCTGGCCGAAACCGCCGACTTAATGGAGATTGACGGCGCCGACAGCTTTCGCATCCGCAGCTATCGGCGGGCCGCTGAAGCCGCCGAACAGACCACGGTGGACCTGGTTGAAGCCGCGAGCGACACCGCGCGCTTGCTGGAGATTGATGGCATCGGCAAGAGTATGGCTGCCAAGCTGCAGGCTATCGCCAGCACCGGGAAGTTGGATCAGCGCGAAGAGCTGCTGGCAAAGTATGGTGCGGGTGTCCTGGAGTTGCTGAGGCTACCCGGGATGGGACCCAAGACCGTCGCTCTGCTTTGGGATGCGGCGAAGATCGGCAGCATCGATCAGCTCGACGAGGCGATCAAGGCGGGGCGGCTTAAAGGCCTTCCGCGCATGGGCGACAAGCAAATTGAAAAGCTGCATAAGGGAATCGAGGACTACCGGCGCAGCTCGGGCCGGTTCCGCATCGACGTTGCCGATGAGGAAGCGGGGCGAATTCGCGCTTATCTGCTCAAGTTTTCGGGCATCGAGAAGGTGACGCCTGCCGGTTCGCTGCGCCGAGGCCGGGAGACCGTGGGCGACCTGGACCTGCTGGCAACAGGACCGGCGTGCGAACCGGGCCATACCGCAGCGGCCGTGGAGCATGTGGCGAGCTACCCCGGCATTGCGGACATGATCGCCCGGGGCGAAAACAAAGTGAGCTTTCACGTTGGACAGGGGTTGCAGGTGGATGTAAGGCTGTTGCCCTCGCAGTCGTACGGCGCTGCCCTGCAGTACTTTACCGGTTCCAAGGCGCACAATGTAACGCTGCGGCAGCGCGCGCTGAAGATGGGTTACACGCTCAGCGAATGGGCGCTGGCCCGGCTCGATGACGAGTCAGTTGTCGCTGCGGCAACAGAAGAGGAGATCTATGCGGCGCTGAAGATGGACTGGATGCCGCCGGAGATGCGCGAGAACCTGGGCGAGATCGATGCGGCGGCAGATCATGCGCTGCCAAGTGTGATTGGGCCCGGCGACATTCGCGGAGACGTGCACATGCATACAGCCGATAGCGACGGCAGAGATTCAATTCGCGAAATGGCTGAGGCAGGAATTGCGTGCGGGTACAAGTACATTGCCATCACCGATCACTCGAAACTCATCGGCGTGACCAACGGCATGGACGAAAAGCGGGCTCTCGAACAGATCAAGCAGGTGCGCGAAGAAGATCGCGCCATGAGAGGCCGCATTCGAATCTTCACGGGCATTGAGGTCGACATCCTGCGGGACGGCAAGCTCGCTCTCGACGATGAGGTGCTGGCGCAGATGGATGTGGTGATCGCCAGCGTTCACCTGCGCTATAACGAGAGCCGCGAAGAGATGACGGAGCGCGTGCTGCGGGCGATCGAGAATCCGAATGTGCGCATTCTGGGGCATCCGACGGGGCGATTGCTGCTGCGCCGCGAGCCGTTCGCGCTGGATATGGCCGCGGTTTTGCGGCGCGCCGCCGAACTGGGTGTGGCGATGGAACACAACGCCGCTCCGGAAAGGCTCGATCTGAACGACCGCGACCTGCGGCTGGCCAAAGAACTGGGCTGCAAGATTGTTATGTCGTCGGACTCGCACGATAGCCGCAATCTCGGCAAGATGGGCTACGGCATCCGGCAGTTGCGCCGTGCCTGGCTTACACCGGAAGACGTGCTGAATACCCGCGATGCGGATGGTTTTCTGGCGGGGCTGCGGCAGAGGCCGCAGTGAACACGGGCCTGTTCACCCGCAAACCTATTCCCGATTAATCAGCAGCGCGGCCATCTTGCGCTCATTGAACTCAACCCGGGGCTCAGAACTGCGTTCGACAGGATCAGCTCACGACTGTTCGAGAATAACCTCAGTTGATTTCGGCGGTAAGATTGATGCAAGGCGCAAGTTGCCCCTCTTCCCCCGAGGTTGCGCTATGGTGATGGCCGTTCCCTGGAAGCCGGTTGCACTCGTGCCGGTATCCAACGCGATCGTTTTGGTCAGATACTTCAGATCAGTCCTGAACCGGCAAATGCAACCCCACATCGTGCCAACAGCCATCAACAGGCGCGAAGACCATCTTCGCCGCCATAGTGTAGACACGCCTGATCCTGGCCGGCGCATCAAGCGCGCGCTGCAACACAATCCCTCAACACTGCCCTTCTAGTCGAATCAAACGCATAGATCACCGAAAGATCGATCGGCGGCTCCGTCTTAGGCAACTTAAAAGGCTGATGGCTTCGCAATGCAACCGTCAGAGATGAAGGAGATCAATATGAAAATCGTGGTAATCGGCGGCACTGGCCTTATCGGATCAAAACTCGTTGACAAGCTTCGCGCGCATGGACATGAAGCCCTTGCCGCATCGCCCAAAACGGGCGTCAACAGCGTCACCGGAGAGGGTCTCGCAGATGCGCTGAAAGGCGCTTCTGTCGTAGTCGATGTAACAAATTCACCCTCATGGGAGGACGCGGCAGTGCTGAAGTTCTTCGAAACATCCACCCGCAACCTCCTGGCCGCCGAAACGGCCGCAAGCGTCGGACATCACGTCGCGTTATCTGTCGTAGGAACAGAACGCCTCCTCGAAAGCGGCTTCTTCCGGGCAAAACTGGCTCAGGAGAACTTAATCAAAGCTTCCAAGAATCCATACACAATTATTCGCGCGACACAATTCTTCGAGTTCGTAAAGCAGATCGTCGACTTCTCGACCAGGGACCACAAGGTGCGCATGCCTCCTGCTCTGATTCAGCCGATGGCAGCCGATGATGTAGCGAGCGCAGTGGCCACAATCGCAACCAACCCACCGGTGAATGGCACGATTGAAATCGGAGGGCCGGAACAGTTTCGGCTGGATGAACTCGCGCGGTTGGACGTGGCCGCGCGCCGGGATTCTTCCGAGGTGATCTCCGACCCGCATGGGCGTTACTACGGCATCGAGGTGAGCGAGAGAGCGCTGGTTCCTGACAAGAACGCGCGACTCGGTGAGATCCGTTTCAAAACCTGGCTCACCCAGTCCGCTGCGTAAACCCCGAGTACGCCTCCACTGCCCGCAGCCGCGGCGACGGGCAGTGGGGCTTGAACTCGAGCCTGGATCCTTCCTGGTAGGAAACGAAGGCTGCTATTACGGCTGCCGCGCTAAAAGTGCCCAGAGGGACATTCCTTTACGGCGAGATTGCCTGGAAGATATTTCGCGATCCATCTGTGAATCGGGACACCCTCGACCAGTCGGCCCCAGATTCTGCAAACGCTGTCAAACCAAGCTTCGATCTTGATACGAGTCATTAGAATGCCAGGGACGCCGGCTGCCTGCCGCTCGCCTTACCACATCGTCAGAGTTACATTATCGACCCATTCGTGAAGCGGAGTGCCGCTGGGATCCTGGTCAAGCTGATACTGGATGCCGATCATATCCGGCCAGGTGGTATCGTTGGCGTTCCAGGTCTGATTGAATCCGTAGCCGTGACCGTCCAAAACGAGCGTGTCGTAGCGATACTGCGTGGAGCTGATGCGCTCAACATACCACTGAACGTGGTGCCAGCCCGGCGTCCAGTGCGGACAAGGGATTCCGTTGAGAACCCAGCGATTGCCTTCGCTATCCCAGGTGGACCAGTAGCCGTCTCCAAAGTCGCACTGGCTGCCGATCATGAATTCCTTGCTCCCGAGAACCTGCCAGAGATCGAACTCCGAGGACCAGAAGTGGGCCTCAGCATCGGGGTCGTGGTAGACCCAGAAGTCCCACAAATAGTGCGAATTGGAACTGGTGCCCGGCATAATGTCCATGAACAGCACATTCGTCCACTGCGGCCCGTCGGCATACATTTCCATGCTGCTGCCGCTCATCGAGGGCTCCTTTTGGAAAGGCGTCATCGAATAGTTGCCGGTGGTGTTAGTGCCAGCCGCGCACAGGCTGCAGATGCTCCAGGTGGAGGTGTCGTTCTGCATCTCCGTGAGTACCTGCGCGTTTGCAGGCGGAGTCGGCAGCGCAGTACTGCTCGCCGGCGGTGGCCCAACCTGGACCATCCTGATTTCAGACCTGTTGGAATCGCCCTTGGCGTCCGACACGCTTGCCCAGAGAAGATGCTGGCCAGAGGGGATATCGATCCCCTGGGAGATGGAAGTCGCTGAGCTCTTTGTCTGATACGAGGCTTGACCGTCGAGGCAAACCGTCCATTGGGTGATGGGAGCGGTAGTGTATGCGGTCGCATTGACCTGGACACTGCCCGGATTCTCACCCGGCAAGGGGGTTTGTATCCAAACGCCGGTTACTGAGCCATTTTGGTTGTTATATCCAGATCCCGTACCGCCGCATGCCGCGGCGCTGCCACTCCCCGACCCGCCGCCGGAGCCTGGGCCGCTGGTTGTTGAAGGTGAACCGCCGCACCCGACGACGACCAGAACCTGGAGTGCAAATGCGAACAAGCAAAGAAAAGAAAGAAAAAGCCGAAACACGCGGTACTCCGATATGCAAATTGAGATGCGGCGTGCCCAGCTTCTTCTGTCTCGAAGAGGCGGCAATATCTGGCTATCCCAGGTTCTTCAAAGGTTGCTTACTGTTGCGGTTGGAGGGTCGCCAAGTGGGACGTTTGAAGCATCTTCGCCGGTAACCCCGCGCCTTTCAGTCCCGTGAGCCTCATGGGATTCTGCCGGGAAGGGCGGCAGGAAACCAACATATCCAGTCCTGCAGGTTTGGCGCTAAGATAAGGGCGCAGTAAGGATGGTGGCCCGATGAGCCTGCTTCATCAAAATACTGAAGAGGAGCTGGACGACGCTGCACGGGGCGAATCGCTGACCAGGGGCACCAGCCACGTGGTAATTGCCGCGGTTGTGGCCACGGCGGTAGTGGCAGTTGCGATCGCGATTTTCGTGATTTCCGGGCAGAAAGGAACCCTCGCGAGCGGAGAGATTGTCGCGGTCTGGGTCCACCCGCAGCACACGGAGACGGCGGGCTTAGATGCCAATGGCGCGCCCATGCCGAAGGAAGAAGTCGACCAGGTAATGGTGTTTACCAAGGTCAAGCTGCGCAACCAGAGCAAGTTTCCGCTTTTTCTGAATAACGTGATGACCAACATCACGCTCAATGACGGGATCCACTCCAGCTATGCCGCCAACAAGGGCGACTACGACCGGACATTCATTGCCTATCCCGACCTGCCCGTGCCGCATGATCCGGGTATCTCACCGCTCGACACCACGTTGAACCCCGGGGAGACGGTGGAGGGAATGTTCGTTTCAGCCTTCAGGATCTCAAAGGAGCAATGGGACGCGCACAAGACGCTGGACTATACCTTCACCTTCAGATATCAGCCCAACCTTGTGGTTACGCCCCACGTTCCGGTTACTGAGCAGTAGGCGGACTGGGGACGCTCTTAGGCGTCGACAGATATCCCGCGATCTGGTTCTTCGAGTTGATGTTGTTGACGACGATTTCGTAAAGCGCCGGATCTTTCCCGCTGTAGAACTGCAAAGGCTCGTTGACGTTCCGATCCTTCTTCTCGTAAGTCTTGTCGTCAGCAAAAATGTCGAGCGTGAATTTATTGCGCTTCTGGTCAGTCTTTTTCAGCTCCAGGCTGACCGTCCCCACAGGCTTGCGCTGCCCCTTGCTCAAGCTGAACTCGTAGTAATTGCGGTCGCCCTTGTGTTCCAGCAGCACCAGCTCATCATGATTGCGGGCGATGACGCTGTTGGTATTGCTCAAGTCGCCCTTCATGGTCTGGAGCTGGCTGATGGCGGTGGCGAGGTCGCTCTGCGTCTTGGTGAGGTCGGTCTTGACGCCACCCACATCTGTTTGCACGTTGCTCACCGCGCTGGAAACCTGGCTGACCTGCGCCGCGGTCTGCTTCTGGGCGCTTTCAAGGCGAGCGTTGTCGGCCTGCTCGCGCTGGATGATTGCCTGGGCGCGTTCGTCCAGTTGCTTCTGGGTAAGGCCCAATGACTTGCCCAGTTCGTCGGTGGTTACCTGAAGACGGGCTTCGGTTTCGCGCAGGTCGGCGGCCAGCTTGGCGTTCTGCTGTTGCATATCCGTCAACTGTGTTTGCGCGGTGCTCAGCCGGCTACCGAGCGTGAAGCACCAGATTAGGCCGCCGACAGCGGCCAGTAGGGCGATGGCGATGGCCGCTAACAGAGCACCGGAGTACGTTCGGGGTGCGTCATCAATTTCACTCATGGGAGACCTTTCCTACGCAGGCTGGACGTATGCAGCGGGTCAAGCCTGGCATGATGGCAGCATCTTTCCGGTTAGACGCCGAAGTGGGGGGAAATTGTCTCAATCGCTCCGGAAATCCCCGTGATTCACCGTCTTGCAACGGGAGGGCCTATGAGTCGCACTCAGAGAACCAGCTTACGCCTCCCTGGAATTCTAGAAAGAATATAGCGGACCACCCATGGTTGTGCATGCGATCTTCGGTACTTCGGGAATGGCGGGTATTTGGGACGCTACGGCCCGGCATTCCGTGACAAGCAGGGAAGCGCTCAGTTATAAACATCTTTACTGCACTTTTTGGCGCAGACCCTGCCTGCAGGGAATCGATTCTGCCGCCACGCTAAAGAACGGCCCATTATAAGGAGAGAAACAAGAGCTATGTCGACGGCTGTCGCTGGGAAGGGTCTCGAAGGAATTGTCGCCGCGAACTCCGGCATCTGCTGGATCGATGGAGAAGCGGGGATCCTTTCGTACCGCGGGATCGACATTCACGAATTGGCCGAGCACTCCACTTTTGAAGAGACGACCTACCTGCTATGGAATGGGCTGCTGCCGAATGAGCTGGCGCTGCGCGAATTCTCTGCTCAGCTGGCCCTGGCGCGGTCGCTCGACCAGCGCATTATCGACCTGCTGAAATCGTTTCCCACATCGGCTACGCCAATGGAGATCCTGCGAACTACCGTGTCGGCGTTGAGCTTTTACGACGCCGATGAGAAGGACAACTCGCACGACGCCAACGTGCGCAAGGCCTACAACCTGACCGCGCAGATCGCAATGATCGTGGCAATCTACGACAGGATTCGAAAGGGCAAGGAAATTGTTCCGCCGGACCGGTCGCTGTCGCATGCGGGCAATTTTCTCTGGATGCTGAACGGCATTAAGCCTTCCGAGACGGCCACACGCACTTTAGATATTGCACTCATCCTTCACGCCGACCACGAACTCAACGCCTCCACCTTCGCAGCCCGCGTCATCGCCGCAACCCTCTCCGACATCCACTCAGCCATTACCGGCGCCATCGGCGCGCTCAAAGGGCCGCTGCATGGCGGCGCCAACGAGGGCGTGATGCGCCTGCTGCTGACGATCGATAAGCAGGGCGCCGATCCGGTGGAGTACGTAAAAAACATGCTGGCGGCCAAGCAGAAGATTTCAGGCTTCGGGCACCGCGTCTACAAAACCGAAGATCCGCGCGCCACGCATCTGCGCAAGATGAGCGAGCAGTTGGGCCGCGACTCCGGCAATCCCAAGTGGTACGAGATGTCGCGGGCGATTGAACTTTACATCAACAAAGACAAGAAGCTGAATGCGAACGTAGATTTCTACTCGGCTTCGACCTACGCCACGCTGGGCATCGACATCGATCTCTACACGCCGATCTTCGCGGTGAGCCGCATCGCCGGCTGGGCAGCGCACGTGATCGAGCAGTTGGACGACAATCGGCTGATCCGGCCGCGCGCCGAGTACATTGGGCCCGCCTATCCGTCGCGCTACATTCCGATGGAAGAGCGGCTGTAAGCACAGGCGCTTCGCCAAGCGCCCGATTCAATGCATCATGGAACAGGATCCTGTGTTCCCATCGGGATTCTGGACCGGCAAGAGGCGATCCTGCGCAGGCTGAGCCAGCCACCTCGCGCGATTCCATACTTCCGCACTGCTTCAACCGCATAGCGCGAGCAAGTAGGCCGATAACGGCACCTCACGTAGTGTCCGATCAGCGGGTGAAGATGGTGATGGTATTCCTCTACCGAGACTGCGAACAGCTTGACGCTCAACTGAGCCTGCGGTGGACGCATTGCGTCCAAAGCTAAGAGTCCAGCCACTCCCAGCAGCGCAATGAGATACGGCTTCGGATTCAGGAGCCAATACCGCAATGCGGACACTTTACGCTCGCCTGTAAACGCTTGTTGCCACAATTTGGGCACTGCACCAGATTCCCCTGCGGTCGTGCAAAGACATAGATCACGATTCCCAGCAACGGGACAAAGAGCGCCAACAACATCCAAAGAATGGCGCTATCCATGCCGCGCGCCTTCGCATCGCGTGCCACCCAAACCAGGAGCGCGATCTGCAGGGCGAACAGGCCGATCCAGATCAGGATCAACAGCCCGCCGCAGCCGCTGCACGCCGCACAGCCTGCCGCGCCCGACGCATCGTCCCTCTGAGCCTTCGCCAGATTCGCAATCCCCAACGCACCAGTCACACATGCGGCCAGGCCAAGACGTCTTCCAAGCATGGTCGATCCTCAATGAAAAAATCCGGGAGCGTCGTTGATCGTACTCCGGCGGTGATTTAGGAGTCAAACTGTTGGGCCATCGATGTCATCGAGCAACTGGACGACAACCGGCTGATCCGGCCGCGCGCCGAGTACATTGGGCCCGCCTATCCGTCGCGCTACATTCCGATGGAAGAGCGGCTCTAGACACAGGCGCTTCAGTTCCCGCGTTGCGCTGCGAGGCGTTCCTTTAGCCAATCGATTGCTGCATGTTCGTCGTCAATCACGATGCGAAGCTGGACCGTCTTGAACGGCAGCGATGCTGCGAGCGCTCCCAGACGGACACGATCCTTTTCTGTAGTCAGCAGCTCCGTAGCTCCGGCCGCGCGCGCTTGCGATGCGACCCGCTCGAGATCGCCCGCCGAATAGTTATGATGATCGGGAAACGCAACCCGGGCGGCGAGGCGCACGCCGGCACACTCCAGCCCATCAAAAAACTGCCCCGGCCGCGCGATCCCGCAAAACGCAAGCACCGACCCGTCGACCTGCGGCACCTCCATCCTGCGCCGCACGCGCCATACTTCGGCACGCCAGCCGCGCGATCGGACTTCCGCTTCCGCATCCGCTTCACCAGCAGGGATCGCGATCACATCGGCGCGTTCCGCCGCATGCAAGGCTTCGCGCAAATTGCCGGCGGGCAGCAAATGGTCGTTCAAATCGTCGCGGCTCAGCAGCAAAATGTCTACACCACGCGCAAGCTGCCGATGCTGAAAACCATCGTCGAGCAAATGAACGCAAAAGCATCCCTCAGGGCCTGAAGGCCCGGATGATTCTCCGCTGATTACTGCACGACTAAAGTCGTGCCCTTTCAAAGCCGCCGGTTCAGAAGCGCGCGATTTGCAACCGCTGGGGCGGCTTGCTCCCTCGCTCCCAAGCACCCTTGTTCCCTGACTCGCCTCGCGTTCTGCCATCTCTCCGGCTTCGTAGCGCTCCGCCGCCACATACACGGGAACGCCCGCTTCGCGCGCAATCACAAGCGGCTCGTCGCCGAACTCTTCCGCGGCGCCATTCGGATCGACTAAGAGCGGATGCGCGGAGCGGCGCCGGCCATAGCCGCGCGAAAGCACATCGACTTGCACGCCGCGCGCGGCGAGCGCCTTGGCCAGCGCGATGGTGAGCGGCGTCTTCCCTGCTCCGCCGGTGGACAGGTTCCCGATGCTGATCACGGGCCAGCCGAGCCGCCGGATGGGCTTGAGCCCGGAGCGGAGTTGCAATTCGCGCAGCGCAAGGCCGAAGCGGTAGACCGGAACAAGCGGCCACAGCAGTGGGCGAGCAGCGCGCGTCACAACGCGTGTTCCCCGACCGTATTGACCCCCAGCAACTTGCAGATTGCCGCAACGCAACGATCGGTTGCGCCCGATTGCCGCTCGAAGACCTCGATTGCCCGCGCCCCCATGGCAACTGCCGCCGCGCGATCGTCGAGCAGGTGGATGAGCGCGGTCGCCAGATCCTCTTTCTCCACAATGCGCAGTGCGTCAGCTTCGCGGAGGCTGTCGGTGAGAGCCGCGAAGTTGGCATAGTGGGGCCCCATCACGATGGGCACGCCGAACTGTGCGGGTTCCAGCGGATTGTGGCCGCCGGCGGGAACCAGGCTGCCGCCCACAAATGCGACGCTGGCAAGCGAGTAGACCGAAGCCAACTCGCCGATGGTGTCGAGCAGGACAATTTCGCCGGGGCGAAGCGGGCGGGCTGGTCTTGAAGGCCACTCGGACCGCCTGCACCACAGCCTTCCGGATTTTTCCAGCAGCGCGGCCACTGCGCCAAATCGCTCAGGATGGCGCGGCGCGAGGATCATCGCCAATCTGGGATGCGCGGAGAGGATGCGCGGCCACTCAGCAATGAGCGCAGCCTCCTCCCCCTCGAGCGTGCTGCCCGCAACCAGAAAGCGCAATCCGGCGGTCAGGGATTTGAGGAACCGCGTGGCGTCGGACTCTTCAGCGGTGCGCACGTCAAACTTCAGATTGCCTGCAACCGAAATGAGATCGGGGTCGCAACCGAGCGCCTGCAACCGGTCGGCATCTACCTGGCTCTGCGCCAGCACGCGGCCCAGGCGGCTGAGCATGGGACGCCACAGCCAGCGCAGTCTGCGGTAGCGAGGCCAGGAGCGGTCGGAGATGCGGGCGTTGACCACGGCGACTGGAATCTCGCGGCGGAAGCAGCCGTTGAGCAGGTTCGGCCAGAATTCGGTTTCCGCCAGGATCAGCAGCGCCGGGTTAAGCGCATCCAGGTACGCCCCCACGGCCCAGGGCACGTCGAGCGGGCAATAGAAGACGCGGTTGGCTCCGAACTTCTCGCGAGCCAGCGCCTGGCCGGTGCGGGTGGTGGTGGATATCACAACCTGGTAACCGGGTAATGCAGATTCAAGGTCCTTCACCAGGCGGGTAACCGCCAGAACTTCGCCTACCGACACGGCGTGAAGCCAGATGAGCGGCCGCTCGCTCAGGGAACTGGCAGAGGCTGCCAGTGTGCTGGGGACGCGCCCCAGGCGATCGAGCAGGCCTACGCGATATTTGTGCGTGGTGGCCATGCGGAAGAGCCACCATGGCAGGCCGGCAACCAGCACTGCCAGGAGAACGACGTTATAGAAAAACAGAATCATACGTAACCGAAACGAATGGGCCCCGGTCTAACCATTGGGTGTGTAATCAACAAAATGATACAGTCGCACACGGTGAGAGTATTGCCCGGAGTCCCGTTATTTTTGCTTTGGCTGGCGTTGCCGGCGGTTGCCAGCGACCACGCGCCTCCCCCGGTGCAGGCGGCGACCTCGTACCCGGCCGTGGAGGTGCACCCTGACGAAAAGGTGGCCATTGCGGTTGAGCCGTACGACACGCGCGAGAAAGAGTCCATCTTCAAAGTCGACTACCTGAGCCACGACGTGATGCCGGTACGTTTGATTATCACCAACCTGGGCGACCGGCCGATCTCGCTGCGCGACGCGCGTATCCTGTTTGAAACCGCGGCGGGAGACCGGATCCAGGCGGCCGAACCGGAGGATGTGGAACGACTGATGACGCGCAAGGAAAGGGAAGGGGGGAAAATTCCCATGCCCGGGCCGATCCCGCCGATCCATACCAAGCCGAAGGGCAGCAACAAGGAGATCGAGTCGGACTTCGACACATTCGAATACTCGGCCCTGGTGGTGGAACCGCATACTACGCGCGCCGGCTTCCTGTTTTACGTGGTCGAGGGCCTGAACCATCCGCTGGTGGGTGCCAAACTCTACTTGACCAAGCTGCGCAATGCTAACGGCGAAGACCTTTTCTACTTCGAGATTCCGTTCAATAAATATCTGCAATCCAAGTCGAACCAGATGGACTGAGGGGGATCGCGGACCGAGTGGGCCGCCTCAAAGGCTCTGCTCCGATCCTGCTTAAAGCACCCAAAATGTCAGTGGCCCAACGCCACCATCGAGGCGCTATGCGAGCGCCAGGTTCATGTTGCTGATGGCCTCATCGATCTCCTGCGCGCTCTTGAATCCGAGTGTGGCGCAGTGCACGCCCGCGTTCTGGAATGCGAAGCGCATCGCCTTCACGCGGTCGTCGTGACTTTGGTCGAACTGGCCCCCGCCGCACAGCTTCATGCCGATCACGCCCAATCCTTCGTTCTTCAACTCGTGGATGTGATCGACCACCTCGCTCACGTTGTCAGGGTGGTTCGTATCCTCGTACGTCGGCCCGTCCATGCGCGCACCCTTGTGATTGATGCGGATCAGGCCAACGTCGAGCCATGTGTTGCCCGGCATGCGACGAAGCGCCGGCAGGCCGTGCACGGATGCGCCATGGGTGCGAATGATTTTTCTCTGCTGCGCCTCCAGAATGCCGTCTTGCCAGCGCTTGGTGGTCTCAGGCCAGTCGGCGGTATGCTCCCAATGCAGCAGCATAATGTCGAAGTAGTCGGTCTGCATGGTGCGCCGAAGTTCATCGAACTTGGCCTGCGCGTTAATGCCCTGGTGGAACGTCGTCACTTTGTTCATCAGCTGATAGCTGTCGCGCGGCAGTCCCTTCAGCGCCTCGCCCAGCATCGCCGGAGTCTCGTAAGCTTCAGCCGTCTCGAAGAAGCGAATGCCACGGTCGTAGGCGTAGCGCACCAGCCGCGTAAATCCCTGCTGACCCAGCGCGGCCTGTATTGCGCCGTTGTCGGTCCCGGTTCCGAAGGCCAGCCGCGTTACTTCCAGGTTGGAGCGGCCCAGCACCACGGTGTCGGTCGCGGTGCGTTTGGCCGCCAGCGGAAGGGATCCCATGGTTGCCATAGTTCCGGCAGCCAGGCCGGTTTTGAGGAAACTACGCCGTGTAGACGGGTTCATTGCAACCTCCGCGGCTCGTGCAAGGGGAGGGCGAGCCGGATGAGTGGATGTTAGCATCACGGGGCAGTAAAGACCGCAAGGTCGCACAAGCCGGGCGAGCGGCGGAGATTCCCGCATGGTTCGCGACAGAGCCGGGCCCGGCGGATGATGAATGTCTGATGAATTGAAGAAGTCGCCTCCGCCCCGCGCGGCCGGGAGAAGTGCGGCGGCTACTCGAAGTAGGTAGCCGTCGTGGTGTCGGTCTCCCAGATCGTGCAGTCTTTTACGTGCACGCGCCCGCTGGTTACCTCGGCGAGATGACGGTTGGTCTCTTCGTAGAAATACTTTGCGATGTTCTCGGCCGAGGGATTGAGCGTGGTGAACGGCTCCAGATCGTTGAGCATCTGGTGATCGAGGCGGTCGATGACGGGACGAAGAACCTGCTTCAGAAGCTTAAAGTCGAGCAACAGGCCGGCCTCGTCGAGCTCGGCGCCGGCCAGTGTGACGCGGACCTTGTAGTTGTGGCCGTGCGGGTTCTCGCACTTGCCCCGATAATTGCGCAGATAGTGGCCGGAGGAAAAATCCGCCTCCACTGTAACTTCAAACATGGTGTTCCGCCCGATCTAGCACGAGAGACGCCTCGCACTTCTCCATTTTAATAAGCGAGGCGTTACCCTGGGCGGCTCGTTAGGCTGCCAACGAATGACTTAATGAGAATCCGGCGCTTTCTTCTCTTCTAAATCGGCTTGCACCTGGGTTTCCCCGCCCATGAATTGGATTTGCCGCTCCCAATCTTCGAAACCACGCTTACGCACCACAATTTTGTGTCGTCCGGGAGTCATGGGTAAAGACGATGGCGTGCTGCCGACATAATTGCCGTCAACCTCGATGTCTGCGCCTTCGGGCTGCGAGTGAACGACCACCTTTACGACATTGGCGTCTTGATTCGAAGGCGTCTCAGTGGCCCCGGATGCTGGTGCGCCTGGTAGTTCCCCTGCTGCTTTCCGTCGCGCAAACTCTTCCGGGGAGATGGTGCCGGTGACTCCAGCCCCCAGCTCGGTTAGGTACACCACATCTTTCATCGTGGTTGTCATCGTGCATATGTTCGGACCATTGAAGTTTTGTCCGGCCCCGGTTCGGAGTACTTCTAACTGCTGCTGGGGCACAATCCATCTGGCTGCATACTTGCGCTTGGTGTAAAGCGTGAACCCGCAGGTGTAGCTGAGCTCCAAACCGTGCGCATTTTGTCCGTCAAAAAGATTTCCACGTCCGCTTCCCTGAAAGCGAGTCTGCGTTAAACCCGACGGTGTCGTCACGGTCATCGAAGGACTAACGTTTTCTTCGATTACAGTGACCTCCATTGGATAATCGGCGGGATTTCGCTCTTTGCGCTCCTCTTGCCAGCTTTCATATTCTGCTTTTGCGATGAGCACAGCCTGCCCGGCCTGCCGGACATACACACCGTCGCGCACCGTAGTCTTCACCTCGCATTCGATGAACTTTTTCGGTTCGCCGATCACGCTGGCCAGGACCTTGATTCGGGTTTGCGGCTTGGACCACTTCGCTATATAGGGCGTAGTTGGAGTATTCGGCACGAGGCGGATGTCGCAGTCAAAGCTGTAATCAACGGCAAAAAGCGCAGCTCCATCTTGCAGGTTTGCATGACCGCTTGCGGTATAGGTGTAAGCGCCCGAGAAATAGTGCGTATTGAAAAATGGCTGGTCGAGAATTGAGATTGTTAACGGGTAATCGGCAGGGTTGTGTTCGCACCATGCCATACTGCAGAGAAAAACCAGGCTAACGACAGAGGTACCAACGGCCCGCATCGCTCGAATTCCTTTCTTCACAGCACGATGATGTAAATACAAGTTTGTGGTCAGCATTATAGGCGCATTTCGCCTAAAAGAAGGCTGCGCGGGCAAGTCGAATTCTCGAGCGTGATCTGAATCACGTTGTGTGACTCGCTACGATTACTTGCCGCGCCGCTTTTGACGCGCCGCGCGGCGAGCCTCTACACCGCGGCGGTCCACTTGTTCAAACAGGTTAGTCATCACACCGATCAGCGCCGATGCCAGAGCGGCCACGAGCAGAATCAGCGCCAGCGTGCGCCAGAGGGATGCATTAGCCGGCAGGCCGGGTTGAAAACTCGACGGCACCAGAGTCATGGCGCCGGAGATGAGAGCAAAGAACCCGAGCGTGGCAGCGAGGATGTAGAAGTTACGAGACATGGACGTCTGTGGCGGAGATTGATAGCCCTGAAGGGATTCTACGGCGGGCATCCTCAGCCGGAAAGCTCGGTGGAATCGATCACGGCGACTCCAGCTTTGGCGAATTCGCTTTCGATGGCGGCAACCGAGCCATTCAGATCGATGGCGCGACATGCGTCGCGCAGAACGAAGGCTGGCAGGCCCAGGCGGCGCGCGTCGAGCGCCGAGTAGCCGACGCAGTAGTCATAAGCCAGGCCGACGAGAAAGACACGCGCCAGGCGATTGTCGCGCAAATAATCCGCCAGGCCGGTGGGCGTAGTGCGGTCATTCTCAAAGAAAGCGGAATAGGAGTCGATCTCAGGGCGGAAACCTTTGCGGACGATCCATTCGGCCTGCGAGAGATTGAGCGCCGGGTGGAACTCAGCACCTTGCGTGTCCTGCACGCAGTGCGGCGGCCAGAGCGTCTGCGGGCCATAGCTAAGTTCGATTGTCTGGTAGGGTTGTGTGCCGGGATGGGTTGTCGCGAAAGACGCGTGGTTCGACGGATGCCAGTCCTGGGTGAGAATGATGTGAGCGAAGAGGGGTGCGATGTGATGAATGGGCGCAATTACCTCGTCTCCACGCGGAACGGCAAGTGCGCCGCCGGGACAGAAGTCATTTTGCACGTCGATGACGAGCAGAGCGTCGTGTGCATCAATTGGCATCGAAAATTCCCTTAAAAGTCGAGGATCCGCAGTCTACGCCAGCAGTACGTCAATGCCATTGTCGCGCAGCATGGTGAGGTAGCCCGAGCCGAGTTCTGCATCCGACACAACGACGTGCGCGGCGCGCAGCGGAGCTACAGGGATCATGCCGCCACGGCCGAACTTGGTGTGGTCGGCCACGATGATCACGCGGCTCGCAATCTCGATCATCTTTTGTTCTGAGCCGACGACGAGCGTGTTGTTGTTGCTGAATCCGGCTTCAGTCACGCCGCCGATGCCCATAATGACCGCATCGGCGCGGATGGCGCTGAGCATCTGCTCGCAGAACGGTCCCAGCATGACGCGCAAGCGCGGGTCGAGATAGCCGCCTGTCAGCGTCAGCTCAATATTGCGCAGCGATTCGAAGCTTTCGGCAATGGGCAGAGAGTTGGTGACGATGTGCAGCGATTTCGACGCCAACTCGCGCGCCACGGCCGCCACCGTCGATCCGCCATCGAGGATCACCGTTTGCCCATCTTCAATCAGGCCTGCCGTCAGTTTTGCGATGCGGTCCTTCTGGTCGTGAAAACGCACGCTTTCGGCCGCATAGTCGAAGCTGCGACCTGGCAAAGTTTGCGCCGCCACGGCGCCTCCGTAAACGCGCCGCAACAGGCCCTCTCTTTCAAGATTGTCGAGATCGCGGCGCACGCTGGACTCGGAGGCATCGAGCTCCCGGCAAAGGGTCTCCGAGTCAACAAAGTCCCGGGTCTCGAACATCTGGCGGATTCTCAGTTGCCGTTCAGCAGCCTTCATCGTGTGTCAGCGCCGCGCCTCGTTGCCCTGATTTTTCGCAGCCCCGCTTTCTTGTGCCCTGGGTCCCTCGTTCCCCTGTTCTCTGTTACTTCCCGATCGCCTCCATCACTGCATCCGTTACCGACCTCACCAGCGAATCCAGGTCCGCGCCCGAAGCAGACGCGGCGCCGGTACCGTTGTGCTGGCAGCCATCGCACGGCGTCGGCTCGAGTGCAATCGAACTGGGGATTTCCATATCGGACAGCTGGCACTCCTTCATGCGTGAGGCATCAAAGCGGATATCCGGCAGGCCCAGCTTCTTCTTGATGGCCAGCAGATCGGTGCCGTGCTGCTCTGAGATATAGGAGATGGGCGCGCCAAGCTGCGCGGCCAGCATCAGCGTCCAGCAATAGGTTTCGAGCACTTCAGCGTACCATTCGGCGTGCGTCACCGTGTCGGCCCAGCACACGATGCCGTGATTCGACAGCAGCACGGTGTTGTGCTGCTTCACATAGGGAATCACGGTTTCAGCGAATGTCTTGGTGCCGGGTGTTTCGTACGGCGAGATTGCGACCTTTCCCACAAACACTTCAAACTCGGGGATCACCATGTTCGGCGGCACGCGGCCGGTGATGGCGTAAGCCGTGGCATGCGGCGGATGGCAGTGGACAACGGCTTTGGCTTCGGGCACTGCCTTGTAAATTTCCAGATGCAGCAGCAACTCGCTGGTGCGCGCCTTTGATCCGGCGATCTGATTACCTTCAAGATCGGTGAGCGATATATCCTCAGGCGTCAAATCGTACTTGCTCACCAGCGTCGGCGTGCACAAGACTTCGTTGGCGCCGATGCGATACGAAATGTTGCCGCCATTGCCATCGACAAACTGGCGCAGCCACAGCTTGCGGCCCGTTGCGCAAATCTCTTTCTTCACCGCTTCAGCTTCAGGCGTTGTGAACAAGCGGCGATTGGCGGTTGCAAGGCCTGATGCCGCCGCAGGCGCAGAAGACGAATCGCCCGGCGTTCGCGAATTCGTCGAAGCTGCAGGCGCATCCGCTGCGAGCTCAATTCCGTGCTGCTGTAGAAAGTCGCGCGCCGACGGCGTGACCACGCAATTTGTCCCCGTCACGATCCGCGTTGCACCCGCCGCCCGCGCATCCTGCACGTCGCGCATGGCCACCAGCCTGCGGCCGCTCAGATCGATGCTTTTTTCTCCGTTCTTCACTTCCGCACCTCGGATCAAAATCTCTATGCCTTTACGTCGACTGAGTCGACAATCAGCGCCAGGTACGCGTCCACGGGCACCGGCGTAGGGTAAAACGGATTCGACGCCTCGCGCCCCTCGGTAAATGCCACCATCTGTCCTGTCGCTGCGCCCAACTCGTCCACCGCGATCAAAGCTTTGCCGCCGCCCTGCCCGTTCCTCGCCCGCACGTTTTCCATCGTCACCGGCTCCAGAATGGCCAGCGTCCGCGAATTGAAGGACTCCAGGGCGGGAGTGAGCGTAATGTGCCCGCGCACAATGGCGAGTCTCATGCTGCGCTCCCCGCGGCTGTCGAGCCTTGTAACGCTACGTGCTGTACCGCATCCACCAGGCCCACCACCACCATGCGCGCCGGCGTGTTGTTGCCGAACCGCTCGCGCGCAATATCGCCGTCGGTCGAAACCATCACCGTGGAACCAAGCGCCGCGCCCATCCAGTCCACCACGACGTTCGGTTCCTCCGCCGCGGTCCCATCGGGCTCAAGCCGGCGCGCCACCAGAAACCGGCATCCCTGCAACGACGAATGCCTGGCGGTAGCTACCACAGTACCTACAATGCGCGCGAGAAACATCGTTTCGTCCCTATGTCCTTACGTTCCGCCCTGGTCTTTCTGATCCCTGATCCCTGTTCCCTGTTCCCTGCTTTCAAATGATTCTGAGCGCGTCGCCCACCACCATCTGGCGCTCGCGCGTGAATGTCAGCGGCGTGGTAATTCCCTCACCCGTCGGCGTGGCAATCGTGTGGCTGAAGTAGCCCGGTCCGCCCACGCCCAGCGATGCCGGCGAAGCTGCGTTATGAATAAACAGCGTGGTGTTGATCGCGCGCGCCATCTTCGTGGCTGTTTCAAGATTGTTGGTGTGAATGATGGCCGTGTGGCCGTAGCCGTGCTCCGCCTTCACGGCGGCGGCAATCGCGGCATCCGCGCAATTCACGCGCACGATCGGGATGAACGGCATCATCTGCTCTTCCACCACAAACGGATGATTCTCGTCGGTCTCGCCAAAAAGCATGTCGGTTCCTGGCGGCGCCTGAACACCTGCGGCCTTGGCCAGTACCGCAACATCTTTGCCTACGAGATCTTTCTTCACGTGCGCGCGGACGCAACCGCCTCCGCCTCCGCCATCAAAGCTGAATGCCGCCCTGGTCAGCCGGTCGATCGCCGCGGCGTCAAGCTGGTAAGCGCCTGCCCGCTTCATCGCCGCGATGAACGCATCGGCGACCGATGCGACGACGAATACCTCCTTCTCGCCGATGCAGAGCAGGTTGTTGTCGAAGGCCGCGCCCTCAATGATGCAACGCGCGGCGCGATCCAGATCGGCAGTCTCGTCAACCACGACCGGCGGATTGCCCGGGCCGCCCGCAATCACGCGCTTGCCTGACTGTGCGGCGGCCTTTGCTACGGCCGCACCGCCCGTACAGCACAGCAGCGCCACTTTTGGGTGATGGAAGATTTGCTCCGCGGCCTCGATGGTCGGTTCAGCCGTGGTTGTAAACACGTTGGCGATGCCCAGTTCGCGCGCGATTTCGCGATTCCAAAGCTGCAGCGCGTATTGCGCCACCTTTGCGCCCGAAGGATGGGGCCCAAATACCGCCGTGTTTCCCGCGGCGACTACGTTAATGGCATTCGAGGCCATGGTCGGCACTGAGTGTGTCACCGGCAGCATCATGCCGACTACACCCCACGGCGCGTGCTCAATGAGGCACACGCCGGATTCATTGCTGCGCGCCTCGGTTTGCAGCGACTCCACTCCCAGCACGAAACGCATGTTGGTGAGCTTCAGAATCTTGTGATCAAGCCGGCCCACTTTGGTCTCGTCCAGCTCCATGCGGCCCAGTTCTTCGCGGCGATCGTTGCAGATGCGGACGATAATATCGACGATGCGCTTGCGATCGGCAAGCGACAGCGCGGCTACTTTTTTCTGCGCCTCATAGGCTGCGCTCACGGCCTCGTCCACCGTGGCAAACACGCCGTCGTGCGCTGCCGAGGTGCGCGATGCAGGTGCAGCCGAATGCGTCGCAACAGGCACCGTCTGCATCTGGATCCGCAGCCGCGCAACCACTTCCCTGGCGATCTCCGCAATGATCTGTGGCGAAACCTGCTGTTGTGTCTGCATTGAGAATCTCCCCCAGGGGCTAAACCCCCGAGTAATCCAGCCCTTCGTTCGGCGCGACTGAAGTCGTGCCTTTTCAAAACTGCCGCTCTAACTCGCTACGGCTTGTCGACGCTCGCGCCACCCACTTCGATGGTGTCCACGATGCCAACGATCACCGCATCCACGGGCGCATCCTTGGTTGCAGGCGTCAAACGCGCCGAGCTGCCCTGCGTAAACAGCACGCACTCGCCCACGCCGGCTCCCACGCCGTCAACCGCGACCACGGAGCTTCCTGAGATCTGCAGCTTCCCTTCCTTGTTGATGTAGGGCTGGATCAGCAGCAGCTTCATCCCGCGAAACTTCGCGATCTTCTGCGTGGAAACAACATTGCCAATCACTTTCGCTATGAACATTGCGAACCTCGTAACGGCCGCATCGCCGCCGGAGCTCAAGCCCCGATCATGTTCTTGCGAGCCGTTATGGCACGGCTTCAACCGTGCCCTTGCAAAACATGCCCGGAACTACTTCGGCACCACTGAGCCAAGCGAATCGTGCGGGCGCGCGATCACATGCACGCTCACCACCTCGCCAGCCGCGCGGCCGGCGGCCGCTCCGGCATCCACTGCGGCGCGCACGCTGCCTACGTCGCCGGTTACGTAGACCGAAACCAGGCCGCTGCCGACCTTGTTCCAGCCCGCATACTTCACGCTCGCCGCTTTCAGCATCGCGTCAGTTGCCTGTACGAGGGCCACCAGGCCCTTGGTTTCGATCATTCCCAGTGCTTCACTCGCCATGTGTGTTCTCCGAACTTCCTCAGGGGCTAAAGCCCCGCGAATTTGAGGCCGGTTGCGGCACGGCTGAAGCCGTGCCCTTTCAAGACCTGCTCGCGCATTTGATGTCAGGGCTGAAGCCCTGACCCACCAGTCGCGCTCCGATTCGATCGCGTTTTGCGGCGATCGCTACTTCAACATGTTTTCCACGAGCGCATCGTGGGGCCGCGGAATCACGTGCGACGACACCAGCTCTCCCACCACCTTGGCCGCGGCCGCGCCCGCATCAACTGCCGCGCGAACGCTGCCTACATCGCCACGCACGATGGTGGTTACGTAGCCGCCGCCAATCTGTACAGTCTTCACCAGCTCCACGCTGGCGGCCTTCACCATTGCGTCGCTCGCTTCCACCAGCCCAACCATGCCTCTGGTTTCAATCAATCCAATTGCCTGACTCATGTCGTCTCCTTGAAGAGCAGCTTCTAGCTACTAGCCGCTAGCTTCCAGCTCGTTCGTGTTCTACCCGGCTAACTTAGGTCCGCCGGGAGTTCTTGCGTTTTATCAAGAGCTCGCCGCTCCGCTTCATAGCTAGCAGCTAAAGGCTAGAGGCTATGTCTTTTTCGCCGCCGCCTTACTGTTCTGAACAAACGACGGCAACTCTTCGTGAGGCCGTGAGATTACTTGCACGCTCACCACCTCACCGATCCTGGATGCCGCTTCCGCGCCCGCGTCCGTCGCGGCTTTCACAGCCGCCACGTCCCCTTCAACGAAGGCGGTCACCAGACCCGCTCCCACGGTCTGCCAGCCGGCGAAGGTTACATTTGCACTCTTGAGCATGGCGTCAGTCGCCTCAAACAGCGCGACCAGCCCCTTTGTCTCAACCATTCCAAGCGCTTGTTTCATCGCTTCCTCTCTTGATGCGTAGCGTTACTCGAACTCAATTGCGTTACTTGAATAGCTCCAAATCCTTCGTCAAATGCAGGCCACACGCGTTCGCCTCGTCGGTGTCCATGTGCACATTGAGGCGTGAAGTGGGATCGATGCGCACATGAACCTGATTGAAAGTGACGCCCGACGGACCGCCCACGCGCAGCTTCATCATGTCGCCCTGCTTCACGCCGAAATATGCGGCCTCAGTGGGATTCATGTGCGCGTGAATGGCGGCGCGAATCACTCCTTCTTTCAGTTCGACCACGCCCTTGGGCCCGATAATCACCGCCCCCGGCGTGCCTTTCAGGTTGCCCGAAAGCCGCACCGGCAGATCGTTGAAGCCGAGCATGATGGCGTCGGTAAATGCCAGCTCAACCTGCGACTGCTTGCGCATCGGTCCCAGGATGCGCAGATTTGAAATGATGCGGCTGCGCGGCCCGACGATCGTGACCATCTCCTTGGCCGCGAAGTTGCCCTCCTGAAAGAGCGGGCGATCGAAGGTGAGCTCCGAGCCGGGGCCGAAAAGCACGTCCATATCTTCGCGGCACACATGCATGTGGCGCGATGAAGTCTGCACAACAAGTTCCGGAGCCTTGCCCTTCTGGCCGCGGCCCAGATACTCGAGCGCCACTTCGCGAACAATGCGCTCGATTGTTGCCCGATCCATTGAAGCCGAATTCACTGCGCTTGCCATAACCGATTCTCTAGTCTCTGCGTTCTGATCACTGAACACTGACCGCGGTCTTTGAGCCCCTTGTTCCCTCGGTCCCTTGTTCCCTGCTTCTCATCACCACCGCCGCCGTCTCGCGTGCCACAATCGATTCCTCATTTGCAGGAATCACCAGGATCTTCACTGCGGAGCGGAGCGTCGAAATCTCGCCCTCGCCTTGGAATGCCCTGTTTTTCTCTTCGTCGAGGTCCACACCGAAGGCGGACAGGTCTTTGAGCACCGCGGCGCGAATTTCCGGGCTGTTTTCGCCAATGCCGCCGGAAAACGTGATTACATCGATGCCGCCCAGCTCCAGCAAGAATGCGCCCGCATAATGACGAATGGCCCGCACAAAAACATCGAGCGCCAGCCGCGCGCGCTTGTCGCCTCGGGCGGCGGCTTCATCCAGGTCGCGCAGATCGCCGCCGGTGCCGCTAATGCCCGCCAGCCCCGACTGGCTGCCAAGCAGCGCCGCCATCTCGTCTGGCCCGAGCCGGAGTTTCTTCATCATGTGCAGCACAGCAAATGCGTCGATGTCTCCCACACGGTTGCACTGCGGCAGGCCCGATTGCGGCGAAGCGCCCATGCTCATATCAATCGCCACACCATTGCGAAATGCGGCAATGCTGGAGCTGCCGCCCAGATGACAGGAGATGTGCCGCAGATCGATGCATGGAAGACCGGGGCGGCCGAGAATTGCCTGCACGCGCTCGCTGGCTGAGCGGTGGCTGGCGCCGTGAAATCCGTAGCGCCGGATGCCATGCTCCGTGCGCCAGGAATAAGGGACCGCGTAGGTCGTCGACGCTTCATCCATGAAGCGATAGGGAAACGGCTCCATGACTGCGACCAGCGGAACCCCCGGCAGTTCCTGTTGAAAGGCGCGCATCGCGGCAATATAAGGAGGGTTGTGCGCCGGAGCCAGGAAGCAGAACTCTTCCATCGCTGCCAGAAACGCGTCATCGACGATTTGCGGCGCATTCAGGGGTCCGGTGTGCACCGCCTTGAATCCCACCGCGCCGACTTCTTCAAGGCTCGCCAGAGGTTTGCCGGGTCCGGCAATGTCGCCAAGACACTTCCGAATCGCGGCGGGGTAGTCGGGACATTCCCCGCCCGGCTGCCCGATCCGCTCCACGCGCCCCTGCGCCAGCACTGTCTCGGCTGGCTCGGCCCTCCCTGGCAGGGCGGCCCCCGGGATCTCGAGCAACCGGTATTTGAACGAGGTGCTGCCGATATTTGGAATCAAGATCTTCATAATTGAATGTTCTTGATTGAAAATGAATGATACGCTATATTGTTAGCCAGAGTCAATCGTTACTTTTGGCGGATTTTGAGGTAGAACCGAGATGATGACGCCAAAATCCGGCAATTTCGTGCACGGAGCCGGCTTCGACGCCTCTTCTGGAGCCCCCTCTCTGGAGCGGATTGAGGAGCTCGGAATTGTGGGGGCCGGGGGTGGGGGATTCCCGACGGCGGTCAAGCTACAGGCCAAGGTTCCCCTTCTGATTGCCAATGCCGCCGAGTGCGAGCCGCTGCTGCACAAGGACAAGGAGCTGCTGCACCACCATGCCGACCCGTTCCTGCGCGGCATGCAGGCGGCCATGCAACTGGCCGGCGCGCGCGAAGGCGTCATCGGCGTCAAGGAGAAGTACCAGGAGATCATCGCCGCGCTCGAGGCCGTTGCGCCCGCCGGCATCCGTGTGGTCGCGCTACCCGACTGCTATCCCGCCGGCGACGAGTTCATCCTGGTGCACATGGTCACCGGCCGCGTGATTCCGCCGGGCGGCCTGCCCAAGGACGTTGACTGCGCCGTGGCCAACGTCGAGACGCTGATGAACATCGCGCTCGACCAGCCGGTCACGCACAAGTACCTCACGGTTGCCGGCGCCGTCGAGAATCCTGTCACGCTGCGCGTGCCGATCGGCATCACCATTGGCGAAGTGATCGATGCGGCCGGCGGGCCGACTGTTCCTGACTTCGGCGTGCTGCTGGGCGGGGTGATGATGGCCAAGCCCGCCGCCGACCTCAACGTGCCGGTGACCAAGACGACAGGCGGCATCATTGTGCTGCCCGCCGAACACGCGCTCATTCGCCGTCACAACGCGCCGTGGATGCACATCGCGAAGATCGGCCGGTCAGCCTGCGATCAGTGCCGTTTCTGCACGGAGTTCTGCCCGCGCTACCTGCTCGGCCATCCCATCGAGCCGCATCGCGCCATGCAGTCGCTGGGCTTCTCAGAGCCGGGCGACCTCACCGTGGCCACGCTCTACTGCTGCGAGTGCAACCTGTGCACTATGTTTGCCTGCCCCGAAGATCTGGACCCGAAGAACGTCTGCGTGCAGGGCAAGCCCGTTGCGCGCGAGCGCGGCCTCACGTGGAAAGGCACGCCCGAGTCGATCACGCCGCATCCCATGGGCGAATACCGCCGCGTGCCGATGCGCCGCCTGATCGCCAAGCTCGGTCTCGGTGAGTTCCGCAACGAAGGGCCGCTCGCCGAACACGCATTCGCGCCGCACCGCGTCACGCTGCCGCTCAAGCAACATGCGGGCGCAGCTGCGGCAGCCGTGGTCAAGTCGGGCGACCGCGTGCGCCTGGGTGACCTGATCGCCGCGCCCGAATCCGGCAAGCTCGGTGCGCGGATTCACGCCAGCATGGACGGGCGCGTGACAGTGGGCAGCGATGCAGTGGTGATTGAAGCGTGAGAAATGCAGGGACTCGGGACCTGGGATTAGGGATTAGGGACTAGGAAAGACGGTAGGACAGAAGACAGAGAACAGAGAAAAGAGAGCAGGGGAATGAACAACCAGGACGCAACGTAAGGCGCGCCGCAGGGCATGTAAGACGCGAGATGGGAGATTGTAAGACGCTGTAACACGCGGCGCAAAGCACCGTAAGACCGCGCCAAACTGATCCCTGATCTCTTGCCTCTTCTCTCTGAACCCTGACTACTGATCCTTGAGCCCTGCGACCGAAGGGAGCATTTACGTGGCAACCGAAATCAACTCAATCGGACTGCTTGAGCTGTCGAGCGTGGCGACGGGATACGGCGCCGAAGACCTGATGCTCAAGGCGGGCAGCGTGCAACTGCTCATGGCGCGCAGCATATGCTCCGGCAAATTCCTGATTGTGGTGGCGGGCGATGTCACCAGCGTGCAGTCGGCGCTGGCCGCCGGCGCGCAGGCCGCCGGAGCCTCACTCATCGAGCGCCGCCAGATCGCGCGGGTGCACCCCACCGTGTTGCAGGCCATCTCGCAAACCGTGCCCGTCGAGACCGCGCAGCTCAAGTCCATCGGCGTCATCGAAACTTTTTCCGCGGCCAGCATCATCGAGGTGGCCGACGCCGCCGTGAAGACGGCCAACGTCACCTTGCTGCGCGTGCACCTGGCCATGGCGCTGGGCGGCAAAGGATTCGTGCTGCTGGCCGGCGACGTGGCCAGTGTGCAGGCCGCGGTGCAGGCCGGATGCAAAGCCGCCGCCGAGGACGGCATGCTGGTGGGCCGCTCCGTCATCCCCAACCCCTCGCCGGAATTGTTCCGCGAGTATGTGTGAATAACAGAGATCAGAGAGAAGAGATCAGGGCACCACGTCCGCCACAAGCCCATTGCTGATCTCTTATGTCTTATCTCTTTTCTCTTAACTCTTGCTCTGCTCCCTCAGCCCCATCGTCTCTTCGCCGCTCGCGATGTGACTCGCATCACAGATGCTGGCCCGGCGTACCAATAGACTCACTAAACCGCTCCTCCTGCGGCTCGCCTGCGGAGACAGCGTTGACCCCCCAGGTCTCGTGTAAAGTTTCAATCTAAATAGGGAATGCCGGGCCCATGCCTTCTTTCGTCGATCAATTCAGGATGCAAAACCTTGAGGCGCGCCTCGATCTGCGCCGTCTTACCTGCGTCAACCTCGCGCTCGCCTTGCACGCGGCCCTCACCTCCGAGCGGCGCACCACCTTGGCCGAACTCCTGGAGAAATGTACGGAGGACATGGAAGCGCTCGAGCAGGCGATCGAGCGGCTCAAGCAGTCGAAGGCCGCCGAGCGCGAAGCACAATTCGACGAAGCGCAGAGCATTTAAAAGCAGGGATCAGGGATCAGGGGTCAAAAAAGCCGGCGGCTCGCAGCTCGACGATGCACGCCGCCGGCAACTCTGCTTCCTGTCCTCCCGCCTCATTGCCCCAAGCTCTTTTCAAGGGAGCGGGTATCACGAGATGTGTACTTTTTGATCACTCCCCTCCCCCCATATATTTTTGGCCAAACATCTGCCGATAAAGGGCTTAGAGGAGGATACATGGCCGTAAATATTTCATTCCGGAAGACTTAACCCCTAAATATTTCCATCCATAGAGGTTAGCGGGCATGTATTCGCGTTTTTTTCTGCAAATATCTCCATTCATTGAAGTTAGCGCCTAAGTTGAGCCAGACGTTTTTGACCCCTGACCCCAGCATTCAGTCTAGAGATTTCGCAGAATTAATCGGCAAAGCGGGCGAGGGATTTTGGACAGCGGATTCAGGGGGTTGCGGAAAGATCTGGATGGCGAGTGGTTGACATGGCAATTCGGGCGCCTTTCGCAGAGGCTACGTCCAGCTGACAAGTCGGGGAGCAGATTGACTTACGCCTAGTGAGATGGGCGGCGACGAACCCATCAGTTCTTCTTTATTCCCGAAGCAGCCTTCTTCGTAGGCTGCTTTACTGTTTTCGGTGGCTTTGGAGAGCGGAATAGCTTCATCAATGTGCCCTGGAAGTCCTTTCGTGCCTCTGCACCTTTCCGAATTCAGGCCGCTTCATACGCCACCTGTCGCAATAAAACTAAATACATCTTCTGTCTTGTCATGTTTGATGGTTAGAGCAGTTTGGGCGATTGAACGCCCAGAATCTGCTTCAAATAAACTAACTTCGACCTCAATGATTTGTCTGCACATGACGGGGTTCACGAACTCTGGAGTCTGAATATCGAGATAGATTCCGCTCCTAAGGGTCTGTGCTGTAACTCTTGGCGGCATCGTCTCAATCTTGTTATTCCACACCTTCCAAACTCCACTCGGATAGGTTCCAAGGATGACTGCTTTGCTTTTGCCGGGGTCGATGCTGACGCTGTTCTCACGCTCCCCAAGCCAATAGGCACGTTCTGAAAATATCGCCGCTTGAGCCGAAAAGTCTCCCTTAAATTTTATGTGAGCCGCAATGTGCCGAGCATGAGGATTGGGATTCTCTCCAACTCCCGCAAGTGGATTCTGAATCCACAATAGGATTCCCAATTCTGCGGCTTCTGTGTGGCTGGTTTCGATCCACTTATTATTTTCCCAGTAAAGCAAGGAAGTTTGAGTCCTCAGGAATTTGAGTACCACTGGGTTGGGCCGTGGAGAATCGACAACAGGCTGCGGGCTGCCTAAAATCTTCAGGGCAGAGTCACCGATGTTGTACCGGTGCCCGACCGAGGAATCTATAAGTGATCGATCCATGTCTCCAGCTACGGCAACACCTCTCTCCTTTGCGGTAGGATTTCTTTGGTTCTGCGCAGAATCATATTGTGGTTGGAAGCCCATTAACCGCTGGATTGGCCTAAATTGAAGGATCGTGAAAAACAAGAAAACCGCAGTGATTCCGTATACGGCATATACCCAAATTGGGTGTTCATTCGCCCAAGTTGGATGAGATGCAAAGAAAACGGTGGCACAAAGGCCAATCATTGTGCCTGTCCCTCCCACAGCTTTCCGAATTCCCATGCTTTTCTCTCCTCCCCAGCAGAGCTTCAAGAATCGGCAACTGTGTTTGATTGTCCCTCGCCGGGGATTGTGCGTCGAGTATGTTAATTCGGGATTTTAGAGTGCGGATTCACGGGTTGCGGAAAGCTGAGGTCGAAGGCTGGTTGACGGCTGGTGTACGTGAGATCCCGTGCGCCCAACTGTCGATTGTGGTGTCGGATTTCCAGTTTCTTTTGCCCGCTCTAGGCGGGCAATAGGTCCGGGCCTGAAGGCCTCGGAGGAATCGGTTTTATTTGGGCGCCTGAAGGCTTCTGCTCCCTCTGTAAGGGGAGCGCGGCTGGGTTCGAGCGGAAGTGGTTCCCAGGTCCAAAAACCCGGACCTGGGGCACCCAATCTTCTGATTAGGGCGCATTCGAAAAAAGCCAAGATCGGGGCGTCTGCGAATCAAGACCATCCCTCAGCGGCTAAAGCCGGGACGTTTCACTGGACTTGTCGGCACCCTTCGACTTCACTCAGGGCAAGCTACTAAATCCGTGCCCCTTCAAAGCCGCATCGGCACTCAGCACTTCCGCAAGCTGTGAAGTCGTGCTCTTGTTACAAAGCGCAGGGGCTGAAGCCCAAGAGATTTTTTGTGAGCCCAGTGCGGCACGGCTCAAGCAGTGCCCTGATACAAGCAAGGTGTTGTGGAACCTGCTGCGAGGGATAGCAGGTCTCGAAGGTTCGTCGCACCCATGCCGCAAATACAGAGACGCGGCAGGGATGGAGCGCAGCCCTGATACAAACCGAGCGGTCGAGAATCCCAACCCTTTCGCTCGCTGGATGGACGGTGGTCCCACGTATATCTTTGTTTTTGCGCGTGGGTTGGGGCACTCTGAAGGCTGGAGGGTTGAGGTGAAGATTCTTTCGCTGCATTGCGGAATGCCCAGAGAAGTGGTGTGGAACGGGATGAAGGTGACGACCTCCATCAACAAGGAGCCGGTGGAAGGGCGTGTTGCGCTGCGATGGCTGAATCTGGATGGCGACCGGCAGTCTGACTTGTCGGTGCACGGCGGGAAGCACAAAGCGGTGTACTGCTATCCGGTGGCGCACTACGAGTACTGGAGGGCGGAACTGCCGGGACGCGCGTTGCCGCCGGGATCATTCGGCGAGAACTTTACGATCGACAGCCCGCTGGAAGACGCGGTTCATGTTGGCGACCGCTTTTCAGTTGGTTCGGCTGAAGTGGTGGTGACGCAGCCGCGGCTGCCGTGCTACAAGCTCGGCATCCGTTTCGGGTGGGATGGGATGGTGAAGAGATTTCTCAAGAGCGGGCGCACGGGATATTACCTGGCGGTGCTGCGCGAAGGCGATGTGGGCGCTGGTGACGAAGTGTCGGTGGTCAAGATGGATTCGGAGGCTTTTCCGATTTCGGAGATTACCCGGTTATACGTCACGAAGGAACTTGACGAGAAGGATGTGCAACAGATGCGGCGAACTCTGACGCTGGAGGCCCTGCCCGAGAGCTGGAAGGAGTATTTTGAGGAAAAGCTGAATCGAGCTGGGCTGTGATGCGGGCCTGCTGAATAGCCTGAGGAAGAATACCTGTGTTCGAGCTGGGAAGGTCCAAAACTTCGCACAGGGCCTAAAGGCCGAGCACATTTTGCGATGTTTATGGCCCGGCTGAAGTCACCCCAGCGACGAGGACCTGTCGCCGGGGACCCCGACAAGCCGTGCCCTTATTACAAGGCTCACCGCAGCGAGTTTTTCCGCGGCCTGTGAAGCCATGCCCTGGATTAGAGTGTGTGTCGCGACCCTAGTGATGTGGAAAAAGGCGTGGCGAGGCCGGGGCATGCGGCCCAGGGCGACAGAAGCGAGAAGTCAGTCGGAGGGCAGAGATTTTTTCAGATTCTGCACGAGGCGGCTGGCGACTTCGGATGGTCCACCCCGCGTGAGGGGTCCAAAAAGAAAGGTACGATCGCCCGCTTCAGCAGACCAAAGGACGACGCCCGCCTGGTTGACGATGGAGACGGCGCCGGTGGCCGTATCGTGAAGGCCGAGATATCCGCCCGTCAGCGTTGAGCCGACGTCCTTGGATTGCTGACCGGTTCCGACCAACGACGCGTCGGCTTTCTCCTTGTCCATCACGATCTGGAAGCGGCCGGGCAATTGCTTTGCGATCTCAACGCGCAGAAAGCCGTCAAGGTTGTTGCTCATCTTATCGATGAAGAGCGCGTGCACATCGTTGAGAGATGTGATGGGCGGAGGGGTGTGGGCCGCAGGCAACGACGGCGCGACGCTGGGTGCGGGCGTAGCGGGAGCCTGCGCTGCGGGAGGTGGCTCGGGTGACGGTGCAGACTTGACGGAAGCGGAGTTCACGGCTGCAAGGAGGTCGGTGTTTGCGCCTACACCCGTCAGTTCGAGGACGATGGCGGGCGTGAGCGAGAAGGTGATGCCGCGCTGGTTGACCATCTGGGCAACGCGGGCCGATGGGGTTCCGACCTGCAGCAAGGTGAGGATTTCGCTTTCGGCAAGCGGCGGCAAAGGCGCGGCGGCGACGGGAAGCGTGGGCGCAGGGGGGCGATAGTTCTTGCGGACCGCTTCGATCAGCGGAGTCTGTGCTCCGGCGGCGCGCAAATCGGATTCGATCTGCACGTTCAATTGAAAGGCGACACCACGCTGGTTGACGATATCGACCAGCTCATCCGTGGAGAGACCGCCGATGTGCAACGCGGAAGTGAGGCCATCGAGGGAGATGGGCCTGGTCTGCGGCTCCGGGGTGTTTTGCGCGCGGAGCAGAATCGCACAGGAGAAAAACGCGATGAAGAAGAGAATAATGCGTCGGGAAAGCATAGCCGTACCTCGCTCTCTCGTTTATTTCTGCAAAGCATCCAGCGACATGGCTCGCCGGTCTCTCGTGGTCTGCTGGCCGGCGGCAGGTTTGGGCGAATTCTCATCCAGGGCTTTGAGCGCAGCGTCGCGCCGGCTTTGTGCGTTGGCGGGATTGACCGGCAGTTTAAGTTTCGCCGTTTTGGCGGCGGGTTTGGTGGCTGGCGGTGGAGCTGGTGTGGCCGGCTGAAAATCGGCCGGGGGTTGCGGAACCTGCTGCGCGGCGGGTGCGGAGGACGCGTCGCCATCACTTTGCGGCGGCGTTACCGGTAGGGTGCGCGGCGCTTGAGTGGAAACCGCCGCGGGCTGCGGTTGCGGGACGGGCCGCATGCGGTTGAACAAGAACACGCCGATGAGCGTTGCGATCAGGAGGACGACCGTCCCTGCCGCAAAGAGTATCCAGCGGGGTTTGCGGGCCGTCGCGGTGCTTAAAGGAAGAGGCGCGAGGGGCATAGGCGCCGGAATGCCGGCAGCGGGACGGGGCGGCATGTCGATGTTCAAAGAGTTCAGAGGGTTCGAAGGGCTCGTCTCTGTGAAGAACAAATCTGCGTGAGGCTCGGCACTGAGGGCTGCCAATGCGGCGCGAAATTCAGTGGGGCCGGCAAATCTCTCATCGGGAGATTTAGCAAGCGCACGGTTCACGACCGCTTCGAGCCTGGGCGGAATGGCCGGCAAGCCGAGGGCGGCGAAGGGCGCAGGCGCTTCTTCAAGGTGGGCGCGCATCATCTCAAAGTCGGTAGATCGCTCGAACGGCAGGTGGTGGCTGAGCATTTCGTAAAGGACCGCACTCAGGGAATAGAGATCGGAGCGGACGTCGCCTTCCTGGCCCCTGATGCGCTCGGGGGCAAGATACTCAAGGGTGCCGTAGGCACAGCCTTCGCGGGTGAGGCGCGCCTTGCCAAGTACCCGGGCGATGCCGAAGTCGGTGACCTTGACCTGCCCTGCGGAGGTAAGCATGACATTCGCGGGCTTGATGTCGCGGTGCAGAATGCCCTGGGAGTGCGCGTGCTCGATCGCTTCAAGCACCTGCGAGGCGATGTCGATGGCGGTCGCCGGCGGCATTGGGGCGGAATCGCGAATGACCGACTCAAGGGTGCGCCCCGCAACGAACTCCATGACCATGAAGTACTCATCGCCTTCGCGGAAGAAGCTGTAGAGCGTGGCGATGTGCGAGTGATTGAGCTTGGCGAGGGCGACGGCTTCGGCGCGAAATCTTTCGAGGATCTCGGGCTGCCGCGCGATCTCAGGGCGCAGAACTTTGACGGCGACTTCGCGCTCGACCATTAAATCGACGCCCTTGTAAACGGCACCCATGCCGCCTTCGCCGAGTTTTGCAATCAACTTGTAATTGCCAACCGTGCGGCCGATCATGGGGCGCCTCCGTGAAGGAGAGCTTTCGCGGCAAGAAGTGTGCCGCAATCTTCAGCGTCGCCAGGGAGACGAACCGGAAGCCGTCTCCGTGAAAGAGAGCCCGCAGTTGTGACGCAACGGATCGGTCCTGGGGCACACTATAAGGCACCACCAGTGGAGACCAGGCTCGATGGATTGCGCGCGAGTATTATAGCGCCGAAAAACATCGCGCGCTGTACGGGGGAGCGCGCCAGTGCGACCGCTGTACCCCCGCGGACTAACGCGATTATATCTGGGGACGGCGAGACGGGGATTAGGGATTAGGGATTAGAAAGACAGGGAACAAGGGACCAAGGGTGGAAAAACAACCGCGGATGGTTCGGTCGCCGAGGCGACATCGGGATGACAGAGCATTCAACTAGAGGCCGGGGATGAGGGTAAGGAGTTTGTTGATGGCGCCGAGGATGGCGGCGGCCGTGGCGAAGTGCGACGCGATGGAGGAGACCTGGCCCTGGAGGGTTCTGAGGCCGTTATTTACGTCACAGACTTGCTTCTTTAGCGCGGCGAAGACGGCGGTGTCTTGGGTGAGCCGGTAGAGATCGTTTTTGGTAAGTACGAGGTCGATCTGCGGCTGCCATTGATTCAAGAGCTGGATGGTAGCGAGGTCCATGTTGCTATCGAGAGCTTTCTGCATGCTGTCGTACAGGTCCTGATAGGCAGCGCGCACCTCGGGGGTAAGCGGAATGACGGGGCCGGCGGGCGGCGCAGGCGGTGCGAGAGGAGTGTTTCCAGGGGGCGTCGACACGGTCGTGCTCCTTTGGCGGTCAGTTCGCGGAAGTAGATGTGGGCAGCGATGAGTAGAACTTGCCGAGGCTGCTGCCGGCGGCGGAGAACTCGCTCAGTTTGTCGGTGATCGATTGGGGATTGTTGCCCTGGGCAGCAGCGGCGAGCGCGTGATGGGTGAGAGCGAGGTTGTTGAGCGCGTCACGGAGCGCGGCGAGCTTGTCATGGGCCTCGTGCTGCTGGCGGGCGATTTCGGGCAGCCGCATGATTTCGGCGCGGAGGGCCTGCGGATCGGTAGTGTGGCCGGGCTGTTCGTCTTCGAGGATGAATTGTTTTTCGAGATTGAGGATGCGGTCGTAGTCGTGCTGTTCGATGTCGTCGAGCGCCTGGATGTCGCCGGCGAGCGTTTTGCAAAAGAGCTGGATGGTGGGATCCATCGATTCGATTTTTGTGGGAAGTTCTTTGGCGACGGTGCGACTGACGAGGAATTGGCCGAGTGCGTTGACGGCTGTGCTAATGCCGTTCTGAACCTGCGG